>Ga0302196_10001806_pt1 | contig 20272 bp, 17 predicted proteins | sample II_Bog_N1_3_FD_198794 | JGI IMG/M metagenome (GOLD analysis project Ga0302196, IMG submission 198794) | Peat permafrost microbial communities from Stordalen Mire near Abisko, Sweden - II_Bog_N1_3 | ecosystem: Environmental > Terrestrial > Soil > Wetlands > Peat | place: Sweden: Abisko...
CCACCAGCTTCAACAGGTAGTTGCCCTGGACGAAGGCCGACGTGACCGGGAACGACAGCGTGGCCGTCCAGTTGTCGCAGCTCACCATGTTGACGCCCGGCGTGACCGGACAGGCCGGCTGGACCCCGCCGGGGACCTCGGCCGAGGCCCAGACCTGCCGCCCCCCGGTGCCCTGGTACCAGCCCATCCGGTAGGCGACCACCCGGAAGGTGGGGGCGGCCGTGGAGACGTAGAGCGTCACGGTGTCGCCGATGCTGGCATCGGTGAGGTTGGCGAATCCGGCGATCCGGCCGGGCGTGACGGTGGGCGGGATCACCCAGGACGTGGTGCCCGGCCGCGCGTTCTCGGCCACGACCCACGCGGCCTCCACGCCGTCGGCACCCTCGTACGTCACCGGCCGGGCCGCGGTCTGGTTCCCCAGCATGTCGACGGGCTCGAGGAAGGGCTCGGTGGCGCTGGTCGGGTTCCCGGTCGGGCGGTCGGCCCGGTGCGCACCGTCACGGTCCGCCGTGTCGTGGCGCGCCGTGGACGACGATGTCACCGGGGGCCGGCTGACCGCCACGGCGACCAGCGCCACGAACACACCGCAGGTGACCAGGACGGCCCCGGTACGCACCAGGTGACGCGAGACGGCCCGTGCCCCCCGTGACCTGTCACTGCCGTTGTCCACGCATCTCCTCGACTCAGGACTCCGGGAGGGGCGGATCTTCCCCCGGTCCGCCCACGGGAATCTAGCCCTCCGGCACCGCCGGGGGTCGGCTCCCGTCGCGGCGCGGGGTGGGGGTGGTGCGGGCCCGCTCGAAGAGCTCGTCCCAGGTCAGGGCCTGGCTCACCACCATGGGGGCCCGGCCCTGTCGCTCGGCCCGGCTCGACGGGCCGGCGGGGACCAGTCCCGCGGCCGCCTCGGCCAGCGCCGGCGCGTCCCCCGGTGGGACGAGGCGGCCGGAGCCCGGAGGGAGGTCGGCGAGCATCTCGGGCGAGCCCCCGTGGTCGGTGGCCACCACCGGCACCCCGCTGGCGAGCGCTTCGGCCAGGACGCTGGAGAACGGCTCGGGTCCCGTGGAGGGCAGCACGAACAGGTCGAGGTCGGCCAGCAGGTCGGGCATGTCGGTCCGCATCCCCATCCAGTGCACGCCGTCCAGGCCGGCGGCCCGTTCGGCCAGGCCCGCGGCGTAGGCCTCCTTCCCGGCGACCGGACCCCCGGCCACCACCACATCGACGTCGGGCCGCAGGGCCCGCAGCCCGCCCACCGCCTCGAGGAGCACGTCGAAGCCCTTCCAGGTGTCGAAGCGACCTGCCGCGCCCACCAGCCGCGCCTCGTCGTCGATGCCGGCCCGGGCCCGGAACCGGCCGGCATTGGCGGGGGAGAACTCCTCGGTGTCGGGGATGTCGTGGATCACGATGACGTCGGCCCCGTCCAGCTGGGCGGCGACGGCCCCGGAGGCGGCGACCACCTTCCAGGCGAAGTGGCGGCACAGCCACCGCTCGAGCCGCAGGGCCGCCTCGGACTGGATGACGATCTCCCGGGCGTGCCACACGTGCGGCCGGCCGAGCAGGCGGGCCACCGCCCAGCCGTACCAGCAGTGCAACGAGTTGGAGTGGATCACGCCGGCGTCGATCCGCCGGGCCAACGCGGCCAGCCGCACCTCGGCCACGGGCCAGCCGAGGGCGTAGCGGATCCAGTAGCCGAGGGAGCCGCTCTGGGTGATGCGGCGCATGGGCACCACGTGCAGCGTGGCCCCGGCGGCACGGAACTCCTCGTCCAACGGCGACGGCCCGGGCATGGCAATGTGGCAGTCCCATCCGGTACCGGCCAGGCTGCGGACGATGCGAAGCAGGCAGAAGTCGGATCCGCCCCGCTCGGCCACGGGATGAACTGAGAGGATCCTTTTCGTGCGCGTCGCAGCCAATGTGGAGCAGCTCCTGTTTCGGGCCCCCGGGGGCTCGGGACGGTACACGGCGAGGTTAGTGGAGTTGTTTCCCCAGCTCACACCGGGTGACGAGGTGGTTCCCTTCTGCGCCCGCCACTCGGACGAGGAGATCACGGCGGCCTACCGCTTCTTCGGGCTCGACCGGGCCGGCGTGCCCCGGCCCGTCCGTCTGGGCCTGCCCCGCCCCCTCCTCTACGAGTCATGGCACTGGCTGGGGCTCCCGCCCCTCGACTGGCGATCGGAGGCCCTGGCCGACGTCGACCTCGTCCACGCCCCCTATCCGGCCGTCCCTCCCCGGGGCCACCGGCCCCTCGTGGTCACCGTGCACGACGCCGCCTTCGCGCTCTTCCCCGAGACGTACCCGCGCCGCGGCCGGCACTTCCACCAGCGCGGCGTGGCCATGGCGGCCCGGCGGGCGGACCTGATCATCACGGCCACGCGGGCCTCGGCCGAGGAGATCGTCGAGCACACCCCGGTCACCGCCGACCGGCTCCGTGTGGTCCCCCACGGGGTGGACCACACGGTGGCCGACCGGTCCGAGGTCGACGGGACGCTCGACCGGCTCGGGCTGGCGGACGCGTCCTACGTCCTGTGGGTGGGGAGCCTCGAGCCCCGCAAGGACGTGGGCACCCTGGTGGCGGCGTTCGCCCGGCTGGTGCCGGCGGCGGACGGGACGGTACCCCGGCTGGTGCTGGTGGGACCGGCCGGATGGCTGGGGGGCGGCCAGATCGACGGACGGGACGTGGAGGGCCTGGGCGACCGGCTGCGCATCCTGGGTGCCGTCGACGAGGCCACCCTGCGCGCCCTGTACGCCGGGGCCGACGTGTTCGCCTTCCCGAGCCGGCACGAGGGGTTCGGCCTCCCGGTCCTCGAGGCCATGGTGCAGGGGACGGCGGTGCTCTGCTCGGACGTGCCGGCGCTGCGTGAGGTGACCGGTGGGGCGGCCCGCCTGGTCGGTCCGGGGGACCGGAGGGCGTGGACGGCCGCCCTGGACGAGCTGCTCGGGTCGGCCGAGGAGCGCGCCGGCCTGGGCGCGGCGGGGCGGGAGCGGGCCGCCGAGTTCACCTGGGAACGGACCATCGCCGGCACCCGGGCCGTCTACGTCGAGGCCCTGGGCACCTCCTCGGGCCGCTGACGCAGTCGGGTCCCGACGCCGACCGCCGACCGGTCAGGTGCGGCGGGACTCGGCGGCCTGCCGGTAGAGGTCGGTCAGCCCCTCGGCACAGGCCTCCCAGGTGAACAGGGCACTCCGCCGCCGGCCACGGGCGATCAGCGCCTCGACCTCGGGACCGCCGTCGAGCACGCCCTCCAACGCCGCGGTGAGCCCGTCCCGGTCCCCCGACTCCACCAGCACGGCCCCGTCCCCCACCACCTCGGGTATGGACCCCACCCGCGTGGTCACCACCGGGACGCCGACCGCCATGGCCTGGAGCGGTGGGAATCCGAACCCTTCGTAGACCGACGGAAAGGCCAGGACGGCGGCCCCCCGCAGGACCGTGCCGAGCGTGTCATCGTCCACGTAGCCGGGACGGACGACCCGGTCACGCACCGGCGATGCCTCCAGCGACGCCAGGAAGGGCTCCACCCCCCAGCCGTCCCCACCCACGATCACCAGGGCGACGTCCCGGTGGCGTCCGGCCAGTTGGCTGAAGGCCGCCAGGAGCAGCGGGTAGTCCTTCCGGGGCTCGATGGTCCCGATGGCCAGGATGTACCGGCTGCACCCCTCGGGGAGCGTCAGGCCCTGGATCGGGGCAGCCCCCTCGGGCGCCGCCGGTGAGGGCGGCACTCCCAGGTGGACCGCACGCACCCGCTCGGGAGGGACGTCGAGCTCGGCGACGACCTGCTCGGCGATGAAGTGCGACGGGGTGTGGACCCAGGCCCCTTCGGACACCGCCCTGCGGATGAAGGTGGGGAACGTCAGGGTCACCGGCTGGCAGAGGTCGGGGTAGAGCAGGACGGTGAGGTCGTAGACCGACACCACCCGGGCCGCCCTCCGGGTCGGGGGCACGACGTAGTTGGTCCCGTGCACGACGTCGTGGCCGCCGATGAACCAGTCCACCGGGGGCACGGTGCCCCGGGACCAGGCCCAGTGGAGGGGGCGGGCCGGCATGGCCCGCTGCCGGCTGGACACGCCGGGCGGCAGCATCGGGGGGAGGTTCCTCCTCCGGCGCCAGCTGACGGCGAAGGCGGACACGTCGACATCGGTCCGTTCGGCCAGGGCCACCAGTGTGCGGGCACAGAAGACCCCGATCCCGGTCGGCTGCCACAGCAGGGCCGTGGCGTCGAAGGCCACCGTCAGCCCGCTGCCGTCGTGCGGGGAGGGGGACGGCGCCGACATGCGGTGAGCATTGCACACCGTGCCGTCGGGGCCGCCGGGCCCGGAGGGGGCCGGCCCCGACCGGCCCACGGTGGTGACCCACCCCGGTAGCCTGCCCGGATGCGCCCGCCGCCGGCACCACCCACGTCGAGGCCCACCCCGGATGGCGGGCGTCCACCGGCCACCGGCGGCACCCGCGCCACGGGTGCCCGACCGTGATCACCGCACTGTGCGGGGGCGTGGGGGCGGCCCGGCTGCTGCGCGGGATGATCGAGGTGGTGCCGTCGACCGAGATCACCGCCGTCGTGAACACCGGCGACGACACCGTCCTGCACGGCCTGCACATCTCGCCCGACCTGGACACCGTCCTCTACACCCTGGCCGACGCCATCAACCCCGAGACCGGCTGGGGCCTGGCCGGCGAGACCTGGCAGGTGATGGAGTCGCTGGCCGCCCTGGGTGGGGTCACCTGGTTCAACCTCGGGGACAAGGACCTGGCCACCCACTGCTACCGGACCCAGCGTCTGAGCGAGGGGGCGACCCTGGGCCAGGTCACCGGGGAGTTGGCCCGCTCCTTCGGGGTCGGCGTCCGGCTGGTCCCGGTCACCGACGACCCCCTGGCCACCATCCTCCGGTTGGCCGAGGGCCCCGAGGTGGGATTCCAGGAGTACTTCGTCCACCGCCAGCACGGGGTGGCGGTCACCGGGGTCCGATTCGAGGGCGCCGACACGGCCCGTCCGGGCCCCGGCGTCCTCGAGGCCATCGACAGCGCCGGCACCATCGTGGTCTGCCCCTCGAACCCGGTCGTGTCCATCGGCCCGCTCACCGCGGTGCCGGGTGTCCTCGAGCACCTGACCGCCCGGCGGGACCGGGTCGTGGGCGTCTCCCCCATCATCGCCGGGGCGGCCCTCAAGGGCCCGGCCGGCCGGCTCCTGGTCGAGATGGGCTTCGAGTCCTCGGTGGTCGGCGTGGCACGGTGGTACGCCCCCTGGATGGGGACGCTGGTCATCGACGAGGCCGACGCCGCACTGGCGGATGCGGTCGAGGCCGAGGGCGTGCGCTGCCGGGTGGCCCCCACCGTCATGTCGACGGTGGACCGATCGGCGGCGCTGGCCCGGACGGTGCTCGGTGCCCTCGGATGACCGCCGGGCGCCCATGGCGTCCGGCCTGACCATCTACGCGGTGACCGGCGTGGGCGAGGTGGCGTCGGGCGACGACCTGGCCGAGGTGCTGGCCCGGGCCCTGGAGCCCCATCCGCCCCAGCCCGCCCCGGTGCCCGGTGGCCTGGCCGACGGCGACGTCCTGGTGGTGACCCAGAAGGTGGTGTCGAAGGCCGAGGGGCGGATCGTGCCCATCGATGCCGACGACCCCGACGCCAAGCGATCGCTGGTCGAGGCGGAGTCGGTCCGGATCGTGCGGCGCCGCGGGGACCTGCTCATCACCGAGACCCGGCACGGCTTCATCTGTGCCAACGCCGGCGTGGACCTGTCCAATGTGGTGGCGGGCACGGCCGCTCTGCTGCCGGTGGACCCGGACCGGTCGGCGCGGCGGATCCGTGAGGGGCTGGAGCACCGGCACCACGTGTCGGTGGGGGTGATCGTCTCGGACACCTTCGGGAGGACGTGGCGCCGCGGTGTCACCGACGTCGCCATCGGCGTGGCCGGCGTGGCCGGCGTCGTCGACCTGCGGGGAACCCCCGACGCCACCGGTCGCATCCTCGACGCCACCGAGGTGTGCGTGGCCGACGAGCTGGCCGGTGCGGCCGAATTGGTCATGGGCAAGGACAAGGGCGTCCCCGCCGCCGTCCTGCGCGGGGTGGACCCCGCCTGGCTGCGGCCCGGGTCCGTGGCCGACGAGATCGTCCGGCCGCCGTCCGAGGACCTGTTCCGGTGAGCCGGGCCCACGGGCCCGGAGGGGGTAGTGGCCCGGTCAGCCGACGTCGTGGAGGTCGACCACGAACACCAGGGTCTCGTTGGGCCCGATGACCCCGCCGGCGCCCCGCTCGCCGTAGGCCAGATGGGGTGGGATGGTCAGCCGGCGCCGGCCACCGACCTTCATGCCCTGGACCCCCTGGTCCCACCCGGAGATGACGTTGCCGCGACCGAGCGGGAACCCGAACAGCTCGCTGCGGCTCCACGACGAGTCGAACTCGTCGCCGGTGGACCACGCCACCCCCACGTAGTGGACGCTGACCGGCTTGCCGGCGACGGCCTCGACGCCGTCCCCGATCTCGATGTCCTCGATGACCAGCTCGCCCGGGGGCGGGCCGTCAGGAATGGAGACGTCGGGTTTGGTGTCGGTGGCCATGGCGACGACTCTACCGGCGGACGGAGGCGGCAGGCCCACGACGGGGCCGCCGTGGGGCCGGTCGGGTGGCCGGGGCTCAGCCGGCCCGGCGGGAACCCCCGGCACGGCCGCTCGAGCCGGCCCGGCCGGCCGCACTCCGCTTGGCTGCCGCCGGGGCACCGCGGCGGGCCTGGTGGCCGCCGGCGGAGGTACCGCTGCCGGGCTTGCCGGGACGGGACGGTCGTCCCGACCCTCCCCGCTTCTCCCACGGGCCCGAGCGGGTCCGCGTGGCGCCCGAGCCCGAGCCGTTGGAGCCCGAGCCGTTGCTCGAGCCGTTGGAGCCGGAGCCGTTGCCGGTGGACGGGGCACCCTTCGATGCCGAGCCGTTGGAGCCCGTGGAGGCGTGACCGTTCCCGGTCCCCGGGGGACGGGACTTCCACGGCTTGGTGGAGCGGCGGGCCCGGTCCGGACGGCCGCTCCTCGGCTGCACCTTGCCGGAGCCGGCCTGATGGCCGGTCCCGTGATCCTGGGTGGGCCGGCGGGCCGGCGGGGTCCCGATCACTGCGGTGATGGCCGCCGTGTCAGGGGCGGTGGTGCCGACGGGCACCCCCAGATCGCGCTGGAGGCGCTTGACCGCACCGGCCTTGTCCGGTGTCACCAGCGTCACCACCACGCCGGTGGCGCCGGCGCGGGCGGTGCGTCCGCTGCGGTGGACGTAGTCCTTGGCATCGGCCGGCGGATCGAAGTGGACGACGGCGTTGACGCCGTCGACATGGATGCCGCGGGCGGCGACGTCGGTGGCCACCAGGGCATCGACCTGGCCCCGGACGAAGAGGTCGAGCGCCTTCTCGCGCTGCTTCTGGCTCCGGTCACCGTGGATGGCGGCGGCCCGGACCCCACGCTGCTCGAGCTGGCGGGCGATCCTGTCCGTGGCGTGCTTGGTCCGGCTGAACACGATGGTCGGGCCGGCGGCGGTGGCGATGTCGGCGGTCACCGCCACCCTGTCGCCGGAGGAGGCCCTCCAGAACAGGTGCACGGCGGCGCTGGCGTCGTCCTCGTCCACCTCGAGCTCGTGACGGGCCGGGTCGTGCTGGTAGCGGCGGACCAGCACGTCGATGTCACCGTCGAGCGTGGCCGAGAACAGCAGCGTCTGGCGGGTGGACGGCGTGAGGTCGAGCAACCGCTTGACGTCGGGCAGGAAGCCCATGTCCGCCATCCGGTCGGCCTCGTCGAGCACCACGATCTCCACGGCGTCGAGCCGGATGCTGCCGCGCTCGATGAGGTCGCCGAGCCGGCCCGGGCAGGCCACCACCACGTCGACGCCACGGGACAGGGCCTTCAGCTGCGGTCCGTACCCGACCCCGCCGTAGAAGGCGTCGACCCGCAGGTTCCGGGGCGTGGCCAGGACCTGGAGCTCCGAGGCCACCTGGGCGGCCAGCTCCCGTGTCGGGGTCAGGACGAGGACGCGGGGATGCTTGGGCCGGGACGGCTTGCCGGTGAGCCGGGCCACCGCGCCGATCCCGAAGGCCAGCGTCTTGCCCGAGCCGGTGGGCGCCTTGCCGCAGACGTCCCGGCCGGCCAGGGCATCGGGGATGGTCATGGTCTGTATGGCGAAGGGCTCCGTGATCGAGGTGCGATCCAGGGCGGCGACGATGTCGGCGGGTACGCCGAGGGAGGCGAACGAGGGCTGCAAGGGGGGCATGAGGGCGCTTTCGTGCGACAGGGACGGACACGGGGATGTGTCCGAAGGGATGGCCTGTCGCCAGAACGGCGCACCAGGTCTCGCCCCAGGTTAGTGCCTCGGAGGCACGCGCTCGGCGCACCCCCGCGCCGGCACCCCTGCGGGCCCGGTCAGCCCGGGGTGCGGGGGCCCCGTGTGGGGCGGGCCCGGCGGCCGGGGACCCGGCGCCGGATCATCCGCCGCCGTCGGCCAGGCGGCGCCCGACGAAGTCCAGCACGGCGGCGGTTCCTGCATCCAGCTCCGTCCACGGCGCCCAACCCAGTTGGATGCCGGCCCGGCTGGGGTCGAGACAGCTGCGCAGCAGCTCGCCCTGGCGCAACGGCTCGAAGGCGGGCTCGGCGTCGGTGTGCGCCTGACCCGCCATGGCCCGGTAGAGCTGGTTGACCGACGTCTCGTGGCCCGTGCCGATGTTGCAGACCAGTCCCCCGCCCTTGGTGGCGGCCCGGACGAAGGCGTCGACCACGTCATCCACGTAGACGAAGTCTCGGGTCTGCTCGCCGTCGCCGAAGATGGTCACCGGCTGGCCGCGCAGCAGGCGCTCGGCGAAGATGGCCACCACGCCGGCCTCCCCGTGGGGATCCTGGCGTGGCCCGTACACGTTGGCCAGGGCCAAGGCGGCGAACTCCAGGGAGTGCAACTCGCGGTAGGCCACCAGGTAGTCGATGGCGGCCTTCTTCGAGACGCCGTAGGGCGACAGGGGCCGGTGGGGCAACGACTCCTTCAGGGGGAGCTCCGACGGGTCGGGCTCGCCGTACAGGGTGCCCCCACTGGCCGCGAACACCACCCGGCCCGACCGGGCCAGCCGGGCCCCCTCGAGGACGCGCAGCGTCCCGAGCAGGTTGACGTCGGCATCGAACACCGGGTCGGCGACGGATCGCCGCACGTCGGCCTGGGCGGCCAGGTGGAACACCACCTCGGGTCGCCGACGGGTGATCAGGTCCACCACGTCGGCCGTACGGATGTCCATCTGGTGGACGGTCAGCTGGTGCGCGGCCGACGACCGGGCGTCGGCCAGGTTGGACAGGGACCCGGTCGACAGGTCGTCGACCACGTCGACGGTATGGCCCTCGGCCAGCAGGCGGTCGACCAGGGTCGACCCGATGAATCCGGCACCGCCGGTGACCAGGGCCCGCATGCTCAGCTTCCCGCCGGCACCCGTTCACCGTCGATGACGGTCCCCGAGGCGGTGATGGCACCGGCGCCGATGACCGAGATGCCGTGGATCACACATCGCTGGCCCACGATGGCACCGGGCCCGATGATCGAGCCGTCCACGGTGGCCTTGGAGGCGATACGGGCGCCCGGGAGCACGACGGACCCGGTGACCGAGGCACCCTCCTCCACCACGGCGCCGGCGCCGATCACCGAGTCCTCGACGACGGCGCTGGCGGCCACCGAGGCACCGGTCCCGAACAGCGAGCGGGAGACCGACGCGCCGGCCACCTGCACCACGCCCACCCGCCACACCCCGGGTCCGATGCCGGGGTCCCGTTCCGCCCCGGGGCACGGCACCCCCGGCCGGCGACCCGACAGCAGGTCACGGTGGGCCCGGAGGTAGGCATCGGGCGTGCCAGTGTCCAGCCAGTAGGCGTCCGAGCCCAGGGCGAACAGGGTGCCGGCCCGGACCAGCTCCGGGAAGGTCTCGCGCTCGACCGACACCCGGCGCCCATCCGGGATCCGCCCGAGGACCGAGGCCTCGAACACGTAGGAGCCGGCGTTGATCAGATTGGTCGGGGCCTCGTCACGCGGCGGCTTCTCGATGAAGGCGGTGACCCGGCCCCCGTCGTCGGTGGGGACCACGCCGAAGGAGCTGGGGTCGTCCACCGGCGTGAGGGCGATGGTGGCCTCGGCCCCCCGCTGCCGGTGGAAGTCGACCAGGGCGGACAGGTCGGCATCGGTCAGGACGTCACCGTTCACCACCACGAAGGTCTCGTCGATGCCGGCGTGGTCGGCGGCGAAGCGGATGGCCCCGGCGGTGTCGAGCGGGCTGGGCTCGACGGCGTAGGTGAGCCGGACCCCGGCCGCCGTCCCGCCGGGATAGGCGCCCATGAAGGCGTCCGGCCGGTAGCCGAGGGACAGGACGGCGTCGTCGATGCCGTGATCGGCCAGGTGGGCCAGCACCCGCTCGATCATCGGCTCCTCCACGATGGGGAGCATCTGCTTGGGCGTGGTGAGCGTCAGCGGACGCAGGCGTGTGCCCTCCCCACCCACCAGGACGACCGCTCTCACCGTCGGGCGCCCGCCTAGCTCTTTGCCGTGGTGGTGGTGACCGACGGCGTCGTGGTGGTCGTGGTCGACGCGGTCGGAGCCGTGGTCTGGGAGGTGGACGAGGTGTCCCCCTCCAGCGCCGTGAGGAGGTTGGTGATGACCGTCGCCGGGGGCTTGGGCACGTTGGCGGTGGCCGGCACGAAGGCCATGGTGATCATCTGGGCGTTGGTGAACAGCAGGTTCTGGGGGTCGCCGCTGGTCTCGGTGCCCTTGCCGTTGGTCTCAGGGTTGGGCCAGGTGTCGACGATGACCACGCCGGGCTTGCCGGAGTCGGGGGTGCCCTTGGGGCACACGTCCCCGTTGGTGTAGAGGGTCTTGCCGGGGTACTGGAGGCTGGACGAGCTCAGCTCCAGGCCCTTGTACCGGGAGACGAACCTGCCCAGCGTGGCATTGGCCCCCGACTCGGAGCTGTTCTTCGGGGCGATGGTCAGCACGCCGTTGCCGTTGGCCGTGAGACCGGTGGTGGCGGTGTTGGTACTGGCCGGCAGGTCGGGCTCCATGGTGCCGCACACGTCGATGCCCAGCGCGGCGTGCCAGACCTGCGAGGTGGTCGGCGGACCGGCCGACGACACCGTGCGGTGGGTGTTCTGGTAGCGGCTGAATCCGATCAGTCCCAGGCCGACGAGGCAGATGAGCAGCAGGGAGGCGTACCAATTGACCGGCATCTGGCCGCGGTAGGTGCGCCCACCGCCCGTGGTCGCTGCGCGCTCCACCCACTTGCCCGTCGAATTGCTCGCCATGATCGGTCGACACCCTACCCCGTGGACCCACGCCCCCCGGACGCGGGGGTCAGTGCCCGGAGGCCCGCGCCAGGCAGGCCAGGGTGGCCCTCACGCCCAGGCCCAGGGCCACCAACGGCAGCAGGGCCCGCCTCCATCCCCGGTTCGAGCGCACGGCGAACCGGAACAGCGAGCGGTGGTGCTCGGCGATCATCCGGTAGGGCATCCGGTCGGTCGAGACCCCCTGGAGGTGCACCACCTCGGCCCGGGTCACGTAGCCGATCCGCCAACCCTGGCGGCCCAGCCGCCAGCAGAGATCGACGTCCTCGGCGTACATGAAGTACGCCTCGTCGAACCCTCCGACCTGCTCGAATGCGCTCCGCCGGACGGCGAAGCAGGCGCCCGACACCCAGTCGACCCCTCGATCCGGGCCGGAGTCGGCCGAGAGATCGGCCTGCTGGTACCTCCGGGTGAAGCGGTTGCCGGGGGCGAAGATGCCCAGGACGGCATGGCCGGCGGCGTCGACCATCGACGGGAAGCGGCGGGCCGACGGGTACCGTCTGCCGGCTGCATCCCGGATGAGGGGCCCGACCAGGGCGAACGCCGGCTCGTCCCGGAGCGCGCCCACCAGGGTGTCGAGGGCGCCCGGGCGCACCTCGAGATCGGGGTTGCAGACCACCACCACCGGCGCCGTGGTGGCGGCGACCCCGCGGTTGGCGGCGGCGCCGTAGCCGAGGTTGCGCCCGGTGACCAGGATCTCGACGTCAGGGTGCCGTCGGGAGAGCTGGCCCACCGCGCCGTCCGTGGAGCCGTTGTCCACCACCACCAGCTGGCGGGGTCCCTCGGCCTGCCACCCCTCCACACAGGACAGCAGGGCGGGCCCCGACTCGTAGTTCACGACGACCACGGCGGCGTCGGGGGCCCGGTCCGGCGGTTCGGTGGCGGCGTCGCGCCCGTCGGCGCGGCCGGTCACGCGTCGAGCGGGGTGAACCGGTACTTCACCAGGGCCTTCAATGCTCCGAACCCGTCCCGCCAGGTGATCTTCTTGCCCTCCTCGACCTCGCGGCCGGCATAGGAGATGGGGACCTCGTAGATGCGGTAGCCCCGGCGCAGCACCTTGGCGGTGATCTCCGGCTCGAAGTCGAACTTGTCCGACTGGATGGTGATCCCCTCCAGCACCTTCGCGTCGAACAGCTTGTAGCAGGTCTCCATGTCCGACAGCGTCGACGAGTAGAGCACGTTGGTGACCAGGGAGAGGAACCGGTTGCCGATCCAGTGCAGCGGCAGCATGTTCTTGCGCTCGCCGGTGAACCGGCTGCCGTAGACCACCCGCGCCTTCCCCTTCAGGATGGGGTCCAGCAGCTTGGTCCAGTCGGCCGGGTCGTACTCGAGGTCGGCGTCCTGGACGAGGACCAGGTCACCGCGCACGGCACCCATGCCGGTCCGGATGGCCGCACCCTTGCCCCGGTTCTGCGGGTGGTTGATCACCCGCACGGTCGAGTCACCCAGCGCGGCCAGCACCTTGTCCGTGCCGTCCGAGGAGCCGTCGTCGACCACGATCACCTCGATCTCCACCGGGAGCTCGACGGCCCGGATCCGGCGGAGCACCTCGGCCACGGTCACCCGCTCGTTGAAGACCGGCACGATGACCGACAGCAGGTGGAACGGAGGGGGCTGGTCGTCGGACTCGGTCAGGTGTCCACCTTCAGCCATGGCGCAGGTCTCCTCGGTCGGCGCGTCCCGGTGGGACGGTCTCACTCTCTAGCACGATCACCACTGTCCGATCCGAGGACCGCCGACGGGAAGGGCGGCGCCAGTCCCACGTCGGCGGCCAGGTACTCGGCCGTGGCCGCCAGTCCCGCCCGCAGGTCCGTGGTCGGCTCCCAGCCCAGTGCGGTCCGGGCCAATGTGATGTCGGGCCGACGGCGCGTGGGGTCGTCGACCGGCAGCGGGAGGTGGACGATCTCCGAGTGCGAGCCGAGGAGGTCGACCACGGTCCGGGCCAGTTCGAGCACGGTGTACTCGTCGGGGTTGCCGATGTTGACCGGGCCGGTGAGGTCGGAGTCGAACAGGGCGATCAGCCCGGCCACCTCGTCGTCGACGTAGCACAGGCTCCTCGTCTGGCTCCCGTCGCCGTACACGGTGAGGGCCTCGTCCCGCATGGCCTGGACCAGGAAGTTGGAGACCACACGGCCGTCGTCGGCACGCAGCCGGGGCCCGTAGGTGTTGAAGATCCGGGCGATGCCCACGTCGGTGCCGAGCGTCCGGTGGTGGGCCATGGTGAGCGCTTCGGCGAACCGCTTGGCCTCGTCGTAGACGCTGCGCGGGCCCACCGGGTTGACGCGGCCCCAGTAGGACTCGGTCTGGGGGTGGACGTCGGGGTCGCCGTACACCTCGCTGGTGGACGCCAGCACGAACCGGGTCCCGTGCCGGGCCGCCAGCTCCAGCCCCAGGCGGGTCCCCTCGCTGCCGACGGCCAGGGTCTCCAGCGGTCGGGCCAGGTAGTCGGGCGGGGACGCCGGGCTGGCCAGGTTGAAGACACCGGTCACCGGGCCGGTGACCGGGACCGACTCGGAGACGTCGGCCTCGACGACCGAGAAGCCCGGTCGATCCGAGAGGTGGGCCACGTTGGCCGGTCGTCCGGTCGAGAAGTCGTCGACACAGACCACGTCGTCCCCACGCGCCAGCAGCTGGTCGCACAGGTGCGATCCGACGAAGCCGGCACCGCCCATCACCACGATGCGGCCGCTCACCGGCGACCGATCCCCGTGTACTGGAACCCGAGGCGACGGAGCTGGGCCGGATCGAGCAGATTGCGGGCATCGACCATCACCGGCTCCGCCATCTTCGACCGCACCTGGGTGAAGTCGAGCCACCGGAACTGGTCCCACTCGGTCAGGACGACCGTGGCGCCGGCGCCCTCGCAGGCCGTGTAGGCATCGGGATAGGCGCGGACGGCGTCGACCGGGCCCAGGCCCCCGTCCTCGTGGGCGAAGGCCGGCAGCTCGTCGAGCGGGAGGGAGGACCGGCCCGTCGGCACCTCGACGGTGGGGTCGAAGGCACGCACGATCGCACCCTCGGCCGCCAGCCGCCGTACCACCTCGACCGACGGCGAATTGCGGAGGTCGTCGGTCCCCGCCTTGAACGTGAGCCCCCACACCGCCACCACCGCACCGGCCAGCTCGCCGCCCACCGCCGCCTTGACCTTGTCGACCACCCGGACGAACTGCTCGTCGTTGGTGGCGATGGCGCCCTTCAGGAACGAGAAGTCGTAGCCGGCCTGCTCGGCGATGTGGACCAGGGCGCGGGTGTCCTTGGGCAGGCAGCTCCCGCCCCAGCCCGGGCCGGGACGCAGGTACTCGAATCCGATGCGCTTGTCGTAGCCCAGTCCGAGGATGACGTCCCTCACGTCGGCACCCACCGCCTCGCACAGTCCCGCCACCGCGTTCACGAAGCTCAATTTGGTGGCCAGGAAGGCGTTGGAGGCGTACTTGATGGTCTCGGCGGTGGCGGCGTCGGTGATCAGCAGGGGGGCGTGGGTGCCGGCGAACAGGTCGCCGACCCGGGCTGCGGCGGCCTGATCGTCCGCTCCCACCACGATGCGCTCGGGATGGAGGCTGTCGGGGACGGCGGTGCCCTCCCTCAGGAACTCCGGGTTGGACACCACGGTCACGTCGTGGCGACCGAGCACGCGCTCCACCACGAGCGTCGAGCCCACGGGCACGGTCGACTTGTTGACGATGACCGTGCCGGGCAGGAGGTGGGGGCCGATCTCCTTGGCCACCGCCTCGACGAAGGAGAGGTCGGCGGAGCCGTCGTCCCCCTGGGGGGTCGGGACGCAGAGGAAGACGAACTCGGCACCCTCCACGGCCGCCGTGGCGCCGAGGACGAACCGGAGCCGGCCGGCCGCCTGGCCCTCGCGCACCAGCTCCTCGAGATGGTCCTCGACGATCGGCACCCGGCCCGACTCCAGCAGCGCCACCTTGGCCGGGTCGGCATCACCGCAGGTCACCGTGTGCCCGAGGTGGGCCAGCGTCGCCGCCGTGGGCAGTCCGACGTAGCCGACGCCGATCACCGCCACCGTCCGGCCGCGCCCGTGGGGCAGGACGCGCACCGCCGCCCCGCCGTGGCCGAAGTAGGCCCCGGCCGCTTCGGACCCGGGCTCCTGCGCCCTCGACGGAGGGGCCCCGCTACCCGCCTCTCCCAGATTCCACGACATCACGGACCCGTTCCTGTCATTGTGTGCGACTTCCGTCCTGGAGCAACCAGGCCACTTCCCTGTCGGCCGAAACCGGCCCCGCCTGAAGCCATTGGGGCCAGGTGCGACCCGCCGGTGCCTTCCCTCATGCCGCCTCCTGAACCACTCTGACCAGGCGTTCCAGCGCATCGGGCCACTCGGGGAGCAGTGGGACGCCCGACAGGCGCAGCGCCGCGTTGTCCAGTCTCGAATTGGCCGGGCGGGGAGCGGGCCGGGGTGGATCGAGGTCGGAGGTGGCGATGGGCTCGACCCGGGCGGGGTCCAGCCCGGCGGCGGTGAGCACGGCCCGGGCGAAGCCGAACCAGGTGGTCTCGCCCTGGTTGGTGACGTGGAACGTCCCCGGCCGTCGGTCGAGTGCCAGCCGCACCACGGCGCGGGCGAGGTCGGCGGTGAAGGTCGGGCACCCGTGCTGGTCGTCCACGAAGCGCAGGGTCGCCGTGGGGTCGGCGGTGGCCAGGCGGAGCACGGTCTTGACCATGTTGGCGCCGTGGGCGCCGCTGACCCAGGCCGTCCTGACCACGGTGCCCGACGCGCCGGACAGCGCCTGCACCTCGAGCTCACCGCCCAGTTTGCTGGCCCCGTACACCGACCGGGGGTCGGGACGGTCCCACTCGACATAGGGACGGTCGAGCGCACCGTCGAACACGTAATCGGTGGAGATGTACACCAGGTGGGCCCCCACGCCGGCGGCGGCCTCGGCGATGTTCCGGGTCCCGAGGGCGTTGACGGCGTAGGCGGTGTCAGGGTCGGACTCGCACGCGTCCACAGCGGTGTAGGCCCCTCCGTGCAGCACGAGGTCGGGCCGGAACGCCCCGACCGCCTGGCGGACCGCGTCACGGTCGACGACGTCGAGGGTGTCGATGTCCGTGGACAGCACGTCGAACCGCCCGGGCGGCACCGTGGGCAGGATGCCCGAGCCCCCGGTCGCGCCTCCGGCCGGGACCGCTCCGGCCAGGACGTCGGTCAGGTCCCTCCCCAGCTGACCCTGGCCCCCGGTCACGAGGACCCGCAGTGGCGCGGTCACCGGGTTGCGGTGTCGCCCGGTGCCGGACTGCTCGGCGACCAGTCACCCTCCACGACCGGGGCACGGTCGCGCAGGGGCTCCCACCAACTGCGGTTGTCGGCGTACCAGCGCACCGTGTCGGCGAGGCCCTGGGCGAAGGGCACCGTCGGCTCCCACCCCAACGCCCGCCGGATCTTTCCCGAGTCGAGCAGGTACCGGCGGTCGTGGCTGGGGCGGTCGGGGACGATCTCTTTGAGGGTGGACGGCCGACCGGTGGTCTCGAGGACGGCGTCGGCGATCTCCTCGATGCTGGCCTCGATGCCACTCCCCACGTTGTAGGTCTCCCCCACCTCGCCGTGCTGCAGGACCAGCTCGACGGCACGGCAGTGGTCGTCGACATGGAGCCACTCACGCCGGTTCTGCGTCGAGGCGTACAGCGGCAACGGCAGGTCGTCGAGCGCCTTGGCCGTGAACAGCGGGATGACCTTTTCCGGGAACTGGTACGGGCCGTAGTTGTTGCAGCAGTTGGTGATGGTGGCGGGCAGTCCGAAGGTCTCCACATAGGCCCGCACGGCGTGGTCGGCACCGGCCTTGGAGGCGTTGTAGGGGGTCCGGGGCCGGTACGGCGTCTCCTCGGTGAACACCTCGTCGGAGTCGAGGGCCAGGTCGCCGTAGACCTCACAGGTCGAGATGTGGTGGAACCTCGAGACGCCGTGCCGGCGGGCCGCCTCGGCCAGCGTCTGGGTCCCCAGCACGTTGGTCCGGAAGAACCGGGACGGGTCCAGGATGGCCAGGCTGTTGTGCGACTCGGCGGCGAAGTTCACGATGACGTCGATCTCGTGCTCGGCCAGCGTCTTGGAGACTGTCTCGAGGTCACCGATGTCGCCCCGGACGAAGGTCATCCGCCCGGCCAGATCGTCCAGGTTGGGGAGGTTGCCGGCATAGGTGAGCACGTCGTAGGCCACCACGGTGTCGTCGGGGTGGTGGTTGACCCAGTACCGCACGAAATTGGAACCGATGAACCCGGCGCCGCCGGTGACCAGAAGTCGCATAGGGGCCCAATGCTAGTCGGGGCAGGGGCGAATCCTTGGATCGCCCCTGGTCAGAAACCAACCGGGCGCCGGTCCTCCCACACGATCAGGCCCCCGGACGGACGTGGACGACGTCACCCGCCACCACGGTTCGACGGGTCCCGGCCACCTCGACCACCAGATGGCCGTCCGGGGTCAGATCGGTGGCCCTGCCCTCGAAGCTCCCGCCGGCCAGCTCGACCCGGACCGTGGTGCCGAGGGTGACACAGCCCCCCCGGAGGTCGTCGGCCTGGCGGGCCCGGCCCCCGGGGCTGGCCAGATCGGCCACCCGCGGCTCCAGCGCGTCCAACAGCACCCCGAGCAGGAGATCGACATCGGTGACCCGACCGGTCAGGCGCAGCAGGGAGGTGGCCGTCCCGGCCAGTTCCACGGGCACGTCCCCGTCGGTCGTCGGCCAGTTGACGTTGATCCCGATACCGACCACCACCGGGGGCCGGAGGCCACCCCGGGGGGCTGCCGCTCCTCGGGTGGGCCCGGATGCGGTGGCACCGGTGGCGGTGGCACCGGTGGCGGTGGCACCGGTGGCGTCGGCCTCGGCCAGCACCCCGGCCAGCTTGCGGCCGTCGGCGGCCAGGAGGTCGTTCGGCCACTTGATCCCCGGCCTCGACCCGGTCACCTCGGCCACGGCGTCGGCGGCAGCCAGGGCCACCACCGCACTGGCCAGGTGCCGCTGCCCGGGGGCCAGGTCCGGTCGGAGGAGGACCGAGGCCAGCAGGTTGGCGCCGGGGGGAGCCTCCCACCGCCGGCCGAGGCGCCCACGGCCCGCGGTCTGATGGGCCGCCACCGCCACCACCCCTTCCGGCGCCCCCGACCGGGCCTCGTCGAGGAGGTACCGGTTGGTGGAATCGACCGACTCGAACCGCCGGACGTCGGTGAATCGCGAGCCCGGCATGGCACACACCCTACGGGCCGTGACAGTGTTGTAGCGGCCCGGGGCATCCCCGCCCCAGGTCCATGCCGAATCGACGCGAAAGGCGCAGCGTGCTGAAGAAGGTTCTCATCGCCAACCGGGGGGAGATCGCCGTCCGGGTCATCCGCACGTGCCGGGAACTGGGAGTGGCGACGGTCGCCGTCTACTCCGACCTCGACCGGGACGCCCTCCACGTGCGCCTGGCCGACGAGGCCCACGCGCTGGGCGGGCAGACCGCGGCGGAGAGCTACCTCAATACCGAGGCCATCCTGGCCATCATCGAGAAGAGCGGCGCCGATGCCGTCCACCCCGGCTACGGGTTCTTCTCGGAGAACACCGACTTCGCCCGGGCCATCACCGACCGGGGCGTGACCTTCATCGGGCCTCCGCCCGAGGCCATCGAGGTCATGGGGGACAAGATCAGCTCCCGGCACGCCGCCGAGGCGGCCGGCGTGTCCGGTGTCCCGGGACGGTCCGAGGTCCTGACCTCGGCGCAGGAGGTCATCGACTTCGGCGGCGAGTTCGGTTGGCCCGTGGCCATCAAGGCGGCCTACGGCGGGGGCGGCCGCGGCATGAAGGTGGTCGACGGGCCCGACGCCGCCGCCGAGGCCCTCGAGTCGGCCATGCGCGAGTCACTGGCCTACTTCGGACGGGACGAGTGCTACATCGAGCGCTACCTGGCCTGGCCCCGCCACGTCGAGATGCAGATCATCGCCGACACCCACGGCAACACGCTCTGGCTGGGCGAGCGGGACTGCTCGGCCCAGCGCCGCCACCAGAAGCTGGTGGAGGAGAGCCCCGCACCCGACTTCCCCGACGACATCCGTCGGGCCATGGGCGAGGCCTCGGTCAAGGTGGCCGAGGCCTGTGGCTATGTCAACGCCGGCACCGTGGAGTTCCTCTACCAGGACGGTGAGTTCTTCTTCCTGGAGATGAACACCCGGCTGCAGGTCGAGCACCCGGTCACCGAGCTCGTCACCGGCCTCGATCTCGTGGAGTGGCAGCTCCGGGTGGCCTCGGGCGAGCGGCTCGGCTTCACGCAGGACGATGTCCGCCGGGACGGCCACGCCATCGAGATCCGGATCAACGCCGAGGACCCGGCAGGTGGGGCCTTCCTGCCGTCCCCCGGCACCATCACCGAGTTCGTGGCTCCCGGGGGCCCCGGCGTGCGCCTCGATGCCGGCTACGCATCGGGGGACACCATCAGCCAGTTCTACGACAACCTGGTGGCGAAGCTGGTCGTGTGGGGCCATGACCGCGAGGCGGCCCGGCGCCGGATGCTGCGGGCCATCGACGAGACCGTGCTCACCGGCGTGGCCACCACCCTCCCGGCGGACGTGGCCATCCTCTCCCACCCCGACTTCATCGCCGGCACCCATTCCACCAACTGGGTCGAGCAGTCGCTGGACCTGAGCGAGGTGCGGGCACCCGTGGAGCCCGCCGCCCCGTCCGGTGCCGGCGACGAGGAAACGGCGCCCAGGGTGCTGCGTGATGTCACCGCCGAGGTGGACGGTCGGCGCTACCAGGTCAAGCTGTGGGTCCCCGACCTCGGCGACGCCGTCGTCGCCGTCGGTGGCGGCGGGGCCGCCCGCAGCACGCCGAAGCGCCCCAAGGCCACCGCCTCGGGAGCCGGTTCGGGAACCGTGGCCGTACCCATGCAGGGGACGATCGTGAAGGTCCTCGTGGCGGCGGGCGACGCCGTGGAGGTCGGTCAGACCATCTGTGTCCTCGAGGCGATGAAGATGGAG
>Ga0302196_10001807_pt1 | contig 20270 bp, 20 predicted proteins | sample II_Bog_N1_3_FD_198794 | JGI IMG/M metagenome (GOLD analysis project Ga0302196, IMG submission 198794) | Peat permafrost microbial communities from Stordalen Mire near Abisko, Sweden - II_Bog_N1_3 | ecosystem: Environmental > Terrestrial > Soil > Wetlands > Peat | place: Sweden: Abisko...
GCTGACCGCCTGGTTCACCGATCCGTCGTGGCGCGCGAACGAGGGCTGGGCGGCCGTGGAGGCGCAAGCCGAGGCGCTGTGGCCGACCGTCCCGCCCTGACCCCGGCTGTGAACGCGATCGCGACGTGACGCACGGGGCCGGCAGCGGCTGGCCCCGCCGTCCTGATTCGGGCCGACCGGGGGGTGAGCCACGACCCGGCGGCAAGGCTACCGGCCGGCTGGTTGGGCGTCGCCTATGGTGCATAGGGGGCGACGACAACGATCTCCGATCCAGGCGCGATCCGGAACGGTTCGACACGCTGGACCAGACCGGCCTTCAGCGCTTCGTTTGCATCCAGAAAGAGCTTGCCGTGCTGAAGCTGGTCGATCTGCGCGGCGGACAGCGACGTGCGTTCCTTGTAAATGTCAACAAAGCGCACGATGTCGTACCCCAGCTCCGCCCGCGCCTCGGTCATGTCTCGGTCGTTGAACGGACCCTTCATGTCCCAGGTAAGCGGGTGCAGCATGAACCGCGCCGCGGGGCCGGCGATCCGTTCCTCGCCCGCCAGAAACAGGACCGTCGCGGCCGACTGGACATCGGCGATGTTCCAGGTGACAACCCGAACGGGCAGGGCGCGCAGAAACGCGTATGCCTCCAGGGCTAACCGGGTACTACCACCGCCCGAGGTCACCACCAGATGCACGCGGTCGGCGCCTTTCGCGACCAGGCCTCCGACCGCCGCCATCAGGCTCTTGACCGGAACCGCCTCGATCCCGCCATCGAACATCACATAGTGCTGCTTTGCGTCCGGTTCGTCCGCGGCGGACCGTATGGCGCGGTCACGGCCGGGGGGCGCCAGTTTCAGCGCGCCAAGTCCCAGAAGCAGCGTCCGGCGGGATTCCATCACGGCGCCATCACAGCCGGAGTCCAGTTCGCCGCCCGCCGCGCCATACGATCGCTGGTTGCCTCGCCGTCGTGATCGACCGGGGCCGGCTGCGCCGTGAACAGCGCGCGGGTTTTCAGACAGTTGACGTTGGTCACCATCCGCAACCCGGCCGCCGTCTCGCAGATTGCCCCCGGATAGACCCCGCAGCGGCGGCAGATCAGGAAATCCGCGGTCGACGAGCCGAACCGGTAGCGCTCCAGCAGCGCCGGGTCCGCCACCCGGATCGCCACCGATCCCGCCGGGTCGCTGGTCGTCCGGGTCGCGTGGGCGCGGCAAAAGCCGCAGCCGCAGGCCCGCAGCCGCACCTCGGCCGGTGCGCGGGTCAGCCGCAGGGTCAGACGCAGATTGCCGCAATGGCAGCCACCCTGGTGCTCCATCGTCGCCTCCGTTTGCGCCTGAGTGTGCCGGGGTTCCCGGACGGCGCCAATAGGGGCGTTGTCAGCGGGGAGGGGCTCCCGCATGCTCGCACCAGGCACCGTCAAAGGATCGCACCCATGCCTGATCTCGCCTGGCGCAACGAACACGATAGTCTCGGCCCCGTCGCGGTGCCCGCCGCCGCCTATTGGGGCGCCCAGACCGCGCGCGCGGTCGCGAACTTCCCGATCTCCGGCATCCCGATCGCGCACCACGCGCACCTGATTCGCGCTCTGGCGATGGTCAAGCAGGCGGCGGCGCTGGCGAACCGGTCGCTGGGCACGCTGTCCGCGAAGCGCTGCGATGCGATCGCCGCGGCCGCGCAGGAGATCATCGACGGCAAGCTGCACGACCAGTTTCCCGTGGATGTCTTCCAGGGCGGCGCCGGCACCTCGACCAACATGAACATCAACGAGGTGCTCAGCCATCGCGGGCTGGAGATGATGGGGCTGGGGCGGGAGGACACCGCCGAACTGCACCCGAACGATCACGTCAACCTGTCGCAATCCACCAACGACACCTATCCCACCGCGGTCCGCCTGTCGGTCCTGCTGTCAACCGCGGCGCTGTCGGCCGCGCTGGACCGCCTCGCCGCCGCCTTCGAGCGCAAATCCGCAGCCTCCGCCCTCATCGTCAAGCTCGGGCGCACACAATTGCAGGACGCGGTGCCGATGACGGTCGGCCAGGAACTCGGCGGCTACGCGGCAACGATCCGCGAGGACATCCAGCGCCTGGCCGAGGCCAGCAAGCTGCTGTGCGAGGTCAACCTGGGTGGCACCGCGATCGGCACGCGCATCAACGCCGATCCGGAATACGGCCTGCGCGCCATCGCCGAACTGTCGCGGATTTCGGGATTCCCGCTGGTGCAATCGGCGAATCTGGTGGAGGCGAGCTGGGACATGGGCGGCTTCGTCATGTTCTCCGGCGTGCTGAAGCGGATCGCGACCAAGCTGTCGAAGATCGCCAACGATATCCGCCTGCTGTCCTCGGGGCCGCGCGGCGGGATCGGCGAATATGCGATCCCCGCGATGCAGCCGGGCTCCTCGATCATGCCGGGGAAGGTCAACCCGGTGATCCCCGAGGTGCTGAACATCGTCTGCTTCCAGGTGATCGGCAACGACCTGGCGGTGACCATGGCCGCCGAGGGCGGACAGCTTCAGCTCAACGCCTTCGAGCCGCTGATCGCCCACAACATCCTGTCGTCGATGCAGTTGCTGGGCAACGCCATCGGCACCTTCACCGAACGCTGCATCGACGGGCTGGAGGCGCGTCCCGAACAATGTGCCAGGCACATTGAGGCCGGGGTTTCGACGGTGACCGCCCTGGTGCCGTTGCTGGGCTACGAACGCGCCGCGGCGCTGGCCCGGCAGGCGCTGGCCGAGGGGCGGACGGTGCGCGACGTGGCCCTGGCCGGTGGCCTGCTGACCGCAGCCCAGCTCGACGAGGTGCTGCAGCCGGCCAGGCTGGCGGCTGTGGAATAAAACCTGACTCCCCCTCCCCTTGAGGGAGGGGGGTGGGGGGAGGGGTTGCTGGGGGTCTGCCTGAGGCGTCGGCGCCTCTCCTGGCGGAGCCCCCTCCCCCTAACCCCCTCCCTCAAGGGGAGGGGGAAGGTTTGGGGGCGCGGACGCCCTACTTCAGCGCCAGCAACCGCCCGTCATCCGACACGACCAGCACGAACCCGTCCGCGACCACAGGCGCGAAGGGCGCGGCCGCGCCCGACAAAGCCTGGCGCCCCAGGATCGCGCCGGTATAGGGGCTGACCGCCAGCAATTCGTTGCTCCGCCCGCTCACGATCAGCCGGTCGCCGGCCAGGACGGGGCCGAACCAGGTCAGGCCGTCCTTCTTCTTTTCGGGGTTGTCCCAGCGCGGCAGCGGGGTGATCCAGGCGACCCGGCCGTCGTCGGTGTCGATCGCGATCAGTTCCTGGTCGATCGAGATCACGAACATCCAGTTGCCGGCGATCCACGGCGTGTCCTCTCCGGTGATCTGCCGTTCCCACAGCCGCCGTCCGGTCGGCAGGTCGATCGCGACCGCCAGCCCGCCCATGCCGATCGCATAGACACGGCCCCGGTCGATCACCGGCGCCCCGCGGATCGATTGGAAATCGGCGGCACTGCCGGCGCCGCGGCCGGCACCAAGACCGTCCGTCCACACCACCGAACCGCTGTCGGCGCGCACCGCCGCGAGTTCGCCGGAGCCGAAGCCGGCCACCACCAGCCCCTGTGCGCAGGCCGGGGCCGCCTGGCCCAGCACCTGGGTGACGACATCGACGCCGATATGGCTCCACAGATAGCGCCCGTCATCGGCGGCGAATGCCACCAGCCGGTCCTCCATCGTGGTGACGAAGACACGACCCTCGGACACGGTCGGGACCGATCGCGCCGGCACGATGATATCGATCCGCCAGGTCTGCGTGCCTTTCGCCGCGTTCACCGCGACAAGATCGCCCAGCCCGTTCACCGCATAGACGATGCCCTGCGAGACCGCGAGGCCGCCGCCGACATTCGTACTGTCGGCATCCTTGTTCTTGGTATCGAAGCGCCAGAGCCGGGCCCCGGTGGTCAGGGTGAAGGCGGTGATGACGGCCTCGGAGTCCATCGTATAGACGACGCCGTTGTCCACCACCGGCTGCGCCATGATCACCGCGCGATAGCCGCCGCCCTCGCCGATGTTGGCGGTCCAGGCCTCGGCCAGACGGTCGTTCACCGAAAGGTGGCCCATCACGTGGGCCGGATTGCCGCCGAACTGCGGCCAGGCCGCGTTGCGGACCGCCGGCGGCAAGGTCACGGGCGCGGTGCCCTCGTCGATATTCAGGCCGCGGTTGGGGGCGGTCACCGACTCGCGCTTGCCCGGCAGCGGCGTCTTCTTGACGCCAAACCAATCGTCCCACAGCGAGCACCCGCTCAGCGCGAGGGGTGCGAGCAAGGCGGCTCGCCGGGACAATGAACGCCCATCCGGCATGCCAGCGGTCCTTCGTGTCATTCTGTTGGTCACCCGCCCAGCTTGCCGACCAGCACACCCGCCCGAGCCCGCAGGCCGGCGGGCGCGGTAACATCGTCCGCCAGCTTTTGCAAAGCCGTCTTCGCCGTCTCGGTTTTGCCCTGGCGCAGCGCGAGCAGCGCCAGTTGCTCCTGCGCCAAAGGCCGCCAGGGATTGTCGGGCGCGGCCAGCGGCGTCAGGCGCGCGGTCAGCAGGGCCGGGTCGCCGCGATCGATCTGCCGCTGCGCCCAGAGCAGGCTGGCCAGGTCGCGCAGCAGAGGGTCCGCCGCGGTGTCGCCGGCCACCTGGTCCCACAGCGCGAGGGCTCGGGGAAGGTCTCCGCCCTCGGCCCGCATCGCAGCAGCGCGCAGGCGCGCCAGGGTCCGGTAGCCTTCGGGCGCTTTCGCCGCCAGGTCCTCGAAGGCGAAGACCGCGCCGGCCTTGAGGCCCGGGGCCGCGTTGGGCGAGTCGGCGATATTGGCCGTGGCGAGGTATCGCGCCGCGGCCGCCGCGTCCTGGCGGGCCTGCCACCATTGCCAGGCCTGCCATGCGCCGCCGCCGGCGACCACCGCGACGCAGGCCGCGACGATCACACCGCCGTAGCGCGCAAGCAGGCGCTGCGCCCGTTCGGCGCGCAGGTCCTCTTCGACTTCGTCGAAAATATCGACCACGTGTCTCTCTATGGCTGGACGGGACGAGGCGTTGCCCGGGATTGGGCGGCAGACCATAGCGGCGGCGGACGGCGGCGGCAAACCGCGGCCTTGCCGGCAACCCCGACCCGGGTCCGCCGTTACTTCTGGGCGGTCTTCAGCGGCGGCTTGCGCGCCTTCGGCGGGGCCGCGGCCGGCGCCGGCGGTCCCTGGCAGATGTCGAGCGACGCCGGCACCAATTCCTTGCCCGCGGCATAGGCCGGCAGGTCCTGGGCGCCGCGCAGCGCCAGCACCTCACTGAAGATCAACCCGTTGCGCGGACAAAAATCGCCGCCGAGATGCGATCCCTCCCGCGACAGGGCGTTGGCGAGGTCGGTGACGAAGCGATCGTGTTCCGTTTGGCCGGCGCGGCCGAAGTGCTTCTTGAACCAGGCGTCCACCGCCCGGTCGTTGGCCAGCAGGTCGGGCTGATAGCGGCGGATGAACGCGTTGTAGCGCGTGTCCTCCTGGCAGCCGGTCGCCAGGACCATGAGCTCGCTGCGCAGGGCCTGCACCTCGAACACCGCCTGATCGGCCGGCGAGGCGCATTGGCGTTGTGCCATCGCCGGCAGCGCCGCGGCGCAGGTCATCGCGACGGCCATCATCCTTGCGAATCGGTGCATACGATCGTCCTACTGGTTTCGCGGCAGGGCAGGATAGCGCGGCCGGCCCCGAACCGCTATGGGGTCGTCACGCGTCCGCCGCCTTTCCCTGGACGGCCCGGACAGCGGCGTGTACAATGTAAAAGGTTTAATAACAATTAACTATTGCCGGGTTTGCAATGTCTGGAACGTCGGTCCTGTCTGCGTCGTCCGTACCTGTCCCGAACCGCTGGGTGCAGCTTTGGCTGGGCGTCGTCTGCATGGCATTGATCGCCAATCTGCAATACGCCTGGACCCTGTTCGTCGAGCCGCTGCACGCCGCGCATGGCTGGAGCCTGACCGACATCCAATGGGCCTTCAGCATCTTCATCGCCACCGAAACCTGGCTCACGCCGGTCTTCGGCCTGCTGGTCGACCGCCTGGGTCCCACGCGCGGCCCGAAACTGGCCGTCGCGCTCGGCGGCCTGCTGGTGGGCATCGGCTGGGTGATCAATGCCTATGCCGGATCGCTTGGCACGCTGTATCTTGGCGCCGCCGTCTCCGGCACCGGCGGCGGGGCGATCTACGCCACCTGCGTCGGCAACGCGGTGAAATGGTTTCCCGACCGGCGGGGGCTGGCGGTCGGGCTCACCGCCGCGGGCTTCGGGGCAGGCGCCGCGGTCACCGTCATCCCGATCCGCCTGCTGATCGCGGCGCATGGCTACGGGGCGGCCTTCTTCTGGTTCGGCCTCGGCCAGGGCCTGATCGTGCTGGCAATCGCGGCGGTCATGCGCGGCCCGACCCGGCCCGTCGTCACCGCGGCCAAGGTCTCGGTTCGGCTGCACCAGGCCACGCACAGCTTCACCAGCCTGCAGGTTCTGCGCGCGCCGGTGTTCTGGCTGCTTTATGTGATGTTTGTCGCCGTTTCGGCCAGCGGGTTGATGGCAACCGCCCAACTCGGGCCGGTGGCGAAGGATTACGGGATCGGCGATAACGTCATCTTCCTCGGCGCCACCACCCTGAGCGTCGCGCTGGTGGTCGACAACGTCCTGAACGGCCTGGCGCGCCCGGCCTTCGGCGCTTTGTCGGATCGCATCGGGCGGGAGGCGACGATGGGGCTGGCCTTCACCATGGGCGCGGTCAGCTACTGGCTGCTGGCGATCGCCGGCCACCAACCCTGGGGCTTCGTGCTGTGCGCCGGGCTGGTGTTCTTCACCTGGGGCGAGATCTTCTCGCTGTTTCCGTCCACCTGCACCGATACCTTCGGGCCGGACCATGCGACCGCCAATGCCAGCCTGCTTTACACCGCGAAAGGCACCGCCGCCTTGCTGGTGCCGTTGGCCAACGTGCTGAAAGCCGCGACCGGCGGCTGGGAAGCGGTGTTCTGGGTGGCCTCGCTCGCCAACATCGCCGTCGTGCTGCTGGCGCTGCTGGTGTTGCGCCCGTTGCGGGCCAGCCGGATCGGCCTTGGGACCCGGCTGGCGCCACGCCGCGGCTGACGGGCCGCCCACCGTCTGATACCGGCGTCCCCCATGAATCCTGGGGAATGCATCGCACGCGGCAGCATCGGCGTCGCCTGTCTGGTCTGGGCCTGAAGGGCTCGGCCTGGTGGTGCACCGGTGGTGCCCGGATCACAGCGCGGGTGGCCGCGACCGCGGGCGGGGCGACCGAGGCGCGCGACCTGCGCATGCGCCAGGCCCGGCGGCATCGTGGTTCCGCCTGCGTCACTGCTATAAGCCGGCATGGCACAGACGGAAGACCCGATTCGGGGGATCGCGCTGGTGGTCGGCGCAACCGTGCTGTTCGCCGTCGCCGACACGACCTCCAAGTTCCTCGCCGGAAGCCTGCCGATCACCGAATTCATCTGGTTTCGCTACGTCCTGTTCCTGCTGATGGCGGTGGCAATGACGCGCGGACGGCCGATCCGCTCGCGGCGGCCAGGATTGCAGGTGACGCGGGGATTGGGAGTCGTCGGGTCGTCGGTGCTGTTCGTCTATGGCATCAGGCAGATGACGATGGCGCAGGCGACCACCATCAGCTTCCTGTCGCCGCTGCTGATCACGGTGTTGTCAATTCCGTTGCTGAAGGAGGTGGTGGGCGTCCGCCGCTGGGGTGCTGTCCTGGCGGGAATGCTGGGTATGCTGATCGTGGTCCGGCCGGGAACCGGCGGCTTCCAGCCGGCGGCGCTGTTCGGGGTGGCGTCGTCGTTTTGCTGGGCGATCGCGCTGATCATCACCCGCAAGATGGCTGCCATCGATCCACCGCAGACCACGATCCTGTGGTCGGCCGGCATCGGCGCCGGCGTACTCAGCCTGATGCTGCCTTTGGCTTTCACCTGGCCGACGTTGCCGCAGGTCTGGCTGATGCTGATGCTGGGCGTGCTGGCCTCGGTCGGGCAGTGGATGGTGGTGCTGGCGCACCGCCACGCGGGGGCATCCCTGTTGGCGCCCTTCACCTATACCCAACTGATCTGGGTCAGCATCGCCGGCTATCTGGTGTTCGCCAATGTCCCCGACCGCTGGACCTTGGTGGGGGCGGGGATCATCGTCGCGTCGGGCCTTTACACAGCGCACCGGGAGCGGGTGCGCCGGCGGTGAACAGTGCTACAAGGCCGGCGCGATGAAGCAGGAGCGGACAATGCAGCGATTCTGGGGCCTATGCATCGGAGCCAGCCTGGCCGCCTGGCCAGCCATGGCGCAGGATGGGCGGGTGGGCGCCGGGCGGGAGGTGGCGGCGCGCTGGTGCGTGAATTGCCATGTCGTCGATCCCGCGCAGGCCTCGGGCAACGACGTGACTCCTTCCTTCCGGTCGGTGGCCAACCGGCCGGGGACGACGGCTGAGTCGCTGCACGTGTTTCTGGCGGTGCCGCACGGGAAGATGCCGTTCCAGGCGCTGTCGAACCCTGATCTGGATTCGGTCTCAGCCTATATCCTGTCATTGAAGCGCTAGAGGGCGTTCGATGCTACGGTTTGTCTTCCGACGGAAGGTGGCGATCGCCGGGCGGACGGGGGCGGGTTGGCAGCACAAGCCCGGGATCGTACGGCTGATGCGGCTGGATGGTGGTGGAGTGGTATGATGGTGACGGTTGAAACCGACAAGACGGCAACGGAACCGGGCCGCGACTTCATCCGCGACATCGTGCAGGCGGACCTGGACGCGGGCCGCGTGCAGACGGTGGTCACCCGCTTTCCGCCCGAACCGAACGGCTACCTGCATATCGGACATGCCAAATCGATCTGCCTGAATTTCGGCATTGCCGCCGAGTTTGGCGGGCGCTGCCACCTGCGCTTTGACGACACCAATCCGGTGAAGGAGGAGCAGGAGTTCATCGACTCGATCCAGCACGACGTGCGCTGGCTGGGGTTCGACTGGGGGACGAATCTTTATTACGCGTCGGACTATTTCGAGCAGTTGTACGAATGGGCAGAGCATCTGATCCGAGCGGGCAAGGCTTATGTGGATGATACGGCGGCCGATGCGATGCGGGCGCAGCGCGGTACATTGACCGAACCGGGACAGAACAGCCCGTGCCGCTACCGGCCGATCGAGGAGAATCTTGCACTTTTCCGCCGCATGCGTGCCGGGGAATTTCCCAATGGCGCCCTTGTGGTTCGCGCGAAGATCGACATGGCCTCGGGCAATATGAATATGCGCGATCCGGTGTTGTACCGGATTTTGCACGCAACCCATCCCCGGACGGGCGACGCATGGTGCATTTATCCGACCTATGATTTCGCACACGGGCAGTCGGATGCAATCGAGGGAATTACACACTCGGTCTGCACGCTGGAATTTGAGGATCACCGGCCGTTATACGACTGGTTGATCGACAATCTCCCCGTACCCGCCCGTCCTCGGCAGTACGAGTTTGCGCGGCTGAATATCGGTTATACGGTGTTGTCGAAGCGGATTCTGACCAGGCTGGTGTCGGAGAGGCATGTCAGCGGCTGGGACGATCCGCGCATGCCCACATTGGCGGGGATTCGCCGGCGCGGCGTGCCGGCCGCGGCGTTGCGGGAGTTCGTGCGGCGGGTGGGTGTGGCCCGGGCTTACAGCATCGTCGATGTCGCGTTTTTGGAGTCCTCGATTCGCGACACCCTGAATCCGGTGGCACCGCGGCGGATGGCGGTGCTGCAGCCGCTGAAACTGATCATCGAGAACTACCCCGAAGGCGTGACTGAAACGCTGGAGGCGGTGAACCATCCGGACAATCCGGACATGGGCAAACGGCCGGTGAGCTTTGGGCGCGAGATCTATGTCGAGCGGGATGATTTCATGGAGAACCCGCCGAAGAAGTTCTACCGCCTGTCGCCGGGGAAAGAGGTGCGGCTGCGCTACGCCTACTTCGTGACCTGCCGCGAGATCGTGAAGAACGCGGCGGGCGAGGTGGTGGCGTTGCGGTGCACGTACGATCCGACGACCAAGGGCGGCAATGCGCCGGATGGGCGGAAGGTGCAGGCCACGTTGCACTGGGTCGCGGCGGCGGATGCGGTGCCGGCCGAGGTGCGGCTCTATTCGCAGTTGTTCGGACGACCGGACCCGGGGGCGGCCTCGGGCGGGGATGTGATGGCGGATTTGAACCCCGATTCGTTACAGGTACTGACAGGATGTCTGCTGGAGCCGGCGTTGGCGGGGGCGGCCGTCGGGGACGCGGTGCAGTTCGAGCGGGTGGGGTATTTTTGCGCGGACCGGGACAGCGCGCCGGGGCGGTTGGTGTTCAACCGGACGGTGGGGCTGCGGGATAGCTGGGCGAAGGTGCAGGCGGGGGGGCGCGGGGGATGAGGAAGGGGACGCAGATCTGCACAATTATCCCCACGAAGAAGCTGATGATTTCGTGGTCATGGCACTAAGGCCAATCGGCCGAACACCGGCAGCGCCACCGGAAAGGCTTACGCTCGATGAAACTCTACATCACGCCAGGCTCGCCTTACGCGCGGATCGCCCGGATCATGGTCTTCGAAAAGCGGCTGCAGAGCCGGGTCGAGATCGTGCCCGCGCAAACTCGCGCCGTGGGCAGCCCGTACTACCGGATCAACCCCTCCGGCCGCGTGCCCTATCTGGTGTGCGACGATGGCGTGGGATTGGAGGAGTCCTCTGTCATCTGCCGCTATCTTGACCATCTCGACGGTCAACCCGCATTCGATCCGCCGGCGGGCGACGATGCGTGGGCGTTTTTGCGGCTTGGGGCCCTGGCCACAAGTCTGCTGGATGGCTTGTCCGTCTGGCTTCGCGAGGCCCGACGCCCCGAGGCCGAGCGGTCACTGACGACGATCCAGCACGAAACCGACCGTGCAAGGCGGCTGGTCGACCTGTGGGAGACCGAGATCGACCGTCCCCCGATGCAAGCATCGCTGAACCTGCCGCAGATTACGTTGATTTGTGCGCTGGGACTCGAACGTCGCAATCCCGGCTTCTGTTGGCGGGATGGCCACGCGAGGCTGCACGCTTGGTACGATCGTATGTCAGAGCGCCCGTCGGTCGTGGCAACGCTTCCGTCCGACTGACTCCGGGTTTACCCCAACCGCACCGACACCGCCGGCAGCCCCTCAAACACGACCGACACCTCGGCCGGCGCGTCCAGCCAGACCGGCGGAGTCACGCTGCCCAGCATCACCACCTGACCCGCCTTCAGCCCGCCAAACGCCGCCGCCACCTCGGACCGAGCCAGCCAGGCCAGACACGCAAACGGGTGCCCCATCAAATCCGTCGTCACCCCGGCATCCCGCTCGGCACCGTCAACAAATATCCGCCCGCGCAGCGCGCCGACATTCAGACCGCGCCAGTCAACACCGCCCTGATCCCCGATCACCGCCGCGCAATGATACACCTGATCTGCGATCAGCGCCGGAGTCCCCAGGGTCGCGAGATCCTCGTAGCGGTTCTCCACGATCTCGATCCCGGCGATGAAATCGCCCACCGCGGCCGCGGCGTCTTCTTGCGAACACGGCCCCGGTGGCAGATCGCGTGCCAGCCGCACTGCGACCTCGCATTCCACGCCCGGCCGGATGTAGTCCGCGAAGCGCAGCGCGGCGTCCCGGCTGAAGACGGACTGCATGAACCCCGCCGCCGGTCCCGGCAGCCCCAGATAGGCCTGCATCCGCTTCCCGGTCGCGCCGATCTTGAACCCGGCCGGCGGCATCGCCCCCACCAGCCGCGCCAGAGCCACCTGGGCCGCGGCCCCCTCCGCCACCGTCGCCGGCGCGATCTCCCCCGGCAGAGGCCGCACGATCCGCCGCTCCCGCCGGACCTGGCGCAGCAACAAGGCAACAGCGGCCGGATCGAAGCTCATGACCGCCGCGTCAGCTCGTACAGCGCCACCGCGGCGGCGGAGGCGACGTTCAGGCTCTCCACCGCACCCTTGATCGTCAGGCCGGCGATCTCGTCGCAGGTTTCGCGGGTCAGGCGGCGCAACCCCTCGCCCTCGGCGCCCAGCACCAGGGCGACACGCCGGTCGCCCAACGCCGGCCCCGACAGCGGCGGCCCCGCGGCATCCAGCCCGACGCACCAGACATTCGCCGCCTTCAGTGCGATCAGAGTCCGCGCGATGTTGACGGCGCGCAGCAGCGGCATGGTCTCCAGCGCGCCCGAGGCCGCTTTCGCCAGCCCGCCCGTTTCTTCCGGCGCGTTGCGGTCCTGGGTGATCACCGCCGCCGCCCCGAACGCCGCGGCGGCACGCAGGATCGCGCCGACATTGCGCGGATCGGTCACCTGGTCCAGCACCACGATCGTGCCCGGCCGCTCCAGCACCGATTGCAAACTCGGCGGCGCCAAGGGATCGGCGAGCAGCGCCGCCCCCTGATGCACGATGTCGCGGCCCAACAGATGGTCCAGCCGGGCCCGGTCAACCCGTTCCGCGGACAGCGGCCAGGGCTGGGCAAAGTGCTGGGTGAGCGTGGCCTCCGCTTCCTCGGTCAGCAGCAACCGGCGCAGGCGGCGCGACCGGTTGGCCAGGGCCGCGGCGATCGCGTGATGGCCGTACAGCCAGACGGTGCCCTTCGGCGCGTCCGGTGTCCCGCGCGGCGCTTCATGATGCTGCGGCCGGGGCGCGCCATGGCGCTGCGGCTGCGCCTGGTTGGGGCGCGGCTGATACGGCTGCCCGCCCGCGGGCCTCGGCGCCTGTCCTCGCGGCGCATCCGCGCGCGGTCCATTGTCGCGGCGCGGACCGGATCCGGCCGGACCCTGCGGGCGTTGCGGCGATCCGCCGGGCCCCTGATAGGGACCGCGATCCGATGGCGGGCGACCAGAGCCGCTCGGCCTGTTTCCATGGGGAGGTTTCATTGCAATCGGTTCATACCCCGCATCGGCGCGCCTGCACAGGCCACCTGTCACGGGGCTGGCGCTGGTTGTCGTCGATGGCCACGTCCTGGCTCTCCGGCCGGGCTGCTCCATTGCCGGGCAAGGATGTGGCCGGCGCGCTGAGCCGGGGCCTCGATCCAACGGTGCAACGCCGCGGCGGCGGCCAAGGGCAGCAGGGTCGCGGCTGGAAGCCATAGTATCGTGAACAGACTCCCATTGCCTCCGGCAATCCGGGCCAGGAACAAGCCCAGCAGTTTCTGGATTGGTTCGTTGGCGAGGTAGATGCAGTAGGACGTGGCGCCGAACCACTGCAGCGTGCGTCCGCGCAGTGCGGCGGCGACAATCCCGGGTCCCGGCAGTCCGGGCCGAAGCTGGGCGGCCAGGCACAGGGTCCAGACCAGGGGCGGCAGCAACTTGCCGGGCCCCATACAGGCGCACAGAGCCAGGGTGGCGGCCAGGACAAGGCCATAACGGACCAAAGCCTTCCCTTGTGGGACGGAAGGAGGCAGTTCGGTCGTGCTCCCCACCCGCCAGCCGCCAACCAGTTCGGCACTCGCGATTCCCAACGCAAAATACAGGGCCTTGTTCGGCAGGAACGCCCGGCTGAACGCCCACGCCTCCGGCATCGCCACCTGCCAGGCCAGGCCGGCGACCGTCAGCGCGAGCATCACCACGACCATTCCGCGCGCTCGCAATCCGGCCCGTCCCAACAGCAACGCAAGCCCATAGAACTGCCACTCGGTGGACAGGCTCCACGCCGCGCCGAGGAAGCTGACCCACGCATCCGGCAGCACCCCGTTCGGGAACAATCCGTGCGTCATCGTCAGGTGTGCGGCGATCTCTGCCAGCCAGGCGTGCGGCCAACCTTGCGACCAGATGCCCGGCGCCAGGCTGTCCGGCGCGATCCAGCCCATGCGCTCGAACCCGGATGGCAGCGGTTGCACTGCCACCGTCACCGCCAGCATCACCAGGTAGACCGGATAAGTCCGAGCGATGCGGGCGATGAGGAAGGGGCGGGGCTGGTAGCGAAAGCTTTGCAGCGAGTGGACGATCACCATGCCGCTGAGGATGAAGAACACATCCACCGCCGCCCCGCCATGCGACAATGGCTGGGTGATCCATGCCGGCAGCGCGCTGAATGGCGCCATGTGACCCAGCATCACATAGACCGCCAGCACGCCGCGCAGCCCATCCAGGCATTCCAGCCGCTTCATGCCGCCAGCATGCCGGGCAAACCTTAATGAACCGTCAATCCGCGCCGAAACCCTGTTCAGAAATGGGCGGTGACACTGATGATGATGCGCCGGTCGATCGGCGGCCCGGCCGACACCTGCAGGCGTGACACATTGAACTGCTGTGCCGATAATGCCGCTGTAACATTGTCCGTCACACGGTAGGCGGCGCGTGCGTCCATCAGAACATAGTTGCCAACCTTGATTGGCTGCAGCGTGACGGACGCCGGATTGGCCCGATAATCGATGAACCAGGACTGCCACCGGCTTTGCGCGTCAAACTCCCATCGGCCGTAGGTGTAGCCGCCCCCGAGAACGACCACGTGGGTCGGGGTGCCCTGCTGGAAGTTTTGCGGGCTGTAGATGCCGTTCTGGTTGACCTCCAGATGGTCCCAGATTGAAAGGAACGAATAGCTCGCGTTCCACCGAAATCCCGACGGTGAATGGCCGCGCAGCCCGAACTCGGTGCCGACCGCGGAGCTGTATCCGACATTCTGCGCCACGGCGCGCTGCTCCTCGACGCCGCCCAGTATCTGGCCGTCGCCGCTGGCGGTGGTTTCGTACGGATTGATCAGGATATTATCCGTGCGTTGCGCGAACGCCGCCGCGCGGAACGTTGACTGCCATGCCGGAATTGCGCGGTCCCAATCCACCTCCGCATTGTTGACCGAGGCGGCGGAGACACCCGGATTGCCAAGAAACAAATATCCATTGCCGTCAGGACCCGGCGGCTGCCGATCCTGCAACCCCAGGTCATAAATGCTCGGAAGTTGCAGCCCACGCGCGGCGATGAAGCGGAACGTGTCCCGGTCATCGGCCTTCCAGACCAGACCGGTATTGAAGCTTGGCTGATTGATTGTCCGCCCGATATAAGCGGACGCGGGGTAGCCGACCTCGGGGACCAGGTAGCCCTGCTGGTTCATCACGAAGTGGTCGTACCGGACGGCGTTGGTCAAAGACAGCGACGGGGTCATTTGCCAGTCCCACATCAGGCTGCCGGAATACACGTCATAGCCGACCTTGCCCGCCAGCACCGCTGCCGAGGTGGCCGCGTTGTCACGAAAATCGAGGCCAAAACGAATCGTATGGTCGGCGTGGATTTTGACCAGGTCGCTCGCCTGCACGACAACGACCGTGTCGTTCAGGTTTTCCCATTCGCTTGCGCCGTTATAAACGTACAGCAGTTCGTTCCGGTATACGCTCAATCCGAGCAGGCCGATGGGTGTGTCGGCGGACAGGCCGAGGCGAGACCAGATGGTGCGCTGATAGTCGGTTCCGTAATAGGGTGACGAGGTTGCCTCCCAGGTCCGGGTCTGCACCGCGGACCCGGACGCGAACAGCTCGACATCCGGCGACACCTGCACCCGCGCATCCAGGTTGAAGGCATTGCGTTGCGGGGCCGCACGATAGGCCAGGTCGCCCGGCGAAACGCCAGTTCCCTTGTACTCCTGGGCACGAAAACCGTCGGCCGACACCCGCAAGCCCCCAACGTCGGCAATGCGCGCGGTGCCCACCGCGGTCAGCGCGGTGTAACCCTGCGTGCCGGCCCGCGCGGTGACCGTGTTGACACTTTCACGCAATGGATCGTAGGTGATGATGTTGATGACGCCCGAGACAGCGTTGAAGCCATACAGGGCAGTGCTGGGGCCCTTGATGATCTCGATCTGGCGGATCTCTTCCAACTCGACCGGCAAGGTGTACCATTGCGTGCGGCCGATGTCGTCGAGATAAACCTGCTGACCGTTGACCAGCACCAGCAGGCGCGGATTGCTGGTTTCATTGTAGCCGCGGATGCCCACATCGGCGGCTGCGAAGCCGTAACGGCGCACGCTGAGGCCGGCGACGAATTGCAGGATGTCGGGCAGGTTGTCGGCACCCGATCGGCGGATGTCGTCGGCGGTGATGATCTCCATATTGGCCGGCACCTCGGACACGCGCTGGATCTTGCCTGTCGCGGTGGTGGTGACCGGTTCGCCCAGCAACTGTTCGAAGCCGTCGTAGTCCACGGATTGGGCGCGCACGGGTGGCGCGCAGAGCAGCCAGGCCAGGCCGGCCACCAGCAGGCCGCATCGTCTGCCCATTGCCAACCCGCCGTTGCGCCGAACCAAAGCCGCCGGTGCCATGCTATTTCTCCCTGACGAGCATGAGAAAGGCTTGCCGGAAGTGGACGCCGGTCTTTTCGGCCGCTTGCTGATCGACCAGGATCTGCACGGTTGGCTCGCTGGAGAATCCGACGATGCAGCCGCCGGACTGGACGCATGCCAGGTTGGCGGCGATGGTCGGGACGTGCAGGCGCTGTGCGGCGGTGGCTACGGCGCTCATGCCACTGTCCAGTCCGCCGGTGACGTAGATGGCATTGATGCCGGCCGCCGCCGCGAGTTGCTCGACGGGTAGCAGACGAACCCGCAGGCGGACCCGCCCGGCCGCCAATTCGTCGCCAATGACGCTCTGGATCAGCGCGGCTTCTCGTTGCGACGCAGGATTGGCCGGGGCAAAGGCGATGCCGACGACAGCGACATTGGATGTGGTCTCGCCGACATAGCCGAGGGTTCGTCCCAGGACCTGCCCGTCCTTGAGACTGAAGTCCGGATCGGCAGCCCGGGACGATGTGACAGCCAGGGAAATGGAGGCAAGCCCGGCGAGTGTCAGCGGCAACAGATTCACGGATCAGGCCCGGGCGCGCCCGGCGCCGATCGCCCGCAAAGGCGAGGAAGCCCGGACAGGCTGCCGCTGCCACGGCACGTGGATTAGCCAGGGGCGGCGCACCGCAGGATCCTTTTTGGTGACGTTCACGGGCCTATCCTGGCAGCGACGCCTTAATAAGTGGTTAACAGAGCCGGCCAAAACGTCCGCGCTGGTGCGTCAAATGAAAGTCGTTCGGTCAACACTTCCTTAACCTTGCCCGCGCATAAGTGACGCAGATCGCGCAGAGGATATTGGCAGTGCATCGGCCGGAACCTGACAGAAGCGCCCATGGCGGGTCCGCGCCCGCTATCGGCGAATCGCCAGGCCAGCATCCCCCTCCGGATCCATCACCGGACTCCGGTCCTGTCGGGTTTCGGCGAAGATTGATCCAGGCGGCCAGGCTGTCGAACTGGCCCTTCGCGCTCAAGATGGCGTTCTGCCCGGCGCTGGCCGTGATTGTGCTTGTCGGGATTGGCCTGCACAGCATCCGCGCCGCCGAGGACCAGGCCAGCCTGATCAGAGCCGTCGTCGAGCACGACCTCACGATCGCCATGCGCCTGTCGGCCGGTGCCACGAAACTGGAGACTCTCAACAGCGCTTTGTACCGGCTGACCACGCTGCAAGCGGCCAGGGCGACCGATCTGAATGTCTCCAACCGGATCGGCAGCCTCGTCGGGGATGCGTCCTCGCTGGCGGACGACCTGGAGGCTGAGGCGCGTGACATCAGCAGCGCCGTGGACCGTGCCGACGTGTTGCAGGTTGCCTCCGAGGTCCGCGTCTACCGGGATGCGATCGACGTTTTCGGTTCCATGCTGGAAATCGACTTTGCCAGCGCGGTCGAGTTCTTCCGGCCGTTTGATGCCAATGCCAAGAGGGTGCTGGACCGGATCAACACGGTATCCGGCCGTGTGATCGCCGACGCGAGCAGCCGCGCTGCACGATCGACCCATCTGGCCGAGCGGATACGTCTGGCGTTGGCCGCGGCTTTTGCCGCCGGCTGCCTGCTGCTGTTCGGCACCGCGGGCCTGCTGACCCGGGCAACGGTGAAGTCCGTGCAACGGATCGCGGCGGCGACGGAGAAAGTCGCGCAAGGCGGTCTGGAGGTTGACGTCGATGCGCTGGCGCGGGGTGATGAACTGGGAATCATCGTGCGGTCGCTCGCAGTGTTCCAGGCCAACGTGTCGGAGATCGCGTTTCTGGGCCATCACGATGCCCTGACCCGGCTGCCCAACCGCGTTCTGTTCAACGACCGCATCGAGCAGGCTCTGGCACAACTCGATCGCGGCAAAAGCTTCGCGGTGTTCTGCCTCGACCTCGACCGTTTCAAGTTGGTCAACGACACGCTTGGCCACCCGGTCGGGGACACGCTGCTCCGGCACGTGGGGACCCGCTTGCAGGCTTGCGTCCGGGAGGGCGACACGGTTGCCCGATTGGGCGGCGATGAGTTCGCGATGATCGTCCGCGACCTGGGTGAGCCGCTCGAGGTCGATGGTCTCGCCACGCGGATCATCCGGGTCATTGAAGCGAACTACGAGATCGACGGCCATCTGGTGAACATCGGTACCAGCATCGGCATTGCGCTGGCGCCGACCGACGGTGCGAGCCCGCACGAGCTGCTGAAGAAAGCCGATACTGCGTTGTACGGGGCGAAATCCGCCGGCCGCGGTACTTTCTGCTTCTACGAGAATGCGATGAACGCCGCGCTGCAGGCGCGGCGGGACACCGAGGTGGGCTTGCGTCATGCCCTCGCGCGGGATGAGTTCCGGCTATATTACCAGCCGCTGGTGGACGCCCGTTCGCGCCATGCGTCGGGCTTCGAGGCGCTGATCCGCTGGCAGCATCCGCAGCGGGGGATGGTCGCGCCGGATGAGTTCATCCCGGTCGCGGAATCGTCGGGCCTGATCGGCGCCATCGGTCGATGGGTTTTGCATCAAGCCTGCATGGATGCCTCGACCTGGCCCGATGAGGTCAAGATCGCGATAAACCTGTCCCCCTCGCAGTTCCGTGACAAGAATCTCGTCAGCAGCGTCCAGGCCGCTCTGACCGCGAGCGGTCTGGCGGCGCAACGGCTGGAGCTGGAGATCACCGAGTCCGTTCTTTTGGCGGACAGCAACGCCGTGCTGGCGATCTTAAGCGAAATCAAGGCGCTGGGGGTCCAGATCGCCATGGATGATTTCGGCACCGGGTATTCCTCGCTGAGCTATCTGCGCAGCTTCCCGTTCGACAAGGTCAAGATCGACCGCAGCTTCGTCAAGGATCTGCCGCACGATACGAACGCTTTGGCCATCGTTCGCGCGATTGTCGGCCTGAGCCAGACCTTCGGCATGACGGTAACCGCGGAGGGCGTGGAAACCGATGAGCAGGCGGTGCAATTGACATCAGAGCAATGCCAGCAGTTGCAAGGCTATCTGTTCAGCCGGGCGATACCCGCGACCGGAGTGCCGGCGCTGATCGACTGGCTGGCAAAGGCGCCAAACGATCTGACCCCAGTGTGAGCCGGACGGCGGCTGCGCATGGCCAAGCGCCCGATATCGGTGATCCAAGGTGTTCGCCATCCTCGTCCGGATGGTGGACGCCATCGCCGGCGTGCCGGGCGCGGCGGTGCTGATCAACCGCCAGGAGATCGTTGGCCGGCGGCACGACGATCTGGCGCACGAACGGTTCCACGTCCTGACCTGCGACACCATGCCGCCGGACCACTCCGAACCGGCGGCGGGTCTGCTCGATCCTGCGATCGACGATCTGCCGGACCTCTTTCAGGCACACGGGATCGCGTCCCGGGCCGAGGTTTGAAACCGCATGCGCCGCCGCGCCAGCGACCGGTCGCTACGAGCGGACCGCAACGACGTCCTGAGCGAAGATCATCTCTTCCGCATCATCATCCGCCGCCGGCAGATAGCGGCCGAACAGCCAGACGCCGTCGCCCGGGTTGGAGACGATCTCGACCTCGGCGCCGCTGTTCAGCACGACACGCGTGCCGACGGGCAACGTCCTGATATTGACCGGATCGCTCATTCCGCCGCCCGCGCCCGCGCCGTCTGCCGCCAGGGCATCAGCGCGTCCCAGCTCTCCGCCTCCATGAACTGCGCCCAGCGGCGGTACAGGTTGCGCATCGGTTCTTCGCTCGCCATCGCCTTGGTCAGATCGACCACCCGGCCGGGCATCTGCAGCCCGTCCCACTCGTAATTCTCGACCGCATGACCCATCCCCATCTCGTAGGTGTAGGGATAGCGGCGGGCGATCGTGCCGCGGCTGGCGGCATGCGCGTAATTCCAGTTCTCCATGTCATCCTGTTCGGTCATCCCCGCCGGCCCCGAGTAGCGGATGTAGTAGTCGCGCAGGAAGTTCTTCACCGCTTGCGGCGCGTCGCGATCGACGAAGAAGAAGCGCCACACCTCGGTCTGGTGCGCACTGACCGGGTGCCACACCGCGAGCGTGCGCGGCTGGCGCGGCAGCAGCGCGATATTG
>Ga0302196_10001810_pt1 | contig 20252 bp, 17 predicted proteins | sample II_Bog_N1_3_FD_198794 | JGI IMG/M metagenome (GOLD analysis project Ga0302196, IMG submission 198794) | Peat permafrost microbial communities from Stordalen Mire near Abisko, Sweden - II_Bog_N1_3 | ecosystem: Environmental > Terrestrial > Soil > Wetlands > Peat | place: Sweden: Abisko...
TCCGTTCGCGCAACGTCGCGCCGCTCACGTACTCGAACACGAGGAAGAGCCCCCACGGCGCCTCTTCCCCCATGTCGTGGAGCGTCACCATGTGCGGATGCGCGAGCGTCGCGGCCGCCTTCGCCTCCTGCCTCATGCGCGCGAACAGCGCTTCCTTCGACTCGGGCGGGAGGCCGAGGTCGTCGCGGAGGATCTTGACCGCCACGTACCGCCCGAGGACCGAATCGCGCGCGAGGAAGACGCGCCCCATCCCCCCCTGCCCGAGCAACCGCACGATTTCATAGCGGCCGATGCGCGCCGGCGCGTTCGCGCGGAGCGGGGATCGGTCGGCGTCGGGCGGCGTGTCCACGAGAGGGGTCTACCACGTGAACGTTGCGCCGTTCATGGGACGCACCGTGGTCCATTGGGCGAGCGCGCGTGGCGGGGTATTCTCCGCGCGAAGCCCGCGCACCGATCCGTCACCGATCTTGCTACGACTCGGGGAGCCGACCATGCGATCCACCGCCTTCTTCACCGCCCTTACCCTCGCATGCGCCTCGCTCGCCGTGGCCACCGGCACCGCCTTCGCGCAAGAAGAGGTGCTGTCCTCGGACCACCCGCAGGCCGAGTCGGGCGCGTCGCGCTACGCGATCGATCGCACCTCGCTCTACGGCGACGACGCGCGCGTCGCGGCGCCGATGACCGTCATCGCGACCGCCAGCTTCTCGTACACGAACATCGGCGCCGATCCGACGTACCTCTCGAGCCCGTACCCCAAGCAGCCCGCAGGCTGTTTCACGGCGTCCGGCGTGCCGCAGCCTTGCTACTCGACGTTCGCGGGGAACACCGCGCAACCCGGCGGCACCACGATCATCACGGGCGAGCTCGGCGTCTTGCCGCGCCTCTCGGTGCTCGGCAGCGTGATGGTGGGCTTCGGCGGCTCGGGCGGCGTACCGAGCGCCGACGTCGGCGGCACCGCGGGGCTCCGCTACCAGGTGCTCCCCTCGTCGTTCACGCACACGCACCTCGTGATCAGCGGCGGCTACATCCGCGAGGCCTACAACCCGCCGGTCTACGACGACGACAAGAACCCCGCAGCATGGCTCCCCGGACAGTCCGGCGGCGTCAACGCGGGCTACGTCCAGGTCGCGATGTCCGGTGACATCGGGCGCCTCCGCCTCGGCGGCACCTTCCACGGCCAGCACACGTTCGCCGACGGTCGCGACCCGCTCGACATCATGGTCGACCTCGGCGCGAGCTACCGCGTTGCGGGGACCTTCCGCGCCGGCATCGAGTACGTCGGTCAGGATCTCGAAGAGACGTTCAGCCCGGCCGCCGAGGGGGGGCCGCGCCACTTCCTCGGTCCCGTGGCATCGCTGCAGCTCTGGCACGATCGACTCACCATCGTCGGCGGTCCTTCCGTCGGCCTCTCGTACATCTCGCCCGACTTCGTCGCGCGCGTGGCGGCGTCCGTGGCGTTCTGAGCTACGGCGGCGGCGTCATCCGCGAGTCGCGCTCCACGGACGGCTCCTCGATGTGCGGGTTCCAGCACGCGACTTTGTGCCCGCTCCCCATCGCGATCTCGGCCAGCGTCGGCTCGTCCTTGTCGCATCTCCCCGGGATGGCCCGCGGGCACCGCGGATGGAACGCGCACCCAGGCGGCGGATCGATCGGCGAAGGGACATCCCCCTCCAGAAGCACGTGCAGCCGCTTTCGCGAAGGGTCGGCCACCGGCACGGAGCGGAGCAGCGCGCGCGTGTACGGGTGGTGCGCGCGCGCGTAGAGCGACGGCGAGTCCCCCTGCTCGACGATCTTCCCCAGGTACATCACCGCCATGCGGTGCGCGACGTGCTCGACGATGTTCAGGTCGTGCGAGATGAACAGGTACGCGACGCCGAGCTCGTCCTGCAGGTCCTGGAGCAAGTTCACGATCTGCGCCTGGATCGAGACGTCGAGCGCGCTGATCGGCTCGTCGCAGACGATGAACTCCGGCTGCACCGCGAGCGCGCGCGCGATGCCGATGCGCTGCCGCTGCCCGCCGGAGAACTCGTGCGGGTAGCGGTCCATCGACTCGGCCCGCATCCCCACCTTCGTGAGCAGCTCGGCGATGCGGTGCTCCTCTTCGCTCTTCCCGCTGGCGAGCTTGTGGATGCGGATCGCCTCGCCGACGATGTCGCGCACCGTCATGCGCGGGTTGAGGCTGGCGTACGGGTCCTGAAAGATGATCTGCATCTTCCGGCGGAGTGGCCGCAGCTGCGCCTGGGTGAGAGGGACGATGTCGTGCCCGTCGTAGACGATGCGTCCGTAGTCGGGCTCGACGAGCCGGAGCATCAGCCGGCCGAGCGTGCTCTTGCCGCACCCGCTCTCGCCCACGAGGCCGAGCGTCTCGCCCCTCCGCACCTTGATCGACACGCCGTCCACGGCGCGAACGACCGCGTCCATTCGCCCGAAGACCCCGCGGCGGTTCGCGAAGTACTTCGTGAGCCTGTCGGTCGCGACGAGCGTGCGCGACGTGGAGCGGTTCGTCGTGGCAGGAGCGGCCATGGGCTAGACCTCCTCCGCCCGGAAGCACGCCGACGCGCGCGTGCCGCCGTCGAGCTGACGGAGCTCCGGCTCTCTCTGCCTGCACTCGTCCTTCACGAGCGGGCATCGGTCGGCGAAGCGGCACCCCGGCGGCAGGCGCGAGAGGTCGGGGACCATCCCTTCGATGGTCTTCAGCCGAACGCGCCCGCTCGCTCCCCTCGCGGCGAAGTCCTCGCGCGGGCGCGGGATGCTCTCCAGGAGCCCGCGCGTGTACGGATGACGCGGCCGCGCGAACAGATCGATCACCGGCGCGCTCTCCACGATCTTGCCCGCGTACATCACGAGCACGTGGCTCGTGTGCTCGGCGACGATGCCGAGGTCGTGCGTGATGAGCAGCACGCTCATCCCCAGATCGCGCTGGAGCTTGCTGAGGAGCTCGAGAATCTGCGCCTGGATGGTGACGTCGAGCGCCGTCGTGGGCTCGTCGGCGATGAGCAGCTTCGGCTCGCATGACAGCGCCATCGCGATCATCACGCGCTGCCGCATGCCGCCGGACAGCTCGTGCGGATACGAGTGCGAGCTGTCCTCGGGCGCGGGGACGCCCACCAGGCGGAGCATCTCGACCGCACGCTGGTGCGCCGCGCGGCGAGAGACCTTGCGGTGCAGGCGTATCGCTTCGACGATCTGCGCGCCCACCGTATAGACGGGGTTCAGGCTCGTCATCGGCTCCTGGAAGATCATCGAAATCTGATCCCCCCGCACGTGCTGCATCTCGCGCTCGGGGAGCGCCAGGAGATCGCGGCCGCCGAAGAGCACCGAGCCCGACTCGATGCGTCCGGGCGGATCGGGCACCAGGCGCAGGATCGACAGCGACGTGACGCTCTTGCCGCACCCCGACTCGCCCACGAGGCCGATGCTCGCCCCCGCGGGGACGTCGAACGACACGCCGTCCACGGCGCGCACGACCGAGTCTCGCGCGCGAAACGTCGTCACCAGATCGCGCACCGAGAGGAGCGTCGCTTCCGTCACCGCGTGCAACCTTACCGCGGGTTTGCCCGCCGTCGTGGCATCATTCGCGCCATGCGTGCGACCGACGCGACGACAGCCGGCGTGTGCGGCGCCTTGATCGGCCTCGCGTCCGTCGCCCTTTCCGCGTGCACCCCGCGCCCCGCCGCCTGCGCCCGCGCCTGCGACGCCCCGTTCGTCTGCGCGTCCAACGAGTGCGTCGCCCCCGGGGCGATCCCTGCGATCGAGGCGCGCGACCGCCTCGGTGATCCCCAGGTCCGTCGCGTCGTCGTCGCTCCGTCGGCAGTCGTCCGCCTGGCGCCCGGTGACACGAGCGGCGAGGTCCCTCCGGTGGCCATCCTCGCGCGCGAGCGGGATGCGCGCGCGATCCTCCTCTTGCGGTTCCCGCTCGACCTCCCCCCCGGAACCACCATCGTCGAGGCGCACGTGCTGCTCTTCCGCGCGACGGCGGTGGACAGCGATCCCACACCGGTCACGCTGCACGCCGTGCGCGTCGCCGAGGGGTGGGACGCGGGATCCATCACGTGGGGGAGGGCGCCGCGCCTCGACGACCTGCACCTCCCCTCGACGACCATCGACGACGCGCGCAGCCTGGTCCGGCTCGATGTCCGCCCGCTGGTGCGCGGATGGCGGATCCACGCCCCCGAAGACCAGGGGATCGCCGTCGTTGCCGACCGCAGCAGTGCCACGGGAATGGCGTTTGCTTTGGCCGACGGTTATGGGGCGAGAGAACCCACGCTTCCGCTACCCGTCCACGCCCCCGGTCCTCCGACGATCTTCACCGGTCCGGATGCTGTCGCGTCCGGCGGGGAGCGGACCGCGCCGCAAGGGCCGCGGCTGGAGCTTTATGTGAAGCCTTGAAAAAAGCGGGCGAATCAGGAAAAAAACTTCGCCCGGAATGAATTAGCTATGTGGGGAGTACGTCGAACCACGGGAAAGGTGACCACAGCGATGAAGAACGAAGCCGTCAGCATCCGTCCTCTTGCGAAGATCGTCTTCGGAACCGCGCTCGCGCTTGCCATCGGTGCCGCGACGCCCGCGGTGAGCCATGCGGCCACCTCGCACGAGCCCTCGGCCACGCAGGTCGAGGACGCGCAGCCCTACGACGTCAAGACGGAGGTCGTCGGCGACTGCAAAGTCGGGGCGGAGTGCGTCGCCAAGATCACCATCTCGGCCAAGGGCGAATTCCACGTCAACGAGAGCTACCCGTTCAAGTTCACGGCGAACGCGGCGAACGTCGAGCTCCACGGCGCCAAGGGGGCCACCTTCCAGGACGCCGACTTCGAGCGCCAGGGGAAGACGACGGGCGTGATGACCGTGAAGTTCAAGCCGTCGGCCAAGGGGCCGATGACGATCGCGGGCAAGTACAAGATCTGTATCTGCAGCGACAAGATCTGTTCGCCGCAGACGATCGACGTCTCGATCGCTGTCACGGTGAAGTGAGCGTAAACTTGGTCGCATGAGCGATCCGACGCGCGGCAAGCAGGTCGCCTCCGCGCACATCAAGTCAGTCGCCGAGACGGTCGAGAAGCGCTTCCTGCGCGGCCGAAGGGTTCTCTCCTTCAGCGAATACCTCGAGCTGTTCGCCGGCGATCCCGTTCGATACTCGCGCGACGCGAGCCGCTTTCTGCGCGACGCGTTCGAGCACTACGGCCAGGTCGAGGTCGAGTACCCGTGGGGGAAGTTCACCCGCTGGAAGATCTTCGACCTGCCGTGGGAGGACGTCGACCCGGCGGCCTCTCCCGCTGGCGGGAGGGCCAAGGCGTCGCCGCGCGGCTCGCTCATCGGCCAGGAGCACGTCCAGAACGAGATCCACCGGGCGCTGTCGAACTTCGTGCGCGAGGGGCGCCCGAACCGGCTCGTCTTGCTGCACGGCCCGAACGGCTCGGCGAAGAGCACGATCGTCGGCTGCCTGATGCGCGGGCTCGAGCACTACTCGACGCTCGACGAAGGGGCGCTGTATCGCTTCAACTGGGTCTTCCCGTCGACCAAGACGATCCGCGGCTCGCTCGGCTTCGGCCAGGGGCACGCCGCGCAACCGGCCGATACGTACGCGCACCTCGCCGACGATCAGATCGACGCGAAGCTGCTCGTCGAGGTCCGCGACCACCCGCTGTTCCTCTTCCCGATCCCCGAGCGCCGCCTGCTGCTCGACAAGCTCTTCGGCCAGTCCGGCGACCCGCCGAACGACTGGATCCTGCGCGGCCAGCTCTCGCACAAGAGCCAGCAGGTCTTCGAGGCGCTCCTGGCGAGCTACCAGGGGTCGTTCACGGAGGTGCTGAAGCACGTCCAGGTGGAGCGGTACTTCATCTCGCAGCGGTACCGCGTGGGCGCCGTGACCATCGGTCCGCAGATGAGCGTCGACGCCGGCGAACGGCAGGTGACCGCCGACCGCTCCCTCAGCGCGCTCCCCGCGTCCCTTCAGGCGATCACGCTGTACGAGGCGAAGGGGGAGCTCGTCGAAGCGGCCGGAGGGCTCCTCGAGTTCAGCGACTTGCTCAAGCGCCCGCTCGACGCCTTCAAGTACCTGCAGCTCTCGATCGAGACGGGCGAAGTCGCGCTCTCGCAGCAGAACGTTCAGCTCAACTGCGTGATGATGGGGAGCGCGAACGAGCTCCACCTCGACGCCTTCCGCGAGCACCCCGAGTTCGCCAGCTTCCGCGGGCGGCTCGACATGGTGCGCGTGCCGTATCTCCGGAACTACCGCGAGGAGCAGTCGATCTACGACGCGCACGTCGCCCCGCAGGTGCGCCGTCACGTCGCGCCGCACGCCACCGAGGTCGCCGCCGTGTTCGCCGTCCTCACGCGGATGCGGAAGCCCAACCCCGACAAGTACGCGCGCGGGTTGAACACGGCGCTGCAAACGCTCACCGCGATCGAGAAGGCCGACGTCTACGCGGGCGAGCGCCCTCCGGAGCGCTTCGAGCCCGACGCGCAGAAGCTGCTCCGCGCGAACGTGCGCGAGCTGTACGAGGAGAGCGACTCGTACCCGATCTACGAGGGGCGCATCGGCGCCAGCCCGCGTGAGATGCGCGCGGTGCTCCTCGATGCGGCGCAGTCGACGCAGTTCGAGTGCCTCTCGCCGCTCGCCGTGCTCGACGAGATCGAGGTGCTCTGCGAGCGGAAGAACGAGTTCGAGTGGCTCCAGCAGGACGCCATCTCCGGCGGCTACCACGACGTTCGGCAGTTTCGCGAGTCACTCGGCGCGCGCCTCCTCTCGAGCTGGGAGACGGAGCTCTACGCATCGAGCGGCCTCATCGACGACGTGCAGTACGCGGAGCTCTTCGAGCGCTACGTGCAGCACGTGAGCGTCTGGGTGAAGAAGGAGCGCGTCCGCAACCGGCTCACGGGCGAGTACGAGGAGCCCGACGAGAAGACGATGTCCGCGGTCGAGCACCTGCTCGACGTGAAGGGGGACGTCTCCGATTGGCGCAAGGGGCTCATCAGCGCGATCGCCGCGTGGGCCATCGATCACCCGGGGCTCAAGGTGGACGGAGCGACGGTGTTCCCGCAGCACCTCCGCCGCATGCGCGAGGCGATCCTCAACGACCGGCGCCCCTCGGTCGCGCTGCTCGCGCGCGATGTGGTCATCCTCCTGCGCGAGCAGGGCTCGGGTCTCGACAAGGATCGGAAGCGCGACGCAGAAGCGGTGATCGAGCGGATGATCACGCGGTTCGGCTACTGCCGGAGCTGCGCGGGCGACGCGGTGAGCATGCTCGTGCGGAAGAGGTTCAACGATCTCGTCGTGTGAATTTGTCGACCGGACGAGCTTCGGTTGTTGCTTGCAGGCGCCGAGGGGCGCTGCCAGCCTCCCCGCGGAAAGGGGAGGTGGAAGATGAAGAAGACACTCGCTCTCGCGGTGGCTGCCATCGGTGCGTCGTCGCTCGTACTCGCGTGTGAAGAAGAGAAGAAGACGGAGCCCACTCCGGCCACTTCGGCGGCGCCCGTCGCATTGGCGCCGACGACGCCCGCGCCGAAGCTCGACGATCTCATCGCAAAGACGCTCAAGTCCGCCGTCACGGCCTGGAACGCGCACGACGTCTCGGCCGTCTCCGCCAACTACGAGCCGACCGCGAAGCTCGTCATCTGGGGGATGCCCGACGCCGTGGGGCGTGAGGCGATCGCCACCAACGCGAAGGACAATTTCACGCAGTCTCCGGACTTCAAGGTCGCCATCACCCGGACGTTCGTGCACGACCACACCGCCGTCTTCGAATGGGTCGCGACCGGGACGGACAACGGCGTCGTGGACGGTCGGAAGGCGACGGGCCGGTACCGCGGCTTTGCCGGCGCGAACGTCGTGACGTTCGACGACGCAGGGCTCATCAAGGAAGAGCATCGCTATCTCGACATCCCGACGATCAGGAGCCAGGAGGACCCCAAGGCGAAGGCCGGCACGTTCCGCGCGGCCATCGACCCCATCCCGCGGTCGACCACGGAGATGGCGGTCTCGAAGGGGACGCCCGACGAAGCGAAGACGCTGACCGAGGGGACGGCGATCTACGCCGCCATCGAGGGGAAGAAGGAGGGCGATCTGGCCGCGGTCCTCACCGAGGGCTCGACGATCGACGACTACACCGAGTCGTCGCCCCACAAAGGCATCAAGGCGATCACGGACTACACGAAAGGGTACTGGACGGCGTTCCCGGACTTCACGCAGGCCAAGCCCGTGCAGTTCGCGGTGGGCAACGTCCTGGTCACCGAAGGGATCTTCAGCGGGACGCAGAAGGGCCCGCTCGGCACGCTGAAGCCGACGAACAAGTCCGTCACGCTGCACTTCGTCGACATCATCGACATCAAGGAGGGGAAGATCGCGCGCGTCGATACCTTCGGCAACAGCGCGGAGATCCTCGTCCCTCTCGGCGCCATGTCCGCGATGAATCCAGCCGCTGCGGGCGCGGCGATGGCGGCGGCGACTCCGCCCAAGACGACGAAGTGAGGTCTCGCCTCGCCGGCTGAGCCTGCGGGGCGCTCGCTCGCGCCCCGCGGGTCCTCGCCCGGAGCTGCGTCCCCTCGCTTGGCACGGCGAGGGGACGCGCTTCAGGGAGACCGAGCGCGTTGGCGGCGCGGGTGGGTGGGCGGGCTGGCCGCCGCCAGCGCGCTCGGTCCCGGCCTGCGGCGTGGTTGGGGGCTACCTTTTCGGCCTACGAGATGAGGGACAGCCCCCAACCGGGGACAGCCCCTAGTTGCCGAGCGTGATCGCCGCCATGTCCGCGTCGAGCGTGGAGAGAACGTGCTCGATCGTCTTGCCGCGCAGGCGCTTCTTCGTCGCGTGGTAGGCGACGCGCGAGAGCGCGCCGAGCTTCGTCGCCTCTTCCTTGGCGCGCGCGAGGACCTCCGCCGGCGGGACGACCTCGTCGAGGTAGCCCACGCGCGCGGCTTCCTCGGGCGTGTAGATCTGGGCGCGAAGCGTCGCGCGTCCCAGCTCGGTCGTGGCGATGCGATCGCGCGCGAGCTCCATCGCGAGCACCGGGACCGGCATGCCGATCGACACCTCGTTCAGCCCGACGCGGAACGCCCCCGCGGCGCCGATGCGGACGTCAGCCGTGAGAAGAACGAGCGCGCCCCCCGCCAGCGCGTGCCCGGTGCATGCGGCGACGATCGGCAGCGGCGACCCGTAGAGCTTCATCAGCAGATCGGAGCCGGAGCGCAGGAGCGTCTTGGCCGCTTCGGGGCTGCTCATCATGACCCGCAGGTCGAAGCCTGCGCAGAAGCGATCGGGCCGGCCGGCGAGGACCACCGCGCTCGCTTCTTTCTCGGCGCGCGCGAGCCCGTCGAGCAGCTCCACGATCATCGCTTCCGACAGGGCGTTCGCCTTGCCGTCGTCCATCCGGATGAGAGCCGTGGTTCCTTCGAGCTGGTAGTGGGCGACGGTCATGGGACGTTGCTACGGCCGGTTTGGCGCGATGTCGAGCGCTGTCGTACCGGGGCCCGCCTCGCCGCGGAGGCGGGCATCGCACGAACGGGTGACACGGCGTTCGCACGATGTTGCTCCTCGGACACAATCCGCGAAGCGTCAGTCGACCACTCCCTGCCATGTGAATTTCGCGAAGCCGGCCGAAAACGAGCGCGGCACGCGGGATGCTCTATCCCTCTGCATGCATACCCCCAAAGCTTTCGCCGACTCTGCTTCTCTTGCCTACGTTCGTCGCCACCTGCGACTCGTGCGCGTCGCCGTGCTCACGCCCGTCCTGATGGGCATGGGTGCCCTCACGGGGTGCGTGAGTGACGACTCTTCGTCCTCGCCCGACGACGCGGGCGCGCCCGTGGACGCCAACTACGTCAGCGCTCAGCCTCCGTCGCCGAGCGGCGTCCCGACGAACGTGACCGCCTCGCACAACTTCGCCATCCACCACATCCACCTTGGCGACGAGATCGACCCGGCGACCAACGCGCCCGACTGGCCGCGCTACGGCTACGACCTCGATCACAAGAACACCACCCCCACCTCGACCGACGTGTGCAAGCTGGCCACGGATACGTCGCTGAAGAACCAGGTGGACGGCCCTGGCGGCATCGACAACTCGTTCGGCGAGAACATCGTTCCGCTCCTCGCGGCCGTCATGGCGAACCCCAGCATGGTCGAGAACACCGCGCTCGCAGCGGGACAGTTCACGCTGATGCTCGACGTGAACGGGCTCGACGAGTCGAACGTCACACAGACGGCGACGGGGCTCTCCGGCCAGATTTTCGGTGGCGTGGGGTTCGACCAGGGGCCCAACGCGAGCGCTTCGGACGCCGGCACCTCGGCGCCGACCTTCACGACCGCTGACGACTGGCCGCTCGACCCGTCGTTCCTCCCTGGAGGCGTCGTCGCGAACCCCGCCGCATCGAACGAAGTGTTCGCGGCGCCGTACGTCACGAACGGTACGTTCGTCGGGAGCGCAGGCACCGAGCTGAACCTCACGTTGATCTTCCCTGCCGGCCCGGTCGTGCTGAAGATCCAGCACCCCGTCGTCACCTTCGTGAACGATGGGACGCACGCCGGCTCGGGGATCCTCTCGGGCGTGATCCTCACGCAGGACATGGCGAGCGCAGCCCAGATCTTCGAGCAGACCTTCTCTTCGAGCTGCGCCGGCCAGGCGCAGGTGATGACTGCGGTTCAGCAGGCGGCCGACATCATGCACGACGAGAGCAACACCGCGGGCGTTGCGTGCGACGCGATCTCGTTCGCCATCGGGTTCGATGCGGACGAGATCGGCGCGCCGGCAGCGGCCGGGGTGCCGGCGGCGTATCCGGCGACGGTGCCGTGCGTGGACGGCGGGGTCGCGAACGGGGGCTGAGGGACGGGAAGTCGTGGAGCGCGGAGGGGCTACTTCGCGTTCGTGGAGGCGCCGAGGGCGCCAATCTCGGCCAGGGCGAACGCGTACATGTCACCCCAGTACTCCGCTCGGCTCTTGCGCGAGCCTCCGCCCATGTGGCCGGCGTCGCGGTCGAGGCGGAGCAGGACGGGCCCTCCCGTCGAGGCGGCCTGGAGCGCCGCGGTGAACTTGCGGGCGTGCATCGGGTCGACGCGGTCGTCGTCGGCGGGCGACATCAGCACGAACGATGGATAGCGGACGCCGCTCTGCACGTGGTGCAGCGGCGAGTACGCGAGGAGCGCGCGGAAGTCGTCCTCCTTGGTCGGGTCCCCGTACTCCGGCGTCCACAGCGCGCCGTCGCCGACGAGTGGGAAGCGGATCATGTCGAGCAACGGTGCGCCGCAGATGATGACGCGGAAGAGATCCGGTCGCTGGGTCGTCGCAGCGCCCATGAGCAGGCCGCCATTGGAGCTCGAGTATGCGACGAGGCGCTCGGGCTTCGTGTACCCCTCCTTCACGAGGTACTCAGCGGCTGCGAAGAAGTCGTCGAAGACGTTCTGCTTGTCGTGGAGCATGCCTGCCTGGTGCCACGCCTCTCCGTACTCGCCGCCCCCGCGGAGGTCGGCCCAGGCGTAGACCCCGCCCCGCTCGAGCCACGGAAGGATGGTCGAGTAGAACTCCGGGCCATACGTGATGTCGAAGCCGCCATAGGCCTCGAGGAGCGCCGGCGCCGTCCCGTCCCGCTTCAGATCCTTCGCGTGCACGATGAACATCGGGACGCGCGTACCGTCCTTGGACGAATAGAAGATCTCGTCCGTCTGAAAGCGCGACAGATCGACGACGGTCGATGCGCGGAACCAGACCTTGCTCGCACCGGTCTTGACCGATACCTGGTCGATCTCCGGCGTTCGCGTGAACGAAGAGAAGAGGAAGCTGGCTTCGTCGTCGTCGGGAGCGAAGGGGGGAATGCTCGCCGTGCCGAGGTCGGGGAGCGGGATCTCACGCACGAGCGCTCCGTCGAGGCCGTGCACCTCGAGGTGGGTGATGACGTCCTTGTAGTACTTGAGGATCAGCTTGCCGCCGACGATCGAGAAGTCCTCGAGGCGCGCGTCCTTCCGCTCCGCGACGATCTCCTTCCACTGATCGTGTTGCGGGTGCGCCGGATCGACGACCAAAACGCGCGAGGCCGGCGCGCCGTCGTTGGTGAGGAGGTAGAAGCGGTCCTTGTAGGCGGCGGGGCCAATCCGCGCGTGATCGCCCTTGGACAGCGTGGTCCACTCCGTAGCGGCCTTCCCTCGGGCCCTCAGATCTCGGAAGTAGACCTCCGTGGACACGTCTCCGTGCGAGATGGTGACGATGAGCCAGTGCCCGTCCCGCGAGACGCTGGAGTCGAGCCAGAGCGAAGGGTCGCCTGTCTTTTCGTGGACCAGCGTGTCCTTCGCCGGATCGTCGCCGAGGCGGTGATAGCGGAGCTCGACGGCCCCCATGCGTGCAGCGGCAGGGATCCCCTGCGGCGTGAAGCGGTAGTAGAACCCCTTCGAGTCGGGGGTCCACGAGGCGTCCGGAGAGTTCTGGTCGGGGATCGAATCCCCAGCTCGTTCCTTCCCCGTGGCGACGTCGAGGACGTGAAGAGTCACTGTGTCGGCGTTGTGCAACGCGACGTCGTAGGCGAGCCGGCTTCCGTCGATCGAGGGGGTCCAGTCGCCCAGGGAAGGGTTGTCCTTCGCCGGCCACGTATTCGGATCGAGCAGCACGCGGTCCTTGCCGTCCGCGCCGCGTACGTAGAGAACGTCCTTCTCCTGCGTCGCCGTGCGCGCGGTGAAGAACTGCTTCCCCGCGCGCTTGACCGGCACGCTTCGCGACTCGGTGTACAGCACCTCGCGGAGTCGAGAGACGAGCGGCGCGCGCTCCGGGAGCGCGTCCAGCTTCTTGCGCGTGAGGGCGTCCTCGCTGTCCATCCAGGCGCGCACTTCGGGCGACTTGCCGTCTTCGAGCCAGCGGTACGGGTCTTTCACGGCAACGCCGAACAGCGAGTCGGTCACGTCGGCCGTGCGCGTCGCGGGGTATTCCGCTGCCCACGAGGGACGCTTCGGCGTCTCGTCGGCTGCCGCCACATTCGCGCTCGACGTCGGCGGAGCGGTTGGCGCAGGCGAGGGGACGGGGGGGGCGCCGGGACTCGAGGCGCAGGCTGTCACGAGAACCGGGAGGACCCATGCCGAGATTCGCATGGCGATGCGCTTAGCACGCTCTCTCTTCGTCGCGCTCGCCGACCGTCCGGCCGAAGCGCGCTCAGCGAGACGGCGCCGTTACGCCTGGCACCTGTTCAGCGACCTGCAGGTGGTGATGCTCGTTGCGGTCGGACACTTCAGCGGCGCGCCACCCGTACGAAGGCCGGTGTGGACGCGGAACGACTTCACGGTCTCCTTCGAGAGAACGAGCTTGGAGGAGAGCGTGAGCTTCGGGGCGGTCTTCATGCACGCGAAAGTGCGCGATCGCGCGGACGATTGCATGTCACCCAAATGGCGTACGAGGCTCGCCGCTCACCCGCGATTCGTGCCGGCATCGAGCTCCTGTTTCGCCGTCTTCGGCCCCACGAGCCGCGCTCCCCCCGGCACCAGGATCGGCCCCAGCGTCACTCCCGCCACGATCGCCGCGAGCCTCAGCGCGACGCTGTCGTCCTCGTGCTCCCGCTCGACCATCCACACCTGCCCGCAGCGCTTCGCCAGGAGCGCCAGCCCCGCGCCGCCGTCAGCGTCCTCCGCGGCGTACACGTCGTCGTCGGTACGCGGTCGTCCCCAGAGCATCCGCGTCTCGCTCGGCGCGCTATGGGGCGCGACGACGACCCGCGCGGCATCGATGCGCGGTGCGTGCTCCTCGTCGTACCGCTTGTCGACCGTTAGCCCGATGCGCGTCGCGAGGAATCGCTCGGCGTGTCGCCGCCAGTCGTCGATTGTGATTCGCGCGTCGCTCTGCTGCGCGAAGACGATGAACGCATCCTCCCGCGGGGGGAACGCGAGCGCGCCGTCGCGGAGGAGCCCGCGCGCGTCGAGCGCTTCGCGAAAGGTGGCCTCGTCGATCGCGCGCATGGGCGCGAGTCTACCGCATCGACTACGATGCCTCGCGTGACGCTCCCGCCGCTGGTCGATTCGCACTGCCACCTCGACCCTCAGTACCTCCCGAACGGTCCTGACGACGTCGTCGCTCGCGCGCGCGCCGCAGGCGTCGTCGGCTTCGTCGTCATCGGTGTCGGCCGCGATCTCGCGCCCGCGCGCGCGGCCGTGGCGCTGGCGAGCCGCCACTCCGACCGGATGGCGGCGACGGTCGGCGTCCACCCGCACGATGCCTCCACGCTCGACGACGCGATGCACACCGAGCTGGCGTCGCTCGCCTCCGATCCGCACGTCGTCGCCGTAGGCGAGATCGGCCTCGACTACCACTACGATCACTCGCCGCGCGACGTTCAGCGCGCCGTGTTCGCGCGCCTCATCGCCCTCGCGCGCGCCGTGAAGAAGCCGATCGTCGTCCATACGCGCGAAGCGGCCGAGGACACGCTCTCCTTGCTCGCGTCCGAGCACGCGCGCGACGTCGGCGGCGTCATCCATTGCTTCAGCGAAGATCGCCCGTTCGCCGAGCGTGCGCTCGACATGGGGTTCGATGTGTCGTTCTCCGGAATCGTCACGTTCAAGACCGCCAGGAGCGTTCACGAGGTCGCGGCCTGGGCGCCGCTCGATCGGATCCTGGTCGAGACCGACAGTCCGTACCTCGCGCCTGCGCCGATGCGGGGCAAGCCGTGTGAGCCTGCGTATGTCGCCTACACCGCGGCCAGGGTCGCCGAGCTCCGCGGTATGCCACCGGCCGCGCTGGCAGAGGCGACGACGGCCAACGCCGAACGACGCTTCGGGCGCACCTTCCCGCGCGCCTGATCGCCGGTTGGCCAAACCGCGGCGGCCACCGCACAATGATGGGTGGAGGAACGTGAGGCAGGCGCGCGCGCGGAGTGTCCTTGGGTGGACCTGGGCAGCATCGCTGGCGCTGCACGTGGCAGTCATTGGCACGTTCGGCTGGCTCGCTCTGCACGCCAAGGGTCCATCGGTGGCGACGACGCCTCCACCGGGTGGAGGGGAGGGGACGATCGACGTCGAGCTGCCCGGCGTCGCCGAGGGGACCTTGGCCGCGGTTCGTCCGCCGAACCCCACGGGTGACCCGCCGCAGATCAGCGGAGGATCGCAGGAGGCGCAGCTCGATCAGTCGAAGCTCGGTCGCGGCGGCGAGTCGACGACGATTGCGCACGCGACGAACCTGAGCGATCGCGACGAGCGCATCCATCTCACGCCCGATCTGCTCGATCGCCTCGATCGCGATCAGCAGCAGCGCCTGCGCACGAGCAAGACGCGCGAGTCGTGGGAGGATCGCCGCTCGTCGAAGGACCCGATGGAGCTCACGTTCGTCGCGTCGGGAGACGGGACGCGCGCGGAGCGGCGGACGCCGAGCCCGTACGATCCGAGCCGCGGCGTTCGGCGAAGCGACCGCCCGTCGGTCCAGGGGGGCCTTCCGGGAGATCCCGCGCGCACCGAAGGAGACGGGGAGGTGCTCGCGGCCGTTGGAGCGGCGCGCGATGGATCGGAGGACACCGCGGCCGGGCTCGGGGTACGCGACGGACGAGCGGGGACCGACCATCGCGCCGGGGCTCACGTCATGCGGGCTCGTCCCGACGTCGTACTGGCGGCGGTCAGCGTCCCCGCGACGCGCCGCGGGCGTCCGCGCGACGACATCGACAGCGACCAGGAGGTGGCGCGCACGCTCCGTTCACTGGTTCATGCCAGCACGGCGGCCGGCGCGATCGGTGAGGGGACCGGAGGCACGGAGGGGGGAGGGGATCCCGGCGCGCAGGGGCGAGCGGGTGCGGGCACGACCGCGCGCCCGATGGGGCCCGGCGACGCCGCGTGGTGGGACCTCGATACGACCGACTCGCGACTCCTCCCGTACTTCCGGCGCATTCACAAGAAGCTCGACCCGCTCTGGGCGCACGCCTTCCCGCTCCAGGCCGCGCTCGATCTCCGCCAGGGGACCGTCATCTTCGCCGTCACGATCGCCGCGAGCGGCGAGGCCAGCGTCTCGTGGCCTCCGTACCGACCCAGCGGCGTGCGCGAGTTCGATCGCAACTGCTACGAAGCGATCCTTCGCGCCGCACCGTTCGATCCGATCCCGGCTGCGCTCGGCGTGACCGAGCTCCACGTGCGCATGCCGTTCGACGCGCAGAACCCGATGGTGAAGTAGCCGTCAGGTCGCGCGCGGGATGGCCGTTCCCAGCTCGTGACGCAGGAAGGTCGCGTCGTCGCTCGCCCAGAAGCGCTCGAGCTCGCGCACGCGATCCTCCGAGTGCAGCTCGCCGCGCACGGCGTCGCATGCGGTCTGCAGATCGCCGCACAAGAGGAGCCCCGCACGCAGCGCCGTCCACTCGGCCGACTGCGCCCACCTTCGCAGGCTCGTGCGCCCCCCCTGGGCGATGAACTTCGCCACTTGTTGCCGCAGGCGGGCGAGTCGCGTCTCGTCGAGCACCGGCAAGATCGCCTCGGCCACGAGCGCGATCCGCGCGCGCACCTCGGGGAGGAGCGTCACCTCGGGGGCGCCGATCGACATCGCCGCCAGGAACAGCTCTTCCAGGTACGCGATGGACGGGACCAGCGTGCACACGAAGTGCTCTTCGCGGAGCCACGTGAGCTGACGGCCGCAGTGAAACGCCAGCTGCGTCGCGTTCTGCCCGCTGAGCATCGGCCCTCCGATGCGGATGACCGGGGGGAGCACGGGGATGATCTCGAAGGGGAGCGACTCGGCGGCGTCCACGTAGATGGGGGGCGTGCGCAGCCCGAGCGTCGCTGCCGACCATGCGAGGGCGCGAACGGCGCTCACGGTCGACGAGTGCGGCTCGTGCCGCTTGTCGGGGTCGAGGACGGGGAGCGAGTGATCGCGACGCATCGCCGAGATTCGCCCGAGCAAGGCGGCCGACGCGATCACCGCGAAGACGTCGCCGGTAGTTCGATCGAGGTCCGGATGGAAGAGGCGCGACCACGCTTCGGTCGTGAGGCACCTCATCGGCCGCGCGGGAATCTCGGCGCGATGCGCTTCGAACAGGCGCATCTCCGCGCGCGTCGCCTTCTTGTGCCGGACGAGCACGGCCGCCGTGCAGAACTGACCGTCGAGGTCGTTGGCGCGACCGCACGTCGCGAAGCGCTCGTGCAGGAGCGCGTCCTCGTCGGGAATCGCGGCCTGGAACGCGATCGGCGTCGGCCGGTCGTCGTCGAACTCGGGGGCAATCGAGTCGGAGCGCAGCGCGGGCGGCTCGGCGTCGGCCAGCGACCCCGGATCGGCGCGATCGACGAGCGTGATCGCGGCGTGCGCCTCGTAGGCGTTGAGCAGCGCGTTCTCCACCCGCCGCACGCGATCGGCATCGAGCCCCAGGGCCCGCGCCGCGAGATCGAGCCGGTGCCGCTCCTGCGCCGAGATCTCCCCTTCGGCGAGCGCCTCGGCGAAGAGGTCCTCGTACTGCCGCTCGAAGTCACCGGGAAGAAAGCTCCCCGTGTCCTCCATCTGACTGGAGGCCGGCGGACTCTCGAAGACACCCGGCGCGTTATCGGAGATCACCTGCGTGCATCGTACGCGGACCGGCCTTCGAGCGGGGCCCAGATCGCGACGAGGCCGTGGGTGACGAGCACCCCGGCCTCGTTCTCGCTTCGAGCTCGTGGCTCCGAAGCCCGAATCCGTCAGTCCTTGCCGGAGTCCTGCGGGCCCGAATCCGTGCCCGAGTCGTGCCCGGAGTCCGGCTCCGAAGCGGGAGCGGAGTCCTGCTCCGAGGCGGGCGCCGAGTCCTGCTCCGAGGCGGGCGCGGAATCCTGAACCGTCGCCGGGGTTCCGGAGTCGGTCGGCGTCGTCGGGTTCGCCGTGGACGTCGGGTTCGGCGTCGGGGACGACGCGCCCGGCTGGCAGCAGACGCTCCCCTCACCGCACGAGAACGGGAGAACGTTCCCGCAAGAGGACTCCGACGTGCAGTAGCCCCCTTCGGAGTTGCACAGGTCGCTGTCCGTCGCCTTCGGGCCGCACGCGACGGCCAAAGCGACACCCACCCCAACGGCCAATGCACTGAACCAGTAGCGCTTCATGAGATCGAGCCTCCTACGCGACGTGTGTGTACCGGTCTCGTGTACCCGACGTACTCGTGATCCAGAACAAGGATCGAAGCACCGAGGGGGGTGATTCGAGGGGTGCGTTCCGCGCGTATGACGTTACGAAGGTCTCCTGGAGCAAAGGCGCGGCCTTGCTCGGGGGTGCCGGAGGAGGGAGTCGAACCCCCGACCTAGCGCGTATGAAACGCCCGCTCTAACCAACTGAGCTACTCCGGCAGGAAGCGCGCTGTATCTAGCGGTTCCGCGGTTCTTCCGCACGCACAAAAGCGAAACGCCGAGGCCGCGCATGGCCGCCCCGGCGTTCGAGACCGCGAGCCGGGTCTCAGAACTCGCCGAACAGGTCCTGGATGCGCGATTCGAGCGCGATGGCGATCTTGTAGAGGGACGAGATCGACGCCGACGACTCGGCGCGCTCGATCTGCGAGAGCAGAGAGACGCTGAGACCCGTGCGGCGCGACATCTGCTTCAGCGTGAGATCCTTCTCCTTGCGGAGGTTGCGGATCGTGTCGCCGATCACGCGGTGAAGCTGCTCTTCCGGCGTGCGTGCGAGCCCCTTCTTGCGCATGACGCGGGCGAGAACCTCGCGGAACTCGTCCACGTTGAAGGGCTTCTTGATGTAGTCGACCGCGTCGAGCTTCATCGAGGCGACCGCGCTCTCGAGGTTCGGATAGCCGGTGAAAATGACGACCGCGATGTCGGTGTCGATCTTCCGGATGCGGCGCAGCACCTCGATGCCGTCCAGCTTCGGCATCATGAGGTCGAGGATCACGAGGTGGTAGCCGCCCGTGCGGACCTCTTCCTCGACGAACGTGGGGTCGTTCAGTGTCTTGACGTGGAAGCCATCGCGCTCGAGGAGCGTCTGCATGTAGTCGTTGATGGCTTTGTCATCGTCGACGATGAGAATGCGAACCGCGGGAAGCTCGGGCGGCATCGTGCGTCTCCTTTTCGAGTCGGGTGCGGGAGCTGACGAGGCGGAAGAGGAACTGACTGCTGCTGCGGTGCTGCTCGTTACAGTATTCATGTGGCCCTCGTTACAGTGGGGCTTAATCCACGAATACAGCCTTGTGTAGGGTAAGCGGAACACTTTTTTCGCGTAATTTCATTGCGTTGGATAATTCGGCGCGAGGCGGACGGTGGATCAAGAATCCAGTGAAGGCGTGACGCGATGCGCGACTCAGGGCGGAAAATCGCGGCACTGCTCGCTTTTCGCTTGTACGGAGACCTACGGAGACGTGGCAGGGAGACTGGACCGCGACCGAAGCGACGGATCCGGCTCGAAGCGGCCTTCGCGGATCGTGCGGTGCGTCTTTGGCGTTGACGTTCTCGTCGCGGACCGCCATAAGCCGCGATGCCGTTTTCACGGCATCGGGGCGTAGCGCAGCCTGGTAGCGCACTCGGTTCGGGACCGAGGAGTCGGAGGTTCAAATCCTCTCGCCCCGACTCAATTAAGCTAGTGATTCCGTGACGTTGTGGAACCGGCGACTCCCGTCTCCACAATATCTCCAAAATTTCTGATCTTTTCGTCTCGCTCCTCGCGCGAGTTGAGAAGCGCGATCGCGTCCTGCCGTGCCGCCGGCGACAGGTGCATGTACCGCATCGTCGTCGTCAGATCGGCGTGGCCGGCGAGCTCCTGGATGGCCTTCGCCGGCGCCCCGCGCATCGCGAGATGCGAGCAGAACGTGTGGCGAAGGATATGGATGCCGCCGGTGCGTGAGAGCAGCCCTGCTTTCTTCTGCGCCGCCTCGAGCAGGTTGCGCAGGAAGAAGCTCGTCGCGGGTCGACCGTCGTTGCCGTAGAGCACGTGGTCGCCGCGCAGGTGGCGGTGCGCGCGGAGCGCTTCGAAGAGGGCGTCGGTGAGAGGCACCACGCGCGAACGACCGCCCTTCGGCGTGTCGGTGACGCGATCGTGCCCCTTCGCTCCGTCCTTCTTCTTGCGCTCCCAGACCGCCTCCTCGACTTGAAGTTGACGCCGCTTGAAGTCGACGTCGCCCCATCGCAGCCCGAGCATCTCGCCGCGACGCAGGCCGGCATCGCCGCCCAAGAGCACGACGAGGTGCGTGCGCGCATCGATCGCGCCCGCGGCCTCGACGAGCCGCTTGTAGTCGTCGAAGTCGTAGAACTTCACGAGCGCGCCGCTCACTTTCAGCATCCGCACGGTGCACGGCAGGCGATCGATGACCTTCCACTCGACCGCGGTCTTGAGCGTGTGGCCCAAGATGCCGAGGACGTTGTTGACGGTCTT
>Ga0302196_10001821_pt1 | contig 20207 bp, 18 predicted proteins | sample II_Bog_N1_3_FD_198794 | JGI IMG/M metagenome (GOLD analysis project Ga0302196, IMG submission 198794) | Peat permafrost microbial communities from Stordalen Mire near Abisko, Sweden - II_Bog_N1_3 | ecosystem: Environmental > Terrestrial > Soil > Wetlands > Peat | place: Sweden: Abisko...
GCGTCTTCGCTCGGCTCAGGGCCAGCCGCGCCCGCGCCCGTGGCGGCTACCTGACCTGGCTGCGTGATGAGAGCAGCCGCACCGCCTCCGCCACGGCGGTCGCCCAGTCGGCCGCGCCGCCGTCCGGAGCCAGGCCCGCGGTCCCCGTGGCCACCGTGCCCGGTCAACTGGAGGGCCCGGACCATGTCCGGCACAACAGGTAATTCGTCGCTGCCGGTCGACTCAGCGGAAAAGTCTGTCACGCGCTTCAACGCGGAAAACTGCCTTACTCAGCATGCGGCCATCCTGCGTGCGCCATCCTGCGTGCGTGACAACCGGCACGGCGGCATCGCAGCGAGCGTCCCCAACGAGGAGATCCTTTGACTGAAGAGCACCATTATTTGGTCTGGCTGGCGGGTGTGTCATGGGATGGTATCCCTGGCACCGACCGGCTCATGGTGACAGCAATGGCGGGCCACGCCCGTATTCTTTGGGTCGATCCGCCAGTCTCACCAGTTACGGCGGCTTTGCGGCGCAGCGCGACTCATTATTCCCTCAGACCGGAAATCTCTGTCGTAAATCGCCAAGTCACTCGGCTAACGCCAAAGGCCATGCCGGGGTTGAGTCGGCCTGGTATGCGCATGACGACGGCCGCACTTGTGCGGCTGCAGACCAGGTGGGCTTTGCGCCGACTCGGCATCCAGCCGTTTGCCGTAGTGGCAACCTATCCTGGTGACCTCCTCGGTTACTGGGGCAGTAACGTCGTAAATGTTTTCTATGGCACCGACGACTATGTGGCCGGAGCTGAGCTTATGGGCCTATCTTCGCACTACGAGCTACGGCAGGAAATCCGAGTTGCGGGCCGGGCGGATGTGGTGGCGGCGGTTTCGCCGCAGCTAGCAGAGCGGTGGGCAGGCTTCGGCGCCAACCCCGTCGTTATCCCCAACGGCTGCCGGCCGATCAAGGTCGACGAGCGGGCTGCGCTGCCTGAGCTGAAGGATCTGCCTCAGCCGGTTGTAGGTCTCATCGGGCAGCTATCTGATCGGATCGACCTGTCGGTCCTGAGTGCAATCGCCGACGCCGGATTTTCGCTCTTGATTGTCGGCCCGCTGGATCGGCGGTGGGAACAGCAACGGTTTAAAGAATTGGTCAACAGGTCGCGCGTCCATTATACCGGCCCAGTTCCGGCTGAGGCGGTGCCGTCATATTTGGCTGCTATCGATATCGGGATCACACCGTATCGGGATACACCATTCAACCGGGCATCGTTTCCGCTGAAGACGCTCGAGTATCTTGGCGCGGGTGTACCAGTGGTCAGTTCGGACATTCCGGCGGCCCACTGGTTGCGCGCTGACCTCACTCGTGGAGAACAGGCTCGATGGGCCGACCGTATCATGGTGCTTGCTAACAACAGCGCTGACTTTGTCAATGCCATTCGCCGACTCGCGGCGAGCGACAGTCCCGCCGCGGCGGGCGGCGGCTTCCCCAGCGTCGCGACAAAAGTCCCCGCAAGAGCCAGTCAATGCATGGCGTTCGCCGCTAGGCATACCTGGGAGCGCCGCGCCAACTCATTCGCTGCTGTAATCGGCCTGTCACAACAAGCCTCCGACCAGTCCGATGAGCTACCTTGAGCAGCGTCGTCGACCAGACTAGCCGAGTAGTCAAATGTTTGACTCCCCATCCGTACATAGTCAAGGCCGGAGAGGGTGTGCAGGTGGATCGCAAGAACCGAGTTAGAAAGCGCTCTCAGGAGAAAGTTCTGCAGGTGCTGATGAGCCCTGGACCGGATAAGTTGACTGATAATCCTTCGCTGCTTTTGCTCTTCAGCGAAGTAGTGCGGCACGGCGTCACGATCAGCTCTTGCGCTAGGAAGAAAAATCTTCTGAGCCGGCCTGATGTAATTCATATACATTTTCCCGAATGGCTTATTCGCTGGAAACGTCCGTGGCTTGCGCCGCTCGATGTTGTAGTCATTTTGGGTCTACTTTGGCTCGCACGCCGTCGTGGAGCCGCCCTCGTATGGACAGGACATGACCTGGAGCCTCACGAGCTTTCTCGTCCTCGGCTTTGGCGCGCCTACAATAGGTTCTTTATTTCCCAGGTCGACCTCCTAATTTCCTTTAGCGAAGGGGCGAAATCATTGCTTGTTGAACGGCATTCCCGACTGGCGGGAGTTCCAACAGTAGTAGTGCCACATGGTCATTACCGCGACCACTACACGGCTCCGCCAAAGGCCGCGATCCTCCGCAAAGAGCTCAAGCTTGATCATCGACCTGTCCTCCTCTGTTTTGGACTGATACGCCCGTATAAAAATCTGCCCGGCATAATATGTGCCTGGAGGCAGTTGCCTGAACCCCGACCGCAGCTCCTGATAGCAGGCCGTCCGATGGATTCGGAAATCGCGGAAGTCATCAAGAAAGAGGCCGGTGAGGCCAAGGATGTTCACTTGCTGCTTCGCTTCATCCATGGCGACGAAGTACCGACCATCTTCGCGCTAGCGGATGTTGTTCTCATGCCCTATATGGCCCGGAGCGCGCTAAACTCGGGGGTCGCCCACTTGGCGCTTTCCCTAAGTAGGCCGACCGTACTGAATGATACGCTAGCAAACCAAAATTTGCGCGATGTATTCGGAGGTGAATGGGTATGGCTCTGCGACGGAACACCAGCGGATGCGCTACGAACCGCATTGGTAGCTGCCGCCACCACTCGGCCTGAGACGCTGGATCTCGATGTGATAAATTATAAGCGGCTGGCCGCTGAGACCCGCTGCGCCTACTCGGATGCTATCGCCAGACGAGGTAAGCGAAGTAACCACTAAAAGACGCCTAGATAATGTTCAGCTCAGGAAACTCGCTGGAATTTGACAAAATGCATGTCCGATCGGTGGGCGTCTTCGCTCGGCTCAGGGCCAGCCGCGCCCGCGCCCGTAGCGGCTACCTGACCTGGCTGCGTGATGACAGCAGCCGCACCGCCTCCGTCACGGCGGCCGCCCAGTCGGCCGCGCCGCCGTCCGGAGCCAGGCCCACGGTCCCCGTGGCCACCGTGCCCCGTCAACTGGAGGGCCCGGACCATGTCCGGCACAACAGGTAATTCGTCGGTGCCCGTCAACTCGTCGGTGTCCATCGTCTGCGTGTATAACGACCCCGCGGTCCGCCGGGAGTGCCTTGACCGGTCTGTCCGCGCGTATGGTCGGCACGCCCCCGGCGTGGAGTATCTGCCCGTCGACAATGTGGACGGACGCTATCGGAGTGCCGGCGCCGCGCTGAACCACGGAGCCTCCCTGGCCGGAAACGACGTGGTCGTATTCGTTCACCAGGACGTGTTCCTGCACTCGCTGGCGGCGGTGATCCGGGTCGCGGGCCAGATGCGGGCCGGCGGCCTCGGCGTCCTTGGTGCGGTGGGCGTCCGCAGGGATGGCCGGATAGCCGGGCGGATAAGGGACAGGGCCGTGCTCCTGGGCGGGCCCGTCCAGCAGCCCGCCGACGTGGACAGTGTCGACGAGCTGCTCTTCATGGTGCCCCGCCCCCTGGTGCTCCGCCATCCGCTGACAGAGTCGCCGGACATGGCCTGGCATGCGTACGCGGTCGAGTACGGCCTGCGTGTCCGCAGGCTCGGACTGCGCGTAGGGGCCACCGACATCCCGCTGACGCACAACAGCCGCACGGCAAACCTGGCCAGGCTCGACGTCGCGCACGCCGCCGTCGCGGCCCGCTACCCGGAGATGCTTCCCGTTCGGACCACATGCGGGGTAGTCGCCCGGCACACGGCCAGGAGCTCGTCCGGCGGCTGGCTCGGGTCCCAGCGCTGGCGTTACTCATGGCTACGCGAATCGCTCACCGTGCGAAGAGCCCGCCGGATCACCGGAGCGCCGATCGTACTCGCCGACATCCGCCGCGACGTCGATAACATCATCGAGCGCGCACCGGGTCGGCGGCTTCGCATCGTCAACTGCTCCGGCGAGGCGCGGTTCGTGGATGCCGATAGGAGCCCACTAGAACTGACCCGCGGTAACGGAAGGGTGGTCGTCGACGCCCGGCAGATCTCGGACATACCGGCGGTCGTCGCCGCCGGCCCGCCGGGCTCATGGTTCCTGCTGACTAATATGCCGCAAGAGGATCTAGGGGACATCTGCGCACGGTGGCGGTCGAACCGGCAGGTGGTTGGCTTTCATGCCGGCATAGGATTCTGGATCCTGCTGGGAGCCGCAGCAGCGGACCTCCCGTCGCACTGGCGCTCCGAGCGATCCGTCCCGCTGGGGATGCGGCGCCTTATGGCCGAACCCGCATCCTGATCCGCTCCGCCGCGGTACCGGCCGGGTATTCCGGCCCGGCCGCCCGCTCAGGCCCGGCCGCGCGTTCAGGCCGGCCAGCCCGGCCGCCCGGCTACCGGCGCGGATTACGCCGTTCGGTAATGCCGGCCATCCCGCACCGCGGGCCGCGCTCCACACGGATGCCCTGACCCGCCCGGCGGTCGACCGAGCCACGTCGCTGGTCAGCCCTGCCCATGGGGCCCCGCGAGACAGCCGGGCCGTAGACACCCGGTGCCGTGTCGTCTACGCCGGCAGCGACCCGCCTGCTATGCCACCGTCACCCAGCCGAACTGGCGCTCCGGGCGACGCACGCCGGCGGGAACCGCCTCGCCGGGCCCTGCGGGCAGGCGGTCGCGGATCCCGCCGGAGTCCGCGGCGCAGGGGCGTAATACCCGGGGCGTAATACCCCGGCGGGAAAGGAAACCACGGCCAAAGGAATCGGGGCGAAATAACCAAGTCGAAAGTACGGGGAAAATGCTTCCCTGTACACAGGGAATTCAGCTCTGATGGACGGAAAAAATATCGCCGATGGTGATCATGACATCGAAAGATGCACATGAGAGCAGGCAATGTCATGACCACGAAGCGAAACACCGCCACCCATATCCGCATCGGCCGGAAGGCGCCCGCCTCGCCCGCCTCGCCCGCCTCACCCACCTCGCCCGCATCCGGCGCCCGCGCCTCCACGCGCCGCCGGCGCTGGCTGTACGGCACGGCCGTGCTCGGCGTCGCGACGCTCACCGCGGTGGGTGCCCTCGTCGGGGGCCGGGCACACGCCGCGGTGCTCACCAACTGCGCAGCCACGCCCAGCACCTGCGGTTACCCGGACGCGACGAACACCGGCGTACCCAGGGGGACGACCCTGAAGTCGGTCCCGAGCCAGGTGTCCAGCGGGCCGGGCTGGCACTACAACGCCGCGGGTAACGACGTGATCGTGACTGTGAAGGGGACGGTGCTCAGCGGCCTTTACATTCCCCATAACCTCGTGATCGATGCCGCCAACGTGACGGTCAAGGATGTCCAGGTCGTGACCAACGGGAATTTCGGCATCAGCCTCACGCACACCACGGGCGCAACGATCGAGAATTCCACGATCAGCGGCCAGAACGCGACCACGGGCCGTGTCAACTCCGCGATCGACGATGTTTACGGCGACTCGACCGGGATGGTGATCAAGGACAACAACATCTCCTCCTTCAGGACCGGCGTCCAGATATCAACTGGGCTGGTGAACGGCAATTACATTCACAACCCCGGCTACATCCCCGGAGATCACACCAACGGCTTCTACGTCAACGGGGGCACGGAGCCGCTGACGATCGAGAACAACACGATCTTCATCAGCGAGGTGCAGACCGACGCCATCAACCTCGACGCGGGCAGCTCCGGCGTGCCGGTGGCGAACAAGACCGTCGAGAACAACCTGCTCGCGGGCGGGGGCTACACCATCTACGGCGGCACCTCCCCGGCCAACCCCACCTCGCACATCGTCATCGAGGGCAACCGATTCGGCCAGCTCTATTACCCGCGGGGCGGCCAGTACGGTCCCGGCGCCTACTTCGCCCCCACCGGAACGGGCAACGTCTGGTCGGGCAACGTCTGGGACACCACCGGGCAGGCCATTCCCGCCCCGTGACCGTCGCACCGCGACGGTGCAGCACGCCGGCGTCGCGGGTCGCGGCGACGTCCGCTGCCGGCCCGCGCCACGCCAGGTGCGCCGGCCGTCGGCCCGATTGAGCTCGCCGGATCGCCGGCCTCCTGAACCGGCCAGCCCTGTCTCGCCGATTCCGCCAAATCTGGCGAACACTCTTGGTAACTTTTCCATGACAGAATGCAGTCGGCGTTCCGGCGCGTCGCGGTTTGCTTGTCGGCGGACGCGAGGCACCCTCCAGCGGGAGGGAGTTGCCGTCGGCAGAAACGAGGTCCCGTTGAAGGCACGCATGCTCGCTCTCAAGGTCTCCCTGGCCCTGATCGTTTTCGGTGCCACCGCGTCGGCCCTGATCCTCCACCTGATCCTGGCCTCGGCACACAAAGCCCCGCCGTCCGAGGCCGGGCCGTCCGGGCCCGCGCAGATCCTGGGCGGCTGCATCGCGGTCCCGCATGCGTGCGGCTTCCCTGATGCGACCAACACGGGCGTGCCGAGCGGGACGGCCCTGCGGTCGGTCCCCGGCCAGGTATCCAGCGGGCCGGGCTGGCACTTCGACCCCGGGGGCGGCTACGTGGTGGTGACCGCGCGCGGCACCGTGCTCAGCGGCCTGTCCATCCCCTGCAACCTGGTAATCGACGCGTCCGACGTGACGGTGCAGGATGTAAGGGTCGTGACCGACGAGTATTTCGGCATCAGCCTCAGGCATACCACGGGCGTCACGATCGAGGACTCCACGATCAGCGGCCAGAACCTGACCAGCGGCCGGGTCAACTCGGCGATCGACGATACCTACGGCGACTCAACCGGGATCGTGATCAAGAGCAATAATATCTCGCGATTCAGGACAGGCGTGCAGGTATCGACCGGGCTGATAGCCGGCAACTACATTCACGACCCCGGGTACATTCACGGAGATCACACCAATGGGATATATGTCGCCGGGACGACCGAGCCGCTGACGATCTACGGTAATACCATCTTCAACGATCTCGGGCAGACCGACGACATCAACCTCGACGCATCGAGTTCAGGCCAGGACGTGGCCAACAAGGTTGTGGTGGATAACCTGCTCGCGGGAGGCGGCTACTCCATCTACGGCGGCGGCTCCCATAATGGCCGCACATCGAACATCCTCATCGAGGATAACGAGTTCGGCCGGCTCTACTACCCGGAAGGCGGCCAGTATGGTCCGGCCGCCTATGTCAACCCCCGGCAGGCCGGGAACGTCTGGTCGGGGAACGTCTGGTCCGGGACGCGCCCGCCCGGCAAGGTCCTGCGCGGGCGTCTCCAGCCGGTTACCGTGCCGCCCGGCGTCCCCCGGTCGGGCGCGCGGCCGGGCAGCGCCGCGGCCGCGGCCGGCTAGCGCTGCGCCCTCGCCGTGTCATCAGCGCTCCCCGGGCCACCCGCCATCCTGCCTGACATCGCGGTCGTGATCGTCACCTACAACAGCGCTCCCGTCATCGGCGATCTCCTTGATTCCCTGCCGAGGGCCCTCGGTGGTCTCACGGCCGACGTCGTCGTGGTCGACAACGGGTCGATCGACGGCACCGCCGAGCTGGTGGCGGCGCTGGGGGCCTGCCGCGTCGTGCGCTCGGCCAATATCGGCTACGCCGGTGGCATCAACCGCGGCGTCCGCGAGGCCGCACCGGCCCAGGCCATCCTGGTCCTGAACCCGGACGTGCGGCTCCACCCTGGGTCGCTTCCCCCGCTCCTCGCCGCGCTGCGGGAGCCCCGGGTGGGCATCGCGGCCCCGCGGGTGCTCACCCCGCAGGGGAAGCTGCACTTGTCGCTGCGGCGCGAGCCCACCCTGCCGCGGGCACTGGGCCTCACCAAAACGCGGCTGGCGGTCTTCTCCGAATACGTCTACGACCCGTCCGCATACACCCGGCCGTGCATCGTGGACTGGGCGCTCGGCGCTGCCTTGCTCATGTCGCGGGAATGCCACGAGGCCCTGGGCGGCTGGGACGAGACCTACTTTCTCTACTCCGAGGAGACCGACCTGGCGCTGCGGGCACGGGACGCCGGCCTGCTCACCCGGTACGAACCGCGGTCGGTGGCGGTCCACATCGGCGGCCAGTCGGGCCGCAGCCACCGGACGCACGCCATGCAGATCGTCAACCGGGTACGGCTGTACCGACGCCGCCACGGCGCGCTCGCGTCCTGGGCCTACTACTGGCTCATCGTGGCCAACCAGATGTCGAAAGTGCCGCGCGGGCGCCGTGAGTCCTGGCATGCGGTTGTGGCCCTGCTCAGGCCAGAGCGACGCCCGGCCGAACTGGGCTGCCAGGCCGGGCGCATGCCTCGGTAATACCACCGGAGGAATAGCACAGGCCGCCTGGATTATCAGATCCTGAATTAAAGATGTCATGGCCGTCGTAGTGTGGCCGACCGGCATTACACGAGGCACGGGGCAGCAGCGCGGGAGAGATAAGAATGGCTTGGCACTGGATAGGCAGGAATGGCCGGGTAAACGAGGATGACCGAATAGGCGGGAATGCCGGAAATACGCCGGCTAGCCGTTACGGCCCGGCATGACGGGATATGGCCCGGGCCCAGCCGCCCTGCTGCCCGGTCATGAAGCCGATGTCGGCCGCCCAGCACGGAGGATCGACGCGGTCACGCTGCTGAGCTGCTACGCGTTCCTGCTGATGGCCATACCCTCGTCCCTGGTCGTCGGGTCGTTCGGGGCGGCAGGCGCGCCCGCCGCCCTGCTGGCGGTCGCCATACTGTGCTGGTACCTGGTGGCCCGCCAGCACCCCGGCCTCGGACTGGACCGGGGCAGACAGCCGGTCCGGGTCGCCGCGACGATCTTCGCCGGCGCGGTCGTGGCAGCGTACATATCGGCCAGCCGGCATGCCGTGCCCACCGCCGAGCAGAACGGCGCCGACCGCGGCCTCATCGTGCTGGCGGGATGGGTTGGCGTGCTGGCGCTCGCGGCGGACGGGATCGACCAGGCCGACCGGCTGAGGACCCTCCTTCGCCGGATCGTCATGCTCGCCACGGCCATGGCCGCGCTTGGTGCAATCGAGTTCTGCACCGGCGTGGATCTCACCAAGTACATCGTGCTCCCCGGCCTGTCCGTGCATCAGCAGGTGACGGATCTCGTGAGCCGCAATGGCCTGGTCCGGGTGACGGCGACGACCGGCCAGCCGCTCGAGTTCAACGCGGTGCTGGCGATGAGCCTGCCGATCGCCCTCCATCAGGCCCGCTTCGCGCCCGCGGCATTGCGGGTCCGCCGCTGGCTGCAGGTCGCGCTCATCACGGCGGCGGTGCCGATGACCGGATCACGCTCCGCCTTCTTCGGGCTCGCGGTGATCTGCATCGTGCTCTTCCCGACCTGGCACCGCCGCGACCGGCTTCGCGCCTGCCTGGCAGGGCTCGCCGCGCCGGCCCTCGCGTGGCTGGTCAAGCCCAGCCTGGTGAGCAATTTCACCGCGCTCTTCGGCCAGCTCGGGGCCGACCGTAGCAGCCTGTCTCGTGCCGACGCGTACTCAGAGGCGGTGCCCTATATCGCCGCACACCCGTGGCTCGGCCAGGGGTTCCAGACGTTCTTTCCGCAGACCTATTTCTTCGTCGACAACCAGTACGTCACCTCGCTGCTCGAGACCGGGGTCCTCGGTCTCCTCGCCCTGGTGGTGTGCTTCGCGACGGGCTGGTTCACCGCTCGGAGCGCGCGGGCCGCGGCGGCTGATGCCCGGACCCGCGACCTGGGGCAATGCCTGGCCGCATCGATCGCGGTCGGCGCCGTGTGCTTCGCGTCGTTCGACGCGCTGTCCTTCTCCATCGCGGCCGGCCTGTTCTTCCTGCTGCTCGGCTGCGTGGGGGCGGCATGGAGGCTGGGGCGCACGCAGCAGCTGGCCGGGAACCAGGCCGAGTCCTGCAGATTATGAACGGCTGACGTCCCCGGGGCCCACTCGCCTACCAGTGGCCCCGGATGCCTGACGTGACGGGCCGCCATTGCGGGCGGGCGGCCAGGAGGACGAGGGCAGCCGCGGCTCGCCCTGGGCCGGGTCGTCGCCGGCCCGCTGATGGGCACTTCCGGTGGCTCCTCCTGGGAAGGTCAGCTCCACCGGGATGGTCGGCTCCTCCCGGACCGCCGACCGGCGAGGGAAGGCCGGGACATCAAGGAGCGCCCGGTCCCGAGAGAGCGCCGGGTAGTCCCGGAGCGCCGACCGATCCCTGAGCTGCCGCCGGGTGGCCAGCCCGTCCACGACGATCGGTGTCCCGAGACAGATCACGAGCAGCAGCGCGCCGACGACGACCAGTGGCCGCGCCGTCTGGCTGATGCTGAGCGTCGCCTGCGGCGTGAAGGAGAGCGTATCGGCGCGCACCTGGCCGCGGGCCGGGACACCGAGCTGCAGCTGGGCAAGCTGAGGGCCGATCTGCGCAGTCACCGCCTGGAGCGTGCGCTGTACTGCGGCTGCGTCCGCGCCCGTGACCGTGACCAGCAGGACGGATCCGGTCGTCGCGGTGGCATAGGGCGGGAGCGCGACGGTGTACGAGGCGGTGAATCCCGCTGCCGCCAACTGCCTGACGGTTCCCGGTGCCATCAGTGCCCTGCTGACGGCGTCGGCGGTCAGGGTCAGCGAGGGGCTGAAGCTCAGGAACGGGTTGCCGCCATTCTGCATGGAGGCCACGCGTGATGCCAGCAGCACCACGGCGGAAGCCGACTGGTAGTAACGCGGCGTCTTGGCCACGGCCGCGGCAGCGCCGACCATTGCCAGAATGAGTAGCACAGAGGTCAAGATCCACCGCGCTCGCCAGATACGGACTGCTTGCCTGAGGTCCATCCATCCCGCCTAAATACTCGAATGTACGGCTTTTCGTGTCGGCGGCACGCACATTTCCCGGAAACAGACCATAGGGGATTACCTGGATGAGGGGTGCCGTCTTCTCCTATCCTAAGTTTACGGACGATGAACTGCCCGTGCGCCGCCTTGGTTCACTATAGTTGGCTTGCGCCGGGCCGGTATCGTTCAGACATTGCCCGCGGTTTTCGCGGGGGCAGTGGAAAGCACGGAGGATGCGATGGCGGTGGCGCGATGAATCCTCTCGGAAAGACGAGAAAAAGGCTTCGCCTGACCCTGTTGGTGGCGACGCTCCTGCTGGCTGCCGGGGCGGGGTACGACATCGAGATTAGCCCGCATATGTACCTCGAGAGCGCAACAGTAGAGTTGTCCCTGCCTAAAGCCCAGAATGCCCCGAATGCCTACTACATGTTCGCGCCGTCGCTCATCGCCAGCGGCGAGGCAATGGTCCAGATCCTGATGAGCCCGTCGGTGCAGCGCCAGATCGGCGCCACGCGCCGCGGCGCCAGTGTCAGCCTCGCGCTCGTCAACCTGTACAACGAGGAATATCCCTATTACGGCGTCCCGCTTGCCACGCTGACGGCGGCCTCGCCGGCCGCGGCGGATACCCACCACACGTTCGCGGTCGCGGCGCACGCGCTCCGCCTTCTCCTCGCCGCACAGCAGAAGCAGGCGGGAGTCCCGCCCCGCGAGCGCATCTCCGCCCGGATCCTCGGGGACAGCGGGCCCGTCATCCAGACCGGCTCGCGCGCACGCGTGTTCGGCGGCCTAGCCCTCCTGGCGGCGATGGCGGTCGGCCTGGCCTGGGACGGCGCCGGGCGGTGGGGCGCGGGAGCCGCGCCCTATGCTCTGGCCGCGCGGGCCGCTGGCCGCAGGCCGGGCTCGCGGGGCGGCGGCTTGAGCGGCTCCCACCAGGAACGGTTATCCCGGTACCACTGCACGGTCGCGCGCAGGCCCGCAGCGAACGGCGTGCCGCGGGCATAGCCCAGGGCGCGCAGCGCCGAGTCGTCGAGGCTGTAGCGGCGGTCGTGGCCGCTGCGGTCCTCGACCCGCGTGACCATGTCCCAGCTTGCGCCGCAGCAGTCCAGCAGGGCCTGCGTGAGCTGGATGTTGGTCAGCTCCACGTCACTGCCGATGTGGTAGATGCCCCCGCCCTGGCCGCGCTCGAGGACAAGCTGGATGCCGCGGCAGTGGTCGTCCACGTGGATCCAGCCGCGGACGTTCCCGCCATCGCCGTAGAGCGGCACCGCCAGCCCGTCGAGGAGGTTAGTGGCAAAGAGCGGGATGACCTTCTCGGGGAACTGGTAGGGACCGTAGTTGTTGACGCACCGCGTGACCAGGACATCGAGCCCGTGGGTCCTAAAGTAGGCGCGGGCCATGAGGTCCCCGCCGGCCTTAGCCGCCGCGTACGGTGAGTTGGGCGCCAGCGGCGCGTCCTCCGACCACGAGCCGTGGGCCACACTGCCGTATACCTCGTCGGTGGAGACCTGGACGACCCGCCGGACCCCCGCGTCCAGGCACGCCTGCAGCAGGACCTGGACGCCGACGACATTGGCCGCGACGAAATCCGACGCGCCGACGATGGACCGGTCGACGTGGGTCTCGGCGGCGAAGTTGATCACGATGTCGTGGTCCCGCGCCACCGCCCCGACCAGTGCGGCGTTGCAGATGTCGCCGCGGACGAACGTGAACCGAGGGTGGCTCGCGACCGCCTGCAGGTTGGCCAGGTTGCCGGCGTAGGTGAGCTTGTCGAGCACGGTCACCCGGGCGTCGGTGAACCCGGGATACCCCCCGGAGATCAGGGTGCGGACGTAATGCGAGCCGATGAACCCGGCTCCCCCGGCCACCAGGATTCTCATGAGCTGATCTGCACCTTGCTGTGATCGCCGAGTACCAGGCGGTGCGCCCGGGGCACGTTCGGCGCCGGGGTCACCTCGACGTCGTGGCCGATGAGCGATGCCTCGATCCGCCTGACCCCGCTGACGGAGGCCCCGCGCAGCACGATGGAGTACTCGATCTCGCTGTCGACGATGGTGCAGCCCTCAGCGATGGAGGTGAACGGGCCGACGTAGGAACCGTCCATCCGCGTTCCCGCACCGATGACGGCAGGGCCCACGATGCGCGAGCGGCTGACCCATGCGCCGCGCTCGATCACCACGCGGCCGATGAGGTCAGTCGCGTCGTCTACCGTGCCGTGCTGGCGCGGTTCGGCGCTCTCCAGCACCATGCGGTTGACCTCGAGCATGTCGGCGACGTTGCCGGTGTCCTTCCAGTACCCCGAGATGATCGTGGACCGTACCTTGTGGCCGGTGTCGAGCAGCCACTGCAGGGCCTCGGTGATCTCGAGTTCCCCGCGGCCCGACGGGCTGAGCTGGCGCACGGCCTCGTGCACGGCGGGGGTGAAGATGTAGACGCCGACCAGCGCGAGATCGCTGCTCGGGCACCGGGGCTTCTCCGCCAAGCCGACCACCTCGCCGGCCTCGTCGAACTCGGCGACGCCGAACTGGCGCGGATCCGGCACCGTGGTCAGCATGATCTGCGCGTCGGGCCGGCCCGACCTGAACTCATCGACCAGGGCGGTGATGCCGCCGACGATGAAATTGTCGCCCAGGTACATAACGAAATCGTCGCCGCCCAGGAAGTCACGCGCGATCAGGACCGCGTGGGCCAGCCCGAGCGCGGCTTCCTGCCTGATATAGGTGACATTGAGCCCGAACGCCTGGCCATCGCCGACGGCCCCCTGAATGGCCGCCGCGGTCTCACCCACCACGATCCCGACGTCTGTAATGCCGGCGTCCCGGATGGCGTCAAGGCCATAGAACAGAACGGGTTTATTGGCCACGGGGACCAATTGCTTGGCGAACGTATGCGTAATCGGCCGAAGCCGACTGCCAGATCCCCCTGACAGCACGAGTGCTTTCATGGTTGAAAAATAGCGCACCCGGACCCGAATGTGCGGCAGTAACGCTGACGGCGGGCAGGCTACCGCGGAGCATTCGATCTAATTATCCGCAGTTCCTTAAATAAGGCCTATAATCGCATGTCGGCGGGCGTGCGCAAAAACCTGCTATTGCGCGATCTCGTGGCAGGAGGCGTCAGGGTGTGCCCTCGACGGTCGTGAACCCCTGAAAGTGGCCGTTGAGTACCTGCCCGGCCTTGGCCAGCAGGTCGGCCTCGGAGAACGGCTTTTCCACGAGGGCCACGCCCGGGTCGAGCCTGCCCTGGGAGGCCAGGACAGGCCGGGCGTAGCCGGACATGAAGACCACTTCGATCTCCGGCTTGATCAGCCGCATTTTTTCCGCGACCTCCTTGCCGAGCATGTGCGGCATGACCACGTCGGTGACCAGCAGGTGAATCTCGCCCGGGTGGGCACCGGCCATGCGAAGGGCATCCAGGCCGTTCGCTGCGGTGATCACCTGGTAGCCGTTACGGGAGAAGATCCGCCTGGTCACCTCGCGCAGCGCTTCCTCGTCCTCAACGATCAGGACAGTCTCCCCCTTGGGTGCCCGCTGGTAGGGCACGGGCTCTACGACCTGGACGGCTGCCTCCGCGGTAACCGGCAGCGTGATGGTGAAGGTCGTGCCGTGGCCGGGTTCGGAGTAAATCCGGATGTCCCCGCCGGCCTTGGTGAGGATCCCGTAGACGATGGCCAGGCCGAGCCCGGTTCCGCCGTCTTGCTTAGTGGTGAAGAACGGCTCGAGTACGTGCTGGGCAACCTCGGCGGGCATTCCGGTGCCGGTGTCGCTGACCCGCAGCCGCACGTTGCGGCCCTTTCGCGCCCTGGAGCCCCCGGCGATGGTGTCGGCGTCCACGGTTACGTTGCTGGTGTCGATGGTCAGCGTGCCGCCAGCGGGCATGGCGTCGCGGGCGTTGACCGCGAGGTTCACCAGCACTTGGTCCAGCTGGCCGGGGTCGGCCAGGATCGGCCACAGGTCACCGGCGAGCGAGGTGACCAGCTCGACGTGCTCGCCGATGGTCCGGCGCAGCATTTCCTCGACCGCTGTGATGACGCTGTCGAGGTCGAGAACCCGCGGCCGGATCACGTCGCGCCCGGCGAAGACGAGCAGCTGGTGGGTAAGCCCGGCCGCCCGTAGGGCGGCCTCCTTGATCTGCGCGAGGTCAGCGCTGGCCGCTTCCAGGTGCCGGGCCGGTTCCGGGCCGACCGCGGCCGTGGCGGCGGCGACTTCCTCGGAGACGAAGTTGACGTAGTTGAGGATCACGGCGAGCAGGTTGTTGAAGTCATGCGCGACCCCGCCTGCGAGCTGGCCGAGGCTCTCCAGACGCTGGCCCTGCGCCTTTGATCGTTCCTTGCGCTCCAGGGCCGCCTGCCTGGCGGCAGCCCGCCCATTCCCTGTCGGCTCGCCCACGTCAAACATCCCCCAGACTCGCCGGAAGGCACCTGCAGCGCCGAACAGCTGATCAACACGCGTCGGGGACGCTGCGGAGGCTTCCTTCCCCCGGACTGAGGACCGACGCTAAGCTATCTTGTCACTGACAGTTAAGAATAATCCACTCTACGTATTGGCAGAGTTCGGCAGCGCAGCCGCGCTCCGCGGCAGGACGATTTCCCTCCCGAAGGCCAGTGCCGGATGCAGCCGCAACCCCAGCTGCTGCATGCGCTTGCCGATCGCGGCCAGGACCAGCTCGGCCTGGCGGCGGTGGCGCAGCCGGCTCAGCCGGCATCTCCTGTCTCGTGTCGGCGCAGGGTGATCGCGGCTCGCCACTGCTGGGCGCCGAGCTCGATATCCGCGTCGGCCAGCAGCGCCGAAGCCAGCTCAGCCAGGAGCGCCCGGGCCGTCGCCGGGTCGCCGAGCGCCTGGCCATCTTCCGCCGCACAGGTGAGGGTCAGCTCGATCCGGGTCAAGTCCTCCTCAGTCCGCACCGCAACGTGTGCCTGCGCGGACGGACCCGCGTCTGCCATCGCCAGAAGCATCAGCTCAACGACGTCGGTGATGGCGGGTGCGTCGATCGCCTCAGCGCCCACTGGCCAGGGGCCGGTACTCACGGTGATCGGCCTGGCGAGCAGCCACGCGGTCCGCTGCTGAAGGCACACGGCCAGGCGGGTCTCGGGCAACTGGAGAGCCCCAGTTCCCGCCACCAGCCAGCGCAGTGACCGGGCGGCAATATCTAGCAGCCGCAGTACCGTGTCGATGGACTGAGCCGTGGCGGCCGGCGCCGATCGGCGCATCATATGCAGGTCAAGGGTGGCCGCGGTCAGCTCCTGGAGCGGGCCGTCGTGCAGGAAATCGGCCTGCTCGTCGCGTTCCCGGTCGCGGAGCCGCCGGGTCAATTCCAGTAGCTTCCCGCCGGGGGAAGTACCAGCCGCCGGCCGGCTTGCGCCCGGCGCCGCCGCCGGTGATGGCGCACCGGAGTCTGGGGCGGCCTCCGGCCGCCGGCCGGGGGCCGGAACGGTGTCCGGCTGATGCAGCGCACGCACGGCTTTGATCAGGTCGCCAGGCTTGAAGGGCTTGGCCAGGTAGGCGAGGCCATCAGGGATCATGCCGATGGCTCCCCCCGTCATCAGCAGACACCGCCCGGTCGCAGCCGGGTCCTGTGAGCGCAGCTCTTCCACCAGATCCATGCCCCGCTCATTGCCCAGGCGGGCGTCCACAAGTACCGCCTCGTACCTGCCCGGGTGCATCCCGCGCGCCTCGGCAAGCGTGCCCGCGACATCCACCTCATACCCGCTGTCGCTCAGCACCCGGCGGACCGCCCTTCGCATCGCATCAGCGTCATCGACGACCAGAACCCGCACCGCCACTTCTGCCCCCTGCTACTCGGCCAGCCAGTTCGATTGGCGCCTACTGGGCCTGACCTGGCAGCGCGGCCGGCACCCCGAATGCTGACGGCCAGGGTTTTGTCGCGCTGTCCCGGTAGCCCGCTGGTGGAACTATCTGCTACTGAGAGTAATATGATACTTACGGACGGTCGATATAGCACACCTGGGCGGGGCTCGGGACCTGCCTGCGGTCCAGCCGGGACAGTGCCCGCGGGTCCCTTCCTGCTGGCGATCACGAGCCGACCGCACAGGTGTACGGTCCAGCCGACGCGGCCGGGCGCGTAAGGAGCCGAAGATGAACGCGAGCAGCGAAGCAGCAACCGGCGACGGGCACGCCCGGATCAGTGTGTTCCTCCTCGACGACCATGAGGTCGTGCGGCGCGGCCTGCGGAACCTGCTGACCGCTGAACCGGGCATCGACGTGATCGGCGAGGCCGGAACGGTGGCGTCGGCGCTGGCCCGGGTGACGGCGTTGCGGCCAGACGTCGCCGTGCTCGACGTACGGCTGCCCGACGGTGACGGGGTGTCGGCCTGCCGTGAGATTCGCTCCAGGCTTCCGGGGACCGCCTGCCTCATGCTCACCTCCTACGGGGATGAGCAAGCGCTCCTCGGCGCGATCATGGCCGGCGCTGCCGGTTACGTGATGAAGCAGGCCTGCGGCGCCGAACTGGTCAGCGCGGTGCGCACCGTCGCCGCTGGGGAGTCGATCCTCGATCCCCATGCGACGCGGCAGTTGATGGACCGGCTCCGTGACCGGAAGGCCGGCACTGACCCGCTGTCGGCCCTGTCCGCGCAGGAAAAGCGGGTCCTGGAACTGATCGGCGACGGGCTGACCAACCGGCAGATCGCCGAGCGCATGTTCCTGGCAGAAAAGACCGTCGGGAACTATGTGTCATCCGTGTTCGCCAAGCTGGGCATGCACCACCGCACGCAGGCCGCCGCCCTTTCTGTGCGCCTCGCGGCCCATCCGCCCGATTTAGTGCACCTTCCCCTTTTCCGGCACTTGTTCCCCTTCCTTTCCAGGGAAAATCCTAATGGATCCCCTGTCCGGGAAATGTGCCGCCACCGCACCGATCCGGCCGGGCCGGAATCCGGACCGGAGGAGCGATTCACCAGGCAGGCGAGGTGCCGTCGGCCACCTGCGCATGGTGAGCAATCCGGTGGGAACGGCGAGCCGGGATATCAGCTATCAGCATTTGTCTTATTTTCCCGCGTTGCACAGGTAAGGCAATGAGTTCGGCGGAATCGCCCATTAGTGATCCCGCTGACGGCCGGAAGCTGCCCAGCGAAGGAATATAGTTACCTTTCGCTGATCCCATTCACCTGGCCCTGATAGCCCGTCTGCCCGAGGTCAGCCGTAGGGTTAATGGAGGTTTTCGCGGTGCCGACCGTCCCCGAGATCATCATGAGAATGCGTGCTGTGGCACCGGAAGGCAGGCAGTGCCTGAGTCGTCCGGAGTCGCGGAAGCTGGCTGATCTGACGCAGGCTCTGCTGGCAGCCAAGCCCGATGCGCGGCCGGAGTACAGCCGGTTTCTGGCCATAGGCCGGCGGAGCATTGGGCTGCCCCGCGCCGAACTTGAGGCGTCGCTCCCCGGCAAGTCGGTGCTGGTGACTGGCGGGACGGGGTGCATAGGGTCAGCGCTGCTGGCACAACTCGTGGGCCTGCGCCCGCGGCGACTGGTGAGCGTGAGCCGTGGATGCGCCGGGGGGCCGCGGCTGGACGGTGCCGAGTACGTCTGCGCCGATGTCAGGAACCTAGGCCGGCTCACTGCTGTCTTCGGCGACATCCGGCCCGATGTCGTCTTCCATGTGGCGGCTCAGCGAGACCCGGGACTGGCTGAGCACGAGGTGCACCGCACCGTGACCACGAACGTGCTCGGTACTCGCAACGTGATCGCCGCCGCCGCCAGATCCGGCGTTTCCCAGGTGGTGTGCGCTTCGACCGGCAAGGCCCTGCGCCCGTATTCCCCCGATGTATACACCGCGTCCAAGCGGGTCACCGAATGGCTGCTGTCACGGGCAGCGGCGCGCGGCGGGGCCAGCTACTCCGCCGTCAGGTTCACCCATGTAGTCGACAACTCGATTATCCATGCCCGGCTGCTTGAGTGGTGCAAGGGCGGCGTGATCCGCTTGCACAGCCCGGATGCCGTCTTCTACGCCCAGTCCGCGCTCGAGTCGGCTCAGTTGCTGCTCGGGGCCAGTGTGGGCGCGGGCGTCGGCGCGCTGCGGTTGCATGCCATCACTGACCTCGGCTGGCCGGTGAGCCTGCTGGACATGGCGCTCGGTGTCCTCGCGCGGACCGGTTCTAACGCGCCCATCTACTTGAGCGGCTATGACCATGGTTACGAGGCCGTGCCGTTCCCCGGTTTGTATGACCCGGAGACGGCGGGCGCGGTGAGCCCGTTGCTCAATACTTTCGAGGCAGCCCAGGCTGGGTGCTCACCGTGCCCGGGGGCTGACGCCTTTCCGTTGGAGGTGGCGCCCGTCCCCGAGGTGGCGGAGCGTATGCAGGCGCTGGATGAGGTCTGCGCGCGAACGCATCTGCCCGGGCCGGTGCGGGCGGCCCTCGATGAACTGTCGTGGTCGTTGCTCGACGCCACCCTGAAGGCTGTCCCGTGCCAGGCGCTGGTCCGGGCGGCGGCGCTGATCGCCCCGCACCGCGACAGCCTGAACGCAGAGCACCGGCGACTGCTGGCGGTGATCGAGCACCACATGGCAGTCGCTGAATCCTCTCTCGTCTGAGATCTCATCCCTGCGGCGATGCTGCCACCTCAGCGCGTCATGGTGGTCCTAGGAGTGCCCGAACGGCCCGGTTCCGGCTCAGCTCACAGCCCATGAACAGGCACGATGCTAGCGACCACGGCCAGCCCGGGATGCCGACTAGCTGCGCAAGCCCGGTCCGGGTCAGCAGATATGTGAGTGACATCACACGATCGAGCACGGGCGAAGCCGGTTGGAGAGGGACTGTCTCTCATTACGCTACGTCAGGTAAGAATCACCATTAGTGACTACACCGGGGACTTGAACCCGGGGGTCGGATGGCGGGCCGCAGGTCTCTTCTGCGACGTCCTTGTGTTCTGCTGCTGGCCCGGTCATCTCACGGGGGAGGATTTGTGCGAGATCTGTGCGCCCAAGGGGAGCTAGCAGAACGGGTCTCGGTCGTGATTCCCGCTCGCAACGAGGCGCTCAACTTGCCGTACGTGCTTGACGCCCTGCCAGCAGGCCTGCACGAGGTGATCCTGGTAGACGGCCATTCCGTGGACGGCACTGTCGAGGTAGCCCGGCAGATCCGTCCCGACATCAAGATCGTCCATCAGGGGAGGCAGGGCAAGGGCAACGCCCTGGCCTGCGGATTCGCCGAGGTGACCGGCGACATTATCGTGATGCTAGACGCCGATGGGTCGGCCGACCCCGATGAGATCGCCACCTTCGTGGCGGCGCTCGGGTCCGGGGCCGACTTCGCCAAGGGCACCCGGTTCAGCAAGGGTGGCGGCAGCCACGACATCACCCGCCTCCGGCGGCTAGGCAACGCAGCCCTGTACGGCCTGGTAAACCGCCTTTTTGGTACGGACTACACCGATCTTTGCTACGGCTACAACGCATTCCGCGCCTTTCTGCTCCCGGTACTCGACCTGCCCCCAGTGCATTCCCCTGGCGCGTCGGCCGACGCGATGCAGTGGGGC
>Ga0302196_10001827_pt1 | contig 20190 bp, 18 predicted proteins | sample II_Bog_N1_3_FD_198794 | JGI IMG/M metagenome (GOLD analysis project Ga0302196, IMG submission 198794) | Peat permafrost microbial communities from Stordalen Mire near Abisko, Sweden - II_Bog_N1_3 | ecosystem: Environmental > Terrestrial > Soil > Wetlands > Peat | place: Sweden: Abisko...
GCCCCCAAGTCTGGCCTACGCCCCGGTCGATTTCGAGACCGAGACCCTGGCCGACGGTCTCGCGGCGGCCGGGTTCGATCCGGCCGGGCCCAGCTTTTTCACCTGGGCCGGCGTGGTCCCCTACCTGACCCGGGCGGCGGTCCTGGCGACCCTGGCCTATGTCGGCGGCCTGCCGGGCGGCGGCGAGATCGTGTTCGACTACAGCGACCCGCCGTCGACCCTCGAGGGCGCCGAACAGCAGGCCGCCCAGGCGGTGCGGGCCGAGCGGGTGGCCCAGATGGGCGAGCCCTGGATCACCTATTTCAGCGCCGAGGATCTGGCGACGGAGCTGGGCGCGCTGGGCTTTGACGCGATCGAGGACCTCGACCCGGCGGCGGTCGGCGAGCGCTTCTTCGGCGTTCCGGCCGGCGGCGCGCGCCGCCGCGGCGCCCACCTGATCCGGGCATCGCGCTTGCCCGACTAGGCTCACCGCTCATCCCGGCCTTCGCCGGGATGAGCGGGTTTGGACGGGTCAGCCGAGCCGGAGGAAATACACCCGCGCCGCGCCGTAACGGCGATCGTCAAGGGTCTGGAAACCGGGCGCCGCGAGGTCCGCCTCGTCGGCGCCCCGCTCGAACACCACCACCGCGTCGTTCGCCAGCCAGCCGCCGGCGACCAGCTCGGCCAGCGCCCGTTCCCCGAGGCCCTGGTGATAGGGCGGATCGAGGAAGGCGATGTCGAACGGCGCGCCGTCGCCGCCGGGCCGCGGTCCCAGGTCGGTGGCGTCGCGGCGATGGATCCGGGTGCGGCCGAACAGGTCGCCGCCCGGCGCCAGGGTCTCGGTATTCTGGCGGATGGCGCCGCGGGCGGCCGCGTCGGTCTCGACGAACAGACAGAAGGCCGCGCCGCGCGACAGCGCCTCCAGCCCCAGCGCGCCGGAGCCGGCGAACAGGTCGATCACCCGCGCGTCCGTCAGCGCCGGCGACCAGGCGGCGTGTTCCAGCATGTTGAACACCGCCTCGCGCGCCCGGTCGGACGTCGGCCGCGTCGCCTGACCCTCCGGCGCGTTCAGCGCTCGCCCGCGATATTTCCCCGATACGATGCGCAAGGCGCGAGGCTCCAAAAAAAGACTGTGTCCGCCGCCGTGGACGGGATTGACCGCACGCTCGACAACCGCAAGATGCAGGCTCGGGCGTTGGGGGATTAAGTACGATGTTTCGCTTGGGTTTGGCGCTCGTTTTCGCGGGCGTACTCTTGTGTGCGCCCAAATCCCAGGCCGCCCCGCCGCCGGTCGAGGCCTACGGCAAGCTGCCGGCCTTGGAAGACGTCAGCCTGTCCCCGAGCGGCCAGAGCATCGCCATGATCACGGTCGATGGCGACAAGCGGGTGCTGGTCGTGGCCGATACCGCCGACAACAAACCCCTCTATGCGATGGATGTGAGCAGTCTGAAGGTCATCGGCGTGGATTGGGCTGGCGAGGACCATCTCCTCGTCACCATCTCCGGCACGGTTCCACTGGGCTTCGATTTTGCGGTCAGCAAGGCTGAATTCTCCGGCGTCCTGGTGGTGAACGTAAGGACCAAGAAGCTGTTTTCGGTGTTCGAGCACCACAGCCAGATCGCCCACGTCGTCGCTGGGACCTATGGCACGGCGGACATTGGCGGACATTGGTACGGATTCTTCGGCGGCATCACCTACGCCGGCGGCGCCGGGTCGGACACCTATATCGAGCATATGTACGCTGACCTGTATCGCGTCGATCTCGACACAGGCGACGTGACGCGGGTCGCCGAGGGCTCCGACAACGGCGCCGGCTGGCTGCTCGATCCCGCCGGTGCGATCGTCGCGCGCGCGACCTATGACAGCAAGCGCGGCGACTGGGCGGTCAAGGTCGGGGAACGCGGCGGCTTGGTGCTCGACTCCGGCAACGACGCCTTCGGCGGGGCCGAGATCAGCCTTGGCCGCACGCGCAATGAGGTGCTGATCCGTCGGCCGTCTCCCACGGGCGTCTACGATGAAGTCGTGCCGCTCGCCGGAGGCGCGCCGGTCGCGGTGCCCGATGACGACAAGATCGACGGCCTGTCGCACGATCCGAAGACCGGGCTCTGGGATGGGGTGACGAGCTTCGACGACGTCCCCGAATTGAAGATGTTCGATCCGGCGACGGACGCGAAGATTCGCGGGACGCGGAAGGCCTTCCCCGATCAAAGCGTCAGGTTCGTGTCCTGGACCGACGATTTTAGCCGAATGGTGGTCTTCACGTCCGGCGGCGGTGATTCCGGGACCTATTGGATCGTCAATATCGCCAAGGGCAGCGCCGACCCCATCGGCTTGGAATACCCAGGCGTAACGCCGGAAAGCGTCGGGCCGATCCATATGGTCGACTGGAAGGCGGCCGACGGGCTGCAGCTGCACGGGGTGCTCAGCCTGCCGCCAGGGCCGGCCCGCAAGAATCTGCCGGTCATCGTCATGCCGCACGGCGGACCTGAGGCGCGCGACTATCCGGTGTTCGACTGGTGGGCCCAGCTGTTCGCCTCGCGGGGTTATGCGGTGTTCCAGCCCAATTTCAGGGGCTCGGCCGGGTATGGCGTGACCTTCCGCGACGCCGGCTTCGGCGAGTGGGGCCGCAAGATGCAAACCGACACCTCCGATGGGCTTGCGGCGCTTGCGAAGGCGGGGATCGTCGACCCCAGGCGGGCCTGTATCGTCGGCTGGAGCTATGGCGGCTACGCCGCGCTGGCCGGGGTGACGGTGCAACAGGGACTCTATCGGTGTTCGGTATCGATGGCCGGGGTTTCAGACCTGGCGTCGTTCCTCGACTACCAGCGCGACAAATCCGCCGGCGAGCCGAGCGAGGAACAGCGTTATTGGAAGAAGTTCATGGGCGTCACCAGCTATTGGGAGTCGGAGCTGAAGCCGATCTCGCCCGCCAAGCTGGCCGCCCAGGCCGATGCGCCGATCCTGCTGATCCACGGCAAGGACGACACCATCGTGCCGATCGACCAGAGCCAGGAGATGGCCTCGGCCCTCAGGTCGGCGGGCAAGCCGGTCGAGTTTGTCACCCTGCCCAACGCCGACCACTGGCTGCTGCACGAAGACACCCGGCTGGCCATGGCCAAGGCGTCCATCGCCTTCGTGCTGAAGTATAATCCGCCCGACCCCGATCCGGCGCCCATGACCGCCGCCAAATAGGCGCCGGCCTCAGCTGCGCCAGCGCAGGACGCCCGGCTCGACCGGATTGGCGAAGGGGCGGCCCGCCGCGCGGCTGGCGACCCATTCGCGCTTCAGCGCCTGGTACCATTTGGCCTGCCGGTCGGCGTCGTCGATCCACAGCAGGGCCGGATCGTAGGCCAGGCCCTGGTTCTGCAGGTTCACCATGCCCGCGTCCTGGCGCAGGAACTTGCGCGCGCCGATGGCGACGAAGGGTTTCAGCAGCGCGAGCATCGGGTGGTCCGACCAGATCACCTGGGTGATCCGGGTGCGGGTCTCGGTTTCCGGCGTCAGGCAGGTCAGCGACAGCACCTGGCGCTTGCCGATCTCGATATGCTCCCAGCGCAGGCCGGGCAGGCGGAAGACGATTTCGGTCGCCGGCGCCCCGCCCAGGATGCGGTAGGCGTAGCTGTTCTTTGACGGCGGATGCCGCACCATGGCGAAGCCGGCCTCGCGCGGTTCGAACGTCTTGGCCTTCTCGTGCTGCGACGCGGGCGACCGCCACCACCAGTTCTGGTGCACATAGGGGCCGTGCGCGGGATCCATCAGCCCGACCACGGCGTGGTCGATGTGGGCGTCGAAGGTCATCCGGTCGATCAGCTTGGGCGCGCCGCCGACAATCCCGGGGAAGGTGGGCGGCGGCTGGTCCGGCTCGGCCTCGCTGCGGGGGTCGCTGCTCATCCAGATGAAGACCAGGCCCTGGCTCTCCGTCACCGGATAGCGGCGCACGCGGATGCGGTCGATCTCGATCGCCTGGTCGGAGACCATCGACGGTATCGCCGAACAGACCCCGTCGGTGCGGAAGCGCCAGCCGTGGTAGGGGCACTCGACCGCTTCGGTCCCGCCGGCCTCGGACACCAGGCGACCGGCCGACAGCGGCGCGGCCCGGTGCGGGCAGATGTCGCGCAGGCCGTAGACCTCGCCCTTGCGCGTGCGGCCCAGCAGCACCGGCTCGCCGAGAATCTCGTAGCGCTGCAGCTTGCCGGGTTTCAGGTCGCCGGCCAGGGCGGCGAAGTACCAGATGTCGCGCAGAAAACCGCGCCCGAAGGCGAGGTTGGTCGGGCTGGAGGCTTTGGCGTCACCATCGGGCATGGGCGGTTTGTAGCGCAGGTCGGGCCATCAGGGCGAGAGCGGGAGACTACGGAGGCGTCTCGGCGGTCCACGGGCGGAATTACGGCGACGCCGGCCGCCGTGGCTGCAATGATCCTGCCGCAATCGCCCCTCAATAGGTCGATGGTTGATGCAAGACGGAGACAGGCTTGATTCGGCTAGGCGGAGCGCATCGACGAGGGCCGCGCCTGGCCCTGCTGGCTCTTCTGGCCGCCACCCTGGTCGGCTGCGCGGAGATGCCGGTGGATCTGACCGGGGATTCGGGATTGTCGGCCCAGTCGGCCTGGCGGATCTCCAAGATGCCCCTGTTCGAAACGCCGACGACCGCGCCGGGCGACCGGCTGGTGGTGCTCTATACCGGCGACAACGGCTGGGCGACCTTCGACAAGCGCCTGTCGGCGGACCTGGCCCAGGCCGGCGCGCCGGTCGTGGCGGTCAGCTCGCTGCGCTACTATCTGCAGCCGCGCTCGCCGACCGGCGGGGCGCGGGACCTGACGGCGCTGATCGACCACTACAGCCGGGTCTGGGGACGCCGCCGCATCGTCCTGGTCGGCTATTCCTACGGCGGCGACACCCTGCCGCTGATCGCCCAGGGCCTGAGCGCCGAGGTGCGCGCCAGGGTGGCCTTGTTCGTGCTGATCAGTCCATCGGCCTATGGCGACCTGACCTTCCGCGGCGCCAGCGTGGTCGACATGTGGACGTCCGACGCCCTGCCGATCGCGCCCGCCCTGGTCAAGCTGAAGGGCATCCCGCGCCTGTGCATCCGCGCCGACCGCGATCCGCGCGCGGTGTGCGGCGAGCCGGGCGAGGGGCTGGACCGCACCCTCAAGCTGCCCGGCGGCCACCACTATGAGGGTCAGGAGCAGGCGGTGGCCGACGCGATCCTGGCCGCATCGGCCGCGCCGGTCCCCTAGACGCCGCCTATTTCGGCCGGCCCGCCTCGATCAGGTCGAGCTGCAGTTTCTTGAAATGGTCGCGCACGACGACCCCGTCGTTGCCGAACTCGATCGCGGCGTCGTTCTGCGGCGTATAGGCCGGCCATTCCGGGCCGCCGGCGGAGTCGGGCGAGCCGGTCTTGGCGAAGGCGACCCAATAGGCGTGGATCGCGTCGCTGACCTTCTGATCGTCGGGGGTGGCGGCGGGAATTGTGTAGGCCCCGCGCTTGATCTCTACCGGCGACAGCCGCTTGAAAACATAGGCGATCTCCCCACCGTGGAACACGCCTGGCGAGGTCGCGCGGATCGCCGCCGGGACATAGGAGAAGTAGTAGACATAGGCCTTGTCGCCGGCCTTTGCTTCCTGGCGGGCGAGGTAGCGGTCGGGCTCGACGATGGCGTTCTCGGTCCAGATCAGGCTGGCCGCGGCGGCCGGGTCGCCATCGCCGAACAGCTTGACGGCGGCGTCCTTGCGGTCGCCGAGCGCATCGAGGGTGACCTCGGGATGTTCGCGCACGCGGCCGAACAGGCTGGCCTCATAGCTGTTGGCGCCGAGGATGAAGGGGACCGGCGCCTGCTTGCCCTCGGCGAAGGCCTGTTCCACCGTTTCCGGAACCAGGGCGCCGTCGACGATCGGGGTCGGCGCGTCCGGCGCGTCCAGACCCGCCGCCGGCTTCATCAGCACATCCGCCGGCAGGGCGCGCAAGGCCGCGACCTGGGCCTTGTCGTCGCCGGTTATCCCGTTGGCGGCGGCGAAGTCGGCGCCGAGCTTTTCAGCCATGGCGAGCGGGCGGCCCGGCGTCCGGCCGAAGCCCGATTCCGAGATCGCCTTGTTGAACAGGCCCCGCGCCTTGGGCGAGATCAGCAGATAGTTGACCGACATGCCGCCGGCCGATTCGCCGAAGATGGTGACGTTGTCAGGATCGCCGCCGAAGCTGGCGATGTTGGCCTTGACCCATTTCAGGGCCGCGATCTGGTCCATCAGGCCGAAGTCGCCTGTGCCGCCGCCGGCGGCTTCCTGGGTCAGGCCCGGATGGGCGAACCAGCCCAGCCGCCCGAGGCGGTAGTTGAGGCTGACCATCACCACCCCGTCATGGGCGAAGCTGTTGCCGGGATACATGTTCGACCCGCCGCCGACGAAACCGCCGCCGTAAATCCAGACCATCACCGGCAGCTTGCCGCCCGGCGTGTGGGCGACCGGCTCGAACACGTTGACGGTCAGGCAGTCCTCGCTCTGGGGGCCGGGCGCGAAATAGGGACCGGACTGCAGGCAGCTTGCGCCGAAGGCGCTGGCGTCGCGCACGCCGCCCCAGGGGGAAGGCTTCCGCGGCGGCGTCCAGCGCAGGGGGCCGACCGGCGGGGCGGCGAAGGGAATGCCCTTGAACGAGACCACGTCGCCCGCGACCACGCCCTTGAGGGCGCCGTCCTTGATCGTCACCTCGTCCGGCGCGCCCTGAGCCAGCGCCGATTGCGCCATCACCGTGGCGGTCGTCGTAAGCGCCAGGCCCATGGCCAGCGCGATCAGTCTTCCCCGCATCTCTTCCCCGTTTGGTTTCAGCCCGCCCCGCGCGGCGATGTTCGCTCCAGGGCTCGATAAAGCCTGACTCTCGCACGTGGACATTTCGCTCATGTGTCCGTCCTGCGCACGTCCGCCGCGAGGTCGCCGAGGCGATGCGTCGAAACGTTGCAGGCCAGCTACGTTTGCACAGCTTGGCCGGAGGATCACACTCCGCTCATGACACTGATTCGCACCCTCGCGCTGGCGTCGGCCCTCACCGCCGCCCTCGCCGCCTTCGCCCCGCGCACCGCCTTCGCCGACGAGTCCGATCAGGGCCAGACGGCCCAGGCGCAAGGGCAGGATCAGGGCGGCGGTCAGGCCGCCGCGCCGGCCGCGACCGCTCCGCAGCTTCGCCCGCTCTGCACCGACCGTCCGACCAAGTCGACCTCGCCCTGCACCGTCGATCCGGGCCATCTGCAGATCGAATCCGACATCTACAACGTCACGTTCGACCATTCCGGCGGCGCGGACACCACCACCAGCCTCTACACAAACCCGACGCTGAAGTGGGGGGTGAGCAATAACGTCGATCTCGAACTCAACATCACCCCCTACGAGACCATCACCAGCCGCGACCGCGCCACCGACGTCACCACACGCGCCTCGGGCGTCGGCGACCTGTTCGGCCGGGCGAAGATCGAACTGGTCGGCGTCGATGGCGGCAACGTCGCCTTCGGCCTGGTCCCCTATATCAAGATCCCGACCGCCTCGGCGGGGGTGGGCAATGGCGCGGTCGAGGGCGGCCTGATCGCGCCGATCTCGCTCAACCTGCCGGCCAACTGGTCGCTGGTGATCGATCCGGAGGTCGACGACCTGAAGAACGCGGTCGGCCAGGGCCGTCACGCCAACTATTCAGGCCTGCTCAGCTTCTCCTACCCCTTCACCAAGACGGTGACCCTGTCGGCCGAACTCTGGGGCGACATCAATGACGATCCCACCGGGCGGGTGCGGCAGGCGTCGGCCGACCTGGGCGCGGCGTGGATTCCGGCGTCTTCGCCCAATCTGCAGTGGGACGGCGGGGTGAATTTCGGGCTCAACAGCCAGACGCCGGCCGCCCAGCTTTACCTTGGGGTATCGCGCCGCTTCTGATTTTCGGCTATCGGCCTTATGTCAGCGCTGTCATGTCTGACATTCGGCGGTTAGGAACCTTCTGTGCGTCGGGCTCGTTGCGGGCTCTGGCGTCCGCAGGGCATAAGACGGCCGTGCTGAGGAGTGTTCGCCATGCATGCCGTCGTCGCCGAGGTCACCAACCGCATCCAGGCGCGCAGCAAGGATTTGCGCGCCGACTATCTGGGGCGGATGGACGCCGCCCGGACGGCTCAACCGGGCCGGGCCAAGCTGTCCTGCGCCAACTGGGCCCACGCCTTCGCCGCCCAGCCGAGCGAGGACAAGGCGCGGATGATGGACCCCTCGGCGCCCAACATCGCCATCGTCTCGGCCTATAACGACATGCTCTCGGCCCACCAGCCGTTCGAGCACTATCCCGACGTGATCCGTGCCGCCGCGCGCGCGGCTGGCGCCACCGCCCAGTTCGCCGGCGGCGTGCCGGCCATGTGCGACGGCGTCACCCAGGGCCAGCCGGGCATGGAGCTGTCGCTGTTCTCCCGCGACGTGATCGCCATGGCCACGGCCGTCGCCCTGACCCACGACGCCTTCGACGGGGCGCTTTGCCTGGGCATCTGCGACAAGATCGTGCCGGGGCTGCTGATCGGCGCCCTGGCCTTCGGCCACCTGCCGATGATCATGGTGCCGGGCGGGCCGATGCCCAGCGGCATCTCCAACGCCGAAAAGGCCGCCGTCCGCGCCGCCTACGCCGAGGGCAAGGCCACCCGCGAGGAATTGCTCGCGTCCGAGATGGCCTCCTACCACGGTCCGGGCACCTGCACCTTCTACGGCACCGCCAACTCCAACCAGATGCTGATGGAGATGATGGGCCTGCACCTGCCGGGCGCCGCCTTCGTCCATCCTTACACCCCGCTGCGCGAGGCGCTGACCGCCGCGGCCGCCCACCGCGCGGTCGAGATCGGCATGAACAAGCAGGCCTACGCCCCACTGTCGCGGGTGATCGACGAGAAGGCCATCGTCAACGGCGTGGTCGGTCTGCTGGCCACGGGCGGGTCGACCAACCACACCCTGCACCTGGTCGCCATCGCCCGCGCCGCGGGGATCGAGATCACCTGGGACGACTTCGCCGACCTCTCGTCGGTCACGCCCATGCTGGCGCGGGTCTATCCCAATGGCAGCAAGGACGTGAACCACTTCCACGCCGCCGGGGGCATGGCCTTCGTCGTGCGCGAGCTGCTGGACGCGGGCCTGGCGCATGAGGACGTGACCACCATCGCCGGCCCCGGCCTGCGCCACTACCAGCAGGAGCCCTTCCTGGAAGACGGCAGGTTGGTCTGGCGCGAGGGCCGCGCCCAGTCGCTCGACCTGGACCTGCTGCGGCCGGTCTCCGATCCCTTCGACCATCACGGCGGCATCAACCGCGTCGCGGGCAATCTCGGCCGGGCGGTGTTCAAGACCTCGGCGGTCAAGCCGGAGCATCGCGCCATCGAGGCGCCCGCCAAGGTGTTCGATGACCAGGAGGAACTGCTCGCCGCCTTCAAGGCGGGCGAACTGACCGGCGACTTCGTCGCGGTGGTCCGCTTCCAGGGACCGAAGGCCAACGGCATGCCGGAGCTGCATGGGCTCAGTCCCACGCTCGGGGTGTTGCTCGACCGGGGCCAGAAGGTGGCCCTCGTCACCGACGGGCGCATGTCGGGCGCCTCGGGCAAGACGCCCGCGGCCCTGCACGTGACGCCTGAGGCGCTGGACGGCGGGGCGCTGGCCTATATCCGCGACGGCGACATCATCCGGCTCGACGCCGAGACCGGGATTCTGGAGATCAAGGTGCCCACTGACGAGCTCTACGCCCGCCCGGCGGCCCAGCCGACCCACGGCTCCGGCTTTGGCTTCGGCCGCGAGTTGTTCGGCCATATGCGCCGCGCGGTGGGCCCGGCGGAAGCCGGCGCCTCGGTGCTGTTCTGAGCCCGCGCGCAACCGACCCCATGACCCTGAAAAAGACTGAAGCAGCGGCCCCGGACGTCACGGGCCTTGTCGGCGACATCGGCGGCACCAACGCCCGCTTCGCCCTGGCCCATGTCGGCGCGGGCGGCATACGGGTGCACAGCGTGCGCGTGCTGCAGGCGGCCGAGTATCCCACCGGCGTGGAGGCCCTGGCCGCCTATCTCGCCGACCTGCCGGCCAAGGATCGGCCCGACCTGGCGGTGATCGCCGCGGCCGGCCCGATCGAGCGTGGCGCGGTCGAGTTCACCAACAACAGCAAATGGCGCTTCTCCGAGGCCGGCCTGGTCAAGACCGCCGGCTTCAAGCGTGCGCGGCTGATCAACGATTTCACCGCCCAGGCCCTGGCGCTCGAGCACCTGAACCGCAAGGGCGTTCACCGGATCGGCCCCAAGGGCAGGGCCGCGTCGGACGGCGCCATGGTGGTGATGGGACCCGGCACCGGCTTCGGCGCCGGCGCCCTGATCATCGACGGTGAGCACCGTTCCACCGTCACCGGCGAGGGCGGCCACACCACCTTCGCCCCCGGCGAAGTGGTCGAGCTGGAGATCGTCCGCCGCCTGGCCCAGCGGTTCGATCCGGTCTCGATCGAGCACGTGCTGTCGGGTCCGGGCCTGCGCAATCTCTACCAGACCCTCGGCGAGATCGGCGGCGAGCCGGCGCCGCTGACCGATCCGGCCGCCATCACCAAGTCCGCCCTGGCCGGCGATCCCCTCTGCCGGCTTGCGCTGGACCGGTTTTGCGCCATCCTCGGGTCCGTCGCCGGTGATTTCGCCCTGGCGTTCGGCGCCCGACGCGGGGTCTATATCTCCGGCGGCATCGCTCCGGGCATCCTGGACGTCTTGGAAGCGAGCGACTTCCGCCGGCGTTTCGAGCACAAGGACCGGATGAGCGACTATCTGAAGCCCATACCCACCCGGGTGGTGATCGAGCCCCACGCGGCCCTGATCGGCGCGGCGTCGCTGCTGCGGGGTCTGGCCGGATGATCCGCGCCCGCCGCGCGCGGATTGTCGCCACGCTCGGGCCGGCCAGCCGCTCGCCCGAGATGGTGCTGGCCCTGGCGCGCGCGGGGGCGGACGTGTTCCGCATGAACTTCAGCCACGGCAGCCACGACGACCATGCCGAGGCCCTGGCGGCGATTCGGGCCGCGGAGATGGAAATCGACCGGCCGATCGGCGCCCTGGCCGACCTGCAGGGGCCGAAATTCCGGCTCGGCGATTTCAAGAGCGGTTCGCTGGCGGTCAAGCCGGGCGACCGACTCAGGCTCGATCTCGATCCCGCGCTCGGCGACGCCACGCGGGTGTCGATGCCGCATCCGGAACTGTTCCACGCCCTCACCGCCGGCTCGCGCCTGCTGGTCGACGACGGCAAGGTGCGGCTGAGGGTGATCGACGCCGGCGACGACCATGCCGACGTCGAAGTGGTGCAGGGAACCAGCCTCTCCAACCACAAGGGCGTGTCCCTGCCCGGGGCGGTGATCCCCCTCTCGCCGCTGACGCCCAAGGACCGCGACGACCTGGCCTTCGCCCTGCGCATCGGCGTCGACTGGGTGGCGCTGTCCTTCGTGCAGCGGGCGGCGGACATGGCCGAGCTGCGCCGCCTGGTCGGCGGGCGCGCCTCGGTGCTGGCCAAGATCGAGAAGCCGGCGGCCCTCGACGACCTCGGTCCGATTCTCGACCAGTGCGACGGGGTGATGGTCGCGCGCGGCGACCTGGGCGTGGAGCTGGAGCCGGAAGAGGTGCCGGTGGCGCAGAAGCGGATCATCCGCGCCGCCCGCCGCCGCGGCCTGCCGGTGATCGTCGCCACCCAGATGCTGGAATCGATGATCACCTCGGCCACGCCGACCCGCGCCGAGGCGTCCGACGTCGCCAACGCCGTCTATGAGGGCGCCGACGCGATGATGCTCTCGGCCGAGAGCGCCGCCGGCGCCTATCCCCTTGAAGCGGTGACGATGATGAACCGCATCATCGAGCGGGTGGAGCGCGACCCCTACTGGCCCGGGCTGATGGACGCCGAGCGCAATGTGGTCGAGGACCGTGACGCCGACGCCCTGGTCGCCGCGGCGCGAAAGGCGGCCGAATCCGGATCGACCGCCTGCCTGGTCGCCTTCACCACCACCGGCGTCACCGCCCTGCGCCTGGCGCGCGAGCGGCCGCTGCAGCCCGTGCTGGCCCTGACGCCGAGCATCGACGTGGCCCGCCGGCTGACCCTCGCCTGGGGCCTGGAGCCGCGCCAGGGCGAACAGCCCAAGGGCCTGGATCACCTTACCAAGGGCGCGACCACCCTGGCCGCCGAACTGGGCCTGGCCGAGCCCAACGGGCGGGTGCTGATCCTGGCGGGAACGCCGTTCGGCTCCCCCGGCGCGGCCAACCTGCTGCGGCTCGCGCACGCGCCGCCGAAGAAGGGCTAGCCCGCGAGCGCCAGGCTCGCCTGGACCCCCAGCACGACGGCCACCACCCCGATCAACGCCGCCGAGGCATAGGGCGCGCGCTTGGCGAAGGCTGAAAAGGCGCCGCTCCAGCGTCGCTCGGCATGCTGCACGCCCAGGGCGGCGATCACGCCGACGCTGACCATGGTCGCCGCCAGCCCGATCGAGAAGCACAGCACCAGCCCCGCCCCCAGGGCGATCTGCTTCAGCTGCAGGCAGAGCAGCAGCACGGTGATCGAGGCCGGGCAGGGGATCAGGCCGCCGGTCAGGCCGAACAGCACGATCTGGCCGGTGGTCACCTGCCGGCCGGCGAAGCGGCGGCGGATGTCGTTGGCATGGGCGCGTTCATGGGCGTCCTGGAAGCCGGTGGTGGCCAGGTCCAGCGCGTCATGATCGTGGCCGTCCTCGGCGAAGACCACGTCGAAGTCGTGGGTGTGGCCGCTGTAGGCGATGGCCAGCCGCGCGGTGAAAGCGTGCGGCTCGGGAATCGCCTCGAGGGACTCCAGACCGTCGCGGTGGGACGCGAAGTGAAAGGTCTGCTCTCCGCCGTCGGGCCGGGTGGTGGTGACGGTGACCTCGCCCGCGAAGGGCAGGTGGCCGTCGATCGCCGTCAGGCGAAAGCGGGGCGGAACGCCGGTTTCGAAGATGCTCAGTTCCACCAGGCCGTGGCCGGTGTCGATGCGCTGCGCCTCCTCGGCGTGATCGTGGTCGTGGTGGTGATGATCGTGGTCATGCCCGTGCCCATGCCCATGAGCGTGCCCATGATGGTGGTGATGACCGTGATCGTGCTCGCGCGCCTCTGCCCGGGCCTCGCTCCAGGTGCGCCAGACCATCCAGGCCGCGACCGCCAGGATGATCGCCGCCGAGGCCAGCTGGAACCAGGGCTCGGACGTCTCGACGTTGAGGTTGCGGCCGAAGTAGAGCCCGCCCAGCGCCACCAGCCAGACCACCGCCGTGTGCGACAGGGTCGCCGACAGGCCCAGGAGGATCGCCTGCCAGACCGTGCCGCGCACGGCGACGATGAAGGCGGCCATCATGGTCTTCGAATGGCCCGGCTCGAGACCGTGCAAGGCGCCCAGCAGAATGGCGCTGGGGATGAAGATCCAGAGATTGGCCTGACCCTGCTGCAGCAGGTGAACCAGATCGGGCATGACTTAGGCGGCTCCCGCGGCGGGCGACATCACAGGTATTTCGCCAGCTGTTTGACTTCCTGAAGATCCGCCTTGCCGCCCTCGGCGCCGAGGCAGTGTTCGATGTGGTCGTGGATCAGTTCGCGCTTGGCGGCGGTGACGGCCGCCTCGACCGCGTGCAGCTGCTGCGCCAGCTCCACGCAGGGGCGGCCGGCCTCGATCATGCCGACGATCGAGCGCAGATGCCCCTCGGCCCGCTTCAGGCGAGCGACGATCCCGGGGTGGGAATGGTGGGCGTCGGACATGGCCTGATCCTATCCCCCCGGAGAGGATATTGGCAATGATCCGTCGCTTCAATGATCGACGTCGGCGCCGATGGCGCGCGTGAGGTGATGATGTTATATGTACCTCGTTAGTACCGGAGCGGCGCATGCCCAAGGAAGCGGTGTTCACCCTGAAGCTGGAGCCTGAGCTTCGGGACCAGTTCATGGCGGAGGCCCAGGCGACGCATCGTCCAGCCTCGCAGCTGGTGCGCGAGTTCATGCGGGAGTTTGTGCAGCGTCAACAGGACGCCCGCGCTCACGACGCCTGGATACGCGCCGAAATCGCCCAGGGCCTGCGCGAAGCGGACGATCCCAATGTCCGCCGCATTCCCCAGGACGAAGCCATGGCCGAGCTGACCCGGCGAATCGATGAGATCGCAAAGCGTGCGGGTTGAGTGGACCGTTCGGGCGATCGAAGCTGTCTATGACATCATTGACCATATCGCGATCGACAGTCCCACCGCCGCTGTCGCTGTGGCCAAGGCCATCCGGGACCAGACGGCTCAGCTTGCCGACTTTCCTCAGCTTGCCGGCCCGGACGGGTGCGGGGGTCAAGGGAGCTGGTGATTACCGGGACGCCCTACCTGGCGGCCTATCGCGTTGAAAACGACGCGGTGGTGATTGTGCGCGTGGTTCATGGCGCCCAGCGCTGGCCGCGAAAGCTCTGACGACCCAGCCCGGGCTGACCGAACTCAGCCTTGCTTGCCGTCCAGCCGCCATTTCAGCGCCAGAATGGTCCCCGACAGCGCCAGGTTGATGACGTTCGAGGTGGCCACCGGCCAGCTGCCGATCAGGGCGCCATAGGCGATCCAGAAGCCGAAGCCGATCACCGTGACCACATACATGCGCAGCGACACCCCCGACGCGTCATGCTCGCGGACGATCTTGACGATCTGGGGCGTGAAGCTGGTCATCGAACAGACCGCCGCGCCCACGCCCAGCGCATTCACCCAGGCTGACGCCATGGCAAAGTCTCCCTCATCGGCCCGCAAGGAAGCGAACCGCGGCTCTGGCGGTTCCATCGGCTTGGGAGGCGTTGGCGTGCGATCACCGCGAAATGAGCCCGTGCTAGCCTTGCCGAGGCGGGCTTAAATCCCATACGCTGCGACGCCTTGGGCGGGGGCCCGCACGACCGCTGGAAACCGCCGAAGATGACGCCGCCCGACACAGCCCCATTGGCCGCCACCCCCGCAGACCTCGCCCAGGCCGAGCTGGAGCGCCCCGCCTTCGGCGCCATCATCGAGAGTCTGCCCGATCCCGTCCTGGTGATCGCCGCCCGTAACGCCGACAACCTCGCCGACCGTCGGGTGATCTACGCCAATGTCGCCGCTCGCGAGCTGATGCGCATCCAGGGCGAGGGGTCGCCGCTGGTCTCCGCCATCCGCCATCCCCGGGTGCTTGAGGCGGTCGACGAGAGCCTGTTCGGCGGCGTCCACGGCGAGGCGGCCTACGAGACCGGCGGCGCCCAGGACCGGTTCTGGCGGGTGCGCACTCAGCCGCTGGAGCCGGCGCGCGACGGCGCCAGGATCGCTCTGATGGTCCTTCGCGACGAGACCGACTCCCGCCGCAACGAACGGATGCGCGCCGACTTCCTGGCCAACGCCAGTCACGAGCTGCGCACCCCGCTGGCGTCGCTGACCGGCTTCATCGAGACCCTGCGCGGCCACGCCAAGGACGACGCGGTCGCGCGCGAGCGGTTCCTGGGCGTGATGGCCGCCCAGGCCGGCCGCATGGCCCGGCTGATCGACGACCTGATGTCGCTCAGCCGCATCGAGCTGAACGAGCACATCGCGCCGGACGGACGGGTCGACGTGGTCGTCGCGGTGCTGGACGTGATCGACGCGCTGACGCCCCTGGCGGCCGAGCGCGGGGTCAGGCTGAAGGCCACCCTGTCGCCGCGCGGCGCGGCCATGATCGTCGGCGACCGCGATCAGATCCTGCAGGTGGCCCAGAACCTGATCGACAACGCGGTGAAATACTCGCCCAACAATGGCGTGGTCGAGATCCTGGTGGCGGAAAACCTGTCGGCGGACGAGGCCATCATGCCCACCCGCCCCGGCGCCGCCCGGCTGTCGCTGCTCAATCCCGACCTGGTCGGCGGCGAGCGGTTCGTGGTGCTCCGCGTCGCTGACGCCGGCCCGGGCATCGCGCGCGAATATCTGCCGCGGCTGTCCGAGCGCTTCTACCGTGTCGAGGGTCAGAAGAGCGGCGAGCGGCTGGGCACCGGCCTGGGCCTGGCCATCGTCAAGCACATCACCAACCGCCATCGCGGCGGCCTGGCGATCGAAAGCGTCGAGGGCCAGGGGACGACCTTCACCGCCTACCTGCCCCGGTTGTCAGCCTAGACGCGCCGCGCGCCGTCGCGCTCCCGCGTGACAGGGCTGTTTAGGCTGTCATAAAACTGTCATAAAATCGTCGCGCGGCGTCAGCAAACCTTCGTCAGAGTCGGACGGAGGGGGCGAGTTGAGCCGATTCGGCTGTCCTCAAACCGGTTGTCTGGGATTCGATGAACGAGCATTGGGCCAAGTCCAGTCAAGACGCCCTTGAACCATTGGTCGCCGAAGTCGCGCGTCTGGGCGGCCTGGCGGAGGCTCAGATCGCCGACTGCGTCGACGCCATCACCCGCCGCGACGTGCCGCTGGCGCAGAAGGTGATCGAGCGCGACGTCAAGCTGGACGCCCTGCAGGCCGACATCGAGCGCCGGGCCATCGAGCTGATCGCCACCCGCCAGCCGGTCGGCCGGCAGCTGCGCCGCACGGTCGCCGCGCTGAAGATCGCCGGAAACCTCGAGCGCTGCGGCGACCTGGCCCGCAACATCGCCAAACGCGCCCTGGTGCTCAGCGAAAGCGAGCCGCTGACGCCGCTGACCCGCTCGATCGACCGCATGGGCCGGCTGGTCGCCAGCCGGCTGAAGGACGTGCTTGACGCCTACAGCGCCGGCGAGCTGGACAAGGCCCAGGCCGTCTGGGTTCGCGACGAAGAGGTCGACGAGCACTACAACAGCCTGTTCCGCGAGCTTTTGACCTACATGATGGGCGATCCGCGCACCATCACGCCGGGCGCCCACCTGCTGTTCATCGCCAAGAACCTGGAACGGATCGGCGATCACGCCACCAACATCGCCGAGATCATCCATTTCGAGATCACCGGCGAGGAAATGGTCGGGGAGCGTCCCCGCTGGGACGGCTTCTCGCCGCGCACCGACATTGTGAAAGACGAGGGCTGAGATGACCCCCTACATCCTGGTGGTCGAGGACGAGGACGCGCTGGCCGCGCTGCTCCAGTATAATCTCGACAAGGAAGGCTACCGCGTCGCCATCGCCACCGACGGCGAAGAGGCGCTGATGCAGATCGACGAGCAGCTGCCGGATCTGGTGGTGCTCGACTGGATGCTGCCCAAGGTGTCCGGCGTCGAGGTCTGCCGCCGCCTGCGCGCCCGGGCCGAGACCCGCAGCCTGCCGATCATCATGCTGACCGCCCGCGGCGAGGAAACCGACCGCATCCGCGGGCTGGACACCGGCGCCGACGACTATGTGGTCAAGCCCTTCTCGATGAGCGAACTGGCGGCCCGCATCCGCGCGGTGCTGCGCCGCATCCGTCCGGGCCTGGCCGAGGACCGTCTGCACCATGGCGACATCGTCGTCGACCGTGTCGCCCACCGGGTCCGCCGCGCGGACAAGGAGATCCACCTGGGCCCGACCGAGTTCCGCCTGCTCGACTACCTGATGCAGCATCCGGGCCGGGTGTTCAGCCGCGAACAGCTGCTGAACGCCGTCTGGGGGTCCGACGTCTATGTCGAGGCGCGCACCGTCGACGTCCACATCGGCCGTCTGCGCAAGGCGCTGAACCAGTCGGTCGACGACGATCCTATCCGGACGGTCCGCTCGGCGGGCTATTCGCTGGAAGTCGGGGCCTAGTTTTCCTTCTCCCGCAAGGGGAGAAGGTCTGACCTGATCTCTAGATATACCGCCGCAGCGACCGCGCCAGTTCGGTTGCGCCGGCGCGCTTGCGGGTCTGTTGCGGCTGGTAGGCCACCCGGGCGTGTTCAACGCAGTAGGGGCCATCGCCGGCCCGACGGCCGCAGAAGGTGAAGCCGTCCGTCGCCGGATCGCCGATCGGCCATTTGCACATGTGCGCGCCCAGGGTGAGCACTGTGGCCGAGCCCGGCTCTTCCGGATAGTAGACCGGCTGCGGCGCGGGCGCCTGAGCCTGGGCTTCGATCCGGCGCGGCGCCGGCGCCTGGACCGGACGCGGCGGACGCGGCGCCTTGAACACCGGGCGGGCCGGCTGCGAGGGCGCGGCGCGGCCGGACAGGCCCAGCCGGTGCACTTTGCCGATCACCGCGTTGCGCGTGACGCCGCCCAGTTGCTTGGCGATCTGGCTGGCGGACAGGCCGTCAAGCCAGAGCTTCTTCAACAGTTCGACGCGCTCGTCTGTCCAACCCATCTGGCTTGCCTCCGCCCCGCTCATGCGCTGCTCCAAGCCATCGAGATTCAACATCTTGTGTCCCCCGATCGATCCAGAGCACCACTCCTACTAAATATCGTAAACAGAACGTTAACAGACACAATAGGCGCCATCGGAACTGTCCACAGAATCTACATATAGTGACAACTTGCCGCTGTTGCGGGCGGCGGCGTTAACGAAACGCGCGGCTCGCGGGAAGGATTCAACCGCCGAGGCGCAAGGGACGCGACGAGGAATGTGGCGCGTCGTGCGACGCGCATCCCTCTCCCTTAGCGTCCCTTGCGCCTTGGCGGTTCAACCCCGCCTTGGCGGTGGCCGCGTCCGGGTCTTGCGAATTGGCGGCCGGCGGCGCATTTGGAGGGCCATGAAAGACATGGCCGATACGCCCGCGATCCCGGTGATCCCGCCGCAGCCGCGCGACTACCACGGGGTCAACTGGACGGGCGCGGCGACCCTCTACATGAAGGAGGTCCGCCGCTTCTGGAAGGTGGGCATGCAGACGCTGGCCGCGCCGGTGCTCAACGCCCTGCTTTATCTGCTGATCTTCACCATCGGCATGCAGCGTCCGGCGGTCGAGGGCGTGCCCTATGCGGTGTTCATCGCGCCGGGCCTGATCATGATGTCGATCCTGAACGCGGCCTTCGCCAATTCCTCGTCCTCGCTGATGCAGGCCAAGATGATGGGCCTGACCCAGGACTTCCTGACCGCGCCGCTGTCGCCGATCGAACAGGTCTGCGCCTTCGCCCTCGGCGCGGCGACGCGCGGCGTGGCCGTGGGCCTGGCGACGGCGATCGCGGTGCGGATCATCGTGCCCTATGGCGCCGTGCACATCTGGGCGGTGGTGTATTTCGGGGTGATGGCCTCGCTGATGATGGGCATGATCGGCATGGTCGCCGGCCTCTGGGCCGAGAAATTCGACCACCTGGCGGCCGTGACCACCTTCATCGTCATGCCGCTGACCATGCTGTCGGGCACCTTCTACACCGTCAACCGCCTGCCCGAGCCGTTCCGCTCCTTCTCCCATTACAACCCCTTCTTCTACACCATCGCCGGGTTCCGCTACGGGATCGTCGGCGTCGTCGACGGCTCGGTGGCGGTCGGGGTTATCGTCTCCGGCGCGCTGACGGCGGTGATGGCCGGGGTCTGCTGGTGGCTGTTCCAGACCGGCTACCGGCTGAAGAGCTAGGCGACTGTCAGCAAACGGTCATAACGCCGATATTGACTCCGCGGCCCTCTGACGCGAAAAGCCTCAGCCTTCCTGTCCCCGCGGCCTCATTGGCGTTCCAATGGCTTCGGGGACGTTCCGCTTTTGGGAGGCTCCCATGCCAAACCCATCGCCCGCCGTTCCCAACGACCACATTCTGGGCGTCTATAACCGCGCCCCGCTGGCGTTTGAGCGAGGCGAGGGGGTGCGCCTGTGGAGCACCGAAGGGGAAGAGTATCTGGACTGCGTCGGCGGCATCGCCACCACGGGCCTGGGCCACGCCCATCCCAAGCTGGTCCAGGCGCTGAAGGACCAGGGCGAGAAGCTCTGGCACGTCTCCAACATCTACCGCATCCCGCAACAGGAGTCCCTGGCCAAGAAGCTGACGGACGCGACCTTCGCCGACGTGGTCTTCTTCACCAACTCCGGTACCGAAGCGGTGGAGTGCGCGCTGAAGATGGCGCGGAAATACCACTGGGTGAACGGAAATCCCGAGCGGATCGACATCATCGGCTTCACGGGCGCCTTCCACGGCCGCAGCTACGCGGCGGTCTTCGCCGCCGGCAACCCGTCGTACACCGAAGGCTTCGGCCCGGACCTGCCGGGCTATGTCCATCTGCCGTTCGGCGACATGGACGCGCTGGAAGCGGCCATGGGCTCGACCACCGCGGCCATTATCGTCGAGCCGGTCCAAGGCGAGGGCGGCGCGCGCTCGCTGCCGGAAGCCGACCTGCGCCGGATGCGCGAGCTCTGCGACAAGCACGGCGTGCTGCTGATCTATGA
>Ga0302196_10001830_pt1 | contig 20177 bp, 21 predicted proteins | sample II_Bog_N1_3_FD_198794 | JGI IMG/M metagenome (GOLD analysis project Ga0302196, IMG submission 198794) | Peat permafrost microbial communities from Stordalen Mire near Abisko, Sweden - II_Bog_N1_3 | ecosystem: Environmental > Terrestrial > Soil > Wetlands > Peat | place: Sweden: Abisko...
GACGAGGCCACACGGGCCCGTCGTGACGTCTCGCTGGACGAGAGCTTCGAGGGGATGTTCTTTGGCACGATGACCCTCGACCCCATCACCGGGACCATCGTGGCCGAGGAGCTGGCCCGCCTCGAGCGGTGCTTCTTCGAGGACGACTGGGCCGGGGCCCAGCGCATCCTCGGTCGGGACCCCCAGGTCCACGAGCTGGCCCGCACCCCGGGCCAGCGCCGGGCCGACGCCCTGGCCGAGATGGCCACCCGCAGCCAGATGGCACCGGCTGACGGACGACGACCGGCCCCCCTGTTCACCGTCCTGGTCGACTACCCCACACTCCACGGCCGGATCTGTGAGCTGGCCTCGGGCACCATCCTGGCCCCCGGGGCCCTCCTGGCCTGGCTGGACCAGGCCTACCTGGAGCGGGTGGTCTTCTCCCCCGGACAGCGCATCGAGGTCAGCGCCACCGCCCGGCTGTTCACCGGGGCCACCCGCCGGGCCATCGAGCTGCGGGACCGGGAGTGCACCCAGGCCTACTGCGATGTCCCGGCCGCACGGTGCCAGGTGGACCACCGGATCCCCCACCGGGCCGGAGGGCCCACCACCCAGGAGAACGGCCAGCTGCTGTGTGGCCCCCACAACCGGCTGCGGGAGCAGCACCCCACTGCCGACGACGGGCCGCACCTCGAGTGAGCCGCGGGGCAGCACCGGTCGTCCCCGAACTGCCCGCCGACCGGCACCGGCCCTCGATCACCCCCCAGGGGGAGAGCTCTGAGCGTCAACCAGGTGGCCCCCGAGGCCTTGTGCGGGCCCCGTGCCGGACGGTTGGCGCGTCCGTGCCGACGCCATGCCGCGGCCCACCAGGCAACCTCTGTCAGAATCACTGTCGTGTACATCTCCGCCAAAGTCGACTACGCCGTGCGGGCCCTGTGCACCCTGGCATCGGCGGACGAGCGCCCGGTGACCGCCGAATCGCTGGCCCAGTCCCAGGGACTCCCGGCCAAATTCCTCGAGAGCATCCTCAACGACATGCGCCGGGCGGGCCTGCTGCTCAGCCAGCGTGGGGCCGAAGGGGGCTACCGCCTGTCCCGGCCGGCCTCGTCCATCACCGTCGCCGACGTCATCCGGCCCCTCGACGGGCCCCTGGCCGAGGTGCGGGGCCTGCGGCCCGAGGCGGCCAACTACGAGGGGGCGGCCGAACACCTCCAGAGCGTCTGGATCGCCGTCCGCGCCGCCTTGCGCTCGGTGCTCGAGCAGGTCACCATCGCCGACATCGTGGCCGGCGACCTCCCCCGCTCGGTCGACAAGCTCACGAAGGACCCCGACGCCTGGTTGTCCCGCTAACTGCGGGGTCGGCGGGCGCCACGGGGTCGCCGGGCGGCACAGATTCACCGGACTGAGCGAGATCACCACGCCGAGCCGGTCCGACCGGGAGCACAGGGTCGGGGTCGGAAGTCGCCCCGCTCCCGGGGACCGGGCGGCGGGTCCGACGGAATGACCTCGGCCACAGCCGGCGGGTCAGGACCACGTTGCACTCGGCGGCCAGCACCGTGATCAGGGCCACCAGCGCCAGCCACCAGATCAGGCCCAGCACGGTGGCGAAGGTGCCGTAGAGGTTGGACAGGTGGCGGAGCTGGTGGTTCACCAGCAGTGCCCCGGCGAATTGGAGCAGGGTCCAGGCCGTGCCGGCGATGACCGCCCCGGGCCACAGGACACCCCCTCCCGGGGGGATCCGGACCACGATGGCGAAGCCACCCCAGTACATCAGCACGTTGACGGCGAGCGACGCCGCCAGGCCCACGACCACCGACGCCGCCCCCAGGCGCCCGAAGGCACCCAGTCCGGCCAGCGCCCCGCCGGCCAGGAAGCCCACCCCCAGGATCACCAGGAATCCCACCGCCCTCGGCAGCCAGTGCCAGAAGGTGGGCAGGTCGTCCCGGTGCACGTCCCAGACCCTCGCCATCATCACCTGGGCGTTGCGGCTGAGCCGCAGGCTGCCGTAGGTGAGCCACACCAGCCCCACGACCAGGGCCACCGTATTGGTCGTGGACAGCTCGTGGATGTTGTTCTTCAGATCGGGCCCCACCACGGGGAATTGGCGGAGGGCCGATTCGATGATGTCGTCCTGGAGCGCACGGTGGCCGTTGAGGACGATCCCGACCAGGGTCAAGAGCACCAACAGCAGGGGGAAGACCGAGAGGAACGCCGAGTGGGAGAGCTGTGCGGTCAGCCGACCGGCCTGGTCATCGGAGTACTTCCGCACCACTGCGCAGGGCACGGCGGTCACGGCGTGTCGCTGCTGGCCCCGGTCTGCCCGGTCCACCAGCCGGGTGGTGCCCTGGCTCAGCGCGTGCCAGGCGCGTCCGAACAGCCCGGTCGGTGGCGTCGGGCTGGCGGCCTCCGCCGACGACCCGGGGCGGCTAGCCACCGACGAGGCGCTCGCGCCCATGGTGCTCGAAGGCGGCCCGGTACTCCCGTCGGTCGCCATCGGTCATGACGACGTAGGCGCCGTCGGCGGACCGGCGGTACACGGGATCGCCACCGTCCCACCAGCCCTGGGCCCGGAGCGGATCCTTGGTCACCTTGCCGCTGGCCGTCTGGGGAAGCGACGGCGACACACGCACGAAGCTCGGGGCCCACTTGGTCCCGAGGTCGGGCTGGGCGCCGAGGAAGGCCTGGAACCCCTGCGGGTCGAACACGTGGTCGGGCAGGAGCTCGAGGGCGGCCATCACCTGGTCACCGGAGCGCGTGTCGGGCACCGAGTACACCGCCACCGACGCCACCGACGGGTGGCGGACGAGGACCCGCTCGATGGGTCCGGCGGTGAGGTTCTCGGAGTCCACCCGCATCCAGTCGCCGCGTCGGCCGGCGAAGTAGAAGAACCCCTCGGCGTCCCGGTAGGCGAGGTCACCCGTCCAATACCAGCCGTTGCGCACACGGTCGGCGGTAGCGGCGTCGTCGTGGTAGTAGCCCTCGAAACGGCCGGTGCCCGAGCGGTTGACGATCTCCCCGACGGCGGTCTCACCGTTGAGCAGGCGCCCGCCGGCGTCGAACCGGGCCGGTGGGCACTCCTCCAGCGTGGCGGGGTCGACGACGGCCACATCGTCGAGGGGCCGGCCGAGCGACCCCTCCGGTGTGTCGGGAGTGCGGCTGATGGCGACGCCGCCCTCGCTCGATCCGTACCCCTCGGTGAGCACGCAGCCGAAGCGCCGCTCGAAGGCGGCATGATCGGCCACGGACGCCTCGGTGCCGAACCCCCGCCGCAGGGTGGTGCCGGCATCGTCGGCCTGTTCCGGTGTGGCCAGCACATAGGCCAGCGCCTTGCCCACGTAGGTGAAGGTGGTGGCCCCGTAGCGCCTCACGTCGGCTCCGAACCCGGAGGCGCTGAAGCGGCGGGCCAGGGCCACGGTGGCCCCCACCACCAGCGACGGGCCCCACAGCACCATCAGGGCGTTGCCGTGGAACAGCGGCATGGTGCAGTAGGCCACGTCGCTGCGCTCGTAGCCGTAGGCGGGCGCCGAGCGAATGGCGATCCCGGCCAGGCGCCCCTGGGTGCACCGGACGGCCTTGGGTGCCCCGGTGGTGCCCGAGGTGAACAGCAGCAGGAACAACGACTCGGCCGTGGGCGCGGTCCGGGCCACGAGGGCGGCAGCGTCGACTCCCCGGCGGGCCTCGAGGAGTCGCACCTGGTCGGGGCCGTCGACGAGCAGGACCCGGTCGGCGGGGACCCCGTGGTCCAGGCCCTCGAGCAGCCGGGCACCGTCGGCGTCGGTGACCAGGACGCGGCAGTCGGTGCGGCGGATGTCCCCGGCCAGCTCGGTCCCGCGGCGGGTCGGGTTGATCCCCACGACCACGGCACCGGCCAGCGCCGCCGCCCCCAACCAGAACAGGTACTCGGGCACGTTGCCGAGGAGCACACCGACGTGGAGCGGCCCGTCGGCGGTCCAGGACTCGAGCAGGCCGGCGCGGTCGGCGCTGGCCGACACCACCTCGCGCCAGCTCCACCGCCGGTCCTCGAAGACCAGGCCCGGATGGTCGTCGTGCCGGCGGGCCAGGAGGAGCTCGGCCATGGTGGGCTGGTCGGTCGGCCTGTCGGTCAGCGGGCCGGTGCTCACCGTGCCACCTCCACCACCAGGTTCTGGATGGCACGACCGATCCGGCCCCGGGTGTCCCACAGGGCGGACTCGCTGGCGCCGACGCCCGGCGACCCGAGCCGCGTGCGGGCCTGGAGGCAGACCCACTCGCCCTCCGGGGGCCGGTGGACAGAGACGGTGAGGTCCGGGTTGATGAACAGGCTGGTGGCGAAGGGGAGCTCGGCGCTGACGCCGTTCCCGAAGTCGGCCGCCGCCGCCACCCGCTGCCAGGGTGACGTCGGTGATCCGAGCACCACCGGTCCCCGCAGCCGGAACCACGCAGTGGCCGGTCCCAGGCGGTCGAACCGCCCCTCCACGAATCGCACCTCCATGCCCCCGTTGTGGAAGGCGGTATGGCCCGACGGGTCGCGGGGCAGGAGCACACCGTCAGAGGGTGGAGCGGGTGCGGGGTCCTCGGCCACCGTCGGGACGGCGGGGGGTCGGTCGACGGGGACCCGGATCCTCAGGGCGCGGCACCACGCCACCTCGACACCGTCGGCCTCGACGACGGTGTCGACCAGCTGCACCCGACGCCCGGGGCGGACCAGCGTCGAGCGGACCTGGAGCCGAACCAGCGGCACCGGACGGATCAGCTCCAGGGTGAGGCGTGACAGCTGGAGCCCGTCATCGGGGGTGAGGGACTCCACCTCGCCCACCACGAGGGCAGCCACCGGGCCACCGTGGAGCGAATCGGCCGACCAGGGGCCCCGTGCCCACTCCGTGGGCATCAGGCCGTCGCCATCCGGGACGAACAGAGCACCGGAATCGGCGCTGGCGTCCAACTCGTCGGTCACGGACCCCGACGCTACGGGTCCGGTGCCGATCGTGCCAAGGAACCGGCGTGCGCCTACCATCGGGTCGACGCACGGCCAGACATCCCCCGGACCGACCGGGCGGAGGGGCCGCAGACGACGAGGAGAACCATGGGCACGGGTAAGGCATCGATCGACATCGACGGTTCGGCGGACGAGGTCTGGGCCCTGGTCGGCGACTTCGGCGGCATCGCCGAGTGGATGCCGGGGATGGAGTCGTGTCGGGTGGAAGGCGACGACCGGATCCTCGACACCATGGGCATGACGATCACCGAGCACCTGGTGTCCAAGGACGACGCCGCACGCGTGCTGGTCTACTCCATCGTGGACGGCGTGCCGATCGAGTCGCACCAGGGTGTGGTCACCGTCACCCCCACCGGGGCGACCTCCCACGTCACCTGGGAGGTGGAGGCCACCCCCGACGAGATGGCCGACCTGATGACCGGCGTGTACCAGGGCGCCCTCGACGAGCTGAAGAAGCGCATCGAGGGATGACCGGGCCGGCGGGGCCGGGCGGGCCGGTGCCGGAGCCGGAGCCTTCACAGCCGGCGGTCCCGCACGGGCGCTGGTCCTACGCCGTGCAGGCCCGGTCGTCGGCTCCGGTGGACGTGGTCTGGCCACTGATCGGTCAGGCCCACCGCTGGAAGGAGTGGTCGTTCCTCGACCGGTCGGACCTGGTGATGGTGGGGACGCCCCTGCCCGACGGCGTCGGCGCGGTCCGGCGCTTCACCAGCCACGGGATCGGCTCCACGGAGGAGGTGGTGGTGTGGGAGCCGCCCCATCACCTGGCCTACGCCGTGCTGTCGGGATTTCCGGTCCGTCACTACCGCGCCGACATCGTGCTCAGTCCCGACCCGATCGGGACCGGCACGCTGATCGACTGGTCGGGCACGTTCGACGAGAAGCTCCGGGGGACGGGCCGGCTACTCGAGCTGGTGCTGACCAGGATCATGGGCCGGTTCGCCCGGGCCCTGGTGGCCTACGCCGACGGCAGCGGCGACCGCTGAACTACGCCGACGGCAGCGGCGACCCCTGACGGCGACGGGCGGCAGCGCCGAACAGAGGGTTGACAGCGGCATCGGCGGCGCCCATAATCAACCTATTCGTTAATTAACATCTGGATTGATTACATGCCCCACGACACCCTCAGCACCACGTTCGCCGCCCTGGCCGATCCCACCCGTCGGGCCATCCTGAGCCGGCTGAGTGCGAGCGAGGCCACGGTGAACGACCTCGCCGAGCCGTTCGCCATCAGCCTCCAGGCGGTGTCGAGACACCTCAAGGTGCTCGAGCGGGCCGGTCTGATCAGCCGCGGACGGGATGCCCAGTACCGGCCGTGCCGGTTCCGACCCGAGCCACTGGAGGAGGCGGTCGGCTGGATCGACGAGCACCGCCAGGTGTGGACCGAGCGGTTCGACCAGCTCGAGCTCCACCTGAGGCGGCTGCAGGAGGCACCCCGGAACGACGACCGACCCGACCCGACCCGACCCGACCGCACCGCATTGCAGCACACAGAGCAGCACACAGAGCAGCACACAGAGACAGAACACCCAACAGGACAGGAGCACCACCCATGACCCATACCGATCCGACTCTCGGAGAGCTCACCTACACCCGTGTCTGGGAGGCGCCGCGTGCCCTCGTGTTCGAGTGCATGACGACCCCCGAGCACCTCACCCACTTCTGGGGCCCGGTGGGGGTCAGCACCCCGATCGAGAACATCACCGTCGACCTCCGTCCGGGCGGGGTGTTCGAGACGATCATGGTCAACGACGCCGACGGGTCCGAGTACCCGACCAAGGCGGTCTACGTCGAGGTGGAGCCGCCCGAGCGGCTCAGCTGGACCGAGCAGGACGTCGAGGGCGGGATGGTGACGACCATCATCTTCACCGACCTGGGCGACGGGAGGACCGAGACCGTCGCGCACCAGACCAACGTGCCCGAGATGTTCCGCTCGGCCGAGGCCCAGGCCGGCATGGAGTCCAGCTTCGAGAAGATGGCGGCCTACCTGGCCACCATCACCGCCTGAGGCAGTCGACAGGACGGAGCGGGAGGCCGCCGAAGACAGGTCGGCCGGAGGGCGTGGCGCTCATCCGGCGACCTGTTGGAGGCGGAGGGCCCGTTGCTGCACCTCGGCGGCGGCGCGCTCGGCGTCCACGGTCAGGCACCGGCCGCCGGCCACCACCCGGGTGCCGGCCACCCAGACGTCCCGGACCAGGCGGCCCGAGGCCGACCACACCAGGTGCTCGATCATCTGCTCGTCGTCGAGCAGGGGCACGAAGCCGGGGTCGTCGAGCCGCATGGCGATCATGTCGGCCTTGGACCCGGCGGCCAGGACCCCGAGGTCGGGACGGCCGATGGCCCGGCCGGCGCCGCGGGTGGCCAGGTCGAGGGCGGCGGCGGCCGGCAGCGCGGAGGCATCGCCCTCTCTGATGCGTGCCAGCATGGCGGCCAGCCGCACCTCCTCCCACAGGTCGAGGTCGTTGTTGGAGGCCGGGCCGTCGGTGCCGACACCGACCCGGATCCCCTCGGCCAGGAAGCGCACCAGCGGCGCCACGCCCGAGGCCAGCTTGGCATTGCTCTGGGGGCAGTGGGCCACCGCCACGTCGTGGTGCCGGTAGCGCTCGATGTCTCCGTCCGACAGCCAGACGCTGTGAGCGGCCAGGACCCTCCCGTCGAACACCCCCGCATCGGCCAGGGCCTCCGGGGTCGACACCCCGTGCTCGTCGAAGAAGCGGCGGCACTCCCCCTCGGTCTCGGCCAGATGGATGTGGAAGAGGGCGTCGAGCCGCCGGCACTCCTCGGCGATGTCGGCCAGCACCGGCAGGGGCACGGTATAGGCGGCGTGGGGCGCGAACCCCACCTCGATGCGGCCTTCCTGGCCATCGCGCCTTCCGTGGAAGTCCACGATCTCCGCCGTCCGGCGCTCCCACCAGCCGTGGTCGGACGGGTGGCCCGGGAGCTGGAGGACGCCCGGGGTGACCACGGCACGACTCCCGGCCGACACCACGGCATCGGCCAGGGCGTCCTCGAAGAAGTAGGCCTCACAGGTGGTGGTCACGCCGAAGCACAGCAGTTCGGCCGACGCCAGCGACATGCCCCAGAAGACGTCGTCGGCGGTCAGCTGGGCCTCACGGGGCCAGAGGACCTCGCCCAGCCAGCGATCGAGGGGCAGGTTGGCCCCCACCCCGCGGAACAGGGTCATGGGCGAGTGGCAGTGGACGTTGACCAGGCCGGGAAGGAGGACCCCATCGATCCGGACCTCCTCGGCCGGGGGCCGGCCTGGCCCCGAGCCCGCCGGCCCCACGTGGGTCACCGTGTCACCGGTCACCTCGACCACACCGGGGCGGTGGACCACACCGGGCCGGTCGCAGGGCACGACGGCATCGGCCGTGTACCGGGTCGGGGGGGCGCCTGGCGCGGCGCCGTCGGCGGGCGCGGTCACGGCGGCGATGATGGGGGCGAACCGGCCGCCCGCGACTCCTCGACCTCGATGGCGCCGATCTCGTCGAGCCGGGCCACGTGGCGGCCGCCCTCGAACGCGGTGGACATGAAGACGTCCACGATGTCGAGGGCCAGCTCGTTTGCCACCACGCGGGCACCGAGGGACAGGACATTGGCATCGTTGTGCTTCCGGGCCAGGCGCGAGGTGTACTCGTCGTGGCACAGTGCGGCCCGGGCCCCGTGGACCTTGTTGGCCGAGATGGCCTCCCCCTGGCCGCTCCCGCCGATGACGATGCCCACGTCGCCCTGGCCCCGGACCACACGACGGGCCACGTCGGCACAGATGGGCGGGTAGTCGACCGGCTCCACCGAGAAGGTCCCGATGTCGTCGACCTCGTGACCGGCGTCACGCAGGTGTTGCGCCACCGACCCTTTGAGCACGAACCCCGCATGGTCGGAACCGATCACCACTCGCATGTGACCACCCTAGACAGCTACCGGTGGCACAGCCGGCGGGTCGCCGGCCGGGCGGGTGGTCAGTCGGCCCAACGGATCTGGGCCGCCCGCTCCGGTCGCACCATGCCGGCCTCGACGAACCAGTGGGCCGCCCGGGCGAGGGCCTGGCGAGCCGGACGCGACGTGTACCCGAGCTCGGTGCGGGCCCGGTCGTCGGTGTAGGACATGTGGGTGGTCGACATCTTGGCCGCCTCCAGCGGGATGGTCGGCTCCCGACCGAGCAGGCGGCCCTCCACCAATCCGGACAGGTGGCCCACCACCAGGGCCATCGCCCCGGGGAACCGGCGGCTCTGCACCTCCAACCCGCTCACCTCGGCCAGCGTGGCCAGCACCTCTCTGAGCTCCAGGTTCTCCCCACCCAGGATGTAGCTGTGCCCCGACGTCCCCCGTTCGGCCGCCAGCACGTGCCCCTCGGCCACGTCCTCCACGTCGACGATGTTCAGCGTGGTGTCGACATAGCCCGGGAACCGCCCGTTGAGGATCTCGAGGACCGTCCGCCCCGTGGGCGTGGGGACCCGGTCGCGGGTGCCCACCGGCACGGTGGGCTGGACCAGCACCACCGGCAGGCCCTCGGCGGCCGCCCGCAGGACCTCGTGCTCGGCGACGTACTTGGACTGCTTGTACCCACCGAACAGGTGGTCCACGTGGGCGAACGAGGTCTCGTCCACCGGGTCGTCCGGGCCGGCTCCGTGCAGGCCCAGGGTGCCCACCGTCGAGGTGTAGACGGTGCGCTCGCACCCGTGGCGGCGCGCCGCGTCGAGGACATGGCGCGTGCCGGACACGTTGATGGCATAGAAGTCCTCGGGGTCGGCCGCCCAGAACCGGTAGAGGGCGGCCACATGGAACACCAGCCGGCACCCGTCGACCGCCTTGTCCACGGCGTCGGGATCGCGCAGGTCGCCCCGCACGACCTCCACCTCGAGGCCGTCGAGGTTGGCCGTGTCGCCGCCCGGCTCGACCAGGGCCACCACGTGGGCGCCCCGCGCCTGCACCCTGCGGACCACCGACGACCCGATGAAGCCGGCCCCGCCGGTCACCAGGACCCGGTCGCCCGAGGCGACGGCGAGCCCGTCAGGGCCGTCAGTCACGATCGGATGGAACCGAGGGACAGCGGGGCCGTCGACCGCGTCTGGCCCCGTCGCAGGGAATTGCGGGCCATCGAGCTGCCCACCTCGACCAGGAGGCCCGAGCTCCGGGTGGCATCGGCCAGCACGTCGTCGAGCGCGGCCACGAAGGCGTCGATCTCCTCGTCTCCGATGACGAGCGGCGGGATCAGCTTGATGATGTTCACGTTGTCGGCCGCCACCTGGGTCAGGATGCGGTGGCGCTGGAAGAGCGGCACCACCACGAGTTGGGAGAAGAGGCCCTTGCGGGCCAGCTCCATCAGCCGGAACCGGGCCCGGCCCCCGCGGCCCTCGGGGAGGCCGAACTCGAGTCCGATCATCAGCCCCAGGCCCCGCACCTCGTGCAGGAGCTCGTACTTGTCGACCAGGGGGGCCAGCGCCTCCATCAGCCGGTCGCCGTTCTTCGCCGCCCGCTCGACGATGCCCTCGTCGTCCATGACCTTCAGAGTGGCCAGACCGGCCACCATGGCCAGCTGGTTCCGGCCGAAGGTAGAGGAGTGGACCACGGCCCGGTCGAGTGAGCTGTAGACGGCGTCGAAGACCGTCGGCGTGGTGAGCACGGCGCCGACGGGCACGTACCCGCCGGACAGGGCCTTGGACAGGGTGATGATGTCGGGCTCGAGTCCCCAGTGCTCGTGGCAGAAGAACCGGCCGGTCCGCCCCATCCCGGTCTGCACCTCGTCGATGACCAGCAGGGTGCCGTGGGCCCGGCACAGTGACTGGACCGCCTCCCAATAGCCGTTGGAGGCCATGTAGACCCCCTTGCCCTGGATGGGCTCGACCACGAAGGCGGCCACGTCGTCGTGCCGCAGCTGGCGGGCCAGGGCGTCGATGTCCCCGAAGTGGACCTGGTCGCAGTCGGGCAGGAGCGCCCCGAAGCCCTTGGTGAACTCCTTGGCGCCGTTGAGGGACAGCGCCCCGTTGGTCAGTCCGTGGAAGGCGTGGTCGCAGTAGAGGATCCGCTTGCGCTTGGTGGCGCACCTGGCGAACTTGATGGCCGTCTCGACCGTCTCGGCCCCGGAGTTGGCGAAGAACACGCGCCCGATGCCGGGGTGGGCCCGGTCCACCAGCTCCTGGGCCAGCAGCCCGGGCAGCAGCGCGCAGTCCAACTGGACCAGGTTGGGGAGGTCGGCGTCGATGGCCTGGTGCAGGGCGTCCTTGATGACCGGATGGCTCCGACCCAGGGCGAACACGCCGAATCCGGACAGGAAGTCGAGGTACCGGTCGCCCCGGTCGTCGATCAGGTAGGAGCCCTCGGCACCGACGTAGTAGCGGTCGAACCCGAGCGTGGTGAGGATCTTCACCAGCTGAGGGTTCATGTACTGGGTATGGAGATCGAAGTTCTCGCCTTGGTGTTCTCGCAACAGCGAGGCTAGGTCGAACGCCACGGGCACACTCCGGAAGGGTCGGTCAGGATGCCGACAGGTTAGTGGTCACCGCCAAAGGCACCACAATCCGGCGCCACGGAGGCCGGCCGCGTCATCACCCCGGAGGTGGGTGTCCCGTGGTCCTCGGTCCGGGCCGGACGGCCCGGTACGGCTCAGATCCGGTAGGCCTCAGATGTCGAACTTCACCACGCCGCGCACGTTGATCCCGGCGGCGAGGTCGTCATAGCCGTTCTGCACCTCGTCGAGCGTGTACTCCTGGGTGATCAGACCGTCGATCTCCAGCAGCCCGGCCTGGTAGAGGCGCAGGAGATTGGGGATCTGGACCCGGGGGCTGCACGATCCGAACACCGTCCCGAGCAGGGCCTGGTTGAACATGGAGAAGTTGAAGAGGTTGAGGCTCACCTCGTCCTGGTTGAACGGAGCGATGGCCGTGGCCACCACCCGGCCGTCCTTGGAGGCGAGGGCCAGCGCCGGGGCCAGGAGGTCGCCGGTCAGGACCCCGGGGGTCAGGATGACCACGTCGGCCATGCGTCCCTCGGTCAGCTCGGGCAGCAGCAGGTTGGCCTCGAGAATGGAGGCCGCCCCGTGGGTGGCGCCGATCTGCTTGGCCTTGTCGACCTTGAACGGGAGCGGGTCGACGGCGACGATCTGACGGGCGCCGGCCAGCCTGGCCCCCTGGATGGCACCGGAGCCGACACCACCGCAGCCCACCACCACCACCGTCTCGCCCGGCTTGACCTTGGCCCGGTCCACCGCCGAGCCGAAGCCGGTGGAGATGCCGCAGCTGATCAGCGCGGCGGCCTTGAGGGAGACCGAGGGGTCCACCTTGACCAGCGACGCCTCGTGGGCCAGCAGCGAGTCGGAGAACGTGCCCAGCTGGGTCATCCGGCTGATCTTCTGGCCGTCGAGGTGGTAGCGCCACTGCCCGTCGCTCATCATGGGGCCGGCCAGGATGGCCATGCCCATGTCGCACAGGTACTGGCGGCCGGAGGCGCACCAGAAGCACCGCCCGCAGGCCGGGATGAACGAGGCGGCCACATGGTCACCCACGGCCAGCGACTCGACCTCGGGACCCACCTCGACCACCACGCCGGCGCCCTCGTGGCCCCCGATCATGGGGAACATCGAGTTCACACCGAAGATCTCGAGCACCTCGGGGGCGGCGCTCATGTCGCCGGTCCGCAGGTGCTCGTCGGAGTGGCACATCCCGGCGTAGGCCATCTGGACGACGACCTCGTGCTTACCGGGAGGGTCGACGTCCACCTCTTCGACCTTCCACGGCTCGTTCAGGCCGGAACAGACAGCAGCGCGGATCTTCATACGGGTGGTCCTCCCCTTGTGTCGGCACCTGACGGGCACCGGGTCGTTCTGCACCCAGCATCGCGCCGCACGCCCCGCCGCGTCGAGCCATGGGGCGGGGGCACGGCCCGGCCTCGACCCCCGGAGGGCCCGGGCACGCCTCGAGCGAGCCTCGAGTACGCCACCGCGGGGGCCCGGCCGGTGAGCTTCCCTTTTGGCATCGGGTGCTCTAAGTTGGCCCCGGAGCGGACCGGGGTGCGACGGTGCCGTTCCCGATCCCTCCGACCGGCGAGCCGGGCGCCGGGGGTCCGCCCCCGGTTGCCGCACCCAGGAAGAGCACCCAGGAAGAGCACCCAGGAAGACAGGAGAGCCATGACCACCACCCTCACCTCCGACGGCCTCGGCGCTGCCGATGCCGACGATGCCGAGCCGACGGCGACCGTCGACGACGATGCCACCCTCGTGGTCGAGGAGCTGTTGGTCGAGGACGTCTCGATCGACGGGATGTGCGGCGTCTACTAGGCGCTGACCGCTGCCGCCGCATGTCACCTCCCCAGCCGCCCGACGTCGACGTGGTGTTCGACGGGACGCGACCGTGGATGCTCCATCCCCAGGTGTCGCTGCGACCCGAGTCCTTCGGCGCGCTGGCCTACCACTTCGGCACCCGTCGCCTGTCGTTCCTCAAGAGCAGGACCCTGCTCACGGTGGTCGAGTCACTGGCCGACCAGCCCACTAGCGACGACGCCTGCCGGGCGGCCGGGGTGCCGAGCGCCGAGCTCGACACCTACACGCGGGCCCTGGCCACGCTGGCCCGGACCGGCATGATCTGCGAGCGCGAGGCATCGTGACGCTGGTGGCCGGGCCTCCGAGCGGGGCTCCCGGGCCGGCCGGACACGCCCCGGGAGCCGGTGCGTCCGTGGGCCGCCTGGTGGATCGGTTCGAACAGGGCCTCGACGCCCCCATCTGCCTGACCTGGGAGCTGACCTACGCGTGCAACCTGGCCTGCGTGCACTGCCTCTCCAGTTCCGGACGGCGGGACCCGCGTGAGCTGACCACGGCCGAGTGCACGGCGCTCATCGACGAGTTCGAGCGCATGCAGATCTTCTATGTGAACATCGGAGGGGGCGAGCCCACCGTGCGTCCCGACTTCTGGGAGCTGGTCGACTACGCCACCGAGCACCACGTCGGGGTCAAGTTCTCGACCAACGGCTCCCGGATCACCGAGGCGGTGGCCCGCCGACTGGCGGCCAGCGACTATGTGGACGTCCAGATCTCCCTCGACGGGGCCACGGCCGACGTCAACGACGCCGTGCGGGGCGCGGGCTCGTACGCCACCGCCCTCACCGCCATGGAGCGGCTGGCCGACGCCGGGTTCTCCGGCTTCAAGCTCTCGGTCGTCGTCACGCGTCACAACGCCGGCCAGCTGGACGACTTCAAGGCGCTGGCCGACCGCCACGGGGCCCAGCTCCGGCTGACCAGGCTGCGCCCGTCCGGTCGGGGTGCCGACGTCTGGGACGAGCTCCATCCCACCGGTGAGCAGCAGCGCCTCCTCTACGACTGGCTGGTGGCCCACGGCGAGGACGTCCTGACCGGCGACTCCTTCTTCCACCTGGCCGGGTACGGCGAGTCGCTTCCCGGCCTGAATCTGTGCGGGGCGGGGCGGGTGGTCTGCCTGGTCGACCCGGTGGGCGACGTCTACGCCTGCCCCTTCGCCATCCACGACGAGTTCCTGGCCGGCAACGTGCGCGCCACCGGCGGGTTCGCCGACGTGTGGCGGCACTCCGAGCTGTTCACCGAGCTGCGGCAGCCCCAGAGCGCCGGGGCCTGCTCGTCCTGCGGCCACTACGACTCCTGCCGGGGCGGCTGCATGGCCGCCAAGTTCTTCACCGGGCTCCCCCTCGACGGGCCGGACCCGGAGTGCGTGCTGGGCCACGGCGAGCACTCGCTGGCGGCGCGTGGGGATCGCCAGCCCCCCAAGCCGTCGTTGGACCACTCGGTGGCGCCGCGCCGGGCGCATCCCGAGGCCCGGGGCGAGCGCGTGGCGGTGGCACTGCTCCCCCGACCTCCCGACCGGGCCTGCGACGAGAGCCCGCTGGCCTCGTTCGACCCGGGCCGGTCCGACTGAGGCACGGACCCGACCACCTCGAGATGACCGGACTGGGAGCGTCGGCCTGGCCCGAGGTCGCCGAGCGGGCCGCGGCCGGATCGGTGCTGGTGGTGCCCCTCGGCTCCACCGAGCAGCACGGCCCCCATCTGCCGGTGACCACGGACACCGACATCGCGGTGGCCGTCGCCGAGGCGGCCGCACGCCGCCGGCCCGGGCTGATGGTGGCCCCACCGGTGGCCTACGGCTCCAGCGGTGAGCACGACGGGTTCGCGGGAACGCTGTCGATCGGCCAGGAGGCCACCGAGCTCCTCCTGGTGGAGCTGGGACGTTCGGCATCGGCCCACTTCTCCCGGGTCATCGTGGTGTCGGCCCACGGTGGCAACGCCGCACCCCTGGCCCGGGCGGTGGCCAGGCTCAAGGCCGAGGGACGCGCTGTCGAGGCCTGGTGGCCGGCGTGGGGCGGTGACCTCCACGCCGGGCGCACGGAGACGTCACTCATGCTGGCCATCGCCCCCGGGCGCGTGGACCTCGGGCGCGTCGCGGCCGGGGACATCCGGCCCCTCTCCGCCCTCCTGCCCATCCTGGAGGAGGGGGGCGTGCGGTCGGTGAGCCCCAACGGCGTACTCGGCGATCCGGCCGGAGCCGACGCCGCCGAGGGCCGCCGACTGCTGGACCGGGCGGTGGACGACCTGGTGCGAGCAGTGGACGGGGACCGGCGCGTATCGGCCGGAGGAGGGCCGTCGTGACGAGGGTGGCGGTGGTGACCGGCGCGGCACGCGGGATCGGCGCGGCCACGGTGCGGGGACTGGCAGCCGCCGGCTGGTCGGTGGTGGCGGTCGACCGGGCATCGGACGACCCGCGCCTGCCCTATCCCCTGGGATCGGCGTCCGAGCTCGCCGGCACCGTTGCCGCGGCCGGGGCGGCGGCGGTCGACGGGGCCGCAGTGGTGGCCCACGTGGCCGATACCACCGATCCCGAGGGACTGGCCCAGGCGGTGGCGCTGGCCGAGGAACGCTTCGGCGGCCTGGACGCCATGGTGGCCGTGGCCGGTGTCATCGCCGGTGGCGTCCCCTTGTGGGAGATGCCGGCCGACGAGCTCCGGGCCGTACTGGACGTCGACCTCGAGGGTCCCATCACCGCGGCGCGGGTCGGCATTCCGGCCCTCCTGCGGCGCCCCACGCCACGGCAGGGGCGCTTCCTGGCCGTGGCCTCGGCGGCGGCCACCCGCGGCCTCCCCCTGCTGGCCGCCTACGGGGCGGCCAAGGCCGGGGTGGCCGGCCTGGTGCGGGGACTCGCCGCCGAGTTGGCCGACTCCGGTGTCACCGCCAACGCCGTCAGCCCCGGCTCGACGGACACGCCCATCCTGGAGCAGAGTGCCCGCCTGTACGGGCTGGAGGGGCGTCAGGCCTTCGCCCACCAGCAGCCGGTGGGACGGCTCCTCAGCCCCGACGAGGTGGCGGCGGCCCTGGTGTGGCTGGCCGGTCCGGACAGCCGCGCCCTGACCGGGGCCGTGATCCCCGTGGACGGCGGCCTCTCGTTGTGACCCCCCTGCCGGAAGGGTTCGGGCTCGAGCTCGACCGTTCGGTGCGCCGGTTCCGGGACGGCACGGTACTCGTCGGTGGCCATCCGGGCCGGCTGATCACGTTGAGTGCCGATGGCGTGGCGGCGCTGGACGGCCTGCTCCGGGGCGCACCGGCGTCGGCCGGGGCCCGACAGCTGGCCGGACGGCTGGTGGAGGCGGGCATGGCCCACCCACTGGTGGGCGGGAGTAGCGCCCACCCACTGGTGGGCGGGAAAGCCGCCCACCTGTCCCCCGCCGACGTCACCGTGGTGGTCCCGGCCCACGACCGGATCGACGACCTCGAGGCCTGCCTGGCCTCGCTGTCGCCGGAGTCACCACCGGTGGTCGTGGACGATGGCTCGGCCGACCCTTCCGCCGTGGCCGAGCTCTGCTCCGCCCACGGTGCCCGGTTGCTCAGGCGCCACGTCAACGGTGGGCCGGCCGCGGCCCGCAACGACGGGCTCGAGGCCGTTGACACCGAGCTGGTGGCGTTCGTCGACAGCGACTGCACGGTCACCCGGGGGTGGCTGGATCCTCTGGTCGCCCTGTTCGCCGACCCGTCGATCGGAGCGGTGGCACCACGCATCCTTCCCCGGGCCGCGTCGCCACGGCCGGCACCGGCCGGCCGGGCCCCGGTGCTGGCGCGCTACTCCGAGGCCCGGTCGCCGCTCGACATGGGTGCGGTCCCGAGCGAGGTGGGTCCCCAACGCCTCGTCCGCTACCTCCCGTCCGCCGCGCTGGTGGTCCGGCGATCGGCCCTGGCTCCCCCACCCGACGGCGCCGGTCCCTTCGACCCGGGGCTCCGGGTGGGTGAGGACGTCGACCTGGTGTGGCGCCTGGTGGCCGCCGGTTGGCGGGTCCGCTACGAACCGTCGGTGACGGTCGGCCACCGCGAGCCCGACCGTTGGTCGGACCTGGTCGCCCGTCGCTACCGGTACGGGACCTCGGCCGGAGCACTCGCCCGGCGGCACCCGGGCCGGCTGGCTCCCGTGGACCTCCGACCGTGGCCCACCGCGGTGGCCCTGGCCGTGGCGGCGGGTCGGCCCCGGAGCGCAGCCGTCGCGCTGGCGGCGGCGGCACGGGCGCTCGACCGTGAGCTCGGCGACCATGGGATCCCCTTCAGCCAGATCCTGCGCTGGACCGCCGGTGGTGTCGGCTGGACACTGCACGGCACGGCCCGGGCCGCCACCATGCTGGGTGGACCACTCGTGCTGCTGGCCGTGGCGCGGGGCCCGAGGCGGGCGCGCGTACTCGGCACCCTGGCCCTGACCGTGCCGCCGGTGGTCGAGTGGTGGCGGCAGCGGCCGCCCCTGGACCCGGCCCGCTGGCTGGCCGCGTCGATCGTCGACGACACGGCCTACGGACTCGGCGTGTGGACGGGGTGCATCGCCACGCGGAGCTGGTCGCCGCTCGTCCCGTCGTTCCACCGGTCGTGGTCACCGGCGTCCGACGTCCCGGGAGCGCCGCCGACCGCGGTGTGACACCCAACGCGCGACACCGGGCCTGGCGCGGGACATGAGACACTGGCAGAGCAGGGTGCAGGGGACCGCCCCGTGCGATGGGGTGGACGGATCCGGCACGACGGCGGTCGAGGCGGCAGGAAGGGCTCATGGACACCGACCCCGGGGACCTCGACCTTCGCAGCCGCGTGCCGGTGCCGATGCCCCGACCGGTCCCGGCACTCGACGGGGAGACGCCCTCGGCACCCCCACCGGAGTGGTCGGTGGTGCCTCCCCGATGGGCCGCCGGAGACGCCCACCCCGGTCGTGCCCCCGACCGGCACCGAACCGACCGGCGTCGGGCCCGCCGGTCCCGGCGGCGGCTCGTCGTGGCCGGTGCCATGGTGACCCTGGCGCTGGCGGCGGTGGCCGCCGGGGTGGGATGGAGTGCCCATGACAACCTGGCACGCACCGACAGCGCCCTGGCTGCCTCGCGGTTCCGGCTCGATCAGAACCTGGCCCGGCTGGCCCGGGCGAGGGCCGCGCTGGCCTCGGTGTCCGGCGCCGGCCGGGTGGAGGGGATGCAGCTGGCGACGGCACAGCACCAGTTGGCCGTGGTCCAATCCGACCTGGCCAAGGATCAGGCTGACGAGGTGACCCAGGGCGTCAACATCTCCGACCTCGACCAGTGCCTGACGTCGGTGGAGGTGGCCCTGAACGAGGTCTCCCTCGGGCAGTCGGCCGCGGCCGCGACGACCCTGCAGTCGGCTGGGCCCGTCTGCCAGGCCGCCCACCCCGCGGGTTGATGAGGCGGGACAGCCCCCCAAGCCGTCGGTCGGGAACGTCGGCGATGGCGGTGACCGTGGTGACCGCGGTGGTCCTGGTGGTGACCGGCGCGCTGGTGGCCTACGACGCCATCACCGTGGGACGCCAACACCGTTCTGAAGCCCTCCTCCAGTCCACCCGGCACCAGACCGCCCAGGTCCGCCGGGCCCAGGCCGCCGATCGGCGGGCGATCACCGAGGCCACGGCCACCCTCGACGCCCGGGCCGCGGCCGAACGCCAGACGGCGGCCGAGACGGTCGGGGCCCGACAGCGAGTGGCCGACGCCTCGCAGGCCATCGGCTACGACAGTCTGGACATCGCCGCCCTGAGCACCTGCCTGTCCGGCGTGTCGTCGGCCGTGACGGCGTCGTCGTCGGGGGATCTGCAGGGCGCTGTCGACGCCATCACCTCGGTGTCATCGGAGTGCCGGGCCCTGGACGGAACGGGAGCCGGCCTGTCCTACCCGTTCGACTTCCCGGACCCGTTCGTGCTCGACGTGGGCGGTGAGTACTACGCCTTCGCCACCAACTCGGCGGCCGGGAACATCCAGATCATCCGATCGAGCGACCTGTCCGACTGGACAACGGTGGGTGACGCGCTCCCCCATCTGCCCCGGTGGGCCCATCCCGGCGACACCTGGGGGCCCTCCGTGCTCGAACGGGGCGGGACCTGGGTCCTGTACTACACGGCAGAGTTCGGCTCCACCGGGGTGCAGTGCCTGTCGTCGGCGGTGGCGACCCAGCCGGAGGGTCCCTACATCGACAACTCGGCGTGGCCCATCGAATGCCAGGCGGCCCTGGGGGGCTCGATCGACCCCAGTCCCTACGTCGCCACCGACGGCACGGCCTACCTCACCTGGAAATCGCAGGGAGCCAACGGGCAGCCACCCACCCTGTGGGCCCAGCAGTTGACCCCGGCCGGCACCGCGTTGGTCCCCGGCAACCCGACCTCGCTCCTCACCCCCGGCCAGAGCTGGCAGGGCGGGACCGTCGAAGGCCCCGACATGGTGCTGTCGGGTGGTCAGTACCTGCTGTTCTATTCGGCCAACGCCTGGCAGACCGCCGACTACGCCATCGGTGTGGCCGACTGCGACGGCCCCCTCGGCCCCTGCACCCAGCGATCCGGCCCGCCGTTGGTCGCCTCGCAGGCGGGGCTCAGCGGCCCCGGGGGGCCATCGGTGTTCACCGACGCCACCGGGAATCTGTGGGTGGCCTTCCATGCCTGGCTCCCGGGGAGGGTCGGGCCACCCAACAGCCGGGACCTCTTCCTCCGGCCCCTGACGATCGTCGGAGGAACCGTCAGCGTCGGCCCCTGACCCGTCACCGGGCCGGAGGCGCAACGGTGCATGGACGTCGCTGCTCAGAGCCACAATTTGACTAAAGAACGGCGACCAATTATCGGCATCATTAAAGAAGATAGGCCGTATCACTTTTTTGGTTTTCTCAGACATCCTCCCAGGTCAACGTGGTGTCCACCCGGGTGACCGACGCCCGAATGTTCCAGCCGCTATACTCACCAAACTACGCCAATGGGAGAGTGCCAAC
>Ga0302196_10001837_pt1 | contig 20148 bp, 21 predicted proteins | sample II_Bog_N1_3_FD_198794 | JGI IMG/M metagenome (GOLD analysis project Ga0302196, IMG submission 198794) | Peat permafrost microbial communities from Stordalen Mire near Abisko, Sweden - II_Bog_N1_3 | ecosystem: Environmental > Terrestrial > Soil > Wetlands > Peat | place: Sweden: Abisko...
CTGCCGGGAACGGACGGGGTGGCGCATTCCATCTATGCCGGGTCGCCGGCCGGGCGGTTCACGGCGATCGTCTTCTTCGCGCAGCAGTGTCCTTGCATGGCGGTTCACGACGCGCGGCTCGTCGAGCTAGCCAACCTCTACCGCCAACGGGGGGTCGATTTTTACGTGGTCGATCCCGAGGTCGACGCGTCCGTGGAGCGGGATCACGCGGAGGCCTCGAGAAGGGGCTACCCGTTCCCGATCCTGATCGACAAGGGCGCCGCGCTCGCGCGCCGCCTCGGGGCGGAGTACGCGACCGAGACCTTCGTCTTCGATCGGGAAGGGGTCGTGCGCTACCATGGTGGTATCGACTCGGACAAGAAGACCCTCCACGAGGGTGCGCGCCCCTACCTTCACGACGCGCTCGAGGATCTCGTCCTTGGCCGCGCTCCGCGGCTCGCCGAGGCCAAGACGCTCGGCTGCGCGCTGCAGATATGGTGAGCCAGATGACGCTTCGACGCTTCGGGTTCATGCATGCGGGCGCCGTTGCGGTGGCGGTAGCGCTCGCCGCGTGCAGCTCCTCCGGCCCGGCATCGCCGGCGGTCAACATGGACGCGGCTACGGACGCAGGGCCGGTGTGCCCCAACGATTTGCCGGCGAGCTGCCCGAGCATGGTCCCCAGCTACAAGACGGACATCGCGCCCATCCTCGCCACCTACTGCGTCACGTGCCACAGCCCCACCGGCGTGGCGGGCTACCCGGAGGTCACGTACGCGGACGTCTCCAAACAGGCCAGCTCGATCCTCGACACCGTCTACCAGTGCACGATGCCGCCCATCGGCTCTTCGCAGCTGACTGTCCAGCAGCGCGTGACGCTGATGGACTGGCTCGTCTGCAATGCGCCCGACAACTAAGGTCTCCGCGCTAGTCCTGGCGGCAGCGATCGACATGACGCTCCCCGGGTGCTCGGGAGGAAGCTCGTCTTCCGCCGCCCCGGCCTGCGTGCCCGGCCTCACGCCCAGCTGCGCGGCGACGTACGCTCCGCCCGCCTTCCCGACCATCTTCGCGAACATCCTCCAGCCCAACTGCGCCACGGGGATGGGCACCTGCCACACGTCCGACTACGGCGCGGGCGGCCTCGTCTTCGCGGACCAGACCACCTCCTACCAGCTCTTGCTCGGGACAAACACGGGCGTCGCGTACGTCATCCCGGGCAACCCCGGGTGCAGCACGCTGATGGAGCGACTAGAATCGACGGACCCGAGCTACCACATGCCGCGCGGTCCGAACTTCCTGTCCGACGGAGACCTGTGCACCATCGTGCAATGGATCGCCGGCGGAGCCACGCCTTGAGCCCGCGATCGATCTCCGGGGCGAGGGCAGCGTCGGGCGTGCTCGTCTTCGGCGCCGTGGCGGTCACGGTGTCTGTGGCGTGCTCGTCCAGCAGCAGCCCGGGGCCGACGTACCTGACGCGCGATGCGCTGCTCGATCCCCAGACGTGCGCCCAGTGCCACAAGACGTACTACGACGACTGGTCGGGGAGCATGCACGCCTACGCGTCGGAGGACCCGGTCTTCGTCGCGATGAACAAGCGCGGGCAGCGCGAGACGAACGGACAGCTCGGCACCTTCTGCGTGAACTGCCACGCCCCCATGGCGGTCCACGAGGGGGCGACGACCGACGGCCAGAACCTCGCCGAGCTTCCGTCGAAGCTCCACGGTGTGACGTGCTTCTTCTGCCACACGGTCGAGGCGGTGCAGGGCACGCACAACAACCCCCTCGTCCTCGAGAGCGACGGCGGCATCACGATGCTCGGAGAGTACTCGGACCCCGTCCCCAACACCGCGCACCCCGCGGCCTACTCGGTGCTCCACGATCGCGAGTACCTCCAGTCTTCCCCGCTCTGCGGCGCCTGCCACGACATCGTCAGCCCGCCGGGCGCGGCCATCGAGCGGACCTACTCGGACTGGCAGCAGTCGATCTTCGCCCACGCCGAGAGCAGCGAGACGTGCGGCCAGTGCCACATGGCCCAGAGCACGAACCTCGAGCCCATCGCCGAGGCCCCGAACGTCTTCGCGCGCTACGCCCACGCGCACACGTTTCCCGGCGTGGACATCGGGCTCACGCCCGCGTTCCCCAACGTCGCGGAGAGCGCGCCCGCGGTGCAGACCTTCCTCGACACGACCATCCAGAGCGCGCTCTGCGTCGTGCAGGAGGACGGCAACGGCGCCATCCGCGTCATCCTCGACAACGTCGCCGCGGGCCACTCGGTGACGAGCGGCTCCACGCAGGACCGCCGCCTCTGGACCGAGGTCATCGCCTACAAGGCCGGCAAGGTCGTCTACCAGAGCGGCGTCGTGCCCAAGGGCACGGCGGTGACGAGCCTGACGAACGATCCGGACCTCTGGCTCATCCGCGACTGCATGTTCGACGCGCAGGGCGCGCAGGTGAACATGTTCTGGCAGGCGGCGACGGTGGAGTCGAACCTCATCCCGTTCCCGGTCACGATCGATCCGACCGACCCGCGCTACTACCAGACGCACGTGGTGCAGTACTTCCCGCGAAGCTCGATGGCGATGCTCCCGGCGCTGCCGGACAAGGTGACGCTCCGGGTCCTGCTCCAGCCCGTCGGGCTCGACGTGATGCAGGACCTGGTGACGTCGGGCGATCTCGATCCGAGCTTCCCCCCGACGATGCCGACCTACGTGGTGCCGGAGCCGATCCTGACGTGGACGGCGGAGGCGGCCACGCACACCTACTTCGAGGGCCCCCGCCCCGTGGCGTGCGTGACCGACACGAACCTCAACGTGCAGGCCGACAAGGTGGCGGCGGTGAACCACGTGAAGTGCAAGCCTTGAAGCGGCCGTCACCTCCGTGCAACGGACAGGCGGCGTGACAGAACGGTGCTTCCCTTGCACGGGAGATCAGGGGTCCTTCGTCGAAGAGAGGCGCGCTGACGTCGCGGGAGCGCGAGCGGTCGTCGAAACGACGCTCGGTGGTCTCACAGGAGCGTGATCCTTCGACGGAGCGAGCCGCCCTGGCGACGAGGGAGCGTCATCCATCAATGAATGGGCGCGCCCTGGCGATGAAGGAGACCGTCCCTGCGCCGGATGAACGCGGCCTGGCGCCGAAGGATCGCGTCCTTCCTTCCAAAGGACGGTCTCCTCCGTCGGCAGGGCGCGTCCTTCCGTCCAAGGGACGCTCTCCTCTGTCGGTAGCGCGCGTCCTTCGGTCGCAAGGACGGTCTCTTCTGTCGGTAGGGCGCGTCCTTCGGTCGCAAGGACGGTCTCTTCTGTCGGTAGGGCGCGTCCTTCGGTCGCAAGGTCGGTCCCTTTCGTCGGTAGGGCGCGTGCTTCCGTCGGAAGGACGGTCTCTTCCGTCGGTGGGGCGCGTGCTTCCGTCGGAAGGACGGTTTCTTCCGTCGGAAGGACGGTCTCTTCCGTCGGTAGGGCGCGAGCTTCCGTCGGAAGGGAGGTCTCCTCCGTCGGTAGGGCGCGAGCTTCCGTCGGAAGGGAGGTCTCCTCCGCCGGTAGGGCGCGTGCTTCCGTCGGAAGGACGGTCTCTTCCGTCGGTAGTGCGCGAGCTTCCGTCGGAAGGGAGGTCTCCTCCGTCGGTAGGGCGCGAGCTTCCGTCGGAAGGGAGGTCTCCTGCGCCGGTAGGGCGCGTGCTTCCGTCGGAAGGGAGGTCCCCTCCGCCGGTAGGGCGCGTGCTTCCGTCGGAAGGGAGGTCCCCTCCGCCGGTAGGGCGCGTGCTTCCGTCGCAAGGGAGGTCCCCTCCGCCGGTAGGGCGCGTGCTTCCGTCGCAAGGGAGGTCCCCTCCGCCGGTAGGGCGCGTGCTTCCGTCGCAAGGGAGCTACGCCATCGTCGAGCGAGGCGACGGAGATGCGCCGTCAGCCGTCGAGGCAGAACGAATAGACGGCCTTGTCGAGCACCGTGGGCGTCGCCCCCGCCGTGCTGACGGTGAAGGTGACCGTCCACAGGCCGTCCATGAAGAGGTAGAGGTCGCTGACCGTGAACGTCCCGTCCGCGTTTGCCGCGAGCGTCGGCGTCTGGTCGGAGCCGTGCCCCATCTGGGGCATGAACGGGACGGCCGTGAGCTGCGAGACGTCGGGGGCCTTGCCGTCGCTGTCGACGATCTTCACCGTCCACACGTTGGTCAGCAGACCGGGCGGGGCCGGAGTGGCGGCCGTGAGCGTGAAGGTGTACTTGCCGAGCGTCCCGGGCTTCACCATGTCCGCCGTGTAGGTCTCGCCTTCACCCTTGCAGCCGGAGGTGCCCGTGTCCGGGGCCTCGGAGGCGGCCGGGCCGGGCGCCGCGCTCGTGCCGGACGAGGAGCATGCGGCCATCGCGAAGGCGACGCCGCAGACCGGAACAACCCTCACCGCCCACCGCATCGCACCCATCGTACCCTCTTCGAGAGGATACTACGCGGCACGCCCATCGCAAGTTGCGCACCGACCTCATTTATCTTGTGACGGCCTCTGTCTGTGAATCTCGGAGTGTTCACAGGGAGATCGGGAGGGCGGGAGGATGATTTGTCAGAGATCTCCCGATCTCCCGCCCTCCCTGTGAACCCACGAATGGCGGCAATTCAGTACGCTAGAAGCTGACCTGCCCCGGCGAGAAGTCTCCGCTCGGCGGCTTCCGCTCCGTCGTCAGCGCCACCACGGTCACCGCGGTCGCGATCCCGACGACGACCACCCCTGCGACCGTCCAGAAATACCAGCGGTGCGTGAGCGGGGTGCCCTTGGTCGGATCGAGCGTCAGCTCCTTCCGCTCACCGGCGGCAAGGACGACCTGCGTGCTCGCGTCGTTGTAGTCCTCGTGCCCGATGCGCACCGAGTGCGTTCCCGGGACGAGGGCGGCTTCGGCCGGCACGACGCCGATCGGGCGCTGGTCGAGGTAGACCAGCGACGCGGGGACCGTGCTCTTCACGACGAGGTAGCCGAAGGTGTCCCGCGAGGCCATGGTCGCGTCCACGTCGGTGGAGGCGTTGCCGGGCAGCGTCATCTCCTTGCGAAACGGGAAGTAGCCGTCCGCGAGCAGCTCGATGGTGGTCTTGCCCGCGTTGAAGAGCAGGGGCTTGGTGATCGGCGTCTGCCCGACCTCCTTGCCCCCGACGAGCACGCGGGCGCCCGTCACGTTGCTCTTCAGGACGACGGTCGCGACCTTGCCCTGGAGCTCGACCAGGAGGTCCTTGAGCCCCGGCACCTTCGCCCGCAGCTCGTCGCTCGCGTTGGCCTGGAAGCGCTGGATGGCGTCGAGCGCCTCCGGGTAGCGCCCGAGGAACTCGAGGACGCGGCCGCGGTTGTAGTCGAGCGCCGGGTTCGGCTCGATCGCGTTGGACCGCTCGTAAGCATCGAGCGCCTCGACGAACTTCTTCTCCGCGAGGAAGCGGTCTCCGTCGCTCTTCAGCTGTGCGGCCGCGGCGTTGGGGACGGGCGGGCTCGGCGCGGCCGGGGCTGCCGGGGCGCGTGGCCCGCGCGGCGCCTGCGCCAGCGCAGGCACGCTGCTCGTGACCGCCAGGGAGAGGATGCTCGCCGCGAGGAGCGTCGCGAGTGCACGAGAGCTGCGGTGTCGCCTGCGGTCTTTCCTCATAGGTGGTCGGGGAGCGGGGGCGGGGTCGCGGGGTGGGGATGGGGAGGAGGCTGCGGCGTCGTGACGGGTTGCTGCGAGGACGCCGGATGGCCGGCCTGGGAGGACGGCCCGCGGCCACCGGGGTTAGCCGGACGCCGCGTGGACGACGATAGCGCAGAGGCGCTCGGAGGGGGGGCTGTTGAAGGGGCTCCGGCGGTATCCGGAGGCGCGGGGTCCGTCCCGCCCGCGTTGCTGACCGCAGGGCGGGGATCGGCGGGCACCGCCGCGCTGGTAGCCGACGCCGTTCCAGCCTTGTCCGACGGCGACCCATTGGTCGCGCCGGGCGGCGCCGTGCCGAGCCGCACCGCGAGGCCGCCTCCGATCGCGACGGCCATCATCACGGCGGCCATCGCCGGCGTGACGACTCGCCGTCGCGCCGGAATGCCGTTCTCGCGCGTGAGCGTCGCCCGCGTCCCCGTCCCGTCGGAAGGGTTCAGCCCGGCGCTGCTCGCGCTGAGCGTCGGGCGGTCGTCCGGCCGCATGATGAGCGGCGCGCTCTCGACCGACGAGACCACCTCCGCCCGCGTCCGCAGCAGGTCCTTCGCGACGCTCTCGACCCACGCGCCGACCTCGTGAGGCTCGGCCTTCGGCGCGACCTTGGCGATCGCCGTGGACATCTCGCGCGCCGTTGCGTAGCGCTCCTCGACGGAGAAGCGCAGCGCCTTCATCACGACGTCGTCGTACTCCTTCGGCGCGCCCTTCTCGCTGGGCGGGCGGGCGGAGTTGGTCAGGATCTTCGTGACCGTCTGGCCCTCGTTGCTTCCGGCGTAGAGCCTCTCGCCGACGAGCGCCTCCCAGAAGACGACCCCGGCGGCGTAGATGTCCGACTGACGGCTCGTCTTTCCGTTCAGCTGCTCCGGAGACATGTACGCGAGCTTGCCCTTCAGCTCCCCCTCGCGCGTCACGTGCGAGCGGCCGGCCGCCTTTGCGATCCCGAAGTCGAGCACGCGGGCGACGCCGTCGACGCCGACGATGAGGTTCTGAGGAGACACGTCGCGGTGGACGATCCCCAGAGGCACGCCCTGCTCGTCTCGAGCCTCGTGCGCGGCGTGCAGGCCGTCGAGCGCGTCGCACAGGATGGCAGCGACCACGCGCGGCGGGATCTTCTCGCCCCGGTCGTTGGCGCACGTGATGAGGCGGGACAAGGTCTCGCCCTGCACGTACTCCATGACGAGCAAGACCTCGCCGTTCACGGCGACGACGTCGATGACGGGGATCGCGTTCGGGTGCCGGACGCGCGCCGCGAGCCTCGCCTCGTCGAGGAACATCGCGACGAACTCGGGATCTTCGGCGAACTGCGGGTGCAGTCGCTTGATGGCGACCGTTCGCGAGAAGCCGACCTGCCCGATGAGGCGCCCGATATGGACGGTGGCCATGCCTCCGCGCGCAAGCACACCGTGCAGTGCGTAGCGGCCGACGACTCCCGCGCCGGGTGAAGGGTTGGCCATGCTCTCGTTTGAAGGCTACCCGAAGGCGCCCGGAGGGAACAGGCTCACGCTCGCTGCCTCGGGCTCCAGCCTGGGTGCTTGGGGTCTCGTGTGTGCCTCGTTCCGACTGCCACGGTCACGCCCGTACTTTCTTATGTGCGCAATACAAGTTTGTCCCGCGGCAGGAAGAACGTGGGCAAAAGGAGCAGGAAAATGGAGGTTCGCGGCCGTCGCGTCACCCAAACGCCTTGCGCCGCCTGGGGCTACATGGCTAATCGGAGGGCGCCCGAGCCGACGCTCGTGGAGGGGGAAGCAGTGATGAACGAAGAGAATCCGATGCGACAGCAGGCGCCGGTCCAGCTCGCTCCGCCCCCGCCCCTCGAGCGCCTCGACGACGACTGGTTCGACCCTCCTCCGCCGCCTGTTCCGCCGGCAGCGGAGCGGGAGCGGGCAGTCGCTCCGCGGCTCGACTGAACGTAAGTCGTCGATAGCCATAGCGATTCTCAGCGGCCGTCGAGGAATCGACGGGCCCAGCCTTGCTCGTGACTCATCCCGGAGCTACTACGCGCCGCGTCAGAGGCACGGGAGGTGGGTTGATGGGCAAGCTCGGGTCGGCCGTCATCGTTGCGTTCTTGGGTTGTCTACCGCTCGCGTGCGTCGGGCCACGGTCGGACGTCGGGTCGACGGCCAACGATCTCACGGGGGTGACCAGCGAGCAGCGCGGGTTCCACTTTCAGTCGTACGTCTACGTGCCGACCACCGCGAGCGACGCGGACATCCAGACCGCCATCCAGAGTCAGGTCAAGAGCGGCATCGGCGCTCTTCAGCGGTCGAGCGTGACCTTCAACGACCTCAACGCCGAAGGCAACCTCGACCCTTCGACGTGGACGCGCACCACCTTCTCCGTGGTCGACCCCACGAGCACGGCGGCCGCGACGACCCAGATCCTGCGCGTCACCTACCCCTACAACGACGTCGCGATCGCCCTCGATACCCTCTCGAAGAAGAGCACGGTCGACTTCACGATCCTCGCCGACGACTACTCGCAGCACTACACGCCGCTCCAGCAGAGCTGCTCGGACGACACGACCGTCGACGTCGGCTCCTTCTGGTACGACTACGACCCGACGCTGTCGGCCTGCCAGACGCTCATCGAGAACGAGCTCCAGGCGATCCAGACCGAGGAGAGCGCGCTCGCGGCCAACCCGGCGACGAGCAACGCGACGACGATCGGGCCCCACGAGGCCGCGCGATGGTTCATGCCGCTGACGGCGCACCTCGATCCGCCGTCCCTTCCGGGCCAGAGCTTCTACCCCGAGTACGATCGCCTCTACGGCGTTGGCCCGAACGGCACCACCAAGACGCAGCTCGTCGTCTACTCGTTTCACGGCGTAGACACGGACGAGACGAACCCGGACGACATCTTCGGCCAGGAGGCCATCAAGTTCCTCCGCACGCTCCTCACGGCGCAGCCGAACTTTCGTCCCACGAACACGAACCCGTACGCGCTGCTCGAGGACATCTCGGTCAACGGGCAGCCCGTCCCGAACGTGACCTACAGCCAGATGTTCTCGTGGCTCATCGACAAGAACAGCTACCCGGCAGCGGTGGGCACGGACCCCGCGCAGATCCTCGCGCTCCGCCAGCAGGCGATGGCGAAGTTCACCGAGCGCTGGATCTACTGGGACTTGCCGGTCGCCGTCACCGACTCCACGGGGAGCACGCACGACGTCACCGTCGAGGTCCGGTTCTTCTACGGCTACGAGGTCGGCTCACCGCAGATTCAGCAGGCGGCGCAGTGGCGTTACCTCGAGGCCTTCTGGTACGGCGACGTCTTCCTCTACACGGGCCATTCGCACTTCGGCAACGGGCCGCTCGAGCCGACCAACTACGGGCCGCAGAACTTCAACTCGAACTACCAGATCATGCTGGTCAACAGCTGCATCTCGTACAACTACTACCACGAGGATTTCATCGACATGAAGCCGGGGGGGACCCAGAACCTGGACATGGTCGTCAACGGGCTGTCGTCCTACGTAGAGGACATGGGGATCGAGACGGCGAACTTTCTCACCGGCCTCATCGACGGCAAGCAGGAGACGTACGTGAGCCTCCTCAAGGGGATGGAGCTGAACGAGCCGTGGGGTAACAACTACGATCCGATGCGCGTGGTCGACGGAGAGCTCGACAACGTGTTCTCGCAGACGAAGACCCCGCTCACCGTCGTCGTGCAGGCGCCCGTTTATCCCTGAGCTAGCTCTCGTCAGCCACGCTCTGAAAGACGCCCCGGGCCATCAGCGAGGTCGCCTCGTTCGCGCGGCGCTCGTAGATGCGCTTGCGGGCGGCGCGGATCGCGGGGTCCTCGGGGGAGGCCTCGAAGGCGGTCTCGACCAGGTGGCAGGCGAGCGCCGTGTCGCCCGTGGCGAGCAGCGCGAGCGCTCTGTCTTTGAGCTGGGACGCTCCCCCGGCGAGGGCCGCCATCTCGCGCGCGAGCTCGCGGCGCGGCGCGGGCTTCAGGCGTGAAGGGTCGCCGTCCCACCAGCCGCCGTAGAGGCGGTAGACGCTCCGCACCACGAACTCGGGCTCGTCATAGATGGGTCGCAGGTAGGGGCGCTCGAGCAGGTGCGTCGGGGCACGGACCGAGTGGATGATGTCGTCCAGGCGCGCGCCCTCGTTCATGAGGAGCAGCGTCTGATCGTGGAGAGACTCGAGCAGCTCGGCGGTCTCGCAGAGGGCCCTGCGGACGCGGTCCTCTCCCCAGATGGGAGGCCCGTGCCCGGGACACAGCACCTCCGCGCCCTTCGCGGCCATGGCGCGCAGAGCGAGCGCCCACTCGCGCGGAAAGCGCTGCACCTTCTGCGGGTTGCCCGCGTTCGGCGTCGCCCAGATGAAGAGATCGCCCGTGCAGAGCAGCTTCCGCGAGGGGACCCAGACCCAGGTGGCGTCGTCGGTCTCGCCGCGGGCGTGCGTGAGCTGGACCTCCAGCCCTCCGACGTCGAGGGCGATGCTGCCGCGGTAGGTGACGTCCGGGTAGCGGTAGCTCTTGGGCCAGTCGACGGCCGTCTGGAACTGCCGCGCGTTGATGCAACCGTTGTAGCCGCCCGTCAGCCGGTAGCGGTCGAAGCGCGCGGGGAGGTCCTCGTGGGCGACGACGCGGGGCAACGCTGCGCCGCGGGAGCGCGCCTCCTCCTCGTAGCGATCGACGCCGAAGACGTGGTCGACGTGGCCGTGCGTGTACACGATCGTGTGCGCGAGGGCAGGGGACCACTCGCGCACCCCGGCGAAGACCTGCGCGTTCAGGAGAAAGCTGCCCGTGTCGACGAGGATGAGCCCCTCGGGCGTCGCGATGGCGGTCGCGTTCGCGAAGGACGACACGAACGCCGCTCCTTCGCAGACCTCTTCCCAGGCGAACAGCGGCGCGAAGGGGGGCGACCTGGCCGGGTCGACCTCGCCGTTCCAGAGCGACTCGAAGGTCTGCCGGATCCGGCTCACGGGCTCAGTGCTGCTCGCTCGACCACGCGGGGTCGTCCGTCGTCAGCTGGGTGAGCCACGGGCCGATGAACGAAGCCGCCGCGGGATCGGTCTCGATGAGCACGACGTGACCCGACGAGAGCGCGACGAACGACTGCGTGTTCGGGTCGCTCTTCAGGCTGGCGACGACGTCCACGATCTGCTTCGCGAAGGCCGCGTCCGACTCGCCGTAGTACATCGGCAGCTCGGTGTCCGTCTGGTACGTGAGGAGGCCGTAGCGCGACGTCGGGTAGGTCTTGCGGTCGAACGCGAAGATGTCCGTCGCGGTGAAGCAGGCGGTGCACGCGGCCGGAAGCTGGGGGCCCCACTGCGTCGGCACGCCGAGCAGGGGGTTGTTGATGGGCGGGCCGGAGTCGTCGATGACGTCGACGCGGATGCCGTTGAAGGCGTGGACCACGAAGTCCTGGTTGAGCCACGAGCCGAAGCCTCCGGCGCTCACGCCGAGGAGCCACACCCGATCGAGGTTCGTGAACGTCGCCGCGAGGCTCTTCAGGATGAGATCGAGGTTGTGCCCGCCGTAGTGGTAGGTCGGCTTCGGCGCGCCGTTGACCGTGTACTGCGCGATGGCGGTGCCGATGTGGAGGTCGCCCGTGCAGTACGGAACGAAGACCATGTCGGCGTCGGCGAAGGCGTTGCTCGCGTCGCGCTGGAAGGGAGCGAGGAGGAGCGTCGGCTCGGCGAGGAACGCGTCCTTGTCGTACCCGCTCGAGATGTTCGAGGCCGTCGCGTCCGTCCAGCAGCTCGGGCCGTCGGTGCACTCGCCGCCGCCCTGGAGGTAGAGCATCAGGCGCGTCGCTCCCTTGTGGGGGTTGATCCCGATTCCCGTCGGCGTGCCGTTGCCGCAGCGGCTCTCCGGCAGGTCCACCCAGGTCCACGTGTCCGCGGGCGCCGTGATGACGAGGGAGGCGTCCGCACCGGCGTCCCCCGGCGTGCTCGAGCTCGACGTCGAGCTACATCCCAGGGCAAGCCCCGACGCCATGGCCACCGCGAGGAGCGTGCGCATCCCGAGAAGTCTCGCCCATCCGGTGCGACGGAAGCAACTGCGCGCTGCAGCAGAGCGCCCAGTGTGGTGGGAACGCTCACCACACCGCCCCGCCCACGATCGGCTTGCGGGAACCGGGTACAGGTAGGTGTACTGCGCGGGCCCCAGGGGGGGCGGAACGTTGATCCAGGGCTGGCGCCCGCAAGTGCGCCCCTGGCCGAGCGGATCGCAACGCTGCTGTAGCCACCGCCGGGTTTTCCTGCGCCGAGGGCTCGATCCCGCCGTCTGGCGCGCCACGTGCACTTTGACCTCCCGAGCCGTTTGGCGGCTTGGAGGCCCGTATGACCACCCCCGACGCAGCGAGCGAGACCCAGGACCTTTGGAGCGTTCAGCTCGCGACAGGGGAGGTCTGCGAGATGACCCTCGACCAGCTCGACGAGGCGTTCCAGGAGGGACGCATCGACGAGCACACGGCCATCCTGCAGCACGGCTCCGACCAGTGGTCGACGCTGGGTAACCTCGCCGGCATCGACGGCGAGGAGCCCGCGCCGCCCGCCGCCCCGGAGACCGAGGCGCCGCCCGCGATCGGGGCCGCACCTGCTGCCATCGAGCCAGCGATCCCGCAGGCCGCGATCCCGCAGGCCGCGATCCCCTTCGCGGCCCCTGCGCCGGTCTCTGCCTTGCCGGCGCCGCTCGCCGCCGCCGCTGGCTTCAACGACCTCCCGAGCATCCGTCCGGTCGCGGCCGACGTGGGTGCCTACGACGACCTCGACGCCGCCGCCCTCCGTCCCAAGCGGGGCAAGCTCATCGCGATGGGCGCGGTGGCCGCCGGCATCCTTCTCGGAGTCGGGCTCGCGTTCAGCAGCATCAACTCCGCACCGGACGCTCCCGTGGCCGCGACCAGCACCGTCGCCGTCGGCCTCCCTCCGGTGGTGGCTGCTCCGCCGCCCCCGCCCGCCGTCGAGCCGCCGTCCGTGGCCGCGGCGACGCCCGCCGCGAGCTCGGCCGACGCGCGCCTCTCCGACGATCAGAAGAAGACGCTCCTCGACGCCGACAAGAACCGCCAGAAGAAGTCGGCGGCCCGGGCGGCCAACGGCGTCTCGCACACGAACACCAAGAGCAAGTCCGTCTTCCACAAGGGCGGCAACAAGTTCGACCCGCTGAACTCGTCGCTCTGAGCTGAGTCGGGGCGTCCCTCAGCGCGCCCGCGGCATCGCCGTCCGTGCGGCGGCCAGGATGGGCATGCCTCGTCCTCCTGCCGCCGGCTCGGCCTGCACGTAGGCGATCACCTCGGCCTGGCGGCGGTCCACGGCGCGGGGCACCTCGAGCGACGTCGCGACGTCGGTGCCCTGGATGGGGACGGTCACGAACGCGCGCACGACGTTTTCGTGGTGCAGAGACTTGCCCGAGTTCTCGCCCGCCAGCACGTGCGAGACGATCCCTCGCTCCACGACGGCCACCCGCACGCGCGCGGAGGAGGGCGCGGGCTCGACGTGCACCTGGACGGCGACGGACCCGCCTTCGCCCGGCTGGACCGAGATCGTGAGCTTCGCCTGCGGAGCCTGCGCGAGGGCGCGCCCTATGGCGGCGGCGGCGTGGCTGCTGTCCGAGCCCACGAAGCCCTCCGTGCCGCCCACGATCATCTGCGGCGTGTAGATGGACGAGGTGCCGAACGACGAGGCGTAGGCCCGCTGCCTCTGCGTCGCGAGCTCGGTGGAGAACGGGTCCTCCCAGCCGAGGGAGTTCCAGTAGTCGACGTGGAAGGCCAGCGGGAACACGTGGGTGTTGCCGGTCGCGGTGACGAGCTGACCGAGGACGACGTCGGCGCTGGGGCAGCTGCTGCAGCCCTCCGACGTGAAGAGCTCCACCACGGCGTCGCCGGGGCCGTCGCTCTCGCCCTCGCGGAGCGCGGGCTGGGGTGAGGACGCCTCGGCGCTCTTGCACCCCGAGGCGGTGGCGAGCCCGAGGGCAAGGCAGAGCAGCGAGAGCAGCGGCGCGGAGGTCGTGGGCATCTCGACCTGGTCTACGCACGACGGGGCTCGTGGTTGCGCGGGGTGGCTGCTTTACCGGGAGGCGGCGCCGATGCCGCGCAGCCACGTCCGGAGCTCGCGGAACGCGTCCCTCCGTCCGAACTGGAGGAGGTGGCCTCCGGCGAACCGGACGAGCTTGGCGTCGAAGTGCCGGGCGAGCCGCTCTGCGTGCGCTATCGGCGTGATGCGGTCCCCCTCGGCGGCCAGGACCAGCACGCGCTCGCCGGGCAGGAGGCTCGGCCGTGCGAACGGGGAGACGATCTGCGTCGCGCTGTCGAGCGCCCGGTGCTGCTCGGGGGCCTCGTGGGAGGCGCCGAGCCGCCCCTGGTCGCGGGCGAAGTCCGCGACCGACGCCAGGGGGATGATGGGGACGGCGAACGCGAGGTTCTTCTCGACGGTCGCGAGGAGCGAGGTCGTGTACCCGCCCAGGCTCATTCCCATGACGCCCACGCTCGGCGCGCCGCGCGCCCGCAGCCAGCGGACGAGGCCCCGCACGTCGAGCATCGCCTGGCGAAAGCCCTCGATCGTGAACCGCGGGTCGGCCCCCGGGAAGGGCGGGGGCGCGCGCCGATCGGTCCGCGCCCGCAGCGCGTGGAAGGGGAGGAGCACGATCGCCGCGTCGAAGCCGAGGTGGGAGAGCCACCCGAGCGGCCACGCGCGCTCCTCGATCCCCCATTGCCCTGCGAGGTAGCCGTGGATGAGCACGACCGCGGGCCGAGGACGCGGCGCCAGGAAGAGCCTGGCGTACGCCGTGCGGTTGTTCTCGTGCGCCAGGTACTTCGCGCGGAACGGCTCGAGGTACGGCTCGAAGTTGCTCGGCCAGCTCGCGTCCACGACCGACACCCCGCGCCCCTCGCGCACCATCTCGAGGCGGGGCGCGAGCGGTGCGGGCGGCGTGAAGAAGGCGTCGGGCTCGGCCCAGAGGCGCGGAGCGCCGTACACATCGCGGACCTGCGCCAGCGCCTCGAGGCGTTGCGCGTGCCCGAGCTTGTCCGTGCGCGCCCCGCCGCCCGCCAGGCCGCGCAGCCGGAGCGCGGCCGTCACGGCGATGTCGAAGGTGGCGCCGGTGGCGTTGCGCAGGCGGTCGGAGGACATCACGAGGCTCAGTATAGCCGCGCGGGCGGTGGTCGCGGTGGCTCTCCGCAGCCCGCCCTTCGAGCGCAGCCGGGGCCACGGCAACGCGCTTCAGTCGACGAGCTGCACCGAGCTGACCGGAACGGACTCGCCGTACTCGGGGAAGGGCATGGTCGCGGGGATCTCGAGGACACGCTCGTCGCGGTCTTCCCCTCGACCGTCACGACCCGAGAACATTCGACGCTCCGACGACTGCGCTTCCATGTTTGCCTCCGCACTGTCCCACCAAGCACCGGACGTACCGACAAACGGGCGCTCCCTCGCCGGCATTACACCCCGAGGCTGGCGTGCGAGTCGTGCGAATTCCATCACGGTTTCAGTCGCTTAGGCTCGCCTCGCGGAGGTGTCACCCGATGGGGTGACCGCCGCGGCGAGCGCTTCGCCGTGGGTCCACGGCCACGGGGCCGTGGTGTGGCGCCAACACTTGCGTTCCCCGGCCCCATGGCCAACCTCTCGGTGGCAATGGGTGAGGTCTCCTACCGGTCGGGGGCGTCGGCCCACCTGGCGCCCGCGCCCGGTGAGGACGAGTTCCGCTGCGACGATTGCGACAAGGTCTTCTCCCCGGGAGCCCTCAAGCTCGTCGTCGTGGGCCGCACCGAGCTGCACGCGTGCCCCATCTGCGGCCACGGCGTCCGCAAGGCGGTAGAGGGGCGGGTCGTCGTCCCGTTCGTCACGCAGCTGTCCCGCGCCTTCGCGTTCGCCCTGCGCGACCCCGCGGCCGTCCTGGCGGTGGGGGTGGCGGCAACCCTGGCGGCGTACGTCCCGCTGTTCGGCCGGTGGCTCGCGATGGCGCTCGTCGTCGGCTACGGCTTCGCCATCGTGCGGAAGACGTCGGTGGGAGGCGACCGCGCGCCGGAGGCGGTCGACTTCTCGAGCCTGAGCGAGCTGTTCGCGCCGCTCATGCGCTACATGTTCGTCGTCCTCGGCGCCGGGGTCCCCGCGGTCATCGCGCTGATCGCGCAGGCGGCTCCCGCCGTCACGATTACCCTCGCGGTGCTGGGCGTCCTCTACGTGCCCGCGGGGATGATCGTCGCCTCCGAGTCCGACGGGGTCCTGGTCAATCCGTTCGCGGCGCTCGCCATCGTCCAGCGCATCCCGGGCCCCTACGTCGTGCTCCTCGCGTTCCTCGCCGTCGTGGTCGCGGTCGGCGCGGGCGTCTCGATCGCGGGGGACCGGCTCCAGACGATGCTGACGATGATCCCGCTCTTCCCTCGGCTCGTGGCGACGACGATCGGTCTCTACGCGCCCTTCACCGCGGCGCGCATGCTCGGCCTGCTCGTGCGCGAGCACGCCGAGGAGCTCGTGTAGGGCGTCAGAAGAGCTCCCGCCGCAGCGCCACGAGCCACTCTTCGAGGTCGGCGATCGCGCTGGCGGGTGGCTCTTCCGGGAGGACCGACTCCTCCAGCGCGGCGTCGAGCAGGGCGAAGGCGCGCGCGAGCTCCGGCAGCACCGTCGCCATGGCCTCGGGCCCGAGCGCGGTCTGCTCGCCGGCGCGCTTGGTCTCCACGAGCGCCGGGACGCCCGCGAGACCGTAGAGCGCCCCGAGCTTCGTCACGTTCGTCTCGAGCTCCCCGGCGCGAAGGAGGTGCGTGCCCGTCAGCGTGGTGCGCAGGACGTAGAGCGCCTTCTTGGCGCTGGGCGACGACTCGAGGGCCTTCGACTGGCTGCGCCCGAACCCGCGGTAGTGCCGGTGCACCCGCCGCGAGAGCGTGCGCTGGACGAGCGGCCGGAGCGGCGCGAGCCACGGGGAGCCCTCGACCGCCGCGCTGCCCAGCACGCGCTCCAGGAAGTTGCCGTTGCCGAGCACGATGCCCGCGAGCGCGGGCCCGATCTCGTTCGAGGTGTAGTCGACCTCCACGCCGTCCAGGACCTCCATCCGGTCGAACGTCAGCGTCGGCAGAGAGAGCCGGACGAGCGCGGACGTCGGCGCGGCGTGGATCGCCTTCAGATCGAGGTCGCTGTCGGGGGACGGAAAGCCGTACGCGTGCGCGCCGCTCAGGTAGACGACGACGTGCTGCCTCTTCGACGACTCCTCGCGCACGACGCGCGCCGCCACGGCCGCCTGCGCGGGCGTCATGAGGAGGACGCCGCTGCTGCTGCTCCCGCTCATCGGGGCTCGTCCCACGCGACGGCCGGCGGCGCGGGCGCCGCGTCGCCGAAGGGCCCGGGCGCGCGCGTCACCCAGCGGCGCGCGATCTCCTCGCCCACCCTCCGCAGCAGCGTGTCGGCGCGCGCGACGTCGGGGCGGGCGGGCAGGCGCGAATCCTTCCGCGCGGCGTCGAGCGCCGGGACCATCTGCTCCGCTTCGGCCAGGACCATGTCGATCGGAACCTCCCCTCTCTTGATCGCGAAGAGCCGCTCGCGCAGCGCCCCCGTCGCCTCGAACGATGGCGCGCCGTCGCGTAGCCAGCCCGTGGCCGTGGCGAGCAGCCGCAGCAGATTGTACGCGTTCTTCGGGCGGAGCTCGCGCGGCAAGGTCAGGCTCGCCGCCCGCTCGCGCGCCATGCGCACCATCGCGGCGAACTCGCTCGCGTCGAGCAGCCCCTGGTCGTGGAGCGAGCGGTACAGCTGCTTGATGTACTCCTTGGCCTGGTGCTCCCCGTCGGCGACCGAGGCGGCGGCGCGGGGCGAGAGGGCCGCGAGGCGACGCGCGCACTCGTCGAGCGAGGGAGCGGGATCCTCGCGCAGCCAGGCGAGGACCACGTGCCTGTGCTCCGCGAGCCGCGCCGACTGCGACAGGCGCTTCAGCTGCGAGAGCGCGTAGCGCCCGAAGCTGCCGTACAGCTCGGTCGACGCGAAGGCGTCCCGCGCCTCGAGCAGCCACGCGCCGATCTCGTCGCGGGCCGTGGCGCCCGGCACGAAGAGCGTCTCGAGCGTGTTCGGGTCCGCCTGGAGCGCCTGGCGCACCGTCTTGGCGAGCTCCCAGTACGTCGTGCTCCCGTCGGCGCTCACGAGGTCCTGCGGCGGAGACCCGAGGCCGACCGTCCACGGGAATGGAAGCGCGAAGACCCCGCGCACGTCCACGTCGGACCCTTCGTCCGCCAGGCCCCAGGCGTGCGAGCCCACGCGCGTCTCCAGCACGACGCACGGGCGGAGGGCCTGCCACGCGTCGTCGCGCCGCTCCGCCCAGCGCACCTGCCCCGTGCGCCGCGGCGTGAGCTCCGTCCGCTCGAAGCGTACGACGCCGACCCCCACGACGTGCACGAGGACCGCTTCGCCTTCGAGCTTCACCACCCGCCCCACCGCGCCCTCCGGCACGGTCCGGCCCTCGAGCACGCGGTCCACGCGCGTGACGACCTCGGTGCCGTGCGGGAGGGGCACGCGCAGGGGATCGAGGTGGGCGAGCTGCTTGATCCGGAGGTCCACGCGGTCCTTGTCGCAAAGGGTACTGTCGGGAAAGTCACCCGTCGGGGTGACGGCCAGCGCTGAGGTCGCCCGCTTTATTTTGCCGAGGCTTCGAATCGCGGTGACGCTTCAACGTCGAATTCACCAGGACTTGGTTCTCTTTCTCGGAGGAAGCCCGATCATGACCCGAAACCTCATTCTTGTGTCGCTCCTAGCGCTTGCCGTGCCCGCCGTCGGCTGCGCGGCCTCGGTCCAGGCGACCGCCCCGCCGCCGCCCCGCCTCGAGGCGGAGGTCGTCGTCGAATCGCCTCCGCCCCCGCCGCCGGTGCAGGTCGAGGTGGTGCCCGCCCCGCCCAGCCCCGAGCACTTCTGGATCGCGGGCTACCACCGCTGGGACGGCCGAGCCTACGTCTGGGTGCCGGGTCGCTACGACCGCCGCCCGCACGCGGGCGCGGTGTGGCGTCCGGCGCGCTGGGAGGCGCGGGGCCGCGGGCGCGTGTGGGTCGAAGCGCGCTGGGAGTGAGACGAGGGATGCGCTGAGAACGAGGCACCGGCCCGCTGGGCCGGTGACTTCGCTCGGGTGAGCGGGGGCCCACTGATCCTCTCGTCCTCCGCGGCCGCCCCTGGCACACCGTGGCGCACGGCTCCTTGCGGGATTGCTCGCGATTGTGGCTGGGCGCCGTTCTTGCTCCATGGGCCACCATGCCCGCACGCAAGAAGACCAAGAAGAAGACCTCGTTCGTCCCGCGCGTCGTCTACGCGACCGCGATCGTCGGCGCTACCGTCATCCCGCTGTGCGTGAGCGCGTGCGGCGGGAAGATCCAGGGTAACCCCGGCCCGGGGGGCGGCTTCACCGTCGCCGCCATCAGCTTCGACTCGGGGCCGGGATTCAGCGTGGCGGACACCGGGTTCGACAGCGGGACCGACACGGGCATCGGGTTCATCGTCGCCGCCGCCGGCTTCGACTCTGGCTTCGGCGTCGCCGACACCGGCTTTCAGGGGACCGTCGCCGCGATGGGCTTCGAGGCAGGGGACGCGCCGTTCGGCGTGGCCGACGTCTCGTTCACGGTGGCCGCGATGGGCTTCGACTCCGGGCCGCCGGCCGACGCGGGCGAGGGCTGATCGCATGGCTCCCGGCCTCGCGGTTCGCCGCATCCTCACGGCGACGCCGCTCGCCCGACAGCACGAGCACCGGCTCTCCGGCCGCGTGACCCACAAGCACAAGCCCATCCCGTGGGCCTCCTTCGACCGCTCGAAGTACCCTGCCGCGGCCCTCGCCCTCGCGTGCGACGCGCAGAGCAAGCTCGCGCTCGGCGAGTACGGCGCGGTGGACCTCTTCGCGCACCTCGCCTCGGCGATGACCCTCAACGGGGTCCCCTTCGATCTCGTCGCGGCCGCCACGCGCGTCCCGGCGGACGAGATCCGGCACGCGGACTTCGCGCTGCGGATGGCGAAGCTTCTGTCCGACGCGGAGGTCACCCTCCAGGTCGACCGCGACGGCCTTCGCCGCCGCTGGAAGAGCGACGTCTCGATCGAGGAGCTCGATCTGCTCATGCTCGAGGTGGCCGCCATCGGCGAGACGCTCGCGTGCGCGCTCCTCTCCGGCTGCCTCGAGCGGGCGACCGATCCGACGGCGCACGCGCTCTTCGCCAGCATCGTGTCGGACGAGGTGCATCACGCGCGGCTCGGCTGGTATTATCTGGCCTGGCGCGCCCCGCAGTGGGGGCGGCCCGAACGCCAGCGCGTGGCCGATCGCGCCGGAGAGCTCCTCGTGCAGACCGAACGACGCTTCTGGCGCGGCAGAGACGCTCCCTCGGCGAGCCGGAAGGCCGCGCGCGCGCTCGGCGTGCTCGAGTCGGACGGGCAGCGCGAGGCCGTGCGCGCGGTGGTCGAGGACGAGATCGTTCCGGCGCTCGACGCGCTCGGCCTCGGCGCCTCCCATGCGTGGCGCGTGCGGGAGCGGGGCGGCCTTCGCGGGTGAAGGCGCGGCCGCACCGCGCGCACGGCGCGCTCCCGTGGCGCACGCTGGACGCGCCGCTCACGGGCGCCGAGCGGCGGCAGCTCCAGCGCGCGCTTCACGCGCT
>Ga0302196_10001839_pt1 | contig 20131 bp, 18 predicted proteins | sample II_Bog_N1_3_FD_198794 | JGI IMG/M metagenome (GOLD analysis project Ga0302196, IMG submission 198794) | Peat permafrost microbial communities from Stordalen Mire near Abisko, Sweden - II_Bog_N1_3 | ecosystem: Environmental > Terrestrial > Soil > Wetlands > Peat | place: Sweden: Abisko...
CAGTCCTACGCCGCCCGCACCGGGCGGCCCGGCGAGGTCGGCGTGATCGGCCTGGCGATGTTCCGCGAAAAGCCGCCGGCCCCGCCGCCGCCGCCGGTGATCGTTCCCGAGCCCGTCCAGACGGACCAGGACCAGCCGCCCGCCCATAGGCCGCCTGCCCACCTACGCCGGCGTTGGCGCCACGGTCGGCTCGTCCTCCTGCCTCTGCTCCCGCCGCCTCCGCCGCCGTTGATAGACGTCCCATCCCCCATGGCCATGCCGATGGCCCCGCCCCCGCCGCCCCCGCCTCCGCCTCCACCGCCGGCGCCCGAGGCCATGGACCGGAGCGCGACCCAGGTGGCCGAGACCGTCGTCACGGCCGAGAAGCGCTCGGACAAGCTGGGCACGGCGCACGGCGCGCTCGAGGAATCGATCATGACCACCGAGCCGTTCGAGCGGGAAACGTCCTATCCGCAGTTCACCCGCCAGATCGAATACGACACCTACGACAATCTCGTGGCGGCCGGCGTCATCCCGCGCGGCGGCGGCGAGAGCCAGCCGCCGAAACATCGGCCCGAGGCGTTTCCCGACCGGCCCGACGGCGCGGGCTTCGTCCCCGATCCGCCGCCGGCGCGGTAGGGGGCGTGGTTCAAATAGAGTCCGTGAACCTCATTCCGGTCACCCCGGACAAGCCTTGGCCTTTCAAGGCCGAGGCGCCGATCCGCGGCCGGGGTGACGGATGGGTGGGCGTCCCGTTTGAAGGCCATCCCACCCCTTTGCGCGGGTGGCCATGCAGGCGATAGACTGCGCCCCGATGGAGCCGGACGCCACGGACGACGCCGACCTGCTGCGCGCCCACGCCGCCGGCGACGCGCACGCCTTCGCGCGGCTCTACGACCGGTACGATCGCCCATGTTTCCAGTTCATCCGCCGCATGCTGGGCGCCCCGCACGCCGACGCCGCCGAGGACCTGCACCAGGACGCCTGGATCGCCATCGCCCGGAACGCGGCGGCGTTCGATCCGGCCAAGGCCAGCTTCCGCGCCTGGCTGTTCACCATCGCCCGGCGCAAGGTCTGGGATCATTTCCGCCGCCAGAAGGTGGCCGTGCTGGCCGGGGGCGGGGACGATGCGGCGATGAGCGTGGCTGATCCCGGCCCCGACCCGCTGGCGCAGGTGCAGTCGCGCGAGCTGGCGCTGAAGCTGGTCGCCGCGGTCGAGGCCCTGCCGCTGGAACAGCGCGGCGCCTTCATCCTGTTCACCGACGCGGGCCTGTCCCTGGGCGAGATCGCCGAGGCCACCGGCGTCGACATCGAGACGGCCAAGAGCCGGCTGCGCTACGCCCGCGTCAAGCTGCGCGCGGCGCTGGCGGCGGAAAGGCCGGCCCATGTCTGAGCCCGACGATCCCATGGGACCCGATCCGATCGACAAGGTCTATGTCGAGGCCGAGGCGATGCTGGCCGACGAGGCCGCCGGTGAGGCCGCCCGCGCGGCCCGGCGCGCGCGCCTGCTCGCCGCGGTCGAGCAGGCCTCGGCCGCGAGCCCGGCGGCCCGGCGGCCGATGCTGCGCCGCGGCGGCTGGCTGGCGGCGGCCTGCGTCGCGGGGCTGAGCGTGTTCGTTGCTGTCCAGGTCTATCGCCCGACGCCGAGCGTGACGCCGAACCCGGCGCCGACCTCGACCCCGACCCCATCGCCCGCGCCGGGGAGCCACCACCCGGCGGCCCCGTCGACAGCGCCACGGCCGGTCCCTCCGCCGCCCCGGTTGGCGCCGGTCCGGCCCGTCGAGATCCCCACGATCGTCCCGCCGACGGTGGACGCGCCGCCGCCCGCCATGGCGCCGGCCGCCGAACCGCCGCCTCCGCCACCGCCACCGCCACCACCTCCTCCTCCGCCGCCGCCCGCGCCTGAGCCCGTGGTGGTGACCGCCGAGCGGCGCGCATCGGCCGACGCGGCGGACGCATCGACCCGCGTGAGCGAGGTCGTCGTGTCGGCGGCCAAGGCCAGGGCCGCACCGACGTCCGCCGATCCCGCCGCGCGTCTGCGCGCCGCCGCCGCCGCCGGTCGGGTGTCCGAGATCAAGACCCTGCTGGTCCAGGGCGCGCCCGTCGACGCCGCCGACGCCGCCGGCCGGACCGCCCTGATGGCGGCGGTCCAGGCGCGCCAGCCCGCCGCCGCCGCGCTGTTGCTTCGCCACGGCGCCGACCTGGACCTGACCGACCAGGCCGGCGAGAGCGCCCGGCAGATGGCGGCGGCCATCGCCGACCCGGCGCTGGACAAGGCGCTGGGCTTGGCGCCGTAGCTGTTTCGGTGACCGTTTTCTTATCTCAGCGGGTCCAACGACCTCCGCGACAGCGAAGACGAGATAAGGAAGTTGTCCCCGAAAAGCCCCCGAACTAGCCCAGCCGCAGCGCCCCCTCGACGCCGCCCCGGCGCCAGCTTAGCTTGTAGTCTTCGCGAAGGTTGCGGCGGCTTGGCCGGGGGGCGGGATGACCAGTGACGGCCAGACGGGCGCCGGGGACGCGGATGCGCCATTCGCCGCGCCCGCGCCCAAGCGCAAGCGGCGCCGGGGCGTCAACTATCCGCTGATGGTGGCCGGCTTCGCGGTGGTCTGCGCGGCCGGCTTCTGGGGCTTCTACAAATATTCGCCCCACGCCAGCCTGCTGGCCAGCATCCAGGGCGTGCCCAGCAAGGAAGAGGCCTACACCTGCCTGGAAAACCACGACTACCCCTGCGCCGAGGCCGACTACTACGCCTATCTGAAACAGTACCCGAACGACGCGCCGGCCACCGCCATCCTGGCCATCACCCTGACCAAGGACGGCCAGCACAAGGAGGCGCTCCACTACTACAAGAAGGCGCTGGCGCTGGGCGTGGCGACCTATGACCTCTACGCCGGCTACGCCGCCAGCCTGGCCGCGATCGGCGACATCGATGGCGCGATCAAGATGAACTACGCCTCGCTGCAACTGGCCCCGACCCTGGTCGACGTGCGCGGGACCCTGGCCGACCAGCTGGTGCAGAAGGGGCGCGGCCAGGAGGCGCTGACCCTGCTGACCAACTTCGACCGCCAGCTCGAGGACGAGGGCCAGCCGGACTATTTCGCCGCCCAGATCGCCCGCATCAAGACCCGCCTGGGCGGCGGCGCGGGCCCGGCTCCCGGCGCCGGCGCGGCCCAGCAGCTGGCGGCGAACGAGGACCACGGCGCCGCGGCGGCCGGCGTCAGCGAGATTCCGCTCCAGGCCGCCGACGGCGCCCTCTATGTGCCGGCCATCGTCGACGGCGACCTGCACCTGCGCTTCGTCATCGATTCCGGCGCCACCCAGGTCTGCATCCCCGGCGAGGTCGCCCGCACCCTGATGCAGCAGGGCAAGATCGGCGCGAGCGACTATCTGGGCCAGGGCTACGCCATCCTGGCCGACGGCAGCCGCGTCCCCGCCCGCCTCTTCCGCCTCCACTCGCTCCAGGTCGGCGACCATGTGCTGCACAACGTCACCGCCACCATCACCCCCGGCGGCGGCCCGCTGCTGCTGGGCCAAAGCTTCCTGAAGCGGTTCAAGTCGTGGTCGATCGATAATCACCGGCGCGTGTTGATGCTGGAGGGGTAGGGGGGATCACTTTTGGGGAGACGACGGATTCACTTTGCTATTTCGGTGACAGTTTACTTATCTCGACCGGGCGGCCGCGCAGGCCGGCGGGCCATCGGAGATAAGTAAACTGTCACCGAAATAGCTATTCCACCTAGGCGGTATGGCGAAGTCCGCATTGGGGCGGGGACCGGGGCGCCCGTCACTCACGCCGCGCCGGCAGGTCCACTCTGCCGTGTATCCCACCGCGTCCCCCGTTTCCTTCGTCCGTCAGACCTGCGATCCTGATCGTCGATGTGCGCGGGGTGGGGCTATGCGGTACGGACGGATCTTGGGCGCGCTCGCCCTGTTGGGATGGGCGCTCGCGCCGCTGTCGGCCGCCGCCCAGGACCGGCCGTCGATCAACCTGCCGTCGTGGGTGACGTTTCCGTCCGACGAATTGAACCTGACCGACTTCTACCCGGAGTCCGCGGCGGTGTCGGGCCTGGGCGGCGCGGCGACCATCCGGTGCCAGCTGGAGCCGGGACACGACCTGTCGCGGTGCGTTCTGCTCGATGAGTCGCCCAAGGTCGGCTTCGGCCAGGCCGCGCTCGCCGCGTCCGAACTGATGACCGTCAGCGGCGCGCCGGCGTCGGCGATGCCAGACCCGCGCCACGTGGACATTCCCTTTGTCTTTCACTGGCCCGCCGGGATGACCCTGCCGCAGTCGGCGATCGATCCGCGCATGGTGACCAACCCGAACTGGAAGAAGCTCCCGTCCGCGGACGATCTGGCCCAGTTCGTGCCCTCCTCGATGACCAACGGCAAGGTCAAGCTGCTGTGCTTCGTCACCCTCCAGGGGTTGATGGACCGGTGCCGGGTGATGAGCGAGTATCCCGCCGGCTCCGGCCTCGGCGCGGCCGCCCTGCACATCACCCAGTTCTTCCTGATGACGCCGCGCCTGTTGGACGGCGTGCCGACCGCCAACGCCGAGGTGGTCATTCCCGTCGCCTTCAGCAATCCCTCGGGCCAGACGCCCGGGCCGTCCGGCCCGACGCTCAAGGTGCTGGGGACGGTGATTTGGGCCGAGACCCCGACGGCCGATCAGGTCGCCGCCGCCTTCCCCAAAGCCATGACCGACAAGGTGGAGCAGGGCCACGCCATCATCCGGTGCTACTTCAGGCCGGACGGAACCGTGCACGACTGCGATCCGGTCGTGGAGCTGCCGCCTGGCAAGGGGTTCGGGTCGGCCGCGGTCGGCCTGGCCAAGTATTTCAAGGCCAATATCAACGCCTACGGCAAGGACCAGCTGAAGGGATTTGCGGTGGACATCCCCGTCAACTTCGCGGGCCCCAAGGCGCCGGCCGCGACCGAGATCACCGCGCCGGTCTGGACACGGGCCCTGGACCCCAACGCGGCGCAGTACGTCTATCCGCCCCAGGCGGCCGCCGCCCATGTGGCGACCGGCAAGGGCGTCGTCGCCTGCACCGTCAACCACGCCGGCGCCCTGACCAACTGCCAGGTGATCCGGGAAGAGCCGGCGGGCCTTGGCTTTGGCGCGGTCGCGGTGCAGGTGGCCCAGGTGATGGCGCTCAACCCGTGGACCGACCAGGGCAACCCGGTGGATGGCGACAGCATCCGGCTTCCGCTGGTGTTCAAGCTGCCGCCGGCCGATGCGCCGACCAAGGCTCCGGCGGACGCGCCCAAGCCCTAGGCGGCTGTCGGGCCGCCGAAATCGCGGCCGCTTCCGCGAGTCGAAGCTGTAGTCGACGCCCACCCGCACCAGATCGCCGGCGAAGTCGGCCGACCAGCCGCTCCTGGCGCCGGACGTCGTAGGGCGTTGCGGAGAATTTTCAGTGTCAGCTATTTCGGTGACAGTTTACTTATCTCCGCCGTGCGGCCGCGCAGGTCGGCGGGCCATCGGAGATAAGTAAACTGTCACCGAAATAGCTCTCCACCCCTCCCGGCGTGACATTTGCCCCCCTTCGGTCTATCGCCCCGGATCATGAGCGCCCCATCTCCCGCCGCCGAAGCCGCGCGCCGACGCACCTTCGCCATCATCTCCCACCCCGACGCCGGCAAGACCACGCTGACGGAGAACCTTTTGTTGGCCGGCGGGGCGATCCGGGCGGCCGGCGCGGTGCGGGCCAGGGGCGAGCAGCGGCGCACGCGCTCGGACTGGATGAAGATCGAGCGCGAGCGCGGGATCTCCGTGTCGGCCAGCGCCATGACCTTCGATCACGCCGGGCTGATGTTCAACCTGCTGGACACCCCCGGGCACGAGGACTTCTCGGAGGACACCTACCGCACCCTGACGGCCGCCGACGCGGCGATCATGGTGCTGGACGCGGCCAAGGGCATCGAGGCCCAGACGCTGAAGCTGTTCGAGGTCTGCCGCCTGCGCGACATCCCCATCGTCACCTTCATCAACAAGATGGACCGCGAGGCGCTGGACCCGTTCGAGCTGCTCGATGAGATCGCCTCCAAGCTGCAGCTGGACCCCGCGCCGCTCTATTGGCCCGCCGGCTCGGGCGGACGGTTCAAGGGGATGATGGACCTGCGCGGCGAACGCTTCCTGCCGTTCCAGAAGCGCGGCTCGGGCGAGCCGGAGGGCCATCCCGACGCCATCGCCTTCAAGTCCAACGCCATCAGCCGCTTCCTCGATCCGGAGGAGCAGGCCGAGGTGGAGGAGGGCGCCATGCTGGTGCAGGAGGCGGCCAAGCCGTTCGATCCGGTGTCGTTCCTGGAAGGGCATATGACGCCGATCTTCTTCGGCTCGGCCCTGCGCCATTTCGGCGTCGACCAGCTGCTGGACGGGATCGGCGCCTATGCCCCGCCGCCCAAGCCGGTCAAGGCGACCCGTAACGGCGAGGAGACCCATGTGGCGCCGGGCGATCCGGAGGTCACCGGCTTCGTGTTCAAGGTCCAGGCCAATATGGACCCCAACCACCGCGACCGGGTGGCGTTCCTGCGGCTCTGCTCGGGCGAATTCAAGCGCGGCATGAAGCTGAAGGTCCAGAACACCGGCCGCCAGCTCTCGGTCAACGCGCCGATCATGTTCTTCGCCTCGGACCGCGAGCTGGCCGAGGACGCCTTCGCCGGCGACGTGATCGGCATTCCCAACCACGGGGTGCTGCGGGTGGGCGACAGCCTGTCGGAGAGCGGGACCTTGCGCTTCGCGGGCCTGCCCAACTTCGCCCCCGAAATCCTGCGCCGGGTGCGGGTCAAGGATCCGCTCAAGGCCAAGCACCTGAAGAAGGCGCTGGAAGGCCTGGCCGAGGAGGGGGTGACCCAGCTGTTCCGCCCGACCCTGGGCTCGGACTTCATCGTCGGCGCCGTGGGCCAGCTGCAGTTCGAGGTGATGGCCGACCGTCTGGCCGGCGAATACGAGCTGGACGTGATCTTCGAGCCCGCCCCCTTCGCCGAGGCCCGCTGGCTGGCCGGCGCCAAGGCCGACGTCGACGACTTCGCGAGCAAGCACAGGACGTCCATGGCCGAGGACATCGACGGCCAGACCGTCTATCTGGCCAAGTCAGCCTGGGACATCGGCTATGTGCAGGAGCGGTTCCCGAAGGTGAGCTTCCTGAAGACCCGGGAGCGGGGGTAGGTGGTGTTTTTCTTGTCGGGCCGTGGCTCCGTAGGCCTTCTCCCCTCGAGGGAGAAGGTGGCCCCCGAAGGGGGTCGGATGAGGGGCCGCGCTGTAGAGCGAGGATCGGTGCGGCGGACCTTTTTTCGGGCCTCAAAGGAAAATCTGATTCCAGGAACCCAGAATCGCCGGCGCGACCCCTCATCCGTCAGGCTTCGCCTGCCACCTTCTCCCGCAAGGGGAGAAGGAATACCGACATGACCGCCGCCGCCGCCGTCTATGGCGATCCCCTGTTCTCGCTGGTCGAGGTTGCGTCCGACGCCCGCCGGTTCTCGCCGCTGGTCGTGGGGCGCGACCCGGTCGAGGACGCGGTCACGGCCGGTTACGCCAGCTTCATCGTCGCCGCCCCGCCCGGCGTGCTGGAGCGGCGCTTCGTCATCGCCCACGCCCTGCGGGCGCTGGCGCCGGACGGCGAGCTGGTCGCGCTGGCGCCCAAGGACATGGGCGGCTCGCGGCTGCGCAAGGAGCTGGAGGCGTTCGGCTGCGCCGTCAATGAGACCGCGCGGCGCCACCACCGCATCTGCGTCGTGCGAAAACCCGCCGCGCCGACCGGCCTGGACGCCGCCATCGCCGAGGGCGGGCTGCAGCGGGTCGAGCCGCTCGGCCTGTGGTCGCAGCCGGGGGTGTTCAGCTGGGACCGGATCGATCCGGGCACGGCGCAGCTGATGGCCTCGAAGCCGAGGTTCGCCGGCCGCGGCGCCGATTTCGGCAGCGGGATCGGGGTGCTGGCCAAGACGGTCCTGTCCTCGCCCGACGTGACGGCCCTGGCGCTGATCGACATCGACGCCCGCGCGGTGGCCGCCTCGCGCCGCAACGTCGAGGACGCGCGGGCCAGCTTCCTGCAGGCCGACCTGCGCGGGCCGGCGCCGGGCGTCAGTGACCTGGACTTCGTGGTCATGAACCCGCCCTTCCACATCGGCGGGCGCGAGGACCGGGGCCTGGGCCAGCAGTTCGTGCGCCAGGCGGCCGCGGCCCTGCGCAAGGGCGGGACCCTGCGCCTGGTGGCCAATATCGGCATGCCCTACGAGGCGGTGCTGAACGAGGCGTTCAAGACCGTCACCCCCTTGGGCCAGCGCGACGGCTACAAGCTGATCGAGGCGCGCAAATGAGCGGCGCGCGCGTGACCGGGGCGGGACGGTGAAGCCGCCCAGCATGCGGCTGGACCGCCTGCTGGCCAACCTCGGCTATGGCTCGCGCCGCGAGGTGCAGGGCCTGGTCGACGCCGGCGAGGTGCTGCTGGACGGGGCCGAACTGACCGACGCCAGCGCCCGGCTCGCGGTCACCCCCGATTTGCCGGCGCGAATGACGGTGGAGGGCCGCCCGCTGGATCCGCCGCCGCCGCTGGTGCTGATGATGCACAAGCCGCTGGGCGTGGTCTGTTCGCACAAGGAGGCCGGGCGCAGCGTCTATGAACTGCTGCCCAGCCGCTGGCGGGGGCGCAATCCGGCGCTGTCGACGGTCGGGCGGCTGGACGCGGACACCAGCGGGCTGTTGCTGCTGACCGATGACGGGGACTTCCTGCACCGGGTGATCTCGCCCAAGGCCCACATCGCCAAGCGCTATGCGGTGACCCTCGATCGCCCGCTGAAGGGCGACGAGGGCGCGGTGTTCGCATCCGGGACGCTGATGCTGGAGAGCGAGACCACGCCGCTGCGGCCGGCGGCGCTGGAGCTCCGCTCGGAAACGAAGGCCTGGCTGACCATCACCGAGGGCCGCTACCACCAGGTGCGCCGCATGTTCGCGGCGGTCGGCAATCATGTGACGGCGCTGCACCGCGACCGCGTCGGCGGGCTGGACCTGCCCGCGGATTTGCCGGCGGGGGGCTATCGCCTGTTGCGGGATGACGAGCGGACGGCGCTGTTCGGCTAGTCCGAAGACGTCTTCGTGAAACACCCCCCCGAAGGGAGAGGGAGGGGCCAGCGCCCTTCGGGCGACGGTCATCCAACCGAAATCGGCTCAATCACGCATCCCGCCGCCGAATCTCCGCGTTAACCCCTTGTTAAGCTCCACGGCTCCGGCTTTGCTAATGGATGACTAACCCTCGCCGACCTGTTCCGGCGTGGCACGTATTTCCCTTGGGAGCGGTCGTCCGATGTTTGAGTTCAGTCGCGAGCTGAAGCGTTTCTTTCAGCCTGACGCCCCGAAGGATGGCTTGACCGGCGGCGACGCCAGTCTGCTTGAGATGCTCGAACTGAAGATGCTGCTGGCCGAGGCCCGCTCGGCCGATATCGCCGCCGGGCGCGTCAGCGCGACCGATCGGCCGATGCGCCGGCTGGAAGCGGCCATCGTCTGGCGTGAGGTCGCCCGCCGCACCGGCGACGCGACCGCGCTGCGCAAGTCGGCCTCGTCCGCCGAGCTGGCCGCGACCGGCTTCAAGGCCGAGCACCGGATGCAGGGCTGGGCCCGCGCCCGTTGCGAACAGGCCTGCGCGGCCCTGCTGGGCGCCGAACTGTTCGGCGACGACGGGCTAAACGCGGCCGCTGACGTCGCCTTCGCCGACGCCGCCTCGGTCGGGGGCCATGGCGTCGCCATCCAGATCGCCGAACTTGGCCGCGCCCAGATCGCCGCCCGCACCGCCATCGCCACCAGCGACCGGGCCCAGAGCCTGGCCATCGCCGCCCGCTTCGAGGCGCCCAGCCAGGCGCTGGACGCGCACGGGCGCCGCCGCGCCATCGGCCGGCTGCTCGCCGCCCAGGCCAGGGCCGACCGCGCCCGGTTCCTGGTCGGCTGCGGCCTGCGTCTGAAGGACCCCATGCTGCTGCGCATGGCGCTCGACAGCCTGACCCAGACGCTGACGCGCCTCGACTACGCCTATGAACCGCTGACCTGGGCGCGCGCGGCGACGCTGCGGGCGATCGCCAAGACCGCCCTGGCCGACCTGGACGGCGAGCTCGTCCAGATCGCCGACGCCACCAACGAACTGGTCGACGTGCTGGAGCATGTCGGCCGCGACCACAGCCCGCTGGATTGGGCCCGGACCGAGGTCGCCCTGGCCGGCGCCCTGCAGATGCTGGGCGAGGCGGGCAACGGTCAGGACACGGCCTTCGACCAGGCGGTCGCCTGTCTGGATCGGGCGCTGACGGTGTTCAACACCCAGCCGGCGCTCAGCGAGCGGGCGTCCGCCGCCTATGGCCGCGCCGTCAGCCTGGCGCGCCGCGCCGAGCTGTCCGGCGACCTGGCCGCCCTGGCCAAGGCCGAGGTTGGGCTGCGCGCCGAACTGGCGGTGACCAACCCGTCGCTGGATCCAGTGGGGTGGGCGGTGCGTCAGCTGAACTTCGCGCGCATCTATGAGGCCCGGGCCGGGCTTGTCGGGCCTGACGACCGCGAACGCGCCGCCGCGGCCCTGGCCCTGTCAGCCGCGCTCGATGTGTTCGGCGAGCACGGGCTGCGCTCGCTGGCGGACGTGGCCGCGCGCGGTCTGGAGCGGATGCGGGTGGTTCAGGCCTGATCGAGGATCAGGCGAAGGAGCCCAGCCGGTCGACCAGCAGGGCCTCGATGCGGGCGCGCCGGGCCGCCTCCTTCTCTGCGCGGACCTGGCTTTCGCGGCGCTTCTTCTGGCGACCGCGGATCGATGAGATCGTCGCAAAGAACAGCACCAGCGAGACGCCCGCGGTAATCAGGTTTTCCTGCAGGGCGTAGGACGAGAGCTTGACGTCGGAATCCAGGAAGATCCGATCGATGTAGAACTCCAGCCCCTGCACGACCATCGCCAGCGCCAGCCAGTTACTGGCGTACCGCAGGGCGATGTAGAGGAAGCCGAACGACATGATCGCGGTGGTGATCAGGTCGGTCAGGCCGGATGCGGTGTTGTGGGAAAGGTGGAAGGCCTGCAGCAGGTCGATCAGCGGAATCCCGCCGATGGCCACGGCCACGCGCAGAAGCGCGCCGTATCGCTCAGGAGATCCGCCCTTGACCAGCGCAAAGACACTGGCGCCGAGGCAGATGGTCAGACAGATCCAATAGACCGGCGTAGGCATACCCGCACCTCAGTTTCCCAAGGTGCGGGTACCTGAATACTCCTAAGATATAGGAAACTCAGAGATTAGGACGCCTGGCGCATCGTAACGGGCGTGTGCGCCTCGTCGTCGATGGAGCCCTTCACGAGGTCGGCCTTCACCGGGATGCGCATCGCCTTGGCGAGGCGGCCGAGACCGTTGTGCACTTGCACGGTGGAGGCGCGGGCCGTTTCCAGGGCGACGAGCGCCTGGGTCAGGTTGGCCAGTTCCTTGTCACCGACGACGGTGGACATGCTCAGCTCACGGCGCGCTTCGATCAGCGTGGTGAGCAGTTCGGCGGCTTCCGTCATCGCCGTATCGATCGACTTCTCGGCCGCTTGCAGCTTGGTGTTGATGCGCTGAGCGACAAATACCTTGTCCATTACCAATCCCTCCGACCCAAAAACCAGTTGGTAAAGAGAAGGTAAACACAGGCATAATGGGGGCGTCTAGCAAAAAGTGAACAAAACCCTAAAATTCAGCTGCGACATTTTGGGTTGCAGTTGAGTCGATATCCCGTCCGCATGTTGTGAAAAACCCAACTGGCAAAGGGATTTGTGCGAGATTCGCGCGTCCGGAGAATTTCCCCCGGCGAGCGAAAACCTTAATGCCGTTAACCTTAACAGGCGATTTTCCGCCGGCTTTTGAGCCGGTGCGCGCAGCCAGTAACTTGATCTATTCGTTAATAACTTAGGCCGCGGCGACGTCGCCGGTCTGGCGCCGCATGCGCCAGAATCGGATCGTGCGGTTGGCCGCGTCGCGCGGCAGGTCGGCGTAGAGCTGGCCGTATTCGCGGGCGCGGCCCATCGCGTCGGTCTCGCGCCCGAGCACCAGGATGGCGAAGGTCAGGAACAGGGCGCGGTCGAAGTCGGCCGCCTTGCAGACGATCGCCAGGGCGTCCAGCTCGCGCTTGACCAGGATGCGGCGGGCGGTGTGGAAGTCGATGTCGGCCAGGTCGGCCAGGGCGACCAGGAACTTGGTCTGTTCGCCGTTGCGCAGGAAGGCGGCCAGGGCGGCCGGACCGATCCCGCCGCGCGCCTTCAGGGCCTTGATCGCCGCCTCGGCCACGGCATAGTCGGCCGGCAGGGCCCCGTCGCGGGTCGCCAGCCGCTTGCGGCCGACCGAAAGCGCCGCCTCCAGCTCGGCCGGATCCATCTCGGCGTTGCGCTCGAGGATGCGGTCGCGCAGGCGCGCCTCGACCACGAAATACATCTCGTTGAGCAGGTCGGGCGGCAGGGAGTGACGATCGACCACCGCCTCGTGCAGCTGCGGATTGGCGCTGGCCCGATCGACGACGGCTTCGTGCGCGGCCCGCGAGAGGGCGGCGTTCTCATTGCGCAGCAGCACGCCCAGGGTGTCGTCGTCGCCGCGTTCGACGATGGCCTCGGACACCGCCTCGGGCACGAACTCGCGCCGGGAGATGGCCCGCAGATGGTCCTGGCCGTGCGTGCGGGCCAGAACCAGCAGGTCATCCTCGCTGAGCGCGGGCGAGCGCCGCAGGACGGGGGCGGCCACGCCGATCTCCGAATCGCCGGCCAGGTTGACGACCAGCCGGCGTGGCGCGCGCGGGGCGTCCGCCATGCGCTCGGCCAGTTCGGCGCGAACCTCCTGCTCCATGTCCGCCGCAAGCTGGCTCAGCACGTCGTCGAACAGCGCCAACTCGGTCGGGCTCTGGCCGTCGTCGGCGGTGAAGAACAGGTCGGTCACCTGACGCAGCAGCTCGCGTCGCCGCTCGCTCGAGGGCTCCTGGGCGAGCGTGATCAGGTGGTGAATCTTGGAGGTCATGGACGACTTTAGTTGAGCGCGGACGCGTCGGAAGCCGACTGGGCGGCTTCGTTCGCGGCGCGGGTTTGGTTGGTGGCGGCGGCGGCGCTCATGTTGGCGGTCTGGGCGCTGCTGAGGTGCGGCGGCGGCAGGGGCGGCGGTTCGGCCAGGTCGGTCGACCCGCTTTCGGCCAGGAACTGCGGCGTCAGGGCGATGGGGTCGGGTTGGACCCCGTACTGCCGCGCGACAGAATAGAAGTGCGGCGGCGCGCCCTCGCCAGGCGCGACGAGCGGCTGCGCGGATGGGCCCGACGGCGGCGGCGCATAGAGGCTGGTGGGCAGGCCGCTCCGGGGCGCCGGAGTCGGGACGGGCGCGGGGGCTGGGGCGGGCGTCGCGGCCGGCGCCGCCTGCTTGCCCGGCCACGACAGCGCCGAGACGGGGAGGATCTGGGCGGCGCGGTCGGGCGTGGGGCCGTAGCGGTCCTCGGCATGCGCCGCGCCCGCGGCCAGCAGGGGCGCGAGGGTCATTGCGGCGATGGTCAGGACCGGGCGCATGCTGGACAGCCGTATTAAGTGTCGGCTTCAACCCTAACCGCCCGTGGCTTAACCGGCGCCTAACGGCCCCGCCAACGGCGCAGGATCGCCTGCTCGCCGAGCTGCAATCCCGAATAGAGAGTCACCGCCATCGCCGCCAAAACGAGCAGGGCGGCGAGCATCTTGGCGGTCTGCAGCCGGTGCTGAGCTTCCAGGATGCGCCAGGCCAGACCATGGGCGCCGCCGCTGCCGGCGACATATTCGGCGACCACCGCGCCCACCAGGGCCAGCCCGGCGGCGACCTTGAGCCCCTGCAGGATGAAGGGAACCGCTGACGGCAGGCGCAGGCGCAGCAGGCGCTGCACGCGGTCGGCGCCATAGAGGTCGAACAGTCGCTCCAGGTCCGGGTCGGCGGATTTCAGACCGGTGAGCGCGCCGGAAAAGATGGGGAAGAAGGCGACCACGATCGCCAGGGCCACCACCCCGCGTTCGGGGTGGTCCAGGCCCGCCCAGATGTTGACCAGCGGGGCGATGGCGACGATCGGGGTCACTTGAAGGATCACCGCCAGCGGCCGCACGGCGTCCTCGACCGCCCAGTGCAGGCTGACGGCCAAGGCGATGGCGCCCGCGATCAGGCTGGCGGCGATCCAGGCGATGATGGCGACGCGCAGGGTGTTCCAGGCCGAGCTGGCCAGGATGTCGAAATTATCCCGCGCCGCGATCACCACGTCGGACGGCGGCGGCAGGATGAAGGTCGGCACCGCCCACAGGCGGCAGGCGGCTTCCCAGGCCGCCAGCAGCACGGCGATCAGCAGGATCGGCGCGGCGATGGAGACCATCCGCTTCATGGGGCCCTCATGGCGCGGTCGAGGTCATTGGAGATCTTCTCGGCGGCCTCGCGAAAGGCGGCCGTGGTGCGGAACCCGGGCGGGCGCGGGAAGGGGGCGTCGATGGTCGTCTGGCCGGCGTCGCGGCCGGGACCGCGGGTCATCACCAGCACCCGCTGGGCCATGTAGGCGGCCTCCTCGACATTGTGGGTCACGAAGACGATGGCCGGCCGGGTCTGGGCCCAGAGGTGGTGGACGTCCTCGGCCAGGTCGCGCCGGGTGATCTCGTCGAGCGCCGCGAACGGTTCGTCGAGCAGCAAAAGCTTGGGATTGGTCACCAGCGCGCGGGCCAGCGAGACCCGCATGGCCATGCCGCCGGACAGCTGCGCCGGCTTGGCGGCCTCCACGCCGCCCAGCTTGACGCGCACGAGCGCCTCGGCGGCCTGGCCGCGGGCGTCGCGCGCCGAGGTTCCGGCCAGCTCCAGCGGCAGGGCGACATTGTCGAGGGCGCTGGCCCAGGGCATCAGCGTCGGGGCCTGGAAGACCACCGAGGTTTCCCCGCGCCCCGATGCGCGCCGCACGCTCCCGCGGGTGGGGCCCTCCAGCCCCGCCAGCAGCCGCAGCGCCGTCGACTTGCCGCAGCCGGACGGTCCCACCAGGGCGACGATCTCGCCGGGCGCCAGCGCAAAGTCGAACGGGCCCAGCGCGCGGCCGCGGGGATAGTCGACCTCGACGTTGAGGAGTTCAGCGATGGGTTGGGTCATCGGTCCAAGGTCGCCGGGCCCTGTGAACCAATTCCTTCCCCGACGGGGCGGCAATTAGAATGTCGAGACGTCATGCCACCCCTACTTCACGCCCGTCGGCAGGAACTGCAGCGTGTAGACGCCGCGGTAGTCCACCGTCTTGGGATAGTCCTTCGGCAGCAGCGTGGTGGCCATGTCGAAGAAGGCGGCCCAGCGCTTGTCGGTCATGGCGCCGATGCCGTCGGTCTTGGCGTCGCCGGACAGGACGATGCCCTTCTCGCGCATCTTGCGGCGCGCATAGTCGAGCAGGTCCGGGGTCATCTCCGGATTGTCCCTGAGGATCAGGGCGTCGGCGGGCGCGGGGTTGCCGTAGAGATAGTCCTTCCAGCCGACCGCGGTGGCGTCGACGAAGGCCTTCACCGCCGCCGGGTTGGAGGCGATGAGCTTGTTCGACGCCAGCACCATGGCCGCGTAGCCGGGGTAGCCGGCGTCGGCCAGCAGGAAGACCGCCGGCTTCATGCCGCTGGCCTTCTCGATCGTATAGGGCTCGCTGGTGACATAGCCCTCCTCGATGGCCCGCTTGTCGGCCAGGAAGGGGGCGGAGCTGTCGTACTTGCGCACCTGGTCGTCGGTCAGGCCGTACTTGGCCTTCAGCCACACCCAGAAGGCGGTGACCGAGGCGTCGGAGATCATGATGGGGTGGCCCTTCATGTCGGCGAAGCCGTTGATGCCCTGGTCGGGGTGGGCGATCAGCACCTGGGGGTCGCTCTGCATGGTGGCCATCACCGCCTTGGCCGGGGCGTTGGCGGTGGCCAGGTTCATGACGATGAAGCTGTTGGAGCCGATCCCAAGGTCGATGGAATTGGTCGCCAGCAGCTGCGGCACGTCCACCGCCGGGCCGCCCTGGATCAGGGTCACGTCCAGGCCGCGCTTCTTGTACTCGCCGGTCGCCAGCGCCTCATAGAAGCCGCCCTGTTCGGCCTGGGCGTGCCAGTCGGTGGCGAACTTGATGGGGGTCAGGCCGTTGGCCGACGCCGGGGCCTTGGCCGGCGAGCAGGCGGCCAGCGCGACCATCGCCGCCAGCGCGATTCCCGTCGCGGCCCCGCGCAAAAGCTTCATGGTCGTTCTCCCCGCAGCCAACCTGGCGCAACCTAGGCGCCGACGCGGCTTTCGCCAAGCGGGCTTCGTCGTTGCAAAGGGCGCGCGCGGGCCAATCCCGCTATAACGTCGCCCATCGGGGGGTAATACGTCATGCAGGCCTGGTTCGATTTCTACGCCGTCATCGGCGCGGCCGCGGCGACCCTGACCGGGCTGCTGTTCGTGGCCATGTCGATGAACGCCGCCGCCGCCCTGGCCAAGGGGCCGGAGGGGTCGCGCCGGCTCGCCGAGCAGGCGTTCGAGAACTATCTGGCGGTGCTGATGGTGTCGCTGCTGGCCCTCTATCCCGACATGACCCTGACCAGCTTCGGGCGCATCACCCTGATGGTCACGGCCACCTGGACGGTCTGGGTGCTGGTGCGGCTCTATCAGGCGGCGTCCGAGCCCTCGGTGCACGAGACCCGCTCGGTGGCGCTGCGCCGGCACCTGTCGACCCTGATCGGCTTCGGCCTGCTGATCTACGCCGCCGCGCGCATGGCGATCGACGGCAAGGACACCCGCGACACCCTGGCGGCGGCCAATATCGTGCTGCTGTTTTCGGCGACCGAGAAGGCCTGGGGGCTGCTCAACCGCATCGCGGCGGTCGGGAAGGCGGACTGAGGGGCGCCGGGGGGTGTCCGATGGATGGCCCGGTCCCGCCCGCTCCTTAGCCTCGAGCCGCCCTAACCCGCCGGATCCATGCCCGCCGTCTCCAGCAGCCGGCCGAGCAGCCTGACCGATTCGGCCGTCGCCGCCGCGTCGCCGGTGAGCATCTGGGCGACCGACAGGCCCCGGACCGCCCAGACCACCAGCCGCACCAGCGCCGGCGGGAAGGCCTGGCCGGCGGCGGCTTCGTAGCGGCTGATGGCCCGCACCGAATCGGCCTCGATCTCGCGCTGCAGGTCGCCCAGGCGCTGGGCCAGCTCCGGGTCGCTGCGCGAGCCCATCATGATCTCGAGCACCGCCATCCCCGCCGGGCGGCCCAGCACCTTGGCGACCATCTCCGGCAGGCTGGCGATGCGCGCGCCGGGCTCGGCGATGGCGGCCAGCAGCGCGCTGTAGAGGGCCAGCTCCTCGGCATAGGCCTCGCGCACCACGAACAGCATCAGGTCCACCTTGGTGGGGAACTGATGCAGCATGGCGCCGCGGCTGACGCCCGCTTCCTTGGCCACCAGCAGGGTGGTCGTGGCCGCGTAGCCCCGCGCGTGCAGGCAGGCGATCGTCGTCTCCAGCAGTCGGCCGCGGGTGCCGGCGCTGCGCTGCGCCTGGGTGCGGCGCGCGGGCTTCGCCGCCGCCTGGCTCACGCGATCCCGCCGGCCCGGGCGATCGCCCCGAGGAGGAGCGCGCTCGGCTTGGGCGTGCGCCTGAAGGTGGTGCGGTCCACCGAGACCAGGCCGAACTTGGGCCGGTAGCCGCTGGTCCATTCCCAATTGTCCAGCAGCGACCAGTGCAGGTAGCCGCGCACGTCCAGGCCGTCGGCCACGCAGCGCTGCACCCCGGCGACGGCGGTCTTGATGAAGGCCACGCGGCGGGTGTCGTCCTCGGTGGCGATGCCGTTCTCGGTGACATAGATCGGGCGCCGGGTCAGTTGGGAGACGGTGCGGATCACCGCCTCCAGCGCCTGGGGCGCGAAGGCGTAGCCCATCTGAGTCACCTCCTGGCCCGGTTCGGGGGGCATGTCGGCCGTGGGGCCGACGCGGGTCTCGGTGTAGTTCTGTACACAGACGATATCGCCGGGCGCGGCCAGCCAGGGCGCCAGCACCTGGGCTCGCTTGGCCTCGACCCCGCTGGTCGGCAGCCCCGGCTTGTCGTCGTTGATGGCCAGCGTCACGCCCACCGGGAAGCGGTCGCCGGAGATCGCCTTGATCGCGTCATAGGCGCGCGAATGGGCCTCGACCGTGATCGGCTGGCGGGGGTTGAGCAGGTCCAGCATCGGGCTGGACCAGTTGGGATAGCCGGTCTGCCGCCGGGCGGCCGTCTGGGCCAGGGCGATCATCGGCGCCAGCCGGGTCACCGCCGGCGACCAGCTCAGCAGGGCGCCGATGTTCGGCTCGTTCATGGTGGCGGCCACGCCGATCAGATCGCCCAGATGGCGGGTGACGAGCTCGCAATAGCGGACAAACGGGGCGACGCCGTCCGGTGTCGAAAGTCCGCCGCCGGCCGCGTACCAGCGCGGCACGCTGTTGTGGATATAGGTCACCACGGGGGTCAGGCCATGGGCGTGGCAGCTTTCCAGCACCCGCCGATAATAGGCGATCCCGGCCAGGGAGATCTGGCCCTGCTCCGGCTCGATCCGCGACCATTCGATGGAGAAGCGGTGGGCGTTGAAGCCAAGCGAGGCCGACAGGGCGATATCCTCGTGCACCCGGTTGTAGACGTCGTCGGCGTCGCCCGACGGCTCGGCGAAGATCGGCGTCGTCAGATGCTCCAGCGCCCAGATGTCGCTGGCGTAGTTGCCGCCCTCGACCTGATAGGCCGCGCCCGCCGTGCCCCACAGAAAGCCCGGCCTGGCGATCCTTTGCGCAGCCGCGCCGGTCGCGCTCGCGGCGGCCGACAGCGCAAGGCCGGCGGACAGCAGGCTGCGGCGATCGATCTGGTCCATGGTCGTCCTCCCTGAGTGTTTGGACTCGGCGTAAGCGAGAGGAAAGAAACAGTCAATCTCGCTTGTTAATGCGCGCGGGGCCGGCGCCATCGCGTCCAAACCGGAAACGAACCCACTGATAATATTCAATACTAGGCTTGCGAAGACTTCCGCCGGTCGCCAGGGCGAGCCGCAGGTCAAAACCAAGTTGGGTGACGCGATCTGTTGTGGTAACTTAAGCCTGAGGTTGCAGGTTGTCTGACCGGTTCTTACCAGCAGATACCTGTGCGTCGGGGCTCGCATCACACGATCGGAAGAGGGGATTTAGGATGAATAAACTCGCCCTGGCGGGGCTGGGCGTTCTTGGCGTGGCGATCGCCGCGCCGGCCGCCGCCGCGCCGTTTGACTGGACCGGCCCCTATATCGGGCTGAACGCCGGCTACGCCGACGCCAACGCCAAGCTGAGCACCCAGGTTGGCGACAACACCTATTTCGCTGGCACCAGCGTAACCTCGATCGACGGCAACGGCGTCTGGAAACTCCGCCCGGAGGGCTTTACCGGCGGCCTACAGGTTGGCGCCAATCAGCAGTACGGCCATTGGGTGCTGGGCGTCGAAGCCGACGCGGACGCGCTCGACCTCAGCAAGGCGTCGCGCTTCACGACCTCATATCCCTGCTGCGGGGCGTCCTACACGATCCAGCAGGGCGTCAAGACGACCTGGATGGCGACGTTCCGTCCCAAGCTCGGCTGGGCCAGTGACAACTGGCTGGTCTACGCCACCGGCGGGGTGGCCATCACCGACGACGCCTACACCGGTCATTTCAGCGACACCTACTGGCCCATCAGTGAAACGGGCGGCTCGACCAAGGTCACCCGCGGCGGTTGGGTCGCGGGCGCCGGCGGCGAAATGGCCGTGGCGCAACAGATCAGCCTGCGGGTCGAGTACCTGCATGCCGATTTCGGGAGCATCCACACGACGGGCGTCGCCAGCCCCTTCTCGGCCACGACGCTCCTCCACTCGGCCTCGCTGTCGTCCGACATGGTCCGGGTCGGCGTGAACTACCACTTCGGAGCGCCGCCGCCTCCACCCCCGCCGCCGCCTCCGCCGCCCCCGCCTCCCCCGCCGCCGCCTCCACCCCCGCCGCCGCCTCCGCCGCCGCCCCCGCCGCCTCCGGCGTTCGTGGCCAAGGACTTCGTGGTCTACTTCCCCTTCGATCAGTTCATCCTGACCCCGGAAGCTCAGACCGTGGTGCAGCAGGCCTCGCAATACGCCAATGACGGTCACGCCACCCGCGTCGTCGTCGTCGGCCACACCGACACCTCCGGCGGCGTCGCCTACAACCTGCGTCTGTCCGAGCGCCGCG
>Ga0302196_10001840_pt1 | contig 20123 bp, 23 predicted proteins | sample II_Bog_N1_3_FD_198794 | JGI IMG/M metagenome (GOLD analysis project Ga0302196, IMG submission 198794) | Peat permafrost microbial communities from Stordalen Mire near Abisko, Sweden - II_Bog_N1_3 | ecosystem: Environmental > Terrestrial > Soil > Wetlands > Peat | place: Sweden: Abisko...
CCCACCATGATCAGCAGCGTGCCGTCACGCGCGCCCGGCAGCGAGCCGGTGACCGGGGCATCGAGCAGCCGAATTCCCTGCGCGGCGAGACCCGAGCCGATCTCGAGCGCCGCGGCCTGGCCGATCGTCGAGCAGTCGACGCACAGCAGGCCGGCCGCGGCGCCCGCCGCCGCGCCATCGGGGCCGAGCAGCAGCTCGCGGACCTGCGGCCCATCGACGACCATCGTGAAGAGGATCTCGACCTCGGCGGCGAGCGCCGCGGGCGAGGCTGCGACGCGTCCGCCGTGCTCGGCGACCCAGTCCGTAGCCGTCTGCGCCGTGCGGTTGTAGACCGTGACCTCGAAACCCGCCCGGCGGAGGTTCGCAGCCATCCTCGAGCCCATGATCCCGAGCCCGATGAAGCCGATGCGGGTGGGCGGCACGGCGCCCACCTTAGCGGCTGTGCTCGCCACTACGCCGCGAGCGCGGGTACTTCGCAGTCCTCGGTCTCGGCGAGGTGCTGATGCGACGGGCAGTAGCCGTTCGCGGGCAGCGGCGCGCGCTGGCAGGCGGTTCCCTTGCGTGTCACGGCGCGGCACTGCAGCGGGTTGCCCTGCGGGTCGACGCCGTTGCGCGGCAGGGTGGCCACGAACTCGTCGGCCAGCGCCATGTAGCGCTCGACGACCCCGTAGACCTGCTCCTGGCGGCAGACGGGGAAGTAGGAGCGAATGTCGCCGAACAGCGTGCGCGCGGGGCGCGCGAAGTAGTGGCGGTCGGTCGCGAGTCGCTCGACCGACGCCTCGCAGGCTCGCAGCAGGGCTTGGCGGACCTCGAAGACGCTGCGCGCGCCGCTGCTTCGATCCACCAGCGGCGAGAGCTCCCTGTAGATACCGCGACTGAACTGATACATGGCCCGCCCGTTTCTCTCGGTTGCAAGAGCACCAGACACCACTCGTCTGAGTGTCAACGAGCGCCAGTATGGACTCGCCGTGTGAAGCCCAATCGAGCGGAGATGTTATGCGCGCCTTAAGCGTCCATCTACGCGCGCGGGCGCCCTCAGTCCCAGCGCTCGAAGCTGATGGCGCCCTGCGGTGAGACGATCGTGTGCATCGCGTCGAGTTGGCGGTCGGTTTGGGGGAAGTCCAGGCGATTGTGGGCGCCCCGGCTCTCGTCGCGCGCCAGCGCGCAGGCCCCGATCAGCCGCGCCAGCGGATAGGGATCCTCGAGCAGGAGCTCGAGACCGTCCCGCGAGCGGCGCAGGCCGGCGTGCTCCCAAAGCGCCCTGCGGGTCGCCTGTGTGACGGCGCCGACGAGCTCGACCGCTTCGGGCGCGACCCCCGGCGCGGCCGCGGGCTCCTCGAGTGCGGCGCTCGCTGCGCGCCGGCCGAACACGAAGCACTCGCTGAGTGAGTTGGACGCGAGCCGGTTTGCGCCGTGCAGCCCGGTGGCGGCCGACTCGCCCACCGCGTATAGCCCGGCGAGCGTCGAGCGGGCGTGCAGGTCGGTCGTGATGCCGCCCATCATGAAGTGGGCGGCCGGCGCGACCGGGATCAGCTGCGTCGTCACGTCGATTCCGGCCTCGGCGAGCGTGTCGACGACGTTCGGGAAGAGCGTCGGATCGACCTCGCGCATGTCGAGTGAGACCGCCGTCGCGCCGGTGCCCTCGAGCAGCGCGTCGATCGCCGCCGAGACCTCGTCGCGCGGCGCCAGCTCATCCACGAAGCGCTCCCCGTCCGCGTCGAGCAGCCGCGCCCCTTCGCCCCGGATCGCCTCCGTCACGAGGTAGCCCTCGCGGCCTGCGACGCCGATCACAGCCGTCGGATGAAACTGCAGGAACTCGAGGTCGGCGAGCCTGGCGCCGGCGTGGTGGGCGAGCAGCATCCCGCTGCCGAGTGACCCCGGCGGGTTGGTCGTGCGCGCCCACAGCGCCGCCGCGCCGCCCGCGCAGACGACGACCGCCCGCGCACGCACGGTGCGCCCGTCCTCGCAGGCGAGGCCGACGCACCGCCCGTCCGCGACCAGCAGCGTGTCGGCGCGGGCATGCTCGAGCACCTCGATCAGGGGCTCCTGGGCCGCGAGCGCCGACAGCTGGCGAACGACGCGCCGGCCGGTCGCGCTACCGCCGGAGTGCACAACGCGGCGCATCGAGTGCCCGCCCTCCAGGCTGAGCGACAGCGCGCCCGCGAGGTCGGTGTCGAAGTGCACGCCGAGGCGCTCGAGGTCGCGCACCCGCGCCGGCGCCTCGGCGCACAGCACGGCGGCGGCCGAGGGCCGGACCAGTCCCCGCCCGGCGCGCTCGGTGTCAAGCTGGTGGCGGCTCGCGCTGTCGCCGGGCGCGATCGCCGCGGCGAGTCCGCCCTGCGCCCAGTAGCTCGCCGTCTGCGCCAGCGTCGTGGCTGAGATCAGCGCGACGCGGGCGCCCGCCGCGGCGGCGCACAGCGCGACGTAGAGCCCGGCGGCTCCGGCCCCGACGACGGCGAGCTCGGCCCGGGTCTCGCAGGCGTCTGACATTCGGGGGGTACCGTACAGCGATGGCGTCACCCATCTTCTTCAGCCACCCCGCCTCCGCCGAGCACGACACCGGTTCCCACCCCGAGCGCCGCGAGCGGATCTTCGCGATCGAGCGCCACCTTGAGCAGACGGGCTGGTTCGGCTTCGAGCGCCGCGACTCGCCGCGCGTGGCGCGAGAGCTGCTCGAGAGCTGCCACGACTCAGGCTACGTGGCCGCGCTCGAGCGGCTTTGCGCCGTCGGCGGCGGGCAGATCGATGACGACACGCTGGTCAGCCAGGGATCCTGGGAAGCGGCGATGCGGGCCGTCGGTGGCGCCGTGGCGGTCGTTGACGTGCTGCTCTCGGGCGAGGCGCCCGCCGCGTTCTCGGCCGGCCGCCCCCCCGGCCATCACGCGCTGCGCGCTCGCGCCGGCGGCTTCTGCCTGTTCAACAACATCGCGGTCGCCGCGATCCACGCGCTGGGCGCGCACGCGCTGGCGCGCGTCCTGATCTTCGACTGGGACGTCCATCACGGCAACGGCACCAACGACCTCTTCCACTCCACCCCGGAGGTGCTCTACGTCTCGATCCACGAGTCGCCGCTGTACCCCGGCAGCGGCCCCGCGAGCGACCGCGGCAGCGGCGCGGGGGAGGGTTTCACGCTGAACCTGCCGGTGCCGGCCTTCTCCGGCGACGACGTGTTCTGCGAGCTCGTGCACTCGCGCGTGATCCCGCTCGCGCGCGACTTCCGCCCGCAGCTGATCCTGGTCTCGGCCGGTTACGACGCCCACGCTGAGGACCCGCTCGCCGATTGTCTCGTGAGCGATGCCGGCTTTGCCACGATGACGACCGCGATCCGCCGGCTGGGGGAGGAGCTCGAGGCGCCTGTCGGCTTCGTCCTCGAAGGCGGCTACGAACTGGATGCGCTCGCCCGCTCTGTCGCCGCGACGCTTGAGGCGCTCAGCGGGGGCGAGCCTTAGCCGCACGGCTCGCAGCGGTGGCTCAGGAGGAGATCAGCGTCGCGACGGCGTAGCCGACGCCGACCAGTGCGAGCAGCCCGATCAGCGTTGCGGCAGCGCCGGCCGGGCGCCAGTGCGGTGTCTGGGCGACCCGCGTGAGGCTGCCGCTCCCGCAGGCGAGACACCAGCGCTGGCGGTCCGCGAGCTCAGCGCCGCAGACCTCGCACCGGCGTCCCGGCGTTTCGTTCACCCCGGCTCGCCGCTGCCTGGAGCGCCCTCGCCGGGCGGTTCGCCCTCGCCGGGTCGAGCGCCCTGGGTGGGCGGTTCGCCCTGGGTGGGCGGTTCGCCCTCGCTCGCCGCCGTCGTGGCGGCCGGTCCCTCGCCGGCGGTCGGGCGGCCGCAGGTAGGGCAGAAGTTGGCGGCGCTGTCGTGGATCGTCGAGCACTGCGGGCAGCTGTTGATGCCCGGCTCATGCAGGACGGCCAGCTCCTCTCGCAACTCGAGCGCGCGCTGGAGCGTCGCGAGCTCCCCGTCCAGCGCGCTGAGCGAGGCGAGCTTCTCGGCGAGTGGCGCCTCGCCGGGTTCGCCGAGGCGGTGCGATTCAAAGACGAACCCGCCGAGGTCGTGCAGCGCCAGCTCGCGCCGGCGGCGCAGGAAGCGCACCCGCCGGCGAATCACCGCCCGCTGCAGGAAGCCCGTCGCCGCGAGCCCACTGGACGCCGTTCCGGGACCCTCGGCAGCGTCGGCCTGCGCCGATCCGATCTCCGCCACGGCGCCGATGCTAGTGGACCTTCGCGCAAGCTTGCATCAACGTTGCCCCAGGCCCGTTCACGCGGGCTCCGGGCCGGTGGCGAGCAGCGAGCGCCAGGCGCTCGCGACACGTGCCGCCATCGTCTTGGAGGAGAACTCGCAGGCCCGTGTGCGGCCCTGCACACGCGGGTCTGGATTCGCGAGCGCCGGGGCGAGCGCCGCCGCCCAGACATCTCGGTCGTAGGGCGCGCACAGCGTGCCGGCGACGCCGGCGAGCGCCTGCGCGTGCACGCCGACCGGCGTCGCGAGCACCGGCACATCGCAGGCGAGCGCCTCGAGCACCGCGAGACCGAAGCCCTCGGCGTCGGAGGGCACGAGCACCGCGTTGGCGGCGTTGATCGCGAGCGTCACGTGATCTGGCGCCGTTGCACCGAGCGTGATCAGGCGCACGTCGCCGGCCAGCTCGCGGGCGCGGTCAAAGTGCTTGGAGACCCGGCGTGGGTCAAACGGGAACAGCAGGCAGGGCGTGTCCTGATCGAGGCCGAGGGCCATCCGCGCAGCCTCGCGCGGGATCGGGCGAAAACGCTCGAGCGCGACGCCGCATGGCAGAACCACCGGCTCGCGCACGACCGGTCCCAGTTCCGCCGCCAGCGAGGCCGAGGCGGTTGCGACGAGATCCATGTGCGCGAGTGCCGCGATCGTCAGGCGCCGCGAGCGCCAGTGGCGCACGTCCGTGCCGTGCAGCGTGACCGCGTGGCGCGGGCCGCGCAGCGCGAGCGCCGGCCATGCGGTCAGCCCGAAGTGGGCGTGGACGATGTCGAAGTTCGCTCCGGCGTAGCGGTGGCGCAACGAGGCCGCCGCGAGCGGGTACGAAAGCGTTCCCGGCAGGAACTCGAACAGCTCGACGTCGACGTCGCCGATGCGCGCCAGCGCGTTGACCTGGTCGCGGACGAAGACGCCGCGCCCCGGGTTCTCACGCGACGCCGCCATGTTCGAAACCACCAGCGCGCGCACGGACGCACGATAGCGGGAGACCATCTGGGATCATGGCTGCGGTGTCCACGCCGCCGCCCGCGCCCAACGAGCGTCCGATCGCCGTGTTCGACTCGGGCGTCGGCGGTCTCACGGTGCTGCAGGAACTGCTGGTCGAGCTCCCGCATGAGGACTTCCTCTACCTCGGCGACACCGCCCGCTTTCCCTACGGCGAGCGAAGTGCCGCGGAGCTCGAGCGCTTCGCGCTGGAAATCGGCGAGCTGCTGCTGGCGCGCCGCGCGAAGCTGCTCGTCGTCGCCTGCAACGCGGCCAGCGCCGCCGCGATCGGCGCGCTGCGCGAGCGGATGCTCTCGACCACCCTGGGCGTGCACGTCATCGGCGTGATCGACCCCGAGTCGCGGCAGGCCGCGAGCGTGAGCGCCAACCGCAGGATCGGGTTGCTGGCGACGAGTGCCACGGTCGCAAGCGGCGCCTACGCGCGGGCGCTCGCGGCGCAGGCGCCCGACGCCGAGCTGATCGCCGTGGCCTGCCCCGACCTCGCGCCGATCATCCAGCAGGGCTTCCCGTTCGATCATCGCGTGGTCGAGACGGTCCGCGCCTACTGCGCGCCGCTGCGCGAGGCCGGGGTCGACACCGTGATCCTCGGCTGCACCCACTACCCGCTGATCGCACCGATGCTCCAGCGCATGCTCGGGCCGGGCGTGACGCTGGTCACCTCGGGCCGCGCCCTCGCCCTCTCCGTCGCACGATCGCTGCAGCAGTCCGGGCTGGGGGCAGCGCGGCGCCAGGAGGGCGAGTACCGCTTCCTGTGCACCGGCGACGTCGAAAGCTTCCGGACCGTCGGCTCGCGCTTCCTGCAGATGCCGATCGAGCAGATCGAGCAGGTCCGGCTGCCGCTGGCGGAGGCGGCGTGACGCGCTCCTACGACCGCGCCGGCGACGAGATGCGGCCGGTGTCCTGCATCGGCGACTTCGTGCCACCGGCCAGCGGCTCGGCGCTGATCGCCGTCGGGCGCACACAGGTGATCTGCACGGCGAGCGTCGAGGGCGGCGTGCCGCGCTGGATGTCGGGCAAGGGCCGCGGCTGGGTCACCGCCGAGTACGGCATGCTGCCCGCATCCACAGGAGCCCGCAAGCAGCGCGACACGACGCGGTTGCATCCCGACGGGCGCACGGTCGAGATCCAGCGACTGATCGGCCGCGCGCTGCGCGGCGTCGTCGACTTCGAGGCGCTCGGCGAGCGGACGGTTTACCTGGATTGCGACGTGCTGGTTGCCGACGGCGGCACCCGCTGTGCCGCGATCACCGGCGCCTACGTCGCGTTCGCGCGGGCGATGAACCGCCTCGTCGCCGAGCAGGTGATCGAGCGCTCGCCGGTGTGCGGTGCGGTCGCGGCGATCTCATGCGGCATCGTCGCCGGCGTGCCGCTGCTCGACCTCGACTACAGCGAGGACTCGGTCGCCGAGGTCGATGCGAACGTGGTGATGACGGCCGACGGAGGCCTCGTCGAGGTGCAGGCAACGGCCGAGCGCACACCACTCTCGCGCGCGCACCTCGACGATCTCCTGGCGCTCGCCGCACACGGGATCGCCGGGCTGCACGCGGTCCAGGCGGCCGCGATCGAGGCGTAGTGGCCCGTCTGTGCCCGCGATGATCCTCGCGACGCGAAATCCGCACAAGCTCCGCGAGTTCCGCCGCGTGATCGGGCAGGACCGCTTGAGCGAGCTGCCGCCGGAGGTGGTGCTCGGGCCCGAGATCGGCGAGACCTTCGCCGAGAACGCCCTCGCCAAGGCGCGTACCGCAGCGCAGGCGACGGGCCGCGCGGCGATCGCCGACGACTCGGGCATCGCCGCGCAGGCGCTCGACGGCGCCCCCGGGGTTCGCTCCGCGCGTTTTGCCGGCGAGCACGCGAGCGACCAGGAGAACCTTGATCTGCTGACCCTCCGGGCTCCGGCGGGCAGCCGCCTGCGCTACATCTGCGCGCTCGCCTACGTCGATCCGCAGACGGGCGAGGAGCGCCTGTTCGAGGGCCGCTGCGACGGGCGGATGGCGGCGACGCCGCGCGGCAGCGGCGGCTTTGGCTACGACCCCGTGTTCGTGCCCGACGCGGCCGACGGCCGCACGATGGCCGAGCTCGATCCCGCCGAGAAGGACGCGATCAGTCACCGCGGCGCGGCGATCCGGGAGCTGGCGGCGTGGCTCGCGGCCGGTCGTCCATGAGCGCCCGCGCGCCCACGCGAGCGCACGCTGGCGTGCGATGAGCTCCGAGCACCACGGCGCGCCCAGCCAGCCGTCGGCCGCGAGCGCCGAGCGCTTCCGCGCGCCAAAGCAACGCGCGGCGGCGCTCTCGGTCGCCTCCAACGGGACGCTGATCGTGCTGAAGGTGATCGCCGGCATCGCCACCGGGTCGGTTGCCGTGCTGACCGAGGCGGCGCACTCGGGGATCGACCTGATCGCCTCGATCGTCGCGTTCTTCTCGGTGCGCAAGGCCGACGAGCCGGCCGACGCCGGCCACCCCTACGGGCATCAGAAGCTCGAGAACATGGCTGGCGCGATCGAGGGGACCCTGATCCTCTTCGGCGCGGCGATCATCACCTACGAGGCGCTTGTGCGCCTGGTGAAGGGCGGGCACGTTCACACGATCGGCGTCGGCATCGCCGTGATCGTCGTCTCGGCCGTCGTCAACCTGTTCGTCTCACGCGTCATCAGCCGGCGCGCGACACAGACCGGCTCGGTTGCGCTCGCGGCCGACGCGCTGCATCTGAGCGCCGACGTCGCCTCGTCCCTGGCGGTCCTCGCCGGGCTCGTGCTCGTCGCCTTCACCCACGCCGAATGGATCGACCCCGCCGTCGCGCTGCTGGTCGCCGCGGGCGTCGCGGTCGCCGGCGTGCGGATCCTGCTCAGCTCGTCGCGTTCGCTGGTCGACGAGGCGCTGCCCGAGGCGGAGCTCGAATGGATCCGCTCGACGATCCGCGAGCTCGGCGCCGAGCGCGGCGTCGTCGGCTTTCACAAGCTCCGCGCCCGCCGCGCCGGCACCCGCCGCTACGTCGACCTGCACCTGCAGTTCGCCGCCGGCACGACGCTCGAGGCAGCCCACGAGACCGCGCACGAGTTGACTGCGGCGATCCGCGATCGCCTCGCCGGCGCCGACATCCTGGTGCACGTCGAGCCTCGCGACCGGGTCGAGCCGGGCGCCGAGCTGCTCAGTCCGCACGAGCCCGCCGCCCGCCCGCCGGGCCGCCCTGCGGCCTCCGCCTGAGGCGCCGAGGCGTACCGGGTCACTCCTCGGTCCGCTCCGCCTCGCCCGTGTTCACGCGCGGTCGGCGAGCTCGGCGAGGAGATCCTGTGGTCTCACTATTCGCATCGCACCGACGCTTCGGAGCGGCAGGACATGCTTCCTGTCGCCGCTGACCAGCACGTCCGCGCCTCCAGCGAGAGCCGCGGCGATGATGCGATCGTCGGCCGGATCGCCGCTGCGCGGCGCCACCTCGGGCGGGACCCGGGCGACGGCGGAGGCGAGTTCCTCGACCAGCGCGAGGACTGCGTCAACGACCGGCTCGTCGAGGCGAAGCTTTACCAGCAGCACACGCCGAAGCTCGGCCTGCGCCGGCTCTGGCAGGATCGAGCGTGCACGCCCGTCGGCGATCACCTCGAGCACCCTGCGGGGCGGTCCGTCGGCGATCACCGCCGCGACGAGCACGTTCGTATCGAGCGCTACCTTCAGTCGTCGCGCCTGAGCTGATCGATCAGATCCTCGACGTCCTCGGGGCCGAGCCCGTGGCGCTCGGCGGTCGCTCGGGCGGCCCGGGTGGCCGCAGACCACTGCTCTCGCCAGAGGTAGCTGCGCAGGGCATCACGCACCAGCTCGCTGCGCGATCGGCCCTGTGCAGCGGCCAGGGCGTCGGTGGTGGCGCTCAGATCGTCAGGGAGGGACACCGAGAGGAGCTTGCTCATCGGATATGAAAGTATCATATGCGTATCCCCACCGGGGCCTGCTCTTACTGCTCGCGCAGGTAGGAGTCGCTGCCGTCCAGCCAGTCCTGGCGGGGCGGTGAGAAGACGTCCACGTCGAGCGTTCGCTCGAGCGCGAGTACGCTGTGGGACACCCATGAGGGAATCTGCAGGACCTCGCCCGCGCCGACCTCGACGACCTCTGTCCCCGCATTGCCGAGCCAGAACCGCAGCCGGCCCTCGAGCACATAGGTCAGCTGCTCGTTGTCGTGCGAGTGCTTTGGCACGACCGCGCCCTGCTCGAGGTAGATCTGCGCCAGCATCATCCGCTCGCCGGTGATGACGCGCCGCGCGAGCAGCGGGGTGAGCGCCTCGCGCGGCACGTCCTCCCAGCGCAGCAGCCTGGCCTGCGCGTCGCTCATCGGGAAACCTCGCTGCCTGACCCGGCAGCGCTCAGCGATCGCGGCGCTTGCACTGCTGCGTCCTCGGCTTGGCAGATGTCGGTCGGCAACGCAGGCTTCTCAGCGCAGGTTGATCGCGGCGGCGATTCCGACCGCCAGCGCGACGGCGGGGTAGCCGCGGTAGTGCTCCAGCAGCATCGCCCCCGCCGTGATCAGGCAGGCCAGGGTTGTCAGCAGCCAGGCGAAGCGAGGTAGCGACACGGGTGTATCTTGGCGGTTGGCCAGGCGCCGCGCTGTGCGGGCGCTCACCGGCTCCGCAACCATGAACCGCCAAGAGCTGATCGACCGCGTCGCGCTGGCGGCAGAGCTACCGCGACCAGCGGCGGCAAGGGCCGTCGATGCGGCGCTTGCGGCGATCGAAGAATCGCTGCGCAACGGCGAGGCGGTCAGGCTGACCGGCTTCGGTCGCTTCCACGTGGCTCGCTACACCGGCCGCCGCGGCGTGAATCCGCGCACGGGCGAGCCGATCGAGGTGGCGAGCACGGCTGTGGCGCGATTCACGCCGGGGCTGCGGCTGAAGCGGGCCGTTGGTTGAGCGCGTCGTTCGCGCAGCGGCTCAGCGACGCCGTCGCGCAACGCCGATCGCAGATCGTGCTCGGGCTCGACCCCGATCCGGCGGAGCTCTGGCCGGCCGCAGCTGCGGCGGCAGCCGGCCCGGGCAGCCCGGCGGAGCGTGCTGCGCGCGCGGTGCTTGAGCACTGCCGGGCGCTGATCGAGGCGGCTGGATCGGCCTGTGTCGCAGTCAAGCCGCAGCTCGCCTGCTTCGAGCGGCTCGGAGCGCCGGGCTGGGCGGCGCTGGCCGAGGTGGTGGACGTCGCCCACTCAAGTGGCCTGCTCGTGATCGCGGACGCCAAGCGCGGCGACTTTCCTCCGACCGCCGCGGCCTACGCGCAGGCATTGGCCGGTGCGACGCCGACGCTCGCGGGCGAGGTGCCGGGGCTCGGCGCCGACGCGTTCACGGTCAACCCGCTGCTCGGGGCCGATTCGCTCGCGCCCTTCGTCGCGAGCGGCGCCGGCGTGTTCGTGCTGGTGCACACGTCAAACCCCGGCGCCGCCGACCTTCAGGATCTCGAGCTGGAGGGCGGCGAGCGGGTCTGGGAGCGCCTCGCGCGGCTCGTTGACGGGTTGGGCGCGGTGGCGCCCTGCGGGCTGAGCGACGTCGGCGCCGTGATGGGCGCGACCGTCCCTGAGCTTCTCTCGCGGGCGCGCGAGCTGATGCCGCACGCGATCTTCCTGCTGCCGGGAGTGGGTGCCCAAGGCGGGCGGGTCGAGGATCTCGCTGCCGCTTTTGCGCCCGGGCGCGCCGGCGGGCTCGTCTCCGCCTCGCGCTCGATCGCCGGCGCTCACCGGTCAAGCGGCGCGGAGCCCGCGCAGGCGGCGCACGCCGAGGCGCAGCGCCTGCGCGAGATCGCCTGGGCGCTCGCCGGTTAGCGCAGTGCTGTCTCTGCGCGTCGCAGCAGCGCGGCGCCGAGACCGCGCTCCAGCGACGTTGACGGCGGGGTGAGCGTCGTCTGCACGTTCAGCGTGACTTCGGCCTGGCCGTAGGCGAACCCGACGACGTCGTCGTAGACGGCAACGCTGACCGTCTTGCCGTCCTGCTTGAGCGTGACGACGATCGCGAACCGAAGGCCGAACGATTTATCGACGCCGGAGATGACGGACGGGAACCGCGAGACGGCCGTTGTCACCTTGTCGCCTTTGGGGAACTCTCCGCGCAGCGCCTTGCTGAGCAGGCTCTGCAGGCAGGTCAGAGCGAGCGGCCGCTCGAACGCAGCGAAGTCCGTCGCGACCAGCGCCACGGACGGGAGGATCTCCGTCTCGGAGCTGATCGTGATGGAGTCGCTGGCGGTGGCGAATGCCGGCGACTGGGTGTTCGCGAACGCCTTGCTCGCCGGCACCCCACCGGCGCAGGCGGTGAGCTCGGCGCCGCTGCTGTCGTCCGCCGGCGTGGTCGGGTTGGCCTGCTGCTTGAGCGTGGGCACGTCGCTGTGACGGATGCTGATCGCATTTGCCACGCTCACGGCATCCGCGCGGGTGATCGTCCGCAGCCCTGCGAGCGCGACGGGAGCGGCCACCGCGAGGATCGTCGCGGCGATCGCGCAGGCCGGCCGGATCCGCCCGCCGCGCCGGTGGACCGGCCCGCGCCGCCCCCGGTGGTTGGCGCTTGCGTCACACGAGTGTCTGGCCACGCCCCGAGCCTAGCCGCAGAGCCGCGTTGATGCGAGTGCGATGGGCGGCGCTCCGCGCTCGCGCGGCGCGCCGCCGGGCGCCCGCCACGGCAGCGCTCATTCCACCATGCGGTGCTGGGCGGCCCAGCGGGCGAGCTGGTGGCGGTTGGTGAGATGCAGCTTGCGAAGGACCCCGGAGACATGTGTCTCGACCGTCCGGGCGGAGATTCCGAGCGACGCCGCGATCTCCTTGTAGAGGTAGCCGCGGGCGATCTGCTCGAGGATCTCCTGCTCGCGAGGGGTGAGCCGGTCGAGCTCGGGGTCGCTGGGCTCCGCCGGCGCGCCGCTGAAGGCGTCGAGCACGAAGCCGGCGAGGCGCTGGCTGAGCACGACATCGCCTCGCGCGACGCGGCGGATCGCGTCGGCCAGCTCCTGCGCCGAGATCGTCTTGGTGACATAGCCGGCGGCCCCGGCGCGGACGATCTCGATCACGTCCTCGGGCGCGTCCGAAACCGACAGCGCGAGGACGCGGGCCGGCTGGCCGCCGGCCGTCATCCCGGCGATGACGGCCAGTCCGCCGCCGTCGGGCATGTGGACGTCCAGCAGCACCACGTCGGGCTCGGTGGCGGCGATCATCGCGATCGCCTCGGCGACCGTGCCGGCCTCGCCGACGACTTCAACGCTCCCCTCGAGCTCGGCGCGAACGCCGGCGCGCAGCAGCGCATGGTCGTCGACGATGACGACACGCGGACGCTCCGCGCTCACTTGCGCCCCACTCGCAGGGTGACCTCGCAACCCTGGCCGGGAGCGCTGTGAACCTGCGCGACGCCCCCGTGACGCTCGACCCGGCGGATGATCGATTCGCGCACGCCACGACGCTCGGGCGCCATCGCACGCGGATCGAACCCTGGCCCGCGATCGTGGACGAAGATCTCGATCTGACTGTCGGTGACCTTGGTGAACAGCGACACCGCGGCCCCGGGCGCGTGGCGCGCGGCGTTGAGGAGCGCCTCGCGCGCAGCGCCGAGCAGGGCGCCGGCGCGGGCGTCAAGCGGCGCATCGCCGACGATCACCAGCTCGATTCGCACACCGTGGAGGTCCTCGACCTCGGCGACCAGGGCGTGCAGCGCGCCGGCCAGCGAGCCCTCGGCCGCGCTCGCCACGGGCTCCCCCAGAAGCCACTCGCGCAGTTCGCGCTCCTGACGGCGGGCGAGCGCGCTGACCGCCAGCGGATCGCCGGCGCGCCGCTGGATCAGCGCGAGCGTTTGCAACACCGAGTCGTGCAGGTGGTCGGCCAGCTCCGAGCGCTCCTGCGCCCTCGCGCGGTCGGTGCTCTCGGCGCGCAGGGCACGCGATGTGCGAAGCCAGCGCGGCCCGATCACGAGCGCCAGCACCGCCAGCGCGGCGCACGTGGCGGCGATCGTGCCGCCGGCCTGATCGAAGAGGCCGGCGCGGCTGAGCACCCAGACGACGCCGGCCAGCGAAAGCAGCAGGCCGAGGTCGGTTCGCGCCGCGCGCGCGTCAAGCAGCGCCTGACTGGCGTCGGCGTCGCGCAACGCGCCCGCCGCGCTCCAGAACAGGGCGAGCCCGGACCCGATCATCAGCACGGCCCACGGCAGCTCCGCGCCGCCGAGCAAGAGCCCGCCGGCGCGTGCCGCGAGCACCACCGCCAGGCCGAGGAAGCCCGTGGCGGTCGCGCGCAGCGGGTCGATCCGAACGGGTGCTCCCGGCGGCGCGGTCAGCGCAAGGACGAGCGCCGCGAGCGCGTAGGCGGCGACGCCGGCTCCGGCGAGCGGGGCGCTGGCCAGAACGATCAGGCGGATTGCCCAGGCCGGCAGGCCCGGGCGCTCGAGCGCACTCGCGACGCCTGCATACCAGCCCTCCTGCAGGGGATCGTCAAGCCCTGCGGGGGAGAGCCCGAGCGCCAGCGCCCCGGTCAGTGCCGCCAGCGCGCTGGCGGCCCCGTCGAGCGGGAGCGTGGGGCCGCCGAGACCGTTGAGCACCGCGGCAACCCCGGCGAGCACGACCAGCGCGCCGGCGAGGATCTGCAGCGAGGGCTCGCGGGTCATCAACCCGCCGCTCCCGTGCTCCACTGCGGCCCGGTCACCGCGACCACGCCGATGCCGACCGAGGCGGCGATCCGCAGACGCAGCGTGGGGTCCCGCAGCGCACCGCCGCAACCAGGCTGTTGCGCGGCGATCGAGACGCTCGTGTTCTGATCGAGGCGGTAGCGCGGATCGATTCCGTACTTCGTGGTGCAGGTGAGCACCTGGACGCTGCCGCGGCCCACGTGGATCGTCGCGCGCACGCGCGCGCCCGCGGGCACGATGACGTGCAGGTCACCGATGCCGACGCTCGCGTTTATGGTCAGAAGCGCCGTGCGCGCCGGCAAAGCTGTGAGGTTGAGCGTGAGGTTGCCGATCGCGCGACGGTAGGCGGGCGCCAGCGCGTTCGCGCCGCCGGGCGTCACGGTCTCGTTGCCGAAGCCGCCCTGCAGGCGCACGCCGGCGCTGAGCATCAGCGCCGCGCAGACGCCGAGCAGCACGACCGGTACGAGCGACGCCTGTGTGCGCCGGCCGCCGGCGGCGAGCGCGATGCCGCCGAGCACCGCGAGCACGCCGACCGCCCACTCCCCGCGCAGCGACGGCAGGACCTGGACGCCGAGCGCGACAACGCCGAGACCGGCGAGCACAACCAGCGATGCGAGCACAACGCGGCGGTCGCGACGCGGATCGCGCTGGGCGCTCGGACGACCGCCGGCCACCACCATGACGATGCCGAACAGGCTCGCGCCCGCGAATGGCAGCCAGGCCGCGGGGCCCTGCGAGAAGACGGTGCCGCCGTTGTTGATCAGCGCCCCGTTGGCGGAGAGCAGGTTGCGCACCAGCAGATAGAGCAGGCCGATCCGCGCGACGGCGATCGCGTTGCTCCAGCCCGGCAGACGACGGCCGCCGCGCGGGATCGCCAGCGCGGCGAGCACGTAGAGGTAGATCAGGCCGGGCTGGGCGAGGATCGCGACCGCCATCAGCACGCGGATGAAACCGACCGGCGCCGCGAGCAGGTCGCTGAGCTCGGCGGCGACGCCGCCCGCGAGCCAGCGGCTGCCTCCGGCGTCCTCGCGGCCGGACGCGCCCACCAGTGGCGGGCTCGCGACGGCGACGCTCATATCCCGAACCCGCCGGTGTTGACTCTGACGCTGAGCCGGCCGGCGGTGAAGCACAGCAGCGCGGCCGCGCTGTCGGGCGCGATCGCAGCAAACCGGCCGCTCGGGAATGGCCCGACGGTGCCCGGTTGCCTGCCGCCGATCGCGTAGAGCAGGCACGGCAGCACCGCTCCGCCGCGCGCCGGGGTGGCCTGCGCACTCACGGCTGCGGGCTCGCCGAGCCGTCTGAGGACCGCCGCCTGCGAGAGCCCGCGCGGCAGTGCATTCACGCGTGAAGCCGATGGCGCGGCATGGTCGCGGGCGTTCGCGATACCCCAGACAGAGCCGATCGTCGCGGCGATCATGGCGGACACGGCGACTGCGACCAGCCGCCGGCGGCGCGCTCGCCACAACACCATCGCGGCGAGTGCGAAGGCCGCCATCGAAAGCCACACCACGACCGCCTCGGTCGGGTGGGCGAACCGGCTGGTCCACGCATACGAGTAGCCAGAGAAGCCCCCCGAGCTCGAAAGTGTGCCGTGCCGGTGCGCCACGACCAGTGCGACCACGGCGGCGCTCGCCGACACGGCGGCGGCCAAGCCCTGCAGCCCGCGGCGGCCGCGCGGGCGCTCGAACGGCGCCGGCCGCGCGGGCAGGGGCTTGATCGCGGCGGTGCTCATGTGCTGATGCTCCCGCAACCGGGGGCGCGGAACAATCCGAGATTGTCCCCGCGGCTCTCAGGGATCTCCCGGAGAGGCGACCGGCGAGCCCCGCGCCCGATCGCTGCGGCCGCCCTCGCAGGCAGACGCGACATCGGGCGGCTGAGCCGGCGCGCGCGGGCGCGTCCTTGCGTTTGTGAGGAATCTCGCAAACGAGGGCGAAGCCCTGAGCCGGCAACCGCCAATCAGCTCGCTACCAACCGGAGGAGATCAATGTTCGCCAGAAAGCTGGCAGCCGAGTTTCTCGGCACCGCCGTACTCGTCTTTTTTGCTGTCGGCACAGCCACGCTGATGTTCGGCTTCAAGCTCGACGGAGGCAGCGTGGCCGCGGGCGTGCTGGCGACGGCGCTGTCCTTCGGGCTCGTTCTGCTCGCGCTCGTCTACGCGATCGGCCCGATCTCCGGCTGCCACGTGAACCCGGCGGTCACGATCGGCTTTGTCGCGTCCAGGCGGATGGCGCTGAGCGACGCGGTCGGCTACTGGATCGCCCAGTTCGCCGGCGGGATCGCGGGCGCGCTCGCGCTCTGGGCGATCTTCAGCGGCTCCCCGGTCTACGGCCGCACGACCACCGGGCTCGGAACGGACGGCTGGGGCTCGCATTCGATCATCGGCCTGAACGCAGGGGGAGCGTTCGCCGCGGAGACGATCCTGACGTTCCTGTTCGTGCTCGTCGTGCTGGCGGCCACCAGCCACGTCGCCTCGGCCGGCTTCGCGGGCCTCGCGATCGGCATGGGGCTGACGGTGGTCCACCTGATCGGGATCCCGCTCACCGGGACCTCGGTCAACCCCGCTCGCAGCCTCGGCCCGGCGCTGATCGTCGGCGGCGACGCCCTCAGCCAGGTCTGGCTGTTCATCGTCGCGCCGCTGCTCGGCGGCATCATCGCGGCGCTGGTGTACCTCGCGCTGATCGCCGAGCGCCCGACCACCGCCGCGGCGGGCCAGGTGCTCGCCTCCGACATCGTCGCGAGCTGAACGCGCGACACTCGCGGGTCGCGTCGCGCCCCCCGCAGCGGGACGCGACGCGACCACCGCCGCGTTCCTCACGCCTTCGCCAGCAGGTTCGCTGCCGCCTGCGCGACCGACACCTCGGCGGACGTGCTGATCCCGCCGTGCGGATCGTTCAGGACGATCGAGAGCACGAACGCCCTGCCGTCGCTGCGCCGCAGATACCAGGTCGTGCTGATCACACCCGGCTCCGAGCCGCCCTTGTACGCGACGTAGGGCCACGTCGCGGGGTCGAAGGGGATGCCCGGGTTGATCGCGAGGATCTGGCTCACCGGGCCAAGCCCCGGCCGGCGCGACTGCGCCACCAGCAGGCTGATCGCGCGGGCCAGATCCGCGGGCGAGGCGAACCACTCGATCGTGTTGATGAACCTTGGTGCGGTCCACTTCGCGGCCTGCGCCAGTGTGGCCGTGAGCCGGTCGACCCGCGCGAGGAGCCGCGTGCGCGCGGCCGTCCCCGCCGCCGCGAATGCGTCCGCCAGCGACGCCGGCGCCGCGAGCTTCAGCGCGAAGAACTCGCGCGTCGTCAGGAACGGCTCATCAAGCGTGGCGTGCCGGTTGCCGAGCGCGGCGAGCTGCGCCGTCACGGCGGCGCGTCCGAGCGTGCCGATCAGGTGATCGGCGGCCGTGTTGTCGCTGAGCGAGATCATCTGCTGCGCGTAATGGAGCAGCGAGAAGCGCCGGCCCGCCGGCGCCAGGCGCATGTCTCCGCCGGGGAGGCTCTTCCAGCGCTCGCGAATCGCGAGCGGCGTCGTCCACTTCACGCTGCCGCGCGCCACGGCGTCAGCGAGCGCGCCCAGCACATAGAGCTTGAACGCCGAGCCGATCGCTCCCGGCTCCTCGCCGTTGTAGGCATGCAGCTCGCCGCCGCCGGCGTGGCCGGCGTAGATCGACGCGTGCGGGGCGAGTCGCTCGAGCGCCGCATCGACGCCGCTCCAGGTCGTGATGGCAGCGGCGATCGGCGTGAACAGCAGGCCGTCGATCAGGTGCGGCGCCGCGGCGGACACCGAGATCGTGGCCCGGTAGGTGGTGCCGTCGCGCCCGGTCAGCTCGGCCTCAAGCGCCACGGCGCTCTGCCCAGCGAAGGCGCCGGCGATCCCCAGCCCCTGTCCCGCGAGCGGGGTCAGCGCGGCGACGAGCGCCGCCGGCGGCACCTGCCCCAGGAAGGCGCTCGAGAAGTGCTCGGCCAGCAGCGCGTCAGTTGGCGTCGAGCCGGCGTTCAGCTCGCCGAGCACCCACTGCAGCTGGGCGCGCGCCGGCGTGTCGAGGGCCGGCACGAGCGCACCCGGCGCCGATGAGCGGCTCGTGCTCTGCGAGGTCGTCGACGCCGGTGCGCCCGATGTCCCCCCGCAGCTGCTCAGCACGACGAGCGCGGCGAGCGTAGCGGCTGGCGCGATGACGGCGCGGGTTCTCGCGAGGATTGGCGCCGGCATGACCGCCGGGGAGTCTCGCACCCGGGTGGGATGTCGCTCCGCGGCCGGCCGGGGGCCCTAGCTCACCGCGTTGATCACGTCCGCGTCGGCGGCCAGCGAGTCGTCGGGCTCCAGCCGCCAGGCGTCGAGCCCCGGCGCGGCGAGGATCGCCTCAATCAGTTCGCGCGTGCCGCCGATGAGCGTCGAGTCGAAGTCGAGCTCGGTGGCCGCGCACCAGGCGCGATCGGCCGGCCAGAAGAGGTTCGGCGACTGGCGGCCGCGACCCGGGGAGGCGATCGCCAGAGCTGCCCGCAGTGCTCCCGCGGCCAGCAGGTAGTTGCGCCCAGGCAACTCGACGCGGGGCCGGGCGAGCTCCTGCGCCGAGAAGCCCAGGCCACGCTCGCGCGCCGCCTGCATGAAGCTCGGCGGCCTCCACGTGTTCTCGACCCAGCCGTAGCCCTCCCAGACGCAGAAGAAGCAGTCGCTGGTGGTGGTGGTGTGAGCGCCCAGCAGGCCGCACAGCTCGCCGAGCGTCTCGGGCTCGAGGTTCCCGCGCTGTGGATCGCGCCCGCGCCAGAGCGAGCCGGCCATGTGGACCGTCTCGGCCGACCCGACCAGCGCGTGCCACTGCATCAGCGCGTGCGCCCGGCGCCCGCACGCCGCGGCGACCGCCGGCCAGCTCACCGGCTCGCCGTCGCGATCCTCGGCCGGGTGGCAGATGCGGGCGTAGGCGCCGTAGCCGCGCGGCACCACTCGCCCCACCGCGCCGAACCCGCCGCCCAGCCGCGGCGCGATCCACGCCGCAGGCGCCACGTCCTCGCAGACCCGAAGACCGTCCACCGGCGCAGTCTCCCGTAGCAGCGACGACGCAGGGCCCACCATCGCGCCGCGCCGGGCCCGGGGCCGCTAAAAGATGTGGATGTCGTGCACGGCCGCCGCCGCCGCGAAGTCCTCTGCGCTCGCCGTGGCGGGGTCGAGCCGTGTGACCGAGGTCCAGTGGCGCCCGACGGGGCAGCGCTGGTAGCGGCGGTTGCCGAGCCGGACCGCCTTGAGCGAGCCTCCCGGGATCCAGATCGTCGTAAACAGATGGCCGTCGCTGCAGCGCACCGCACGATCAAATCGATTGGGCATGGGGCCGAGGATACTCGCCTTTGGGGGCTTTTCAGCCGGGTGCATGCACCCGGCTGCCTGGGGGTGCATGCACCCCCAGGCGGGTTGGCGCATGCGCCAACCCGACCCGCGACGGGCGGCTTCCGTACGCGGCGGCCGCTAGCCTTGCGCGGCTGATGCATGCCCGACGCGCGATCCGCTGGGGGGCGCTACTGGCGGCCGCGCTCTGGCTCGCGAGCGCCGCCTCCGCCTCCGCCGGCGCGGACGCCACCGCGGCGCTGGCGGCGCTGCCCGCGCGCGCGATGGTGCTCATGCAGGAGGGCAGCGGCGCGATCGCCTACGGCCGCGACGCGAACGCCGAGTTGCCGATCGCCAGCACGACGAAGCTGATGACCGCCTACATCACCCTGCAGCACGAGCCGCTGGACGCAGAGCTCCTCGAGCAGCCGTACGACCCGGGTCCGGGCGAGTCGCTTGCGCCGGTGCCGGCCGGCACGCGGCTGAGCGTGCCCGACATGCTCCGCGCGATGCTCCTGCCGAGCGGCAACAACGTCGCCTACTCGCTGTCGATCGATGTCGGCGGAAGCGAGAGCCGCTTCGTCGCGATGATGAACGCCGCGGCCGCCAAGCTGGCGCTCGGGCGCACCCATTACACGACACCGGTCGGCCTCGACACGCCGCCGGGCAACTACTCGACCGCCAACGACCTGGCGCGCCTCGCGCGGGTGCTGATGCGCGATCGGCTCTTCCGCGAGATCGTCGACGAGCGCAGCGCCACGCTGGCTGACGGGATCGTCGTGGCCAACCGCAACGACCTGCTCGCCTACCCCTGGGTGGTCGGGATCAAGACCGGCAACACCTCCGACGCGGGCGAATGCCTGGTCGGGGCGGCGCGCCGCGACGGCGTGCGCCTGATCAGCGTCGTGCTGGGGACGCCCAGCGAGGCCGCGCGCGACGCCGACACGCTCGCGCTGCTGCGCTACGGCCT
>Ga0302196_10001845_pt1 | contig 20089 bp, 13 predicted proteins | sample II_Bog_N1_3_FD_198794 | JGI IMG/M metagenome (GOLD analysis project Ga0302196, IMG submission 198794) | Peat permafrost microbial communities from Stordalen Mire near Abisko, Sweden - II_Bog_N1_3 | ecosystem: Environmental > Terrestrial > Soil > Wetlands > Peat | place: Sweden: Abisko...
GGAGAGCCTGCCCGGCCGGACTGTTTTCAAAGTCCAAGTAACCCTTCAGTTCTTCGATTGTGTAGGTCTGGGCCATGGCCGAGACCCTGGCCTCGACCAGGTCGTCCTCCAAAGTCTGCACGCTGCGATGGACGATGCCCGCGATACTATCCTTTTTGACGGAAGCGATAGGCTCGAGCGAGTTCTCGATCTGAACCGTTAAGCCCAACTCCATCGAGGAGAGTGCTGACGCACGCGCCCGGTCTCCGTCCGCGGCGACAATCGCCTCCGCCAATTCCTTGGCCTTTGGATCAGGTGCTTCGGAAGGCGTCTGCGCATGTCCGGGGTCTGCGAGCAAGGCGAGGGCCATACCCGCCGCAACGACCACTCTCGCCATCAGGCCCCCATAACGGCGACGTTTCGCCTCGCAGATAAGCAACACGTGCCATGGGTCGGGTCAATCCTATCGCCGTACATTCGCGCTCGAACGGCCGACATGGGGTCGCGAGCAGCGATCGATCCCATCGTCCAAACCCGCTGCATGCTGTCGACCCCACCGCCCCCTCTCAACCCCCCCTTAACCATCCCCTGCCAGGGTCCGTGATTCAAAGCCCCGCGCGCGCCACCCCCGTTGGCCGCGCTGGCTGCGAGTTGGTCAGCCAACGCCGATCCCGAACGGGTCGGCCGGGATCTGGGGCGCGCGCATGATTTTCGGACCCGAAACCATCATCCACGGCGAATGCGTGGCCGAGCTGGCCAAGCTGCCGGATCGCAGTGTCGATCTGGTGTTCGCCGACCCGCCCTATAATCTGCAGCTCGGCGGAGACCTGTTGCGGCCCGACAATTCCAAGGTCGACGCGGTCGACGATCACTGGGACCAGTTCGCCTCGTTCGCCGCCTATGACGCCTTCACCCGCGAGTGGCTGGCCCAGTGCCGCCGGGTGCTGAAGGATGACGGCACGCTGTGGGTGATCGGCAGCTATCACAACATCTTCCGCGTCGGCGTGGCGGTGCAGGACCTGGGGTTCTGGGTGCTGAACGACGTGGTCTGGCGCAAGTCCAACCCCATGCCCAATTTCAAGGGCACCCGCTTCACCAACGCCCATGAGACCCTGATCTGGGCGGCCAAGTCGCGGGGCGGCAAGCGCTACACCTTCAATTACGACGCGATGAAGATGGCCAATGACGAGCTGCAGATGCGCTCGGACTGGACCTTGCCGCTGTGCACCGGCGACGAGCGGGTCAAGACCGCCGAGGGCGGCAAGGGCCATCCGACGCAAAAGCCGGAGGCTTTGCTGCACCGGGTGATCCTGGCCTCGTCCAAGCCGGGCGATCTGGTGCTCGATCCGTTTTTCGGCGTCGGCACCACCGGGGCCGCGGCCAAGCGGCTGGGCCGGCGGTTCATCGGGATCGAGCGCGAGGCCGACTATGTGGCCCTGGCCACCGCCCGCATCGCCAAGGTGATGCCCACGCCGGTGGCAGACCTGGAGGTGATGGGCTCCAAACGCGACGAGCCGCGCATCCCGTTTGGCCAGATCATCGAGGCCGGCCTCTTACGCCCCGGCGACAAGCTGTTCTGCCCCAAGGGCGAGCGCGTCGCCCGCGTCCGCGCCGACGGCAGCCTGGTGCTGGGCGACCTGTCCGGCTCGATCCACAAGCTGGGGGCCATGGTCCAGGCCCAGCCGGCCTGCAACGGCTGGACCTATTGGCATTTCAAGACCGACCGGGGATTGGCGCCGATCGATGTGCTGCGGGCGAAATTGCGGGCGGGGTTGACCGCCGCGCCGGCGAGGGTCGAGGCCGTGGCCGAGGCGGGGGCCTTGAGCGTGTGACCGCCAAGACTCTGAATCTGACTTCAGATCGGTCCTATTACCTCTTCTTGGCCGGGCCTGTCCGGCCACCCACGCCGTGAACGGCCCGCATTCAAAGCGGATGGCCGTTCGCTCACGGCATGGGTCGCCGCGACAGGCGCGGCGATGACGATGGGGAGGACTCAGTCACAACCGCCCCAGCCGTTGGCGCGCGCCGCCGCTGGATCCCAGCCTTCGCGGGGATAGGCGGACTCGATCAGTCCATTCAAGCTGATTTCAATTTCCCCTACCCCACAGCCCGCCCGACCAGCGCCCCGATCCCCGCTGTCACCGCCATGGCCAGGGCGCCCCAGAAGGTCACGCGGATCATCGCCTTGCCGATCGGCGCGCCGCCGGTGCGCGCCCCGATCGCGCCGAGCAGCGCGAGAAACACCAGGCAGGCGAGCGCTACGCCTGCCTCCAGCCAGGCGGCCGGCACGAGCACAGCCGCCAGCAGCGGCGTGGCCGCCCCGGCGCTGAACGCGGCGGCCGAGGCCAGGCCCGCCTGGATCGGGCGCGCGGTGCTGATCTCGGAGATGCCCAGTTCGTCGCGGGCGTGAGCCTCCAGCGCATCCTTGGCCATCAGTTGCTCGGCGACCTGCGCGGCCAGGGCCGGGGTCAGGCCGCGGCCGACATAGATCTGCGCCAGCTCGTCATGCTCGGCCGGACCGAAGTCGTCCAATTCGGCGCGCTCCCGGTCCAGATCGGCCTGTTCGGCGTCCGACTGCGAGCTGACCGAGACATATTCCCCCGCCGCCATCGACATGGCCCCCGCGGCCAGGGCGGCGATCCCGGCGATCAGCACGCTGTGGCGATCAACGTTGGACGCCGCCACGCCCAGGATCAGGCTACCCGTGGACAGAATCCCGTCATTGGCCCCCAGCACCGCGGCGCGCAGCCAGCCGATCCGGCCGATCAGATGATGCTCGCCGTGGCGGGGCGTGCGGGCCATGGCGATGGCGCTCCTGGCGAGTGGGATTCGTTGATCTAACGCCTGGACCGCCCAGCGGCGGCGCCGTCTCACCCATTCATGGCTTTATTCCGTATTCGGCGAACCTCACATCGATGTCGGGGGAGATCGCACGCGCCGCGATCAGGTCGGCCTGGCCAGACGCGGACAACCCCTTTCGCAACTTGGCGATCCCTCGACAGAAAAGCGATTCGGCAAGACCTGGACGCAGCTTCAGGGCGCCATCGAAACCGGCGATTGCGTCATCAAGCCGGCCGAGCCGCAGCAGCACAAAAGCGCGGCTGTCTAGAAAATTGCTGGCCTTTGGCGACAGCTTCAGCGCGGCGTCGCAGTCGGCCAACGCCGCATCAAGGGACAGGTCTGCGGTCGCTTGAGCATAACACAGATTGTTGAGCATCTGCCCGTCGCCAGCCGCCTTCGCCCGGACATCGGCGAAATCCTTGAGCGCCAGATCAGTCTTTTGCGCCTGGGCATATACGCCTGCGCGCGCCAATCGCGCCATCTGGTCGAGGGGTTGTTTGTCGAGCACCTCTGTCAAGGTCCGGGCCGCCGAGGTGAAATCACCGACGTCCGATTGAACCTTGGCTCGCATCACCAGGATTCCATAGGCGGTCGGCGCGAGCTTCACTGCGGCGTCGATGTCGGCCAAACGCCCTGCGACGTCGGATTTTTCGCGATAAGTGGCTCGGGTCAGATAGGCGTTGGCCGAGGGAGATTTGGCGATCATCGCATCGAGCACCTGGCGGGCTTCGCCTCGGCGACCCATCGCGCCGAGCATGCCCGCTCGGGCTAGCTGCAGGTAGGAACTTTTCGGGTCCTGGGCGACGGCGGCGTCGACCTCGGCCAGCGCCTTATCCATTTGACCGAGCGAATGGTAGATTTCGCTCCTCTCGAGCCGCAAATCTGATCGCTTCGGCTCGATGGTGAGCAGTTGGGCCAAATCCGCCAGGGCATGGTCGGTGTCGCCCGCAGACCAGTAGAGACTGGCGCGGTTCTCCAGGCTCCATGGGTCGTTTGGCGACAGGGCCAGTTCTCGCGTCAGGTAATCGACGGCGTCGTCATTGCGGCCTTGCATCCGAGCGACCGCCGCCGCGCCGGAAAGCACAAAGGTGTCACGCGGATCGAGCGACAAGGCCTTGTCGAGGTCGTCCTTGGCGCGGTCCACGGCGTGCTGCCCGACAAACACCCACGCGCGGCTTGCGTAGGCTGACGCGTCATTCGGATCGAGTGCGATCGCCTGGCTGAGGTCAGCGGTGGCTTTTTCCAGCTGCCCCTGCTTGTAGTAGACCCAACCCCGTTCGGCGAGGGCGCTCGCCGACTTGCCATCGAGAACGACGGCGCGATCACAGTCGGCCAGGGCCTTGGCGTAATCGCCGGCCTGAACCAAGGCCCTGGCGCGGGTGAGGTACCCCGCCACGTCGCTTGGCTCGCTCGCCTCCAGGGCCGTAACATCCTTGTCCGTCGGCCTGTAGCTTGACGGCGCTCGTACATAGGCGGTGCTCTTGTCCATGTCGGACAGGGCCTTCGCCGCCGCTTTCGCCTCGCTGGCTGGAAATTCCGGCGCGACGCTGCGTGTGCTGGCCTCCAGGATGAAAACGCCTTTGTCGATCCTGGTCTCACGCTTGAACGCCCGACCGGCGGTCACCGTGTCGACACCCACAGAATCGATGGAAAAACCCTGACCGTCATTGGGCAAGCGGATGGTCTCGCGATTTTCAGCATAGGTGGGAAAGTCGACGGCGTAGGGGGCGTCCGGGTGCAGGTTGGCCTGCCGAGTGAAGTCGGCTTTCCAGCCCAGACTGGCGCCGTCGGCCTCGTAGCGACGGACGCCACTGCCATCCATCACGTCCCATGCCATCTTGGCGGACCCGTTCATCTCCAGGCGTTCCTCGCCCCGGGTGGCGTCAAAGCTGGCCGTGGTGCTGCTCACATCAATGAAGTCATAGGTCTCGGTCCAATGTCCACGTAGGGCGCGGTCGAGATCCGATGGGGACAGGTCGGCGAGTTTCTGTTTGAGCTCGACCGCCGCATCGCCTCGGAAAATGACCTTGGCATGGGCCGGGGCCGGCGCGTCGAGGCCGCCGCTGGCGTCCAGGTCGAGACTGGTCTCCATGTCCGGCTGATCCAGCGGCGCCTGGGTCAGCCGTTCGAGCGCGGCGTTCGGCGCGCCGATCGGCAGAGCCCAGAAGAATGGTGGCACGCGCAGCCGGTCAAGCGCGGTGTCGCCCGTGCGGGTCCCGTCGAGCCAGTAGGTCTTTCCGCCGATCACCGCTCTGATCATGACGTGATCAAACAGGGTGAGGTTGGGCAGTCGCAAATCCAATCCGTCACCCAACTGGGTGCTGACCAGGGCCGGCTGGGCGGTTATGCCCAACCCATTGAGCAGGGCCAATAGCAGCACGGTCTTGGCCTTGCAGTCGCCGAACCGCCGCGTCCAGGTCTCATCGGCCGTCGCGGGCACCAGCCCACCATCGTTCATGCCAAGGAAGACATATCGGACCTGATCCTGAACCAGCGCCAGGGCCGCCTGGGCCTGAATTTTCGGGTCGCTGGAGGCGGCCCTGATCCGGTCGATCTCGGCCTTGAGCGGCGAGTCGAGCCGCAGGGTCGCCGACTTGAGGTACAAGGGGCGCATCAGGTCAGCGACCTGTGACCAGCCGCCGAATTCCGTGAATTCGAGCTGACGCAGCTGGCTGAAGCGCGCCGGCGCTCCCTCGGGCGGATGCAGCGGCAAGACGTTCTGGGCGTCGAACAGCACCGTCGAGTTCGACCCGACCCGGTTCAGTTTGACGCCGTCGAGGCCATCGGTGGCGCGCCAGCGCATGGTCTTGGGCGCCTCCCAGAGCGCCCGCAGGCGCAGCCGATTGATCGGCAGACCGGGGACTCCCGCCATCATCATCTCTGATCGCCCGGCCAGCACGGGGTCGGACCGGGTCAGGGTGAAGGCCAGGTCAAGCACGTCCCCGACCTGCAGGCCCTCAGGCTGGATCACGGCGGTCAACTGGCCGTCGAGCATAGCCATTTCCAGATTGGTCTCACGTCGCACCACGGTGAACGATTGCTTGGCCAGCACGTCGATCACCTGGTCGCCGCGGATGATTTGCAGCCGATGGATGGTAAGGGTGTCGGTTTCAGGGTTCCAGGGAATGACCAGGGTGCCCATAGCGCCAAGTCCCTGAGCCGTTTGGATCAGCACGCGCGTTTCTTGAAAGTCGGAGTCGCCGTGGCTGGTGAAATGAACCTGCTGGTCTTCCAGCAGGAACTTGATCGCGGCGGCGTCCGGCGTCGGGACGGTCTTGTCCATCGGCGCGGTCAGCACCCAGGATTCAGGCGGAGCCATCAAAGGCTTGTCGGCGGCGTGGACGCTCGTCGCCGCCAAAGCCAAGCCCATCGCCCAAATCAACCGCCGCATGGAATCCCCCTTCGATCGACGGGGACGATAGCGGGTCGCGCCCTGACCACAAGCCCTGCTTCGCGCGTCGCGCGGCGGTCCTATCCCAGAAAAGCCGTTGTCGCCTCAATGGCTTCGACCAGGCCGAGGCGCTCAACCGTCACCCCCTCGGGCAGGCTGGAGAACAGCCGGGTGGGGGCGGCGGCGTCGAGCATGACGAACACGCCCTTGTCGTCGGCGCGGCGGATCAGGCGGCCGAAGGCCTGGGCGATGCGGGCGCGGGCGACGCCGTCGTCATAGGCCTTGCCCCCGAACCGTCCGCGCCGGGCCTTGTGCAGCAGATCCGGCCTAGGCCACGGCACGCGGTCGAACACCAGCAGGCGCAGCGAGCGTCCCGGCACGTCGACCCCGTCGCGCACCGCGTCGGTGCCCAGCAGGCAGGCGTCCTCCTCGACCCGGAAGATGTCGACCAGGGCCCCGGCCTCCAGCGGATCAACGTGCTGGGCGTAGAGGGCAAGGCCGGCGCCGGCCAGGGGCGAGGCCAGCCGGTCATAGACCGCGCGCAGCCGGCGGATGGCGGTGAACAGGCCCAGCGCCCCGCCGCCGGCGGCCAGGAACAGCTCGCGCATGGCCGCGGCCACCTGGCGCGGATCGTCGCGGCCCACATCAGTGACCACGAAGGCGCGCGCCTGCTGGGCGTAGTCGAACGGCGAGGCCAGGCGCAGGGTCTTGGGGCGCTCGGGAAAGCGCGCGGCGCCGGTTCGCATCTCGGCCAGGGCGAAGGGATCATCGAGGGTCGAATCGGCCAGGGTGGCGCTGGTCACCAGCACCCCGTGCGCCGGGGCCAGCACCGCGGCCTGCAGCGGCTGGGTCGGATCGACCCAGTGGCGGCGGCAAGCGGCGTCGACCACCCGGCCATAGAGATAGCTGGCCTCGAACCAGTCGACGAAGTCCGGGTCATCCTCGGCGTCCTCGGCGATGGCCGCCAGCATCGCCCGCCAGGCCGGCAGCTGCATCCGCGCCCGCCGATCCAGCCCGCGCAGGGCGCCCTCGATCCGCGCCCGGTCGCCGCCGGCCAGTTCGTCGGAGTCCTCGTCCAGCAGGTCCTCCAGCCGCCGGGCCAGGGCCAGCAGCGGCGCCTCGACCGCGCCCAGGGCCCGGGCGGCGGCGGCGGCGGTCTCGCGCACGATGTCCAGGGCCGGGCGGGCGCTGCATTCCTGACCCAGCTCCGACGGCCCGGCGCGGGCGCGCAGCTGCTCCAGCGCCGCGGTCAGAAAGGCCTCGATCGGGCCGATCGGATTGGCCTGCTCCGACGGAGGCGCGATGCGGCCCGACCAGCCCTCGCCCGGCAGGGCGGCGGCGGCGTGGATCACCGCCGACAGGGCCGCGCGGGCGTCCTCGCGGTCGCCGACCAGCTCGCCCAGCCGCAGCTCCAGCCCGCGCCCGCGCCGGCCGCGCCCCTCCGGCCCGCGGATCCAGCGGCGCAGCTCGGCGGCCTCGGCGCCGGACAGGGTGGCCGAGAAGGCGGCGTCGGCGGCGTCGAACAGGTGGTGGCCTTCGTCGAACACGATGCGTTTGAGCACGGTGGTCTCGATGTCGGTCTTCAGCCCCCGCGCCGCCCGCGCCCCGTCAAACGCCGCCTGGCTGAGCACCAGGGCGTGGTTGGCGATCACCAGATCGGCCCGGCGCGAGCCGCGCACCGCCTTTTCGATGAAGCAGACCCGGTAGTGCGGACAGGCGGCGTGCACGCATTCGCCGCGCCGGTCGACCAGATTGGCCGCGCCCGCCTGGGCCAGGCCGCCGACGGCGAACAGGCCGGGCAGCCAGGCGGGAAAGTCGCCGCCGGTCATGTCGCCGTCGCGGGTGGCCCGCGCCCAGCGCGCGGCCAGGGCGGTCCCGACCAGGTCGCCGGTCCCCAGCATGGCGGCGTTGACCTGATCCTGCAGGTTCAGCAGGCACAGGTAATTCTCCCGCCCCTTACGCACCACCGCCTTGCGCGCCCGCACCGCCGGGTCCGGATAGAGGGCGTGGGTCTCGCGCTCGATCTGGCGCTGCAGGGCGCGGGTGAAGGTGGAGATCCACACCGCCGGCCCGTTGGCCTCGGCCCACAGCGAGGCGGGGGCCAGATAGCCGAGGGTCTTGCCGACGCCGGTGCCGGCCTCAGCCAGCATCAGGTTGGGCTCGCCCTCGCGCTGGCGGGGTTGGAAGGCGTGGGCGGCCTCGGCGGCGAATTCGCTCTGGGCCGGGCGGGCCTCATCCAGGCCGGCGCGGGCCAGCACCTCGGCCAGCCGCGCGCGAGCGGCGTCGGGCGCGACCGGCTTGGAGCCGGGCTCGCCCAGCGGCGCCTGATCCTCCCATTCGGCGATCCGGGTCCAGACGTCGAGGCCGGTCCCGCGCCGCGCTTCGCGAGCGGCCTGGCTGCGAAGGGCGGTGATCACCGCCGGCGCCCAGGACCAGCCGGCGCGGCCCAGGGTCTCGGCCGTCGCCAGGGCCTCCTCGCGGTTCGGCCAGGGCGCGGCGGCCAGCTCGTCCAGCAGGCGGCGGCAAGCCTCGCCCAGGCTGGCGGCCTGCCGCCAGGCGCCCTTGGGCTCGGCCATGCCCAGGGCCAGGGCCAGGCCGGTCGCCGACGGGGCGCAGAAGCGCGCCGGCCGCACGAAGGCGAACAGCTCCAGCGCGTCGAAGATCTCGCGGCTGCGGGCCGGCGCCTGCAGGTCCAGCCGCTTGGCGGTGAGGGCGGCGTGCACGACCACCACCGGCGCGGACAAGGCCAGCTTGCGCGCCTCATCGGCGCCGATGACGCGCGCGCCCGCGCCGTCGCAGACCGCCGCCCGCGGCCCCGGCAGGACCACGAGCGCCGGCGCCAGGTCCAGGATTGGCGATGGGGCGTTCACGGCGCAAACATAGCGCGGTCAGGCGAGGGACGAAATCGGAACCTGGGCGGGGGCGCGCACCGAACGCTGGTCAGCCACCCATCGCCTTCGATCCAAGCAGGCGAGTCTGCGCCGGCCTTGGCCTGGCGCAACGTCACGCGAGCCGCTCCGCGGCGGCGTCAGCGCCTCGTCCTGTCGCTGGCTTTGCCAGGGTCCGTGAATGGTCAGCCGCTCGCCAGGCTGATTATCCAGCACGCGGTGGGCGTGCGCGCCCGGTCCACCTGCATCATTCGCCGCCTTGATGAAGACGATCTCTCGGGCCTCGGTCCTAACCAGGCCGACTGACCCGGCTAAATCCCCCCGTACCAATCATAGCCCCGGTCCTCCCAGAACCCCCCCTTGCCGCCGCCGAGGTGGTCCATCCGGTCGGCGACTTCGATCCGCATGATATATTTGGCCTGCTTGTAGCCCAGTTGGCGCTCGACCCGCAGGCGGAGCGGCGCGCCGTGCGGGACGGTCAAGGGCTGGCCGTTCATCGCATAGGCCAGGATGGTCTGGGGATGGAAGGCGTCGAACAGATCGATGCTTTCGTAATAGAGCCCGCTGTCGTCGCTGGTCCCGCCCAGATTGTCGGCGCAATGGAACACCACATAGCGGGCGGTGGGCGCCAGACCGGCCTTGGCCAGCAGGCCGCCCAGCTGCACGCCGGTCCAGCCGCCGATGGCGCTCCAGCCCTCGACACAGTCGTGGCGGGTGATCTGGGTGCGCGACGGCAGGGCCTTGATCTGGGCCAGGCTCAGCTTCAGCGGGGTGTTGACCAGGCCGTCGATGGTCAGGGCCCAATCGGCGAAGTTATTCTCCAGCAAGGCGGCGTAGGCGTCGCCGCCTGGATGCAGGCTGCCATTGGCCTTGAACACTGGCGACAGGTCGCTCGCCTTATATTCCCGCGCCAGCGGCTGGCCGGCGAGGATTGCGCGCTGGGCGCCGAAGGTCAGGTGCTGGGCCGAGCGGACGATGTTGATCGCTTGGGGGGCCATGGCCAGCCGGTCGCAGCCCGAGAGCAGCAGGCCGCCCAGGCCGGCGGCGCCGGCGCCGATCAGGCCGCGGCGATTGAAGGTCGCGGTCATGCGTGATCTCCGGTCTTGATGGTGTAGCGGCCGGTGATCATCGAGCCGATCTCATTGAACGCCCCGGCGATGATCACCTCGACCACATGGACGATGACGAACAGCACGATCAGGTTGGCGAACACGAAGTGCAGCGTGCGCGCCGACTGACGGCCGCCGAACAGGGTCAGCAGCAACGGACAAAAGGCGTCGAAGCCGGGCGACATGGTCAGGCCGGTCAGCACCATGCCGGGCAAGAGGATGAACACCACGGACAGATAGGCGAATTTCTGCAGCACGTTGAAGGACTTGGCCTCTTCGCCGACCGGGTGCTTGAGCCTGATGTGATCGACGATGTCGCGCCAAATATGGCTGGGCCGCAGCTGGGCGCGGGTGGGGGCCAGGTCGCGCTTGAAATGGCCGTTGATCGCGCCGCTGATCAGGTAGATCAGGCCGTTGATCACGAACAGCCAGGCCATGAAGAAGTGCCAGCTGCGCCCCAGGGCCAGGTTGCGGTGGCTCGGCCAGGTGACCCAGCCCGGAAAGCCGCGCACCTCGCCGCCCGACAGCCCGAGCACCCCGGTGGTGTCGATCTGCTGGTCGCCGATCTGGGTGTAGCCGTGGCCGTGGCTGGCGGTCATGCCGAACACCGGCGGGTCGGCGTCGGCGCCGTACTGGCCCCAATAGAGCATCGGGTGGGCGTTGAAGATCTGCAGGCCGGTCATCAGCAGCAGGGTGATGCAGATGACATTGATCCAGTGGGTGATCCGGACCACCAGCCGGTGGCGATAGATCACCTCGGTTCCGCCGCCGGTTGGGGGCGCGGCAGGCGCGGCGTCTGGGTGGATGTCGAGGGCGACGTCACTCACGGGCGGGCTCCAGGGTTGCGATGGGGGGCCGGGATCGTCAAGGCGCAGCTAAACATGCGTTGCGTTGGAGCGCCACCGCGCGATCGGACGCCGACGCGAATTCATCGGCGGCCGCGCATGGGTGCGATCAGTGGCTCATCGCGTCGGTGGACATGGCGCCCGTGGACATGGCGCCCGTGGACATGGCTCCCGTCGACGCCGCGCCCGTGGAGGCGGGCGCCGCCATCGGCGCGGCGGCCATCTTCATCGCCTTGTGATGCTTCTTGTGGTGCGGCTTGGCCATCATCGGCTTGGCCATGGGAGCGGCCATCGGAGTCGCGGGCTTGGCGTCTGTCGACATCGCGCCGGTGGACATCGCGCCTGTCGACATCGCATCGGTCGACATCGCTCCGTTTTGCGCGAAGGCGGCGGCGCCGCTGACGCCGGCGAGGGCGATGACGAGGCAGGCGGCGAGGCCGCGGATCGAACGAGCGGTCATGGTCAGGTCTCCAAGGGTTTGCGGCGCCGGTCCGGGGCCGCGGATGGCGACGGCGAGGCTTCGCCGTCGAAAAAGATGGTTCAGCCGCGCGCGGCGGCCAGGATCGGGCCGGCGCCGCTGGTCTGAACCAGGATGGCGGTTGACAGGCTGCGGTCGGTGGCGGTCGGAAGGGTCAGCCGCAAGGCGGCCCCGTCCCAACGCCCCAACCGGGTCAGAGCGCGCACCACATTGCGATGGGGCAGGGTGCGCCCGCCATTCTCACCGGCGCGGATGGCGACCTGTTCGATACGGGGATCGTAGCGCACCAGATAGACGTCGGCGCCTTGGGCCGGGGCCGGACCGGCGCCGATGCTGACCGCGCCATCGCGGACCGTCACGCTGGGACCGCCCGCGCCGCGATCCCCCCGACGGACCAGGCCGTCCAGCTCACGCGGGTCGACGCCAACCCCGTCGATGCGGCCATTGATGACCACCTGCGGGGTGAAGACATTGTCGTGACCAAGGGCGCGGGCATAGGCTCGCTGACGGTCGGTGAACTGCGGCTTGGCGAAGGTGTCGCGCCAGCCCAGGTAATCCCAATAGGTGACGCCGAAGCTCAGGCTCAAGATATCGGGCCGGTCGGCCAGGGCCATGACATTGGCGTTGGCCGGCGGACAGGACGAGCAACCCTGGCTTTGGAACAGCTCAATCACGGTCGGATGCTCGCGGTCCGCGGCGACGGCGCTGATCGGCGCCAGCGCCAGCAGGCCGATCGCCAGGGCGCGCAGCACGCTTCGTCCCCCATCATCAAACTTCGCCATCGCCGCGCGCTCCACACCCGCAACGCTGCGGGCTCGACGACGATTTCGGCGGTCGAGGCTGTTCGGTTACACTGGGCAGCGACAATTTAGCGGCGCCGAGGGTCCCTCCTCCGCGACACTTTTTCCCGAATTCGTCAATTTTGGTTAAGGGTCTTGCAAGCACCACCCCCCATGCTGGCCCAATAGAGCTCGGCCGACGCCCCCTGATTCGGGTGCCTGGGCCGCCACGCGGGCCGCTTCGTATGATCAAGGCGCATGAGTATCGGGCGGCGGCGCCGCACCGGATCAGCCAGGCGGGGCCTTCCACCCGCGACCTGCTGACCGAGGGCGGCGACGCCCGGCTGGCGCTGGACCCGATCACCGGCCGCAACCGCTATGGCTGCTCGCCGCACCCGGACCCGGGCCTGGCCGATTTCGGCTCCTCCACCGCCTCGGTGATTTCCGAGCGCGGCTTCGACGCGGCCGAGACCCTGCGGGGGCGGCTCTATCGCGCCGAACCGCGCGGCCCCAGCCCCGCCGCCTACGCCGAGGCGCTCGAGCGCCTGCGCGGCGGCCTCATCGGGCTCTATGGGCTGAACGATCTGGACGGCCTGGACGTGATCTTCTCGCCCTCGGGCACCGATCTGCACCTGATCCTCGCCGAGCTGATCGGGGCCGGTCCGGACGCGCCTCTGGTCTGTATCGATGTCGAGCCGGAGGAGACCGGCAGCGGCGTGCCGGCGGCGCTGAGCGGCCAGCATTTCGGCGGCCACGCCTCGCTCGGCGCGCCGGTGACCCAAGGCGCGCCGGTAGGCGCCGCCGCCCATCGATTCGTCGCCATCCCTTGCCGCGCCGCCGACGGAACCCTGCGCCCCGAAATCGACGTCGAAGACGAACTGAACCGGGTGGCGCAGCAGGCGGTGGACGCCGGCGCGCGGATCCTGCTCGCCGTCTCGGACGTGTCCAAGACCGGGCTGATCTCACCCAGCCTATCGGCGGTGGCGGCGTTCAAGGCGCGCTTCGGCGCCGCGGCTGAAATCATCATCGACGCCTGCCAGCTGCGCCTGGCCCCCGAGAGCCTGCGCGCCTATCTGGCCCAGGGCTGCCTGGTGGCGGTCACCGGTTCGAAATTCCTGTCGGGACCCAGCTTTTCCGGCGCCCTGTTCGTGCCTGGCGCCGCCAGCGAGCGGCTGAAAGACCGGCTGATCTCGCCGGGCATGCGGGCCTATTCGACCCGCGGCGAGTGGCCTAAGGGCTGGGTGGCCGGCCAGGCCATGGCCGAAGGCGTCAACGTCGGACTGTTGCTGCGCTGGGAGGCCGCCCTGGCCGAGCTGGCCGCCTTCCGCGCCCTGCCTCCCGTCGCGATCGCCGCCTTCGCCACACGGTTCGCCGAGGCGGTGACCGCGCGCGTGATCGCCGACCCGCTGTTCGAGCCGCTGGAGACCCGCCGCCTTGACCGCGCCGCCCTTGGGGCTGAGGTCAGCTGGGACCAGATCCCCACCATTTTTCCGTTCCTGCTGCGCCATGCCCCCGGCGGCCGCGGCGGCTTGCTCAGCCTGGCCGCGACCTTGGACGTCTATCGCGGCGCCAGCGCCGAGCCCTTTCCGGCCAATCCCGCCGTCGCCCGCGCCCGCCTGGGCCAGCCGGTCCGCTGCGGCGCCCGCGACGAACGCCCGATCAGCGCCCTTCGCCTGTGCAATAGCGCCCGCCTGATCGTCGAGGCGGTCACCGGCGGCGAGCCGGCCGCCGCGGCGGTGATCGCCCGCGCCATGGCGGCGCTCGACCGCACCGCATCCCAGGTGCGGGCGGTGTCGCGGACGGGGCGGATCTAGGCGACCCCAATCCCTTGCATGAACCAGGCCCGCAGACCGGACCCTGAAGCGTCACTCTGGGACCGGGCAAGAGAGTCGATGTGGCGCCAAGTACGTAAATCAGCATGGGTTTGGTGACGGTATCGAGCACTTTCGCGATAAGCTATCTTGCTGATTCGACTACAGTCCTGCAAGATCGAGTCGGACCGTCTCGTCATTTTTGTAAGTTTGCAAAATGAGAACCAAGCTGTTCATCGGCCAGAAGCTCCGTGCGCTGCGGCTGGCGCGGGGCTGGAGGCTCGGTCACTGCGCCGATCGACTGGGCGTGTCGCCCAGCTATCTGTCGCAGATCGAAAGCGATCAACGGCCGGTGACGCCGCGCATATTGCTGACCCTGACCGAGGTCTTCGGGGTCTCCGCCGCCTCCCTCGACGTCACCGACGACCAGCGGGTGATCGCCGACCTGCGCGAGGCCTTGTCCGACTCGGGTCCGGAGGCCGCGGCCGTGCCCAACTCCGAGCTGCGCCGCGCCGCCGCCCAGGCGCCGGGTCTGGTTCGGCGCTATCTCGACATGCACCGCGCCTACCGCCGCCTGGATGACCGATTGCGGGCGACCGACGAGGCGGTGTCGCTCGACGAGTCGGCGGCGGCCAGCTCGCTGCTGCCCTATGAGGAGGTGCGGGACTACTTCCACTTCAAGGACAATTACATCCACGCCGTCGACACCGCCGCCGAGGCGCTGGCGGAACGCGTCGAAGGCCTGGGGTCGGGCGAGGGCGCGTTGGAGCGGTTCCTGCTCGAAGCTTTCGACGTCACCGTCATCCACGACAGCACCGACGACGTCCTGCGGCGCTATGATCCCGCCCGCCGCCGCCTGTCGCTCAACCGCGCAAGCCCCGCGCAGTCGCGCATTTTCCAGCTGGCCTATCAGATCGCCACCCTCAGCCTGGGCGAGATCATCGAGCAGGAGCTGGCCGCCGCCGCCCTGATCAGCCGCGAGGCGGTCGATGTCTGCCGCATCGGCCTGAGCAACTACGCCGCCGCCGCCCTGATCATGCCCTATCGACGCTTCGCCGCCGCCGCGCGGGCGGTGCGGCACGATGTGGAGCGCATGGCGCTGCTGTTCGACGCCAGCCTCGAGCAGGTCTGCCACCGCCTGAGCTGCTTGCAGCGGCCCGGCGAGCGGGGCTTGCCGATCTATTTCGTCCGCGCCGACTACGCCGGCAACATCACCAAGCGCCACAGCGCCACCCGGTTCCGATTCGCGCGGTTCGGCGGATCCTGCCCGCTGTGGAACATCCATGAGGCGATCGGGGCGCCGGACCGCTTCCTGGTCCAGATCGCCGAAATGCCGGACGGGGTTCGCTACCTGTGCGTGGCCCGCAGCGTGGTCAAGCGCTCCGGCGCCTACAGCATCCCCGATCGGCGCTATGTCCTGGGCTTCGGCTGCGAGTTGGCGCATGCCGCTGAGCTGGTCTATGCCGACGGCCTGGACATCACCGGGCCGGCGGCGCAGATCGGGGTCAGCTGCCGCATCTGCGAACGCAACGACTGCACCCAGCGCGCCTTTCCTCCGGTCGATCGAAGGCTAACGGTGCCGAACCATGAGCGGGCGATCGTGCCATTCAATCTTTGAATGGTCGGGGACCCGAGGTCTCAGCCATCCTGTCCTGGCCGGCCGGCCAGGGCGCCCCGCAAAAGGACTGACGCGCCATGGCTTACGAAAACATCCTCTTGGAGATCGCCGACGGCGTGGCGCTGCTGCGGCTCAATCGGCCCAAGGCGCTCAATGCGCTCAATAATGGCCTGATGAAGGACATCATCGACGCCCTGGCTGCGCTGGCCGGCGATGACAGCGTCGGCTGCGTGGTGATCACCGGGTCGGACCGCGCCTTCGCCGCCGGAGCCGACATCAAGGAGATGGCCGACAAGTCCTATGCGGAGATGTTCAAGCAGAACGCCTTCGCGCCCCTCGCCGACGCCTTTGGGGCGTTTCGCAAGCCGATCATCGCCGCGGTGTCGGGTTTCGCCCTTGGCGGAGGCTGTGAGCTGGCCATGCTCTGCGACTTCATCATCGCCTCGGAGACCGCGCGCTTCGGCCAGCCGGAGATCACCCTGGGTGTGGCCCCCGGCATCGGCGGCTCGCAGCGGCTGACCCGCTTCGTCGGCAAGTCGAAGGCCATGGACATGATCCTCACCGGCCGGCAGATGGACGCCGCCGAGGCCGAGCGCGCCGGCCTGGTGTCGCGGGTGGTCGCCGCCGAGGCGCTGGTCGAGGAGGCCCTGTCGGCGGCGCGCACGATCGCCGCGCTCTCGCCGCTGGCGGTGATGATCAACAAGGACCTGGTCAACCAGGCCTATGAGACCACCCTGTCCGCGGGCGTGGCCTATGAGCGGCGCCTGTTCCACTCCCTGTTCGCCTTTGACGACCAGAAGGAAGGCATGGCGGCCTTCGTCGACAAGCGTCCGGCGACCTTCACCGGACGCTAGCGGGTTGCAAGAGACGTTCGCCGTGCCAGCTCAGGTGCTGCTCCATAAAGCTGGAGATGAAATAATAGCTGTGGTCGTAGCCGGGCTGCAGCCGCAGCGTCAGGGGAAGGTCCGCCGCCTCGCAGGCCTGCGCCAGTAGGGCGGGTTTCAATTGGTCGGCCAGGAACGGGTCGGCGTCGCCCTGATCGATCAGAAGGTCAGCCACCCGCGCGCCGTCCTCGATCAACGCCACCGCGTCATGCCTGCGCCAGGCCGATCGGTCCTCGCCCAGATAGCCGGCGAGCGCTTTCTGACCCCAGGGAACCTGACTGGGCGCCACGATCGGCGCGAAGGCGGAGACGGCGCGGTAGCGCCCGGGAAGGCCCAGTCCCAGGGTCAGGGCGCCATGCCCGCCCATCGAATGACCCATGATCGACTGGCGGTGCGGATCGGCCGGGAAATGACCCAGCACCAAGGCGGGCAGCTCTTCGGCGATATAGCGCCACATGCGGTAATGGGCGCTGTAGGGCGCCTGGGTGGCGTCGACATAGAAGCCGGCGCCCAGGCCGAAATCATAGGCGCCGGCCGGGTCGCCCGGCACGCCCTCGCCGCGCGGGCTGGTGTCAGGGGCCACGAAGATCAGGCCCAGCTGGGCGCAGGCGCGGCGGTAGTCGCCCTTCTCGGTGACATTGGCGTGGGTGCAGGTCAGACCCGACAGGTACCAGACCACTGGCAGCTGATCGCCGGGATTGTGGGCCGGGACGAACACGGAGAACGTCATGTCCGTCCCGGTCGCCGTCGACCGGTGCCGATAGACACCCTGCACGCCGCCAAAGCTCTTGCGCCCCTCAAGCTGTTCGATGTCGCTCATCGGCTTCGGATTCCTTGGCGAGCAGCCGCGCCTAGAGCGCGACGAATTCAGTCCGTTCGATATCCGCTCATCCCGGCGTTCGCCGGGTTGAGCGGAATTTTCTCAGTGATTCAACTTGATCCCACAGCCCGCTAAAACACCACCACGCTGCGGATGCTCTCGCCGGCATGCATCAGATCGAACGCCTCGTTGATCCGCTCCAGCGGCAGGGTGTGGGTGATCATCGGGTCGATTTCGATCTTGCCGTCCATGTACCAGTCGACGATCTTGGGCACGTCGGTGCGCCCGCGCGCGCCGCCGAAGGCCGAGCCTTTCCAGACCCGTCCGGTGACCAGCTGGAAGGGCCGAGTGGCGATCTCCTTGCCGGCCTCGGCCACGCCGATGACGATGCTTTCGCCCCAGCCGCGGTGGCAGGCCTCCAGGGCGGTACGCATGACATTGACATTGCCGGTGCAGTCGAAGGTGTAGTCGGCGCCGCCGCCGGTCAGGGCCACCAGATGGGCGACCAGATCGCCCTCGACCTTGGACGGATTGACGAAGTCGGTCATGCCGAACTTGCGGCCCCAGGGCTCCTTGGCGTCATTAACGTCGACCCCGACGATCTTGTCGGCGCCGACCAGCTTCAGCCCCTGGATCACGTTCAGGCCGATGCCGCCCAGGCCAAACACGATGGCGTTGGCCCCCGCCTCGACCTTGGCCGTATTGACCACCGCGCCGACGCCTGTGGTGACGCCGCAACCGATGTAGCAGGCCTTGTCGAACGGCGCGTCGGCGCGGATCTTGGCCAGCGCGATCTCGGGCAGCACCGTGTGGTTGGCGAAGGTCGAGCAGCCCATATAGTGGTGGATGGTCTGGCCCTTGTAGGAGAAGCGGCTGGTGCCGTCCGGCATCAGGCCCTTGCCTTGGGTGGCGCGGATCGAGGTGCACAGGTTGGTCTTGCGCGACAGGCAGCTTTTGCACTGACGACATTCGGGCGTGTAGAGCGGGATCACATGGTCGCCGACCGCCAGGCTGGTCACACCCGCGCCGATCTCGACCACCACCCCCGCGCCCTCATGGCCGAGGATCGAGGGAAACAGGCCCTCAGAGTCGAGCCCGTCCAGCGTATAGGCGTCGGTGTGGCAGATGCCGGTGGCCTTGATCTCCACCAGCACCTCGCCCGCGCGGGGGCCTTCCAGATCGACCTCGACGATCTCCAGCGGTTTCTTGGCCTCGAAGGCGACAGCGGCTCGGGTTTTCATGGGACTCCAGCGGGCAGGGGGCGACGGTTTTTGGCATCGCCGATGATTGGGTGCAATTCACAGTCGGGGATCAAACGCCCCATTGCGCGGGTCGTATGGCTCAGGCCCCCTCGGCTTGAGGCGCCTCACGAAATCCACGGGCGGCTGCCCAGTAGTGATAGGCGGCCCAGAAGCCCGTCAGGGCGAGGGCCAACAGGGCCCAGCGCAGGGACGTCGCGTTAGCGCCCCGACGGCCGCCGATCAGGTCGCTCAAGAGTCCGACCAATTGCGGCGCGAGCACGAGGTTAGTGATATTGCCCATCAGCACCGTGATCGCCGTAGCCTGGGCGTGAATCGCCGGGGGCACGGCGTTCTGCAACAGCGCGATCGAGGGGCCGATGTAGAAATAGATCGCCGGAATGAAGCACCAGATCATGGCGATGGCGACCCCGCGCGACGGGGCCAGCAGCATCAGGATCGAGGGGATGGTGGCCAGGGCGACGATCCCCGCCAGCATCCACAGGATGCGCTTTGGCGCGCGCATCGCCCGCAAACCCATGATCCAGCTGGTCAGCAGGGTCGCGCCCGCGCCCGCCACCAGATAGGCGGGCCCGAGGGCCGCGCCGATCTGGCCGACGGTCATGCCATAGGCGCGCACGAAATAGGTCGGCGCCCACCAGACCAGGCCCCAGCCCCACAGGGCGGTGATGGCCCCGGCCATCATCAGATGCATCACCGGCCGATTGTTCCATAAGAGCCGGAGGGTGGTCTTGAGCGGGACAGCCTCCAACGCCGTGGCCGGCGCCGCCTCATGAGCGTTGCGGCGCGGCTCGCGCACGGTCAGCAGGACCAACACACCCAGCAACACGCCCGGAAAGCCCAGAACCAGAAACGCCGATCGCCAGCCATAGACGTCGGCCACCCGGCCGGCCAGGTCCGAGCCCAGCCAGGCGCCCAGAGGCGCGCCCAGGGTGAACACGGTCATGGCCATGGGCCGCTCGAGCGGGCGAAAATAGCAGGAGACCAGAGCGGTCGAAGCGGGCGTGGCGCCGGACTCGCCGATGCCGACCCCGATCCGCGCCGCCATCAGCTGCCAGAAATTACCCACCACGCCGCAGCACAGGGTCATGGCCGACCACAGCACCAGCGAGGCGGCGACCACATTTCGCCGGCTGCTGCGATCGGCCAGGATCGCCACCGGCAGGCTGACGGTCACATAGAACAGGGCCAGCACCACGCCGGTGAGGAAGGCCACGCCCGAATCCGTCAGATGCAGCTCCAGGCGGATGGGCTCCAAAACCGTGGAGACGACATAGCGATCGGCGATATTGATCGCATAGACCAGCAGCATCACCGACAATACATACCACCGCACAAAACCCCCCGACGATGCGGCCTGGCTCGGCGCAGCCTGGATCAACGCGGC
>Ga0302196_10001847_pt1 | contig 20066 bp, 15 predicted proteins | sample II_Bog_N1_3_FD_198794 | JGI IMG/M metagenome (GOLD analysis project Ga0302196, IMG submission 198794) | Peat permafrost microbial communities from Stordalen Mire near Abisko, Sweden - II_Bog_N1_3 | ecosystem: Environmental > Terrestrial > Soil > Wetlands > Peat | place: Sweden: Abisko...
GCGAGCGGTGACGCGGTCCCACCGGCTTAGACTGCAGCGCCTCGTCACCGGTCGCTGACGCTCCCGGTACTGACCCAGCGTGACCCCGGCACCCCCGAGGGCCCTGACGTTGGCCCGATCAGAAGATGAAGAAGCCGGAGGCCTGAACGCGGTGGTTCACGGCGTGGGTCGCGTCCACGTAGAAGTCGTTGAAGTTGGCGTACTCGACGCCCGCCCGGAACGACGGCGTGAACTGCCCGAACAGGTTCACGTCGAACCAGTCCTCGGACTTTCGCACCTGCTCGGCGGGGACGTACGTGCCTTGCTGCGGGTTGGGCACCGAGCCGGGAGCCGCCGTGAACTCCTGGATGTTGGACGAGACCTGACGCGAGCAGTTCGCCGACAGCCAGGCGCGGCCCTGGACCCAGGGCAGGTAGTACTGGAGGCCGACGATCCACGTCGTCCACTGGACCGCGTGCAGGTTTCCCTGCAGGTCGTAGACGACCATGCCGTTGTCGATATTCTGCGGGTAGGTGGGGGCCGGATTGATCGCGAGCGAGTTGGCGATCGTGGGGAATCCGATACCGCCGTTCAGGCCGCTGTAGAGGTTGCTGATGCCGTTGCCGTAGACGAGCTCGCCCGTGAAGGACAGCGCGTTACCGGCCGTCTCGTTCCTGGCCGGAATGATGGGGATGAACGCGTCGACCGCGATCGACTGGGTGTCCTTGGAGACGCTCTGCACCGGGATCTGGCTGAATTCGGGCAAGGAGAAGTGGCGCTGATCGCCCGTCACCGCGATCGACGCCGGCATGGTCGAGGTCCCCGTCGCCCCGGCGGTCATCGTGCCCGTCCACTTGTTGACCGCGAAGCGCAGCCCACCCTGAAGCTCGGGGACCTGCGAGTCACGCGACGGCGGGCGGAGTGCGGCCGCGGCGATCTCGAAGGTGACCGCGTCGGTCTTCAGGGTCTTCGAGACGCGGAGCTGGATGTCCCGGGAGTAGAGCTGGGAAGGCACTCCCTGGATCTCGACCGTGTTCGGGTTGTAGAAGCCCTGCCAGCCGAACAGGTCCCAGTACTGCCCGACGAGCACGTCCACCACCGGCGTCTCCACGCGGATCATGGCGTGGCGGATGCGGAGCGTCGGGCTCGTGAAGAACGCCTGCTCCGTCCCGTTGTAGGCGTTGCCCGTCCCGATGGGGAGCGACGTGCCCAAAAAGTCCGTCTCGAGCAGGCCGCTCACGCGGACCTGGTGCGTCTCCGGCGCGCGGAAGCGGAGGCCGAAGCGGGAGTTCCGGATGCTGAACATCGTGGCGCCGTTGGCGCCCGTGTACGTCACCGGGACCGCGGGCGCGGGTAGCGGGTGACCGGACGGCCGCGCAACCAGCGCGTTGCCGGCCTGATCGTTGAAGCTCTCGGTCGTGTCGTGGATGAAGTCGCTCTCGAGGAAGCCGTAGAGCGTCGTCGACCACTTGCCGACGACGAGGCTCGTCGAGTCAGCCCCGTGCCCGCCGTTCGACGTCGCGAGATCGGACATCGCGGCGTCGTACTCGGCCTGCGTGATGATGCCCTTGTCCCGCATGATGCGGAGGGAGGTGAACTCCGCCGTCTGGGCGTCTGCGCGGCGAGGAACGAGCGTGGCGAGCAGCGCGAAGGCCGCCGCGCCCAGAACGAGGGTTCGCATGTTGGGTCAGTTGGACAGCGTGAACGTGTCGATCATGTCGTCCGCACCGCCGGCGCCCTTCAGGCCATAGGCGGCGTACGTGAGGCTCGTCGCGTCGATCGTGAGAAAGCCGTAGACGCCGATGTAGGGAGTCCCGGATCCGAACTGCGTGTACGCGGCGCGGTAGGGCGGCATCCCTGCGCCGACCTGGTAGGGGTCCGCCCCGGCCCCTGCGCAGATGACGTACGTGGTCCCGTGCGTGCTGCCGGACACGACGATCGGCGGATTGCTCGGAGGCGTCGCCGCGTTGACAGGCTTCGATCGCTCGTACTCGTGATCGTGGCCGTTGAAGACCAGGTCGACCTTGTACTTGTCGTACAGGGGCGCGAGAGACGCGCGGGTCTGCAAGACGTCGCCGTCGGTCGAGTGGAGCGACGTCGAGAAGAGGCCGCGGTGGCTCACGGCGATGATGAACGGATGGTTCGTTCGGTCGGCGTTCGCGGCGGCGAGGTCCTGCTCGAGCCACGCGAGCTGCGCCATGGTCTCGGTGCCGCCGGGCTGGGTGCCGATCGGCTGGTCGTCGATCATGATGACGTGCGCCGAGCCCACGTTGAACGAGCTGAAGGCCTTCGCGTAGGGCCCGTCGCCGGGGATGGCGAAGTTGGAATAGAACTGGACGGCCTCGTTCTCGTGGTTGCCCGCGATCGGCAGGAACATGAGCTGGCCGAGCGTCCCGAAGCCGCCGGGCGAGCCCTCGGCGCCCCCGTCCACGCCGGTCTCCCAGATGGCGTTCAACCACTGGCTGTATTCGCTCTCGTCGGTGCCGATGTCGATGACGTCGCCGCTGAACAGGATGGAGGAGACGCCGGACATGAGCATGCGCTGGTTGACGAGGGCCCACGTGGTGACCGTGTCGCGGGCGTCCCCCATCACGCCGACCTTGATCGCGCCGCTGGACGGGAGCGTCGTGAACGACTGGGTCGCGCTCCAGATCTCGTGGCCCGTCGCGCCACCACCGACCTGGTAGTAGTACGTCGTGGCAGGCTTGAGGCCGCAGACGTGGACCTCGTGCATGTTCACGGCGGCCTCGTTGTTGCCGATGCCGATCGTGGGGGGCGGCGTCGTCCAGGCGTAGCCCGTGTGAATGTCCGTCAGCGCAGTGGCGCTCGATCCAAGCCGCGCCTTGGCCGCGTGGTTCGCGCCAGAGGTCTCCCACGACAGGACCGCGGTGGTCGTGAGGTCCGGGTACCCAGGCTGCCCTGCCGTCGTACTGCCGCCGAGGCCGAGTCGCACGCGCTCGGGCGTCGCGGTCGCGGCGTCGACCGAGGTAACGGCGTCATCGAGCGCGACGTCCGTGTAGCCGCGGGTCGTCGGAGGGTCCACCGCGTACGAGCACCCCGCGCCCGTGTACGTGAACGAGATGAGGCCCGAGTCCACTCCGCCGTCTCCCGAGGGGGGCGCACCGGAGTCTGGCTGGGCCGGCGCCGAGCCGGAGCTGCAGCCGCACACGAGAGAGGAGACGAGGGAGGCGAGCAGGAAGGCGACGGTCGCGAGGCGCATGGTCTCTCCGTGGCTCGCGGCGAAGCACGAGCGTGGGCCAGCGAAACGCGTGACGTCCACCAATCCCTTCCATCAGAGCTTCGTTACAGGACGGTGGCGGACCGGATCTTCTTCGGCGACGCCGGCCGCGGCGCCGCTCAGCGCCCAGCGTCAGGGCGGCATGTCGCGAGGGCCGTCCCCTCCTCGAAGACGATGCGACACGACCGCAGGACATCCATGCCGAGAACGCCCTCGCGGCTGCATGTCGCACCGGCTCTCCCCGCCACCACGTCGACGGCGCGGCGGAACGCGCAGGCCCCGACATGGACCGAGACGTCGGAGACCGTCTGGGAACGCTCGGTCTCTCCCGACAGAATCGTGGCGTTCTCATGTGCGGGTAGCGACGTGCCCCGCAGAGCGCTTGCCGCGCGCGTGGTGCCAAAGACGTCGGTGACCTGGGCTCCCGTGACGAGCGCGAGCAGCGTGTCTTCCCCCGCGATGGTCGCAGCGACGGCGAACATCGCCCCGGTGCGCTGCGTGCCATCCTCGCCCGCGCAGCGGTGTGCTGGCGCTGGCGTCAGCGCACACCCGCCGCCGCTCTCGAGCCGTGCGCGTGCCGCGCCTGGTCGTTCGACGCTGAGGGTCTCGGTCTCGAAGTCGACCACCACGTCGTAGCCTGGCTGCGCCAGCTCTTGCGGCGACAGGATCCCACCCACGTCGCTCTGCTCGAAGACCGCTGGCAGATCGAGCACGACGAAGCTCCGGACGGTGAGCGGTCCCAGGCCGTCGAGCGCGACCGTGACACCGTCCGCGCGCGCCACGGCGACCACGTTGCCATCGTGGTCGGCCGCTCGCTCGCTCTCGCTCTTTGCCGCGGGCAAGCCGGACGCGCGCGTGAGCCACGAGGCGAGCGCGTGTGTCGTGGCGCCCGTGTCCACGAGCAGGGACGTGGCGACGCCTCCCACCGTGGCCCGTACGAGTGGGAGGCGGGTCGGCTTGCCGCGCGCCTCGAAGCGAATGGCCGTGGCGACCTGCGCTGCCGGGCCCCTCGCGGCGGAGGGCGCCGCTGTGGAGATCGTGGGCAGGGCGGTGGACGTCGCCGGGTGAGACACGGCGTTGCAAGCGGCGAAGGCGGCAGCGGCCAGCGCCACAGGAATGTAGCGAAGGCGGTGGCCACGACGACGATCCATCAACGGCACCTCTCCATCTCGTCCATGCAGCTGTTGCTGCAGCAGTCGCTGTCGTAGGAGCACCTGCTCTGCGCGGCCGCGCACGTCGTCGGGGGAGGCAGCGGTCGATCGGCTACCGGGGTACGCGCCTGCGGCTCCGGTCCGCAGCCGCCAATCGAGCAGAGAGCGACGAATCCCATGGTGAACAGTGACCTCTTCATGTCTTCCTCCGTCGAGTCGGGTCACCACGACCGTCCCCGCATTCCCCTAAGGCTCACGCCTCTCGCAGTAGCCGTTTGCGCACCACGTGGAGCAGCACTGGTCGTCCTGGCGGCAGGCCGTGAGGTCATCGCGGCAGTACGAGCCGCCCGCCGACGGAGGTGGGACGTGCGCGTCCATCCTGCACCCGCCGATCGAGGCCAGGATCGCGACCCAGAAAGCGCAACGCAGCGAGCGCCTCATCCCGGCTCCGCGCGGGCGAGCAGCGCCGCCGGGTCGGTGACGGCGGGCGTGCTCGTTGCAAAGAAGCAGAACATCACCGGCACGAGGAACAGAGAGATGAGCGTCGAGGAGGTGAGCCCGCCCACCACCGCGAGCGCGAGCGGCTGGTTGGCCTCGGACCCGCGCTCGATGGCGAGCGCGGTGGGCATGAGACCTATGACGGTCGCCAGGCTCGTCATCACGATGGGGATGAACCGAGACCTTGCCGCCTCGACGATGGCGTCGACGCTGCCGGCGCCCTCGCCCATGCGCCGGTTCGCGTCGTCGACGAGCAGGATGCCGTTCGATACCGCGATGCCGATCACCATCAGCACCCCCATGAGCGCGGTGATCGAGAAGCCCTGACCGGCGGCAAGCAGCGCGACGTCGATGCCGAAGAGGGCGACCGGTATCGTGAACAGCATCACGAAGGGCAGGCGCAGCGACTTGAACTGCGAGGCCATGATCATGAACACCACCATCACGGCGAGGGCGAGCGCGAGGCCGAGACCCGAGAACGTCGTTCGCATCAGGCTGACCTGCCCCACGAACCGGACGTCGAGGCCGCGCGTTCGCTCGTCGTGCTGCTGCGCGAGGTCGCGCCCTTCGGTCTGCATGAGCACATGGGCGACGCGCGCCATGCGGCTGCGCTCGACGGCCACGGCGCCGACCGAGCGCGAGATGTCGCTGTAGGCGCCGAGGAGCACGGGCAAGTGCGCCTTGCTGAAGCCCACCGGCAGCGTCCCGAGCGCGCGCGTGTCGGGGACCTTGGCTCCGTCGTAGTAGGTCACGACGTAATAGGCGCGGCCGTTGGCCGCGTCGACCCACACACCGGGGGTGTTGATGTTGCCGGTGGTCGCCTCGAGCGTCGTCTGGGCGGCGTCCCGCAGCGAAGCCCCGACGAGGCCGGACTTCTCCCGGTTCGTCTCGACCCTGATCTCCGGGTAATCCATCTGGAGCGACTCGCGTACGTCCCGGACGCCCAGGACGGTTCGAGCGACCTCGGCGACGGCCCTCGCCTGCGCATCGAGGATGTCGAGGTTGTCGTTCTGGAGCTCGACGACGAGCGGCGACGGGTATCCGTTGGCGAAGACGCTGGCGACGAGGCCGCCCGGCGACTGGAGCACCTCCACGCCGGGGAACTCGCGGTTGATGACCTGCCTGGCAAGGACGGCGAGCTCGTCCTGGGTCATCTTGCGCTCGTCGCCCGGCGCGAAGGCGAGGCGGAGGAAGCCGGTGTTCGGCGCCACGTTGGGGCTCGCCAGCAGGCTCCGCTGCTCCTGCGGCATCCCGACGTTCGTGACCACGAGGCGGATTGCTCCTTCTGGAAGCTCGCGCCTGAGGGCGTCTGCCATGTGCGTCAGCTCTGCGCCGGCCCTCGAGACGGACACGCCCGGCGCGAAGCGGACGTAGATCATGTCCATCGACTCGTCGATCTCGGGGAAGAACGTCGTGGGCAGCCGCGCGGCGGCCCACGCGCTCCCGGCGACGAGCGCGAGCGAGGCGCCCACGATGGCCCAGCGCGCCGGCAGAACACGCCGGAGCAACGCGGAGTACGCGAGGGCGAGCGCGTCGATGACCTTGCCGACGGCGAGGGCGAGCCGGCCCTGCGCACCGTGGCCGAGGAAGTGCCGGCAGACCACCGGGGTGACCACCATGCTGACGAAGTAGGAGGCCACCATGGCGACGGCGACGGTCAGCGCGAGGGGCGCGAAGAGGCGCTTCGCGAGGCCGGCGAGCAGCAGCACGGGGAGCAGGACGGCGATGGTCGTGAGCGTGGAGGCGAGGACCGGGAGCCCGACGGCGTTGGCGCCCCGGAGCGCCGCCTCGTGAGGGCCCAGTCCCATGCGCTGGTGGCGGTGGATCGACTCGAGGACGACGACGGCGTCGTCGACGAGCCGTCCCATCGCCAGCGTGAGCCCGCCGAGCGTGAAGGCGTTCAGCGTCTGCCCGCTCGCGTAGAGGACGATGAGCGTGATCGCGAACGACAGCGGGATGGCCACGGAGACGATGAGCGTCCCGCGCACGCTCTGGAGGAACAACAGGATGACGAGGGCGATGAGGACGAGCGCCTGCCCGATCTCTCGAACGAGGCCGTCCTGGCTGTTTCGTACGAACGTCGACTGATCGAAGTAGACCTTCGCCTCCATGCCCGCGGGCATGTTCTGGATCCTCGCGACCTTCTCCTTGACCGCGTCGACGATCTTGATGGTGTTGCCCCCGGGGATGCGGAGCACGTTCAGGTAGACGGCGTCCCGGCCGCCCACGGACACGGACTGCGTCGCCGGTGTGCCGCCGTCCTCCACGCGCGCGACGTCCTTGATGAGGACGGGTCTCCCGTCGACGACCTTCACGGTACCCTCGCCGATGGTGGCGACCTTCTTGGGTACTCCGTTCGTGTAGACGTTGGCGTCGAACCCGGAGGCGAGGAACTCTCCCGAGGGGAGGAGGGCGTTGGACCGGGCGACGGCCGCGGCGATGTCCTCGGCGGTGACGTGGCGCGTCTGGGCCTTGACCGGGTCGACGACGATGTTGATCTGGCGCGGCCTGCCGCCGTCCACCGGCGCGCTCCCCACCCCGTCAATCCCCTCGATCTGGGGCTCGATGTAGTTCTGGGCGTAGTCGTAGAGCTGCGAGCCCGTGTAGCCCGCCCCAGTGATCACCACCTGGCAGACGGGCGCGTTCGAGGGATCGAACTGCAGGACGAACGGCGGCAGGAGCCCGAGCGACTTGGGCGCGCCGGCCATGGCGAAGGCGGCCTCCGACTGCACGAGCGTCTGCGTGGCGCTCAGATCCGTTCCCCACTTGAGCCACACGTAGATGAGGGCGAAGTTGTTCCTCGACAGGCTCTCGACGTGGTCGACGCCCGGAGTCGCCGCCACGTAGCGCTCGATTCGCCACGCGACGGCCTTCTCGACGTCCTTGGCTGCCAGCCCGGGGGCAACCTCGCCCACGATGAGGACGGGGGGAGTCAGCTCAGGGAACGTGTCGACGCTCATCCGCGGGGTGACCACCGCCGCGAAGACGACGAGCCCGATGCACAGCATCAGGACGGCGATGGGGTTGCGGAGGGACAGCCCGGTCATCGAGCGACCTTGGCCTTGCCGCCGTCGCTCGTCGTGGTGGTCTCTTCCCTGCCTTCGACGCGGTCGCCGTCGTTGAGGAGGGCGCGGCCTTCGGTCACCACGGCCGCCCCGGCCTCCAGGGTGGGCTCGAGGAAGAGGTAGTCTCCGACCTCGCCGAGGACGGCGAGCGTGCGCGCGCGGGCGCGGCCCTGGTCGATGACGAAGACCGTCGCGCGCACGCCGCGCACCGTCGCCGCGTAGAGCGGCAGCACCGTCGCCGGCTTGTCGTCGCCGAACGGGATGCGAGCCTCGCCGGTCGTGTCGACCGGGATGTCGCGCTTCGGGTTCGGGATGTCGACCTCGAAGTGGACCGTGCGTGTGTCCTGGTCCGCGTGTGGTGCGCGTCGCGCGACGGCTCCGTCGATGTCGAGACCGGTGGCGTCGACGTGGATGCGGACGGCAGCCTTGGGGGCCACGACGCCGAAGTCGACCTCGGGCACGTCCGCGGCAAAGCGCGCCGTGCTCCGGTCCAGCACGGAGACGATCGCTGTGCCTGGTCGAGCAAATGCCCCCGGGTCGATGAACCGGTCCCCGACCTCGCCGTCGAACGGCGCGCGCAGGACGCAGTCGTCGACCTCGAGCGAGCTGTGCGCCATGGTCGCGCGCTGCGCTTCGAGCTGGGCCAGCTCCGAGGCGCTCTGGGCCAGGGCTTGCTCGACTTCGTTGGCAGACGCGAATCCGCCGTCGAGCAGCTTCTGCGTGCGGCGCGCCTCGTCCGCGAAGGCCCCTTGCTTCGCTTCGAGGGCGCGAGCCTGCATCGTGATGGCGGTCCGCACCGTGCTCGCGTTGCGGCAGTCGAGCGTCGCGAGGACCTCTCCGCGTTTGACCTGCGCCCCGGGACGGACGAGCACGGTGTCGACGTAGGCGGAGATGAACTGAGGCCCGACGTTGGCCTCGACCCACGAGTGGAGCGTGCCCACGTACGACCGTGACTCGCGGAACGTCGTCGCCTTGGCGCGCACGAACGTCGCCTGCTTCGCGGACGACGCCAGGGCGACCTTGTTCGTCTTGGCCTCTGCGCGCAGGACCATCGCGCCGCCGGCCGCGAGCGCGACGGCCGCCCCGATGCCGATGACCACGGAGGCCTGGCGCGCCGCACCCCGGGCCATCCGCCCATCCACTGCCGGCAACGTGCTCATATACCCTCCGCGATGACCCGCCCGAGCAAGGCCCGGGCTCGTGCGAGCTCGAAGACGCCGAGCGCGAGCTGGATCTCGGCCGCGGTGCGCACGTCCTCGGCGTCCGCGAGCTCCACCGCGTTGCCGAGCCCGACACCGAAGCGCGCGTCCGCCTGCTCGTAGTTGGCCACGCCGGCCTTCACGGCGTGCTGCAGGACGGGCAGCGCGTCGCGCGCGGCCTGAACGTCGATGTACGCTTCCTCGACCTCCGCAGCGATCTTGAAGCGCAGGGCTCCCGCTTGCTCGCGGAGCGCGTTCTCGTCCGCGCGCGACTGCCGCGTGCGGGCGGACACCGTGGCGTCGAAGAGGGGCCAGGCCAGGACGACTCCGACGTCCCAGTTGGGCACCGAGGGCAAGAGGCCGTGCGCGGCCGCCGACTCGCCGCTCGAGGGGATGGCCCCGCCCGCGTTCCCCGAGACCGCGCCCGTGAGGAACAGGCTCGGGCTCGCCGCTCTGGCGATGGCCTTGCTCGCCTCCTCCTGGGCGCGGACCCTCGTGAGCGCTGCGCGGAGCTCGGGGTTCTGGTCGGACGCCCGGGCGAAAGCGGCGTCGAGCGAGGGCAGCTCCTGGGGCCCGGGGGGTGGGCCGGCGATGTCGAGGAGGTGATCGGGGACGCCCACCGTCGCCGCGAGGACGGCCTGGGCGACCGAGACCCCGCGCTTGGCGTGGATGCGCTCGAGCTCGTAGCGATCGAGGGCGGCCTCGGCGCGCGTCAGCTCGATCGGCCGCCGGAGGCCCGACTCGACGCCGGCCCGCGCCAGGTCGCGGTGGACGACGGCGCGCTCGTAGGCCTGCTCCGAGGCCGTCAGCACCGACTTCGCCGCGTGAACGGCGAAGTATGTCTCCTCCACGTCGTAGTCGACGACGATGCGGCTCGACGCGAGCGACAGGCTCGCTGCGTCCGCGCGCAGGTCGTCCGAGGCAGCCTCCGCCGCGATGCGGCCGAAGTCGTAGACGAGCTGGCGGACGCCGGCGCCGACCATGGTCGACGGCGAGGGGGCGAGGGAGGCCGTTGCCGCGGATTCGGCGCGGGTCGCGCTGACGCGCGGGTTGTCCAAGAGGGGAACGGTGAGGTACGAGCCGGTGCTGTTGTTGGTGGTGCTGGCCAGGAGCTGCGCGGTGGCGGTGACGGTCGGGTACCAGCGCGCCCGTGCGATCGCGGCCTGGGCCTTCACGGACTCGACGCGGGCCGCGGCGGCGCGCAGGTCAGGCTGGTGCGCGCGCGCGTAGTCGAGGGCTTCCCCCAGGGTCATGGCGCGCAGGGATGGCGTCTCCGCTGCGCGAGCCTCGGCTGCGGCGGACACCGCGAGGAGGCCCGCCACCGACGCCATGCCGAAGCGCGCCACGCGGGAGATCATTGCGGGCGGCAGGCAGGCGGACGTTCGCCGGTGCCGTAGGGGTCGCAGCTGCTCGCGGCGGGTGGCGGGGGCAAGGTCCCGCACGCGACGGCGTCCGCGGTCGTGAAGCGGGCGCAGACGCCTGCCCCACGCGCGGTGGCGAAGTCCTGGTCGACGTGCACCCGCACCACGGCGTCGCAGCCGAACTCTTCGCCTCGCAAGCGGAGGGCGTTCTCCACCCGCTCGGTGTCCGCGTCGGCTCCGTGACCGATGACCTCGAGCATCGCGATCTCGTGGAAGGGGCGGTGCGGGGAGTCCCCGACGAAGTAGAGGGACACGGGGCGCCCGCTCTGCTCGGCTCCGCCACGGATGAGCATGTCGTGCGCTTCGGTGTAGTCACACGCCAACAGCAAGAGGGTGGCGAGCGCCACGGCCAACGTTCCCGACGTCTTGTCCATGCAGACACCTCGCAGAGCGAGCGGGGCATGGCAGGAAACATGCCGAGCAGCGCGCGCCGGGTTCGTGGCCGAATGCGGACGGAGTATGGTGAGGCGAGCGGGAATTCCTCCCCATCGCGCGGGGATAATTTCCCGATGACGGCGAGGTGCAATCGTGAATCGCGGCGAGACTTCCCTGGGTACCGGCGTGGATCGCGGTTTGCGTAGCGGGGACGTCGTGGCGGCCTTGGCGGTGCTCGAAGGCTCGGTGGCGGGCGCTTCGCGCGCCGCCGGTCCCATCGGAGCCGTCGGGCCCACGCCTCTCCGAGAGACCCGCATGACCCCGTCGCGCATCGTCCTGTGGATGCTGGCCGCCATCGCGCTGCTCGGCGCCCTCGCGTACCTCGAGGAGCGTAGCCGGGACGAGGCAGCGTTCGCCGACTTTGCAGCCGACCAGGTGATGCTCGCCCGGGCAGCGGCGGGGGAGCTCGGCGCAACGGGCGCGGCTCATGCGGCCCTCGTGAACGGTGGCGTGAACGTCGAGGAGGCGGCCGACAGGCTTCGCGCCCTGGAGCAGCCAGGGAACGTCGTCGTCCTCCTGCGGGTCCCCGGCTCGAGCGATCTCGTCACGCTGGACGGCGTGGTCGTCCACTGTCCCCCGATCGACTCGCGCTTCGCGGCGGGCCCGTCCGGCGGCGACTGGGTGAGGCTCAACCACCCCGAGGCGGCGGCCGTGGGTCTGCCGCCCCGGACGGCGGTGGCAGGGTTCGCGAGCATCGACAGGGGCGATGGCAGGTGGGGGCTCGTCGTGGTGGCGAGCGCGCATCGGGAGCGCGACCGGGAGGAGCGCGGCCAGTGGTTCGTCGGGCTCGGCTTCCTGCTCACCTCGGCGATCGTCCTCACCTTCGGGACGCTCGCCTTGCGGACGCAGCGCAAGGAGCTCGAGCTGGCCCAGCAGCTCGCCGTGTCACTCGCCGTCCAGGCGCGGGACGAGCGCCTCGTGCGGGCGGACAAGCTTGCGACGCTGGGGGCGCTCGCCACGGGCATCGCCCACCAGGTAGCGACGCCGCTCGGCGTGATCGTCGCCCGGGCGGAGCGCCTCGGACCCCGCGTCGGCGCGGACGAGAAGGCCCGCCGTTCGGTCGACGTAATCTCGGAGCAGGCACAGCGAATTCACGGGATCGTGAGGGGGTTCCTGGGGCTGGCGCGGGGTGGCGTTCCGTCGCTCGAGCACGTTCCCCCCGCTGACATCGCGAGCTCCGCCGTCGAGCTCGTGTCGCATCGCTTCGAGAAGGGCGGCGTCACGGTGGCGTGCCGGCTCGAGGGCGGGCTGCCCACGATCGCGTGCGACCCACGCCTGTTCGAGCAGGTCATCGTCAACTTGCTCCTCAACGGTTGCGACGCGTGCCAGTCGGGCGGCAAGGTCCTGTTGACCGTCTCCTCGACGGGCGACACGGTCGCCTTCGTGGTCGAGGACGACGGCGAAGGAATCACCGAGGATGCGGCGGCTCGCGCCATCGAGCCCTTCTTCACGACCAAGGGCCCGGAGCAGGGAGCAGGCCTCGGCCTCGCGATCGCCAACGAGATCGTGAAGCACCATCGCGGTAGCCTGAGCATCGAGCCGCTCGTGCCCCGAGGCACCCGAGCGCGCGTCGACGTGCCCGCGACCGCGCCTGGAACGCCACGATGAGCTCGCGAAACGTCGCTGCCAGGCGCCCGCGCGTGCTGATCGTCGACGATGACATCGTGCTCGCGGAGACGCTCGCGGACGAGCTCGCGACCGACGGCTTCGACGCCGTCCACGTGGGGTCGAGCCGTGACGGTGCTCGCTTGCTCGGGGACGACTTCGACGCCGTCGTGACCGATCTCCGCATGCCGAGCCTCGATGGCCTCGGGATCCTGGCCCTCTCGCGTACGGCGGCGCCCGACCGACCGGTCATCGTGATGACGGCGTTCAGCGCGGTCGAGACGGCGGTCGAGTCGATCCGGCAGGGCGCGTACCACTACCTGACGAAGCCCTTCAAGGTCGACGAGCTGGCGATCTTCCTCGGGAGGGCCCTCGCGGAGGCGAGCCTTCGGCGCGAGGCCACGACGCTCCGGCGCGCGCTCCGGGACAGCTCGTCTCTGGCGGCCGTGATCGGCGAGAGCGCGGCGATGCGTGAGGCCTGCCACCTCGTCAAGCGCGTCGCGGACGCTGCTACGCCCGTCCTCTTCTCTGGGGAGACCGGCACCGGAAAGGGGCTGCTCGCGCACGCCCTCCACCAGACGAGCCGCCGCGCCGCCCAGGCCTTCGTGACCATCAACTGCGCCGCGGTCCCCGAGCAGCTGCTGGAGAGCGAGCTCTTCGGCCACGTACGCGGCGCGTTCACCGGCGCGATGGCGCACCGCACGGGCCTGCTCGAGGAAGCCAACGGCGGGACGCTCTTCCTCGACGAGATCGGCGAGATGCCGATGGCGCTCCAGGCGAAGCTGCTGCACGTCCTCGAGCGCGGCGTCGTCCGCGCGGTCGGCTCCGACAAGGAGAAGCACCTGGACGTGCGCATCGTCGCGGCAACGCACCGGGATCTTCGCAAGCAGGTCGCGGACGGACAGTTCCGGGAGGACCTGCTCTTCCGGCTGGACATCGTCACGATCGACGTGCCCCCGCTGCGTCGGCGCAAGGAGGATTTGCCCGCGCTGCTCGGGCACTTCCTCGAGCAGGCTCGAGCCAAGCACCCGCACTCGCCGGTCCGGCGGCTCGCGCCCGCCACCGTCGAGCGGCTGTTCGCGCACACGTGGCCTGGCAACGTCCGGGAGCTCGCCAACGTCGTCGAGCGCCTCGTGCTCCTCTGTGGCACGGAGGTGGTGGGCTCCGAGGACCTGCCGCCTTCGTTCGGCGCGGAGGCGCCCGCCGCGCCCGAGTTCTCGGGGCCCGTCCAGCCGCTTCACGAGCTCGAGCGTCGCTACGCGCAGTGGGCGCTCGATCAGCTGGGCGGTCGCAAGATGATGACCGCGGAGAGGCTCGAGATCGACCGGAAGACGCTCGCCAGGCTGCTGGGCGAGGTGCCGAAGCCCTGACCCTTTCATACCCTCGCGAACCGGGCGGTCGCGAGCGCGCCGGCGAGGGCGAGCAGGACCACGACGGCGCTCGCCACGCCGATCCGGCGCGTGAGCGTGCGGGATCCGGCGCAACGGGCGACGATCCCCACGTTCACCCCCGTGCTCGCGATCGACGCGAGCACCGCGCCGATGCCGGCCACCGTCGGACCGACCTTGTCGTGGGAGGCGAGCGCGGCGGCCGCGGCCACGGCCGAGGCGCTGGAGACGAGGCCCCCAAGGAAGCTGACCGCGTAGAGGCCCCAGGCCCCGAAGAGGATCTGCGCGCCGGTCCCGACGACCTGCAGCGCGAGAAAGATCGCGCCGAACTTGAGCGTTGCCCACAGGGAGAACGGCGACTGAATCGCGAGCGGCTTCTCCGCGCTCGCCGGCAGCCTCGGGCGCGTGGCAGAAAGCGCCATGGCCGTGCTCGACACAAGCATCAGGCCGAGCGCGGGACCTGCGCCCGTGAGCGAATGTGGGCTCAGGATCGCGAGGATGACGGCGTTGCGCACGGCCATGGCCGCCACGGAGAGGAGCACGCCGCGGTAGGCGACCTGCTCCAGCGCGCCGTCCGTCTCGCCGACGCGCGATGCGAGCGCGGTCACGGTGACCGTGCTGTTGACCAACCCTCCCAGGAAGCCCGCGAGCTCGATCCCGCGGGTCCCGAAGATCTTCCAGAGCACGTAGTTCACGAGCCCGATGGCCGCGATGAGGATCACCGTCAGCCACGCCGCGCGCGGCGCTATGAGCCCCCACGGGTCGAGCGGATGAGCGGGCAGCACGGGGTAGATGGCGAAGGCCAGGATGGCGAGGAGGATCGCGGAGCGAAGCTCCGCCGCGGTCAGCTGCTGGCCGAACGTCGCGAGGCTCTCCTTCCAGGAGAGGAGCCCGGCCGTGACGACACCCACCGCGACGGGCGTGATTGTGTGACCGAGGCCGCAGAGGACCCCGGAGAGCGAGGTGACGAGCAGCGCCGCGGACGTCGTGAGCTCCGTGCCCTCGCCGGCCCGCATCGAGTGCACGTTCAGAAGCACGACGAGGAGCCCGCTCGAAGCGAGGGTCATGAGCGAGTAGGGCGAGCCGAGTAGGCCGCCCATGCCGCCCAGCAACGCGAGCAGACCGAAGGTCCGCAGACCAGCCTCCTTCTTTCGCCACTCGCGCTCGAGCCCAACGAACAGACCCACGCCGAGGGCGAGCGTGAGACGTCCGAGGCTCTCGAACGGCACCCAGGTGATCAAGGGCTCGAGCGGGGTCATCTCGTCCTTTCGCCGGACAATCCTCCGTGAGTGAGCGTGACGGAAGCTCGCCGCGAGGGCAGCAACGGAGCCATGCGCTTGAACGTGCGCCGCTAACGCGACAGGGTAAAAGAGTCGATCACGTCATCGCCCGCGACGCTGCCGCCGGCGGTCTTCAGGCCGTACGCCTTGTACGTCAGCGTGCCGCCGTCGAACGTCACGAGCGAGTACACGCCGACGTACGGCGTTCCGCTGCCGAAGGCCGCGTTCGTCTGCCGGTACGCGACCGGCGTGGTTCCCGGGGTGTAGCTTGTGGCGCCCGCGCCTGCGCAGATCGTGTACGTCGTCCCCGCCGTGGACGAGGTCTGGACCACCGGCGCGCTGACGGGGCCCGTCACGGGCTTGCTGCGCTCGTACTCGTGGTCGTGTCCGTTGAGCACGAGGTCCACGTGGTGCTTGTCCCAGAGGGGGACGAGCGCCGTCCGGGTCGCGACGACGTCCGGGTCGTTCTCGTGCAAGGACGTCGAGAAGTCGCCGCGGTGGTGGACGACGACGAGGAACGGGTGGTTCTTGCGATCGGCCTCGGCGAGGGTGAGGTCCTGGTCGATCCACGCGAGCTGCGTGGGTGCGAAGGTGCTGTTCTCCTCGCCGGCGATGGCCTCGTCGTCGAGGAGCAGTACGTGCGCGCTCCCCACGACGAACGATCCGTACGACTCGGCGGCAGGCCCGCTCCCGGGGAGCGCGACGTTCGCGTAGTACTGCGTCGTCATCGCCTCGTGGTTGCCGCCGACGAACAGGATCAGCTGCTGTCCGAGCGTCAAGAACTTGGTGGCGTCGTTGGGGTCGGTCCAGATGGCGTCGAGCCACTGCGAGAACTGCGTCTCCTCGTTGCCGAGGAGGATGAGGTCGCCGCTGAAGAGCTGCATCGAGACGGCGGCGTCGCGCATGCGCTCGTTCACGAGCTGGAAGATCGTGCTCGAGTCCCGCGAGTCGCCCGAGACGCCGATCGTCACCGGGCCGGCCGCGGGCAGCGTCGTGAAGGACTGCGTGGCGCTCCAGATCTCGCTGCCGGGCGCGCCGCCGCCGACCTGGTAGTAATAGGTCGTCGCTGGCGTCAGCCCGCAGACGTCGACCTCGTGGAAGTTGGACGGGCCGGCGCCCGCGCTCACGTAGGAGAAGCCCGTCTGCGTGGTCGTGAAGCTCGTCGGGCTCGGCCCCAGCCTGACCTTCGAGCCATGGAAGTCGGCGGCCGTCTCCCAGACGAAGGCGGCGGTGGTCGTCGGATCGGCGTAGCCGGCGGCGCCGAAGGTCGTGTTTCCCCCCAGGCCGAGCCTCACCCGCTGGGGAGCCGCCTGCGTCGGATCGGTGGGAGCCTGCCCGTCGTCGAGCGCGACGTCGGCGAGGTCGTGCGACTCGGGAGGGGCCACCGTGTACGCGCAGCCCGTCGCGGCGTACGTGAACGCGGCGTCGCCTCCCGCGTCGGCCGGGGGAACGGGGTTTGCCTTGCCGGAGTCACTGCACGCAAACAACGTGACGGCACACAGGGGGCCAACGGATAGGGCAAGCGCTCGCATGGGGCCTTCCTGGGCGACCGCAAGGGCACCCACGAGCGAATGAATCTACGTCAAAGTCACGCGTTCGTCCCGCTCTCGTCACATATGTTTGCGCAGGACGGGGTAAGGGGCCGCGCCCAGACCGACGGGCGCCTCCACGGGCTCGAAGCCGCACTCGAGGAAGAGCTTCTCGGGCCCCATCCAGGCCTCCTCGGCGTGCATCGTCTCCGCGGAGCGGCGCGGGTACGCCTCGATGGCGAGCCCGCCCGCGGCCCGCACGTGCGCGTCGGCCGCGACGAGCAGCGCGCGCGCCACGCCCTGCCCGCGCCGGTCGGGGCGGACGAGGAAGCAGCCGACGCCCCAGACCCCCGCGTCGTCTCCGAGGTCGAGCCCGCGGTAGACCGGCAGGCGCCGCAGCTTGGGAACGGCGGCGCGCGGCGTGAGCTTCATCCAGCCCACGGCCGTCTCGCCGTCGAGCGCCAGGAGGCCGCCGGCCCGCGGGTCCCCCTCGCGGGCGAGGCGCGCGTGCTCGTCACGGTTCGCGTGCGGCTCGTTCGCGGCGCGCGCGAGCCAGTCGTTCTTCGTCCCCTCGAAGTGCCACCACCGGCAGAAGCACGTGCACGCGCACGCCTCGAACAGCTCCGCGAACGCGCGGAGCTGCGAGGTGGCGTCCGACGGCGCGCGCGCCGGGAGGGCCTCGACCCGGATCACGCGAGGGCGCTCATGGCCGGTGCGGCGATCCCGACGTGGCGCTCGACGGCCGCCGCGAGCGCGAAGAGGCGAGACTCCTCGAGCGAGGGCGCGAGGAGCTGGAGGCCGATGGGAAGGCCGGAAGCGCCGCGGGCGGCGGGGACGCTGAGCGCGGGGATACCGGCGAGGCTGGCCGGCAGCGTGTAGATGTCGCTCAGGTACATGGAGAGCGGGTCCGTGAGCTTGTCGCCCAGCTTGAAGGCGCACGTGGGGGCGGTCGGGCAGGCGATGGCGTCGACCTCCGCGAAGGCCGCGTCGAAGTCGCGGCGGATGAGCGTGCGGACCTTCTGCGCCTTGAGGTAGTAGGCGTCGTAGTAGCCGGCCGAGAGGACGAACGTGCCGAGGAGGATCCGGCGCTTCACCTCCGCGCCGAACCCGGCGTCCCTCGTGTCGCCGTACATCTGGCGGAGGTCGTGCGTCTTCTCGATGCGCAGGCCGTAGCGCACGCCGTCGAAGCGGGCGAGGTTGCTCGACGCCTCGGCCGTGGCGATGACGTAGTACGTCGCGACGGCGTACGACGTGTGCGGCAGGCGAATCCGCTTGATGGTGCAGCCGTCCTTCTCGAGGGCTCCGATGGCCGCGCGGACGCTCGCCTCGACCTCGGGGTCGAGGCCCTCGGCGAAGTACTCGTCGGGGACGCCGATGCGCAGGCCGCGCACGGGCGCGTCGCACGCGGACTCGTAGGCGGCGGTCGGGGCGGCGAGCGAGGTCGCGTCCCGCGGATCGTGGCCGGCGATGACCTCGAGCACGCGCGCGGCGCCGCGCACGTCGGTCGCGAACGGGCCGATCTGGTCGAGGCTCGAGGCGAAGGCGATGAGCCCGTAGCGCGAGACGCGCCCGTACGTCGGCTTCACGCCGACGACGCCCGTGAACGCCGCGGGCTGCCGGATCGAGCCGCCCGTGTCGCTCCCGAGCGACGCGGGCGTCATGCGGGCCGCGACGGCGACGGCGCTCCCTCCCGACGATCCCCCGGGCGCACGCGCCTCGTCCCACGGGTTCCTCGTCGGGCCGAAGGCGCTGTGCTCGGTGGAGGAGCCCATGGCGAACTCGTCCATGTTGGTCTTGCCGGGGAGGAGCGCGTCAGCCGCGGCGAGCCGGGCCACGACGGTCGCGTCGTACGGGGGCCGGTAGCCGCCGAGGATCTTCGAGCCCGCGGTCGTGACCCTCCCGCGCGTGCAGAGGGCGTCCTTGAGCGCGACGGGGACTCCCGCGAGCGCGCCGAGCGGCTCTCCCTGGGCACGCTTGTCGTCGACGGCGCGCGCCTGCGCGAGGAGAGCGTCGGGCGACGTCTCGAGGAAGGCGTGGAGCCGCGGGTCGAGCGCGGCGACGCGCGCGATGACGCGCTCGGCCACCTGGGTGGCCGTGATGTCGCCCGCGCGGACCCTGGCCGCGAGCGCTGCGATGGGTAGCTCCTCGATCATGGTGCCTCACGCATGGCGTTTGGGGGCGGCGGCGGGGGCCGTGGCGTTCGCGTCGACGAACGTGGGGACGGCGAAGCCGCCGAGCGACGAGCGGGGCGCGGCGGCGAGGGCATCGTCGTGCGAGACGCCGGGCAGGACGCGGTCCTCGCGCCAGCCGCTGCCGGCGGGGAGCCCGGGGCCCGCGCCGGCCGAGCCGGCGAGCAGGTCGGTCGTCGGCGGCACGTCCGTCGTGTCGAGCGAGTCGAGCTGCTCCACGTGGCGCAGGATGGCGTCGAGCTCGCTCGCGAGCGCGTGTGCCTCGGCGTCGCTCAGCGAGAGCGCCGCGAGCTTCGCGATGTGGTCTATCTGGGCGCGGTCGAGCCGGGCTCGTTGGGCGGGCATGACGCGCAAGCTACCCTCGCGGCGGCGCCGGCGCCAGAAGGGCGGCGCCCGGGTGCCTGGCCTGCACCGGGGTGCGGGCCGACCTCGAAGTGGCTAGACTCCCCGCGTGATCTTCGGTGCGCACGAGTCGGTTACCGGCGGCCTCCACCTCGCGTTCGAGCGCGCGAAGACGGACGGGTGCGCGGCCACGCAGATCTTCACCAAGAGCTCGGGCATGTGGCGCGAGCCCACGCTGACCGACGAGCAGGTGGCCCTCTTTCGCGCGGCCCACGCCGCGAGCGGCGCCATGCCCGTCATGGCGCACACGAGCTACCTCATCAACCTCGCGACCGACGACCCCGAGCTCCTCGTCCGGAGCAAGGACGCCCTCGTGGCGGAGGTCGCCCGGTCGACCGCGCTCGGCATCCCGTACGTCGTGCTCCATCCCGGAGCCCACCTCGGCTTCGGCGAGGAGGCGGGGCTCGCGCGCATCTGCAACTCGCTGGACGAGGTGCACGAGCGCACGCGCGGGGCGAGCGCGCGGATCCTGCTCGAGAACACGGCGGGGCAGGGGTCCTGCGTGGGGCACAGGTTCGAGCACCTGGGGCAGATCATCGAGGGCACGACGGAGCGCGATCGGCTGGGCGTGTGCTTCGACACGCAGCACGCGTTCGCCGCCGGCTACGATCTGTCGACGAAGGCGGGCTACGCGTCGTGCTGGGAGGACTTCGATCGCAACGTCGGCATCGCGCGCCTATCGGCCTT
>Ga0302196_10001855_pt1 | contig 20038 bp, 19 predicted proteins | sample II_Bog_N1_3_FD_198794 | JGI IMG/M metagenome (GOLD analysis project Ga0302196, IMG submission 198794) | Peat permafrost microbial communities from Stordalen Mire near Abisko, Sweden - II_Bog_N1_3 | ecosystem: Environmental > Terrestrial > Soil > Wetlands > Peat | place: Sweden: Abisko...
GCCGGCAGAAGGACGACGGCGCCCAGCTCGTCGCCGGCGTCCCGTGCGCCGTGCTCGTGCCCCTCGTGCCGAGCAAGAGGGCCTGCGTCATCGTGTGGGTTCCCCGGTGACCCCGCGCGATGCCGCGCGAGCGGCCGCAGCTCGTGAGCGACGGCGCGTGCTCGCCTGGTCGAATTGCGAGAAGGGGGTCCGCCTCTGGGGCGAGTGTCACCGCGGCGCAATGCCGACGGATCGCGAGCTGGCGAAGTGGATCGGGGAGAAGCTCTCGACCATCGAGGCATGGCGGGCGGCGCACCCCTCGCCTGTTCAGCCGTGCCCAAGTACTCGACCGGATAGGACGGGGTCGACGTGAACGCGGGGAGCGGCGCGACCGAGCTGGTGGTCCTCTCGACGGCGAGACCGCCGCGCGAGGAGCTGGTGTTCGAGATCTGCCCACGGTGCAGCCGACGCAGCCACCAGCACCACCGCGCGGTTTGCAGCCACGCCGCGCCCCCAGCGCCGCGCCTGCCGGCCCCGCCGATGACGGCCGCTCGCGTCGGGGAGATCGCTCGGGACGCGGCAGCGGGCATCCTGGCGCCGCCGCCGCGCATCCTCCGGCTACAGCATGGGGGCACGCAGGGGTGGCCAGCGCGCGGCGTGAAGCTTCCACGATGCGAGCGGTGCGGGCGCGCCATCACATCGACCCGACGGCCGCACGCGTGCAAGCCCATGTCGCGTCGTCGCCGCAGGGGTGACGCGAGCGGCGACGACGCCCAGGCGGTCGCCGCCGTCGTGCCTGGCTCGCTCGCCCTCCCTGCCTCGGGCGTGCTCGTCGCGGGCGCTCGCGTGGTGAATCCAGCGAATGCGGGCTTTGAAAACTGGCGACGTCGCCACGACCGGACGAGGGCGCAGCGCGCCGCGACGGCCGCGGCGTTGCTCGCGTACATGCGCCCCGCTGGCCCGCCCTTCGTCGTCGTGCTGACGTGGATTCATTCTCGCGTGGCCGATGACGACGGGGTGGCGAGTGCCTGCAAGCACTTCCGCGACGAGGTCGCGCGCTGGCTCGGGATATCGGACGGCAACCGCGCCGCGGCGCGCTGGGAGTACGGCCAAGAGCTGTCAAACGAACAGCACGACGTCCGAGGCGTCGACGGGAAGTGGCGACGTCAGTACGTCAGCCAGCTACGAATCCAGGTGCTCACGGGGATGGCGTCGCAGAGATGACCCCGCGCGGGTTCGCTGTCCGCCCAGGATGACCGGAGCCGCGTCGACCGCACTGGACGTGCGAGAGCGTCACCCGAGGGAGGATCGCCAGGCTCCGTCGGGCTGGCGAGCGGGAAGCTACCTCCTTACCGCGTCGTGCGCGTACGGCGACGCCCAGCGCCCGGACTCGTCCCGAACGATCGCTCGCACGAGATCCTCGATCGTGGTCGTCACGACCGCCCCTCGCGACGCGCGTCAAGGCTGGGTACGCCCGCGGCCGCGAGGCGGCGAGCCTTCAAGGCGTCCGCGAGCATCTCCGCTACGGCCCCTCGACCGTCCAGCATCGCGGCGACGATCGCGCGCTCGAGATCCGCCTCCGTGGGTCCGGGCGGCGTTGCGTTTGCTGGCGTGACGTCACTACGATTCACATGACCCTGACGGCTTGCACTGACGCCAGGTTCACCCTTGTTTTCTCGCGTAGAATGCGTGTCGGAGCCGAGCGGCGGGACACTGTTCGAGTCCCGTCCGCCCCGCTAGAAATCTCGCGTTTTTCGCCGATGCCGGCGCGGGCGCGTTGTCGGGAATCGTCACGCGCTTTTACGTGACAGCGCGAGTACGGCTCCTCATCCGCTCCTAGCGCTGGCTTGGTCTCGGCGAAAACCGCGAGACTTCTAGGGCCTCCCTTCGGGTTAGCGGGTTTGCGGGACGATGGGCTCGTGGGACGTTGCTTCGCTCCGTCCGGCTTGGGAATCACTGGGCTGGTGGGACGTCGCTTCGCTCCGTCCGGCTCGGGAATCACTGGGGCTCGCGATGGGTTGCGTGGACCACTCAGCCCCATTGCTAACGTTCAGCTCCTTCGTGCGCTTGTTTGTCGTTGGGGTTGGCTCGTGCTTGTTCTCGTTCGCGTCGTTGGCGGGGGCTTCCGACCGCGTGGCGGTTCGGGTGGAGTACTCGGTTCCGGCGGGGTGCCCTGACCAGGGGGCGTTCGAGCGTTCGGTGACGGCTCGAACTGCGCGGTTCGAGGCGGCGGTGGGCGGGCGAGGGGCTCGGGTGCTTCGCGTTGCGGTTCATGGGAGCGACGTGGGGTTCTCGGGTGATCTCGAGATCTCGGACTCGCTGGGGACTACGCGGCGCTTGGTTTCGGCTGGGACTTGTGCGGATGTCGTGTCCGCGTTGGCTCTGGTGGCTGCGCTCACGATTGATGCGTTGCCTACGGCCGGTGCTGGTGCCGACGTGCGCGCGGTGGCCGCTTCCGCGGCACCGGCTCCTCCGGCGTGGCCGGCGCCGCTCGATGCGCGCGTGCCGGCGCCGGTGGTGCCCGCGGCGATGCTCGTGCGGGCCGTTGAGGCTCGAGACGCTCGTCTCGACGACGTCGAGCCTCGTGAGACCTCGCGATACCGGGTCTCTGCGGGAGGCGGGGTCGATGCGATGGGATTCGGGGGGACCGGCGTCGTGGTCGCGCCGTCGGTGGTGGTCGAAGGGAGGGTGGTCGGAACGGGGGCGCTCTCGCCGGCGATTCGGATCGAGATGCTTCGAAGCGTCGCCGCGTCGATTTCGGAGGCGAACGGGAAGGCGGCGTTCAGCTGGTGGCTCGGCAGGGTGCAGGCGTGTCCGATCCAGCTCTCGTGGCTCCGGCGCTTCACGCTGCGGCCATGCTTGGCGGTTGCCGCCGGGGTGCTGCAGGCGAGCACGTTCGGCGTGAGCGACGGGTTCAGTCCGAACCGTGCGTGGGTCGCGCCGGACCTCGAAGCGCGCGTTGCGTGGGCGGTGACGCACACGCTGTCGGTCGAAGCCGAAGGGGGGGCGGGGGTGCCGTTCATCCGCAACGTCTACTCGTTCGCGCCTTCGCCCGAGGTCTTCCAGGCGACCGCGGTCTTTCCGGTCGGCTCGCTTCGCATCCTCCTCTCGTTTCCGTGATCGTTCTTCTGCGTCCCGGGCATGAGAAGGTGTGACCCTGCCCGGCGAGACGTACGAGCACGGTGAGTCAGGGCAGTTCGAGGTGCGCCAGGACCCGGCCAGGTCGGGCTCGCCCGCCTCGGAGGATCGCATCCGGGCGATGGTCCACGATCACGCGGACCTCATCTGGCGGACGCTCCGTCGGCTCGGGCTGCCGGGTCCCACGGCCGACGACGGGGTGCAGCGCGTGTTCATGGTCGCGAGCCGACGTCTTCCCGAGATAGAGCCGGGCTCCGAGAGGGCGTTCCTCGTGCAGACCGCCGTCCGCGTCGCGTCGACCGAGCGCCGGACATTTGCGCGTCGTCGCGAGGAGAGCTCGATGCGGGCTCGGTGCTCGCCGAGGTTGCCGATGCTGCGCCGAGCGCAGACGAGCAGATCGATCGTCACCGCGCGCGTGAAGTGCTCGAGACGGTGCTCCTCGATCTGCCGATGGACCTCCGGACGGTGTTCGTCTTGTGCGAGCTGGAGGAGCTGACGGTCCCGACGCTCGCCGCGCTGCTCGACATCCCGGTCGGCACCGCCGCGTCGCGGCTCCGGCGCGCGCGCGAGAGCTTTCACGCAGCCGTCCGGAGACATCAGGTGCAGAGCTTGCGAACGAGGAGAATGATGCGATGACGAAGCCCGACGAACTCTCCCGGAACTACAACGGTCTCGAGCTGGCGCTCCTCGGCTCGGGCGCGCTCGACGTGGCTCCACGCGACCTGCACGAGAAGCTGAACGTCGCGCTGCTCGCGGGGGCGTCGGCGGTGGCTGTCGGAGCGTCGGCAGGCGCCGCTGCCTCCGCGGGTGCGGCTGGAGCGGCCGCGGTCCACGCGAGCGGGGCGCTGACGCAGGCGACGACGGCGCTCTCGTCGGCCGGCGTGGCGGCGACCGGCACGACGGGGACCACGCTGGTGGTCTCGCTCGTGGCGTGGAAGTGGATTGCCGTCGCCGTCGTGTGCGGGACTGCCGCGCTGGGTGTGGGGAGGCACTTGTCGTCCACGTCCGTCGAGGCCACGTCGCCGGCATCCCAGCCACGAGCGTCCATCGGCGCCGCGCCGGTCAAGCTGCCACCACCGCCGACAGTGCCGGTGCCGGAGTCCACCGGAGAGCCCGCGCTGGCGGTCGCTCCGCGAGCCGAGGTGTCGTCCGCACCGCTGGCGAGCGCCAGACAGGTCCCCGTCGCGCTGCCGGTCCGTCCGCCGTCGCCGGTCGTGCCTGCAGAGGATCTGTCGCGCGAGCTCGCGCTCATCGACGACGCGCGCGCCGCCCTCGCCGCGGGAAACTCGACGCGTGTCATCGAGCGGCTCGATCGCTACGACCTCTCGTTCGCCGCGCCGCACCTCGCAGCGGAGGCGCTGGCGTTGCGTGTCGAGGCGTATGCGCTGAGGCACGACGGGCCGAGGGTGCGTGGGCTCGTGGAGACGTTCGTCGCGCGATATCCGGAGCATCCGCTGGTGGCGCGGATGCGGACGCTGGCGAGCGCGCCGTGAGATTTCGTGATCGACCGCGGCGTGAGCGGGCATCTACCGACGTGGGCGACCTGCGAGTGGTGAGGGAGCTTTGCGTTGCTGCGGCGTGCACGCTCGTGGCGTGCGACGCGCGTGTGGCGCTGATGGGTACGACGCGGCGGCTGTCAGCGCTCCGGCCGATGGGACGGTCAGCGTCCACGTCGACGCGTTTGCGACCCGCGCGGAGGCCGCGTCAGTCGCCCATATGCAAGAGGAGACAGGCGGTTACGTGGGTGCAGGGTACTTTCACGGCGACGGTGCGTACTTCGTGGAGGGCGGCGCGCACCGCGGTGTCGTTGCGTCCGACGCGTCGCCACCATGGGCGACGGACGGGAGCACTGGCGATGCTTCCTCGGGCTGCGGTGCGCTCGCGGCGTGCTGCAGCTCGCTGGCGAACGGCTCGCAGTCGCTGTGCGCGACGGTCGCGGGGCTGGGGAACGCGGCAAACTGCAGCGCCCAGCTTGCGGAGCTCGAGAGCGGCGGGAGCTGCATGGGCCCAACGGTCCTCGCGTCACAGCTCCAGGTGCCGGCAACCGCCCTTGCCTCGGACGGAACGACGCTGTTCTGGAGCAACGTCACTACGATCGGGCCTTCCATCAACACTCCCTTGACGGTCACAGACCCGTTCGTCGACGGCCTGTTCGCGATGCCGGTGGCTGGAGGAGCGATCACCACCCTCGTGAGCGGAGACGTGCAGCTTGTCGCCGTTGACGACGTGAACGTCTATGTCCTCGAGGGCAATGCTCCTTCGCCTACCCAAGAGCGGAACCGCGCCGTCCCTGGTGAGCGAGGCCGGTGTCGGCCTCGCTGCCGTAACGACTCTCGGAGGCATTGCGTACTGGCTCGAGAACCCTACCGTGGACGGCGGCAGCACCTACATGGTGAAGAGCGCTCCGCTGTCAGGCGGCGCCGTCTCGCTTGTTGCGCAGTTCAACAGTGAGAACTGGGTGCAGTTCCTCGGCGTCACATCCAGCACCGCGTTCGTCGGCAGCGAGCTGTCGGACGAGGTACAATCCTTTCCAGTCACCGGCTTGCCGTCGAGCGGTCTGAAGACCGTCGACGCCTCCTGCGGGGCGTTGGCTTCGGACACTGACGCGGTTTACTACAGTGGGGGCGCCTGGGCACTGGCCATTGCGAGCAATGGCACGACGAACAGTATCGGCACGGTGCTCGAGTCAGCCGGGACGCGATTCGCTGGGCTCGAGAATCCCGAGCAGCTCGTCGATGACACATCCGTCTACGAGGTTGTTGCGTTCCTCGTCGACGGCGGGAACCTCGGGAGCATCCAGAAGACACCGAAGACAGGCGGAGCGACGATAGTGGTGGCGCAGGGCGTGGTCCCGACCGCGATTGCGGTGGACGCACGATGGCTTTACTGGAGCGATCGCAGTGGTTTTCTGAAAAGGGTGCCGAAGTGACCTTCCTCTACCGTGGGTTGGTGCTCGCTTTGTCGTCGCAGTGGCAGTCGCTCTCGCAACGTCGGCATGCGATGTCATCAGGGCGAGTGAGACTGCCGACGCCGCGACGGCGGACGCGCGGCACGCCGATGCGAAACCTGCTGTCCGAGGCGTCGGGGACAACGAGACGTCGGGCGTCCGAGACATCGGGGACAATGAGACGTGGGGCGACGCAACCGGGGACTCTTCGATCGACTACGGCGATGCAGGGTACGCCGAAGGGGGCGGATACCTGGACGCCGGCTGGTATCGCGGTGACGGCTCGTACTTCGTGGACGGGGGCACGGCTGCCGACGTCGTCACGGTGGTCGACGCGTCGCTCCCGGACGCGACGGTACTTACGCATCCCGACGCATCGCCTGGATGCACGGCGCTCGCAGCGTGCTGCGGCTCGCTTTCGAGCTCGACACGGTCGCTCTGCACAACTGTCGCGGGCCTCGGGAGCGCCACGAACTGCGCGACCGAGCTCGCGGAGCTGGAGAGCGGAGGAAGCTGCACGGGGGTGACTGTGCTCACGTCCGACGTGCCATGGGGACCGGCTAGCCTCGTCTCGGATGGAACCACACTCTTCTGGACGGCAAACACGAGCGGCGGCAGCGCGCCATTCGGGCTGTACGCGATGCCTGTCGGGGGCGGCGCGATCAAGACCTTGCTCGACGATGACTCCGTCTACGAGGTCCTGTCGGTCGACGACCTGAACCTCTATATCGTTCGGGGAGGTATCGTCCGGTTGCCAAAGAACGGCGGCGCACCATCGTTCATCAGCGAGGCTGGCGCGGCGATCGCAGGAATAGCGACACTCGGGGGCACCGCGTACTGGCTCGAGTGCACGCAGCTGGCGCATTCAGCTGGTGCGTGGGTCACCTGCAGCCTGAAGAGCGCGGTGATGGCGAGTGGGCCTGTGTCGCGACTCGCGCGATTCGAGGCTGTGGGCGCGTTAGGTCCTCTCGGAGTGACCGGCAACGCGGTGTTTTTCGCGAATCAAAGCGGAGCGCAGTACTTCCCGATCGCCGGGACGGCGCCAGCCGACGTCAAGACCATCACTGGGCCGCGCTGCTACGCCTTTGCCTCGGACACGAACGCCGTCTATTGCAGCCAGTCCTCGCTCGCGTCGAACTACGGCTATTCGATTCCGCCTGGATTCTACGGCGGAGCGAACCTGAGCCTCGCGAGCGACGGCACGACGACCACGCTCGGGCCGGCTGTGAACTCGTCAGTGCCGGTGGTCGACGAGACCTACGTCTACTGGTCAAGCGACACGGCGGTCGGCACCATCACGAAGGCTCCCAAGGCCGGCGGAGCGGCTGCGGTCATCGCGCATGACGTCTACCCCGGTGTCGTCGCGGTCGACGCGCACGCTGTCTACTGGGGCGACTTCGGTGGCTCCATCAAACGCATGGCGAAATGACGTCATCGACTGCCGTCGCCCGCGCTGCCGTCATTCGACGATCGCACGCAGCGCCCCTTCATAGAGCGCCAGGACGCCCGACGACTCCCGCGGATAGAGCACGACTCGAACGAGCCGCAGCCCGTGCCGCTTCTCTTCGAGGAACCGGACGATGGCGGCCATCGCCACGGGCGCGGCGAGCCGTGTCGGGTACCCGAACGCGCCTGTCGAGATCGAAGGAAACGAGATGCTCCGCAGGCCGTGCACGTCGGCCAAGCGGAGGCTCTCTTCGTACGCCGAGGCCAGGAGCTCCGCCTCGTGCAGCTTGCCCTTGTCCCACACCGGGCCGACTGCGTGGATGACGTACCTGGCCTTGAGCGCGTAGCCGAGGGTGATGACGGCGCCGCCGATGGGGCACGCGCCGATCGTCCGGCACTCTGCGAGGAGCTCGGGTCCTGCCATCCCGTGAATGGCGCCGTCGGTCCCTTGCCCGCCGCGCAGATCCCAGTGGGCGGCGGTGACCACGGCGTCCGTGTCCTGGTGCGCGATGTTTCCTTCGACGAGCTCGATGCGCGTAGCTCCAACCTCGACTCTCATCGCTCGCTTACGTGCACGACGCGCGAATCATTCCTCGAGGTCGTGCGGAGCCGATCGACTCGCTCGACGCGAGCCGTTACCGTGCGGCGCACATGGAATCGACGAGCGAGTGGCTCCACGCGAGCGGCAACTACGTCGTCAGCACCGATCCGGCACGTCTCGACGTTGCGACGATCCACGCCGTGCTGAGCGAGAGCTACTGGTCGCCCGGGATCCCGATCGAGGTCGTCCGCCGTGCCATCCGTGGCTCGCTGGCGTTCGGCCTCTACGCGACGAGCGGCGGTCAGGTGGGCTTCGCTCGCGTGGTCACGGACGGGGCGACGTTCGCCTACCTCGCCGACGTTTTCATCCTGCCGGCCGAACGCGGTCGCGGCCTCGGCAAGTGGTTGATGTCCGTCATCGAGGCTCACCCGGACCTGCAGGACCTGCGTCGGTGGTTGCTCGCGACGCGCGACGCGCACGCGCTCTACGGTCGGTTCGGCTTCGCGGCGCTGAAGGCGCCGGAGAGGTTCATGGAACGGCACGACCCGGACGTGTACGCGCGTCTGTCGGCGGAGTCCGACAGGTCGTAGAGACGCGTTTCGACCGACCGACAGTGCCGCGACTCAGCCCGCAGGAGGGCAGGGCATGCCTTCGTGAAGTACGGCCTCGAGCCTGTATCCGTCGAGGTCGACCACGAACGCCGCGTAGTATCCGGGGCCGCACTCCGGACGGAGACCGGGAGATCCCGCGTCCAGTCCGCCAGAGCGAATGGCGACGGAGTGGAACGCTGCGATCGCGTCTCTGCTCGCGGCCACGAGCGCGAGGTGGAAGCCCGCCTCGGGAGGGCCGCGCCGGTCCGGAGACGCGAGGAGCGCGAGCTGCTCGTCGCGATCTCCGGGACGACCGTAGCCGATGGCGCGGGCGTGCGTGAAGAGCCGGACGTAGCCGAGCGTCCCGAGCACCGCGTCATAGAACGCTGCGGCGCGCGCGAGATCGGAGACGCCGAGGGAGAGGTGGTCGATCATGCTCGGCGCAGCGTAGCGTGGGTCTGGACCGGCACGCGTGGCGAGGCCGACGTCGAGCGCGGCTCGGACCTCGACCTGGACAGCGACCTCGACATCGATCCCGACGGTACGAACGCTGCGTGCGTCCGGGTCCGCTAGAACCCGCAGCACGAAGGCTCTCCGGAAATGCGGACCCGCTGGAACCCGCGCGATGGAGGCTGTCCGAAAACGCGAAGCGGCCGGCAAGCGCGCGATGGTGGCTCTCCGAAAGCGCGGAGACGCTCGAGCGCATCCGTCGGAGGCTCTCCGAAGATGCCGAGCCGCTCCGACCCGTGCGAGGGAGCGTCTCCGAAAATGCGGGGTCGCTCGAACCGGTGCCGGGGAGGCTCTCCAGAAATCTGTCGTCGCTGCGGACCCCATGGCCGAGGCTTTCCACAAAGCTGGACCGGCTCCAGATCGAACAGGGGAGCCGCTCCAGAAGTCCGGAGTCGCTCCAGCGCGCGTGGCCGAAGCTGTCCAGAGAGTCGGAGTCGCTCCGACCGGGGCACGGAGGCCGCTGCGCAAATGTGGAGCCGGGTCGAGCTGCGTGGCGGACGCCGTCCGGAAGTGCGGAGCGCGTGTCCGGCGCGTGGCTCAAGCCCTCCGGAAACTTGGTGTGGCTCCAGACGGGGCAGCGGAGCGTCTCCAGGGATCCGGAGCCACTCTCCACGAGCGAGGCCGAGCTGGCCACAAAGTTGGAGCCGCTTCGAACCGCGCGGCAGTGGCTGTCCTGAAAGTTGGAGCTGCTGCGAACCACGCGGCAGTGGCTGTCCACAAAGTTGGAGGCGCTGCGCACCACGCAGCAGAGGCTCGCCGGAAACGCGGAGTCGCCCGGAGCCGCGCGGGGGAGGCGCTCCGAAAATGCGGAGCGACCGCGACGTCCCCGCCACCGCAACCGATGCCGCTCATCCGCCAGATGTACGGGCCAGCGTTGATCCCGCACGTGTCCGCGCGCGAGGCTCGCGGGGGCCGCCGGCGAGTCGCAGGTGCGGAGAATCATCGCGATGGCTCGCGAGCCGTGAGCCGCCTTCAGCTTCGCGTTCGCCGGCCGTACCTTTGAGTGAGCGCGCTGATGAACATCCCATCCGTCCCGTCGACCAGAGCTTCGGATGACATGTCGGCGCCCCTCACGTCTGTCGCTCGCGTCGGCAAAGCACGAGCGCCCGCGCAACTCGCGTGGACCCGCTCACTCCGACCCGGTCAGTCCGAGCTCTTGATTGACGCGCGCGAGGGCGGACGAGATGGCGCCGACGAGCGCGCTCTCCGTCCAGCTGACAACGACGGCAGCGGCGCTGGGGCCGATGGTGCCCGTGGTGGAGGCGTCGGTGAACGCGGCGATCACCGCATTGCGCGCGTGCGCCCCCGTGTCGGGCTGTGGCGAGGGCGGGGCAGCGTCCACGGTGATGGTAGAGGGGGCCGTCGTCGCGGTCGTGCTCTGGGAGCGCTCCACACGCGCGAGCTCGGCGGTGAGCGCGCTCTGCTTGGCGAGGTCCTGCTGCTGGGTGGCGCTCGCCGCGAGCTGGCGCGCGATGGCGCCGGTGACGTGCTTGAACTTCGCCGGGTCCTCGGTCGAGAGCTGGCTGAGCTTGCTCATGAGCTGGCCCGCCGGTGAGACGGCGGCGATCGCCGAGCTCGCAGCTACGTTGGGGTCGCTACGGGCAGTCGGCGGCGGCGTGCTGAGTCGCACGTCCGCGCGTTGTTCGACGGACGGCAGTGAGGACACGACTTGCATGGTTGGCTCCTCGGTCTGGACGAACGGAGCCTCGCGGCGAAGCTTTAGACGTTTCTGACGATTCGCGTCGGAGAGGCGCGTCGCACGGAGGCGTTCCCATGTGCAGCTGGCCTCGAAGGTCTGCGGCTGTTGACCGCGGAGCGACGTCCGCTCGCTCGACACGGACGTCAGATGGGGTTAGCAACGGTCTCGTGCCGCACGACGACGAGCTCAAGGCGGAATGGGCCGGAGCGACCGCGACATCCCCGCCGCCGCCGCCGCAGCCGTTGCCCGTCATCCGCCAGATGTACTGGCCCGCGTTGATTCCGCAGGCGATCGCGATCGGCGTGCTCGCGTTCACCCTGAGGATCTGCCTCCGCACGCTCGACCCGCTCGCTGCGGTGCTCGTGGCGTCGCTCGCGTACGTGATTGTCTGCCGCGTCGTGCGTGCGAGCCTCGCGCGCGACCATGTGCGCGGGATGAAGGCGTTCAGAGCTGGCCGCTTCGACGAGGCGATTCCGCACTTCGAGTCCAGCTACACGTTCTGGTGCTCGCACCGTACGCTCGACGGCTGGCGTTCGCTCTACGGCATCGCCAGCTACAATCCGTACCGCGTGATGGCGCTGCTCAACGCCGCGTTTTGCTGCTCGCAGGTGGGCAAACGCACAAAGGCCATCGAGCTTTACGAGCAGGTGCTTCGTGAGTCGCCGAACAACACGATCGCGACAGTGTCGCTCCGCATGCTCGCGCGCTGAGCGTCGGGTCGCCTGCCACGGAACGGCGGCGAGGAGCAACCTGGCGAGTGATCGCCAGCCCGCTCACTTCGGAGCCTTCAGCACCATGCCTTCGGTCGTGCTGCCGTTCGACGCGGCGTTGACCCAGTAAACCGAGGTCGCGTCGACGGCGACCGAGTCTGCGCACACGACCATCGGGGCCGACGCGATGGTCACGACCGTCCCTCCGCCCACGGGGACCTTCCGCAATGAGCCGCCTGCCATGCAGTCCGGAGTCTCGGTCCAGTACACGTTCGATCCGTCTGTCGCAATGCTCTGCGGCGCCGTCGCGGTCGCCAGCGTCGTCAGCTCGCCACCACCGACCGGAACCTTCACAATCACGCCTCCGCCCGAGGCGCTGCCTGCTCCCGCGGCATAGACGTTCACCGGGTCGACGGCGAGGATCCACGAGTACGGGGAATCCCACGCGATCAGGGTCTGAGGAGCCCCGCCGCCCACCGGAGCCTTGAGCAGAACGGCGTGACCGGTCACGGGCCCACCGTCGTTCGAGAAGGTGAACGTCTCGTCGACCCAGTAGAGGCTCGTCCCGTCGGTCGCGAGCGGCGCCGTGACTGCCTGCGACGATGACAGGTTTTCGAAGTCGACCAGGCTGCCTCCGGAGGTTCCAACCTCTTCGATGGGGGTCAGCGTCGCGCCACTGGAGACGCTCGCCACGAAGAACACGTCGTCGCCGGCCACCGTCATCGACGGCGGAAAGTTGTTCGGTGCAGGCGCGAGCGTCGTCGGCGAGCCCCCCGTGATCGGTACCTTCATGATGGATCCGTTGATGACGGTGAAGCCTGGAGCGCCGCTCGTCGTCGACCCCTGGTCGACCCAGTAGACGTTGGTCGCGTCGACGGCCATCGCTCCTGGGCGCCCCTGGCCGACGGCCAGCGTGGTGTAGAGCCCTCCGCCGTGAGCCACCCGCATGATCGTCCCGAGGCCGAGCGCCCCGTAGTTCGCCCAGTAGACGCTCTCGCTGTCGATGACCAGCGTCTCGGGCTCCTGCTGGTGGCACGCGAGAATGTCGACGCCGGCGTCGGCGAAGGCGGTTTCGAGCTTGTCGCACTCGGCCGAGCCCGCCGTGCCTGTCCCTGCCTCGCCTGGCGAGCAGGCGGTCGGGGAGCTCGGCAGCGTGTCGCCCGAGCAGGGGCCGTAGGTCCCCGAGCCGTCCGCGCCGGTGACGTTGCATTCCTGCTGCCCGTCGCGGCAGGAGCCCACGTTGCGCGTCGATGCGGGACCCGTATAGCAGCTGATGGTGAGCTGGTCGCCACAGGGGCAGCCGACCATGTCCTGCGACATGATCGAACAGCTCGCGTCGCTCGTGGGCGCGGGGGCGTCCGCAACGTCGACGCCGGCGTCGTGGCGCGGCGGACGGGCGTCCGGGCCGTTCGCGCGCGCGTCGCTCGAGCCTCCGGCGTCGCCGAAGCCTCCCGCGTCAGGCGATGACGACGAGCCGCACGCCGGGAGCGATGCGAGGAGGAACGTCGATGCAGAACCAGCGAGAAAACTACGCGCGGAGGCGAGTGAGAGCACGACTCGGCCACGCAGACTCCATGCCGTCACGATCGCAGCTCCGTTGCGGCCGCTGCCCGCGACCGGTGACAATTTTGCGTCCGGAACGCGACCGCCGATGACAAATCCCGTCCGCCCGACTCGCTCCGCTCGAATACATGGGAGCGTCACTTCGGCCGCGTCACTCCAGTCGTCGCCGGCGGCGTGGCCTGCCAGGCGAAGTTGTCGACGAGGACGACCGAGTCCTTGATGCCGTCGAAGGTGTCCATGATGACGATGCGCAGCTCGAGCTGCTCGCCGGGGGTCACGGGGAACGCTGCAGTCAGCCAGCCGGTGCCGCCGCCGTAGATGTACGTCTGGCCCGTGATGGACTGGACGGTGTCGTTCGCCGCGCTCGCATCGGCCCCGCCGGCACCGGCGCCGTCGTAGCCCGTCCCGGTGAGCGTTCCGGGGACCATCGCGGTGCCGGAGACGCCGACGCACTGCGCGAGAGCCTGGCTGTTCTGGAGGTCAGCAGGCGCCTCGGAGGTCTCCGGGCACACCTGGAAGAAGCTGCTGTTGACCGTGACGGCGCGGCCGGCGCTGTCCTTCGCGATGTTCGTCCCCTTGATGGTCTTGCTCGTGACGAGCGCGAAGAACGCGTCGTTCGCCGACGATTGCCACCACTGGTTGAACTCGGACGAGAAGAACGAGAAGTCGAAGCTCATTCCGCTCGCGTTGACGGGGACCTGCACGTTCAGCCGGAGCTCGCCCCAGTCCTGCACGGAGACGTTGGCGGCGGACATGTTGCCCGTGAGCGCGAGGCAATCGTCGCCGAGGAGCGGGATGTCCGAGCACGCGTTGGCGAGATGGAAGCCCGCCGGGTCGAGCGCCGGAGAGCTGCGCGGCGTGCCCGTGCCCCACGGGCCGTTCGAGATGCCGAAGAGGGTCTGACCGAGCTGCGGCTTGTTCTGGCCGAAGCTCGAGACGATGTTGATCTGCTCGTTCTTCGTCGTGGACGTGAAGAGCGTCCCCGCGTCCGGGAGGCTGAGGCCCTGGATCTGACCGAAGGCCGCGGCGACGACGGGATCGAAGGGCTTGCCCGTGTGCGTGAGCGAGATCTGCGGGCAGAGGTCTGCAGCGCGCGCGAAGTCGAGCGGCGAGCCGGGGGCGGAAGCAGGGATGGTCTCGCAGTGCAGGACGGGGTCGTCGATCTTCCCGTCGCAGTCGTTGTCGATCCCGTCGCCGACGAAGTCGTAGGCGTCCGGGTTCACGAGCGGGTCGTTGTCGTTGCAGTCGACGTCACGGTCATAGCCGTCGTGATCGCAGTCGGTGCAGAGGGGACCTGTCTCGTGCTGCCCGGTCGCGTCGAAGTGCTGGGCGCCAGTCTCTCTTGCGCCGGACTCGGCGGCTCCGCCCTCGCCGTGCGTGCCCGTCCCGGTGTCGGCCGTACCGAAGCCGCTGTCACCGCCCGCGCCTCCCGAGCTGCAGTGGACGAGCGCCGCGACTCCGCACCCGACGAGCGCGGCGGTCGTACGCAAGACGCGCGGGCGAGTCACGTGAATCACCGTGGCTCGTGCAGTCATCGCGCTACTGGACGTTCACGGTCCCGGTGAGCCCCGTCGGCCCGGTGGCCGCCGTCGACTGGCCGTTGCCTCCGCCCGCTCCGCCGGCGCCGCCGGAGGATGCGTTGCAGGTGTCGCCCGCCGAGATCGGGGTCGTGCCGCTGTACGCGAAGCACGCGGACGGCCCACCGGCGCCCCCGGATCCGCCCCCGCCTTTTCCGCCGGATCCGCCCTGCGCACCGGATGCCCCGTTCCCGGCGGCATGATCGCCAGCATTCGTGTTTGCCCCACCGGCGCCGCCGCCGCCTCCCGAGCCGCCGAGACCCCCCTCGCCGCCCGGCCCGCCGGCCCCGCCCTTTCCCGGCGACATCGTGTTCGACGAGCTGTTCAGCGACGAGGATACGACGAGGATCGCGATGCTCCCTCCTCCGCCAAAGCCACCGCCTCCAGCCGCCCCGCCGCAGCCTCCGCCGCCGCCACCTCCGCCACCTCCGCTGTCCGACTCGCAGCAGCTATCGTCGAGGAAGCCGCAGCCATGCTGCGTCCCTCCTCCGCTTCCTCCTCCTCCGCCCCCGCCACCGGGCTCGCCGGCCGAGACGCCCGGGACACCGGATGCAGGAAGGTAGTTGCCCTGCGCATCGGTCGTGCCGATTGCGGGGCCGAGCATGGCGTTGACGCCGAAGGTGCCGTTGATCCCGTTCGTCGACGGCGGGTTACCGTTGCCTCCACCCCCTGCGGTGAGGAGGCTGCAGTTGCCCGACGAACCTCCGATACCGCCTGGACCGCCTTGCCCACCGCCTGGGAGGGTCGTACCCGCGCTCCCGTTCGCACCGTTGTTGATGTTGCCGACGCCGGCACCGCCGGGACCGCCGTTGGCGCCGCAGGAGGACGAGCCACCACCCCCCTGGCTCTCGTTCGATGCGTTCCCGCCGCCGGCTCCGCTCGCACCGGCGGCGCCGCTGGACTGCATCGTGGGCGCGGCGGCGCCTGGCCCGGGCGCGATCGAGCACCCCTGAACGGTCACGCCGCCCGAACAGCTCAGGATCTGGATCCCGTACGCGCTCTGGCCCCCGCCATTCGGCGCCGTACCTGTCGTCGAGGTCGGGGTGGTGATCGTGAAGAGCTGGATCGAGAACGCGTGGGCGAGGCCGGACGCGGTGATGCCGACGTTGTCCGGGCTCGCCAGCAGGGTCTCATTGGAGAGCGAGCGCGACCACTTGGTCGCCGCGTCATAGCCGCCATAGATGCTCACGCCGTTCACCATCGACACATGCTCGCTATAGGTGCCGAGCGAGACGTAGACATCCTTGTGCGGGCTCGGGAAGCCCATGGGCGAGCTCGCCGCACCAGCCGCGTTGACGCCGGCCTGGATCGTCTTCTTCGGGAGCGCCATCGTGCCTGGGTTGGTGTCGTTCCCGGTCATCGTGTCGACGAAGATGGCGTCGGCGACAGTGCCGTCGATTCCGTCGCAGTTCGTGTCCGCGAAGTTCGGGTAGTCCGGCAGATCGATCGGGTTCGTGTCCTGACACTCGCAGCCGTTCGACATCTGCCCGATGGGCGCGTCGAGGTCGCCGTTCGCGTCGACGTAGCCCATGTTGCAGGCCCAAGAGCACTCGGCGGGGATGCTGCCGCCGTCGGCCGTCTGGCCCGCGTCGGCCAGGACACCGCCGTCGACCGGCATCGTTCCGCACGTCGTCGTCGCGTTCGCGCGAGCCGGGCACGGGGCGGGCTCGTGGACGCAGTAGTTGGACGCACCGCATGCCCAGAGCCCCGCGCACGCTGTCGTATCAAGGCGATCGCAGACGCCGTCGCCCGGCGTGCACGGCAGCATCGCCACGCAGTTCATCGTCACGTCGCAGTACTGACCGGCAGGACAGTTCGCGTCGTTCGGCACATAGACGCACTTGTTCGTCGTCGTGTCGCACGTGTCCGTGGTGCACGGAACGCCGTCGGCGCAGTTCATCGGCATGTTGGTGGCGACGCAGAAGCCGCCGAGGCACGCCATCCCGTTGTTGCCCGCGCAGAGGTTCGGCGCGGTGCAATCGCCGTTGTTGACGCAGGTCTGCTTGGGACCGCCGTCGCCGTTCGTCGCGCTCCCGTCGCCGGATCCGCTGCCGGAGCTCGTAGAGCTCGAGCCGCTCCCCGAGCCGTCTTTCCCACCCGCGGCATCGCCGGGAAGGATCACGCGAGAGTCGCCGTTGGCAGTGCCGTCTCGTCCGCCGCCGCCCTCGCCGACGCCGAGGCCTCCATCGCCGCCGAAGCTGTCCGTGGAGCTCCCGCCGGCGCAGGCCGCCGCGGCAAGGATCGATACAACGAACGGAAGGTGCCGCGCCGTCGGGAGATAGCTTCGCATGGAGCCTTCCTAAGTCTGGTGGGTGCCGGAGATGGCACACCGCAACAACCTGCAGAATAGAGTGTTCGCGCAAGAGGCGCCATTCGGAAGCTTCCATTGCAGGCTCAGCAGCAACGACATGTGCGTGTCTCACGCGACTTGGGGCAGGCAAGGCCACATGCTCTACTCCGCCTGGCTTGCGCGCCCTCGTGTGGAGTCTCCTGTCCGCGGCCGCCGTCGGGACGCTCGCACGCACGGCTCTTGCGGAGTCCCCCGAGGAGACGGTCGACGCGAAAGTGACGGTCGACGCGCAGGTCACCGCCGACAGCGTGACCCTCGAGGCCCGTAGTCAGACGCTCTCGCTGCGCGGTCACGTCGAGGTGCTCGCAGACCCGTTCCACCTGACGAGCGACCAGCTCCGCGTCACCCGCACCACGCGCGGGCTCCTCGTCGAGGGGGACGGCCGCGTCGCGTTCTGCCCGTGCCTCGGAGAGCCTGTAGCGCTGGTGTTTCCGAAGGCGACGGTCTCGCCCCCGGCAGACCTCTTCCTCACGCAGCCGCGCCTCGAGGTCGCAGGGGTGCCGATCTTCTGGTTGCCGTATTTCTGGCTGCGCTCGGCGAGTCGTGTGGGCTTTCTCCCCCCCGACGTCGCGTACCGCGGCAGCGACGGCCTCTTCCTCGGCGACGGCGTGCACATCCCGTGGGTCTCGGGCGACGCGACGTCCGGCCTCGATGTGCGCGCGGGTGGCTATGTCGAGGGGGGCGCCGCGGTCGAGGGGACGCTGCGGACCCCGAGCAGCGTGACGACGGTGCGCTGGGACGACCTGCGGGGGAGCGGGCTCGGCGTCGACGCCCGCGGCTCGACCTCGACGGAGGTTGCGCGCTCCGCAGCGCTCTCCTGGGACGCAGATCTGCTGCGCGGCGCTCGCGGGGTGGTGTCGACGACCGACCTCGACGCGGCGTCCCGCGTCTTCGATCGCGCGTCGGCCGAGTCGTCCTGGCGCGCTCCGGAGAGCGGGTGGGTGCTTGCCGCGGGCTTGTTGGCCGAGAACGTGCGCGGCTCGAACATCGGCGAGCTGGACGCGTGGGGGCCTGTCGCCCGCGCCCGCGACAGCGGCGCGCTCGGCGGCGTCGGCGCCTACGACGCGACGCTCGAAGGGGGCACGCTCGGCGGTGCCAGGCTGACCTCGCTGTCTTTCGCTCGCGCCGACACCGGGGTGCTCCTTGCGTCGCGCCTTGGCGCGCTCGGCGCCTCGCTCGACGCACGCGGCGCCGTGGACACAGAAGATCAGGGGGACGCTCACGGCTACGACGCGGCGACGGCGCTCCGCGGTCGCCTGACGTTGCCCTTCGCGCGAGCATTCACGTCGAGTGACGCGAACGACCCATGGCGCCATCGCGTGGAGCCGGAGCTCGAGGTGGGGGGGCTGGTCGCGCGCGGCGACGGGCTGCTGGGCGAGCTGCCGTCGCCGGGCGGCGTTCGAGGAGCGGCGTGGCTCGCCGACGCCGGGGTGCGCACGTCGTTCGGCCAGTGGGGCACGCGCCGTGGTCTCGAGCTGGGGGGCGATGTCGGGAGCGTATCCGGCGACGAGCAGGCGACCGCGATGGTCGTTCGCTGGCGTGCGGCGGCGAGCGCCCCGTACGTCGCCCTCGGGGCCGAAGGAGCCGACATCGCCGCCGCCGCGGGTGCATGGGGACATGCCGTGACGGCGCGCGCGCGGCTCGGGTCGGTGCGGTCGCTCAGCCTGGCGCTCCTCGTGGCGGGTCGCGAGGGGGTCGACCCCGTCGTCGCGCGCGCGTTGACGGACGCGCCGCTCGCCTCGTCGTACGGCTTGCTCGCGACGACCGGGTGGACGTCGGGCGCCCGGGTCACGATCCCCTTCACGTCGCTCGTCACGGCGCGCGGCGGCGTCGACGGCGACCTTACGGCGGAGCGACTCGTCGGAGCGCGCGGGTCGATCGAGGTTCATGACCGCTGCCAGTGCGTCGCCGTGCGACTCAGCGGCGCGGAGCGGCTCGGTCGCGAAGGGGTCGACGTGTGGCTATCGGTCGATCTGGTGCCGCATTGAGCGAGCCGATCGGAAGTTACGGAGCGTGCAAGCTGGTGCCGACGCCGACGGGCACGCGCGCGTCGCCGCACAGCCGATCGACGAGGTAGGACGCGACGTCGCCGGGCTTCGTGCCCGGACCGAAGCCCGCGTCGAAGCCGAGCTCGATGGCCAGCTTGTGGTCGATGCGCGGACCGCCGAAGAGCAAGATGACCTCGTCACGCCACCCCTGCCGCCTGGCCATCTCCACGAGGGCGGCGCCGTTCTCCTTGTGGCAGTTCCGCTGGGTGATGACCTGGCTCACGAGGATCGCGTCGGCGTGGAGCGCGCGCGCGCGGGCGACGAGCTGTTCGTTCTCGACCTGCGCGCCGAGGTTGTACGACTCGAAGCCCTTGTAACTCTCGAGCCCCTTGTCGCCCGCGTAGCCCTTGTAGTTGAGGATCGCGTCGATACCGACGGTGTGCGCGTCGGCGCCCGTGCATGCCCCGACGACGACGATCTTGCGCCCGAGCCGCGAGGTGATGCGGTGCTCGATCTCTTCCCGCGTGAGCGCCTCGGTGCGGATCTCCGGGACCTCGATCTGCGAGACGTCGATGGCGTGGCGCGAGTGGCCGTAGACCACGAAGTACGTGTAGCCCTGCGCGCATTCTTCCATCGTCGCGACGAGCGGCTCGGCCAGCCCGTGGAGCTCGGCGAAGCGCTTGGCTGCCTCGCGCGCGCGGCCGCTCGGGGGGAGAGGGAGGGTGAAGGACATCTGCACCATGCCGTCGCCGTCGCGGTCGCCGTAGGCGCGGAGAGGCTTGCTGGGGGTGAGGGGGTGCATGAGGCGTCAATTACCACATGCGGCCTGGAAACCCGACCTCCACCCGGACCTGGAAACTCGACCCCGACCTGGAGAGACTGTCTAAGAAACGCGCCGCGACACAGACCGGTCGTGCGGGTTGCACGTAGGATCCCAACATGAGCCGCGCGATTCGGGCCGAACGCCGTCAGTTGCTTCTTCTTCCTCCTTCTGTCGACG
>Ga0302196_10001861_pt1 | contig 20011 bp, 21 predicted proteins | sample II_Bog_N1_3_FD_198794 | JGI IMG/M metagenome (GOLD analysis project Ga0302196, IMG submission 198794) | Peat permafrost microbial communities from Stordalen Mire near Abisko, Sweden - II_Bog_N1_3 | ecosystem: Environmental > Terrestrial > Soil > Wetlands > Peat | place: Sweden: Abisko...
GGTGGTCGCCGGCATCCGGCGGGCCAGGCCGCCCAGCCGGTCGAGGTCCCGTAACCCCGTCGCGGCCAGCACCGACCCCGCCGCCATGAACCCAAGGCTTTTGAACGCCGCATGCGCGATCAGGTGCAGCATGGCCGCGGCGGCGGCGATTGTCGCCGGCCCGCGTGCGCCTGAGGCCGCGAATAGCGTCGCAGCTCCCAATGCCAGCGAGATCAACCCCAGGTTCTCGGTTGTCGAATAGGCAAGTAGCCGTTTGAGGTCCGTGGCCACCGAAGCCTGCACCACGCCATAGAGCGCCGACACCGCACCGACAAGCATCATCGTGAGGCCCCACCAGCGCGGACCCGGCCCGAGCAGCTGCAGATCGACACGGCAGATGCCATAGATCCCCAGGTTGACCATCGCCGCGCTCATCAGCGCCGATACCGGGCTGGGCGCCTCCGGGTGTGCACGTGGCAACCAGGCATGCAGCGGCACCAGCCCGGCCTTCGACCCAAACCCCGCCATCGTCAACAGGAAGACGGCGGTGCAGGCACCCTGCGGTAGCCGGTGCAAGTCAGCAAACCGGTCGGCGCCGCCGGCTGCCGACAACACCATCAGCCCGATCAGGATCGCCGCGAAGCCCAACTGGGTCATCACCGCATACACCAACGCAGCGGAGCGAACCTGCGCGCGAGTGTGCCCGGCCAGCACTAAAACCAACGACGCGACCGCCATCAACTCCCACGCCAGCAGAAATGTGGTCACCGACCCCGCGGCAGGCACCAGCAGCATCGCCGCGACGAACATCGGCAATACGGTCAGGGTGACCCGTCCCAGATGACCGTGGCGGGCATAGCCGATCACATACGGCCCGACGGCGACCGCAACAGCCCCGACGAGCGCCATAAAGAATCCGCCCAGCGGATCGATGTCCAGCTGAACTCCCGAAAGGGGGAGTAACCACCCGATGCGGACTGCGTGAACCGCGCCAGACATCCCCAGCACGCCCGCCCACACTCCGACCGCACCGACCAACGATGTCAGCGTACCCGCTGCGATGGATCCAAATTCATTCCCCAGCAACGGTTGTGCCTCGGGAACCGCGCTGACCGTCAGTTCTGCCGTCACTTACCAGTCACCGTTCGCAGAGCAGCGATGATCTGGCTCGGCGTCGGCGGGCAACCCGCGATTTCCACGTCGACGGGCACCACCTCGTCGACTGCACCGACCACGCCATAGGCATCCTTGAAGACCCCTCGGTTCAAGGCACAGTCCCCACAAGCGATCACCGCGCGCGGCTGCGGGGTGGCGTCGATCGTGTTGCGCAACGGGCCGACCATGTTGTGCGTCACGACACCGGTCACCAGCAGTGCGTCCGCGTGGCGCGGGGACGCCACCAGCCGCGCGCCGAACCGCTCAGCGTCGTACACCGGTCCGAACGCGCCCGAGATCTCCACCTCGCATCCATTGCACGAACCCGCGTCGATGTGCCGGATCTGAAGCGAACCACGCACTCCCGCAGGCGGTTTCATCACCGGTTGCGGTGCAGGTGCCGCGCGCTCGACGATCCGACCGATCCTGAAGGCTTTGCCGATCCACCCCATGGACGTCACTCCGCGCCGCCCGCGCGTAGGTCCTCCAACACTGCCACGCGGTCGCTGAGCACCCCGGTGAGAACCTTGCGCGCCACCACCAGCAACTCCGCGATGTCCGGCGAGGCGATCGAATAGATCATCGTGTTGCCGTCCCTATGCGCGTCAACCACACCGGCCCTGCGCAGAACGCCCAGCTGCTGGGACAGATTCGACGATTCCAGACCGACCTCGGGCAACAGCTCAGCGACCGACTTGTCCCCTGCCACGAGAAGCTCAAGAACCCTGATCCGCGCCGGATGCCCCAACGTCTTGAAGAACTCGCCCTTGACCTTGTACAGCGGCTCCGACACGAAAGATCTCCTGAAGACTTCAGCATTCTCTTACTCGAACAATTGAAGAATTTATCAGATAGTGGACCGCTCGTCGCGGCGAAGGCCCCGGAATCGAACGCCTGGGCGTTGCTCAGGAACCCGGAGGAAGCACCGCCAAGAAGGATTCGACCGCTTGCCGGTATACCTGAGGCGCCTCGTCGTGAATCAGGTGGCCCGCTTCGGGAACATGCAAATACCTTGTCGGAGAATCTGTTTGGGTCATCGCGCGCATCTGGCCCGGCGGCGCGACCGAATTGCTCGCCTCGATGAGCAGCGCCGGCGCCCGCACGGCCAGCCAGGGCGCCCAGTAGTCGCGGGTGCCCCATTCCGCGGCGATCTCGATCCATCGCGACGTGTGACCGTGCAATCGCCATCCGGTGGCGGTGCGGTCGAACGCTTCCAGAAAGTACTGCCCCGCAATGGGCCCGAATGCACCGAATACTTGTTCGGCCGAGTCGAATTCGACCGGAAGGGCATGTAGCCAAGGCTCCCACGGGCCGGTGGTGCGGCCACGGAAGTCCGGCGCCATATCCTCTACCACCAGCGCCGAAACCAAATCGGGACGCTCCGCGGCCAAACACCACGAGTGCAGCGCGCCCATCGAATGTCCGACCAGCCTGGCCGGGACGCCCAACGCGCCCACCGCATCCGCCAGATCAGCCACGAAGCGTTCGGTGCTGATCGGATGCGGGTCGTCGACGTCACGGCCCCGGTGCCACAACGCGTCGTAGGTGTACACGGCGCCCAACCGCGTCAGCCACGGTATCTGACGCGACCAGGTGGAACCTCGGCCCATCAAGCCGTGCACAAGGATCAGCGGCTCGCCTTGGCCGCCTCGATAGGTCAAAAGATCGAGATGGGGCAACAGATCGATGGGCATGGCGGGCACGGTAGCCTAGCTCCATGGCTGTGGTGAAGATCAACGCAATCGAGATACCCGCGGATGCCGGCCCGGAATTGGAGAAGCGGTTCGCCCACCGCGCGCACGCTGTCGAGAACAGTCCGGGCTTTCTCGGCTTCCAATTGCTGCGTCCGGTCAAGGGCGAAGACCGCTACTTTGTCGTGACACACTGGGAGTCCGATGAAGCATTCCAGGCCTGGGCGAATGGACCCGCCATCGAAGCCCATGCTGGTCAGCGAGCCAATCCGGTGGCGACTGGCGCGTCGCTGCTGGAGTTCGAGGTCGTGCTCGACGTTGCGGGGAGCGGCGTTGCGGGGAGCCACCAGACTGCGTAGCCGGCGCTCAGTTCGTCACCGCGCGGTGGCATTGAGCACCGCGCTGATGGTGGCCCTGACGCCGGGTTGCACGTCGTCCCCCTCCCCACAGGCGAACGCCGCGAACCCGGGCCGGGCAATCGACCCCCGGACTCCGCCCGGTCTGCGTGCTCAGCAGACCCTGGACATGCTCAACTCGGACTGGCCCATCGGCCCGGTGGGAGTCCGCACCCTCGCCGCGCCCGATCAGGTCGACTCGGTCGAGACCACGATGGAAGGGCTGTGGTGGGATCGCCCCTTCACCCTCGAGGGGGTGGACGTCGTCGCCAGTGCGGCCACACTGCATCTCATCTCCTCGTACGGCGCGCGCCAAGACATCCGGATTCATACCGATGACCTCGGCCGGGTTGACCGTTTCGACCTGGACACCGGAACACCTTCGATCGCCTCGTGGCACGACCTCGATGCCGTGTTGAGCAAGACCGGCGCCCGCTACTCCTATCAGGTCGCCAAGGTCGACAACGGACACTGCGACCCGGTCGCGGGCACCAACACCGCCGAATCTCTGCCCCTGGCATCGATATTCAAGTTATACGTGCTGCACGCCCTGGCCGGTGCCGTCAAAGACGGATCGGTGTCCTGGGACGATCAGCTGACCGTCACCGAGAAGGGCAAAGCTGTGGGCTCTTCCGGGTTGGAGCTGGCTCCCGGTGCGCACGTTTCGGTTCGCACCGCCGCCGAGAAGATGATCGCCACCAGCGACAACATGGCCACCGACATGCTGATCGAAAGGATGGGGACGCACGCTATCGAGCAAGCCCTGGTCACCGCCGGCCACCACGATCCGGCCAGCATGACCCCCTTCCCCACCATGTACGAACTGTTCTCCATCGGCTGGGGTGAACCGGATCTGCGTAGCCAGTGGCAGCACGCGTCCCCGCAAGTCCGTGCCCAGTTGTTGCAGCAAGTGAATTCCGCTCCATACCAACCCGATCCAGAGCGTGCGCACGTGCCCGCCTCCAGTTACGGCGCGGAGTGGTACGGCAGCGCCGAAGACATCTGCCGAGTCCATACCGCGCTACAAGCCGATGCGGTCGGCGCGGCCGCGCCCGTCAGAACGATCCTCTCCGCCGTGCCGGGCATCCAGCTGGATCGCAGCGTCTGGCCCTACATCGGCGCGAAAGCCGGGGGCCTACCGGGCAACCTGACATTCAGCTGGTACGCCGTGGACAAGACGCAGCAGCCCTGGGTGGTCAGCTTTCAGCTGAACTGGCCCCGCGATCACGGGCCAACCGCCACCAGTTGGGTGCTGCGGATCGCGAAGCAGGTCTTCGCGCTCGTGGCAGCTATTCCGAGGTAGACCCTGCCCCGGCCGTCGCCAGATCCGGCTCGGTCGGCGGCTTGCGGGCGCCGGCAAATGTGAACACCGCGTCCTCGGCCGGACCTTCGCCGTCCCAGTTATCCACATCGACGGTGACGACCTGCCCGGGCCCGAGCTCGTCGAAGAGGATCTTCTCGGAGAGCTGGTCCTCGATCTCGCGTTGGATGGTTCGTCGCAGCGGACGAGCGCCCAGCACCGGGTCGAAGCCGCGCTTGGCCAGCAACGCCTTGGCCTTGTCGGTCAGCTCCATCGACATGTCCTTGCTCCGCAGCTGGTTCCCGACCCGGGCGATCATCAGGTCGACCATCTGGATGATCTCGTCGCGAGTCAGCTGGTGGAAGACAATGATGTCGTCGATGCGGTTGAGGAACTCCGGCCGGAAGTGCTTCTTGAGCTCGTCGTTGACCTTCTGCTTCATCCGCTCGTAGTCGTTGGCACCACCGCCCTGGGTGAACCCGAGGCCGACGGGCTTAGAAATGTCGGATGTCCCCAAGTTGGACGTGAAGATCAGCACGGTGTTCTTGAAGTCCACCGTGCGGCCCTGACCGTCGGTGAGCCGGCCATCCTCGAGCACCTGCAACAGGCTGTTGTAGATCTCCTGGTGGGCCTTCTCGATCTCGTCGAACAACACCACCGAGAACGGCTTGCGCCGCACCTTCTCGGTGAGCTGGCCGCCCTCCTCGTAGCCGACATATCCCGGTGGGGCACCGAACAGCCGCGACGCCGTGAACCGGTCGTGGAACTCGCCCATGTCGATCTGGATGAGCGCGTCGTCGTCGCCGAACAAGAAGTTGGCCAGCGCCTTGGACAGTTCGGTCTTACCGACACCGGAGGGGCCGGCGAAGATGAACGAACCCGACGGGCGCTTGGGATCCTTCAACCCGGCCCGGGTGCGCCGGATGGCCTTTGAAACGGCACGGACAGCGTCCTCTTGCCCGATGATCCGCTTGTGCAGCTCGTCCTCCATGCGCAACAGGCGGGTGGTCTCGGCTTCTGTCAGCTTGAACACCGGGATGCCGGTCCAGTTGCCCAGCACCTCGGCGATCTCGTTGTCGTCAACCTCGGCAACCACATCGAGATCGCCTGAACGCCATTGCTTTTCGCGTTCCGCACGCTGGGCCACCAGCTGCTTCTCGCGGTCGCGGAGGCTGGCCGCCTTCTCGAAATCCTGGGCGTCGATGGCCGATTCCTTCTCCCGGCGCGCCTCGGCGATCTTCTCGTCGAACTCACGCAAGTCTGGCGGCGCGGTCATCCGACGGATCCTCATCCGCGCGCCCGCCTCGTCGATCAGGTCGATCGCCTTGTCCGGCAGGAACCGGTCGTTGATGTAGCGGTCGGCCAGGGTCGCCGCGGCCGCAATAGCGCCATCGGTGATGGACACCCGGTGATGGGCCTCGTAGCGGTCCCGCAAACCCTTGAGGATCGCGATGGTGTGCTCCACCGTCGGCTCCCCCACCTGCACCGGCTGGAAGCGGCGCTCCAGCGCGGCGTCCTTTTCGATGTACTTGCGGTATTCATCGAGCGTGGTGGCCCCGATTGTCTGCAGCTCACCGCGCGCCAGCTTCGGCTTGAGGATCGACGCGGCGTCGATCGCGCCCTCTGCGGCGCCCGCGCCGACCAGCGTGTGCAGCTCGTCGATGAACAGGATGATGTCGCCGCGGGTGTTGATCTCCTTGAGCACCTTCTTCAGGCGTTCCTCGAAGTCACCGCGGTACCGGCTGCCCGCCACCAGCGATCCCAGGTCCAGCGTGTAGAGCTGCTTGTCCTTCAGCGTCTCCGGGACCTCACCGTGCACGATGGCCTGCGCCAGACCTTCGACGACGGCGGTCTTGCCGACGCCGGGCTCGCCGATCAGCACGGGGTTGTTCTTGGTGCGCCGGGACAGCACCTGCATCACCCGCTCGATTTCCTTCTCGCGGCCGATGACGGGATCCAGTTTGCCTTCCATCGCGGCAGCCGTCAGATTGCGCCCGAACTGGTCGAGAACCAAGGACGTCGAAGGGGAGCCGGACTCGCCTCCACGGCCACCCGTGCCCGCTTCCGCGGCCTCCTTGCCCTGGTAGCCCGACAGCAGCTGAATGACCTGCTGGCGCACCCGGGTCAGCTCGGCGCCGAGCTTGACCAGCACCTGGGCGGCCACGCCCTCACCCTCGCGGATCAGGCCCAGCAGGATGTGCTCGGTGCCGATGTAGTTGTGGCCGAGCTGTAGCGCCTCGCGCAAGCTCAGCTCGAGAACCTTCTTGGCGCGCGGAGTGAACGGGATGTGCCCCGACGGCGCCTGTTGCCCCTGGCCGATGATCTCCTCGACCTGGCTGCGGACACCCTCCAGCGAAATTCCCAGCGACTCCAGCGACTTCGCCGCAACGCCTTCGCCCTCGTGGATTAGACCCAACAGGATGTGCTCGGTGCCGATGTAGTTGTGGTTGAGCATCCTGGCCTCTTCTTGCGCCAAGACGACCACCCTGCGGGCACGGTCGGTAAATCGTTCGAACATCGGCGGTTACCTGCTCTCCCTCACCATCGGTACAAGCCTATTGGCGGCCTTTGGAGCCGCTTAGCCGGTCCCCTCGGGCCGGAATCGCGTACCTGCCGTCCACTCTAATGGTCGGCCTGCCCTTGCGGTTGCTTGCGTTCCGGATCCCACCCAGTCTGCCTCCCTGCCACAACGGAGACATAACTGGTCAAACGAGGAAATCCGGCAAATGGTTTCATCTGGCCTGCACCAAACGGTTCGCTTCCAGCGAAACCGACAAATTACCGGCGCCCAAAACCCCGCCCGGGCCCGTGCGCCGGCGACCGGTACGTCAGGTAGCCGCGTGGAATGCGTCGATGACGTCGGCCGGGATGCGGCCACGCGTCGACACATTGTGCCCGTTGCGACGGGCCCAATCGCGGATCGCGGCGCTTTGCTCACGGTCGATGGCGCCGCGGCCGCGCCCTGTCCCTGAACGCCCACGGCGCCGGCCCCCGACGCGACGGCCTGCTGCTACCCATTGCTTGAGGTCGCCGCGCAGTTTCGCGGCATTCTTGGTCGAAAGGTCAATCTCATAGGTCACCCCGTCAAGCCCGAATTCGACAGTTTCGTCGGCGGAGCCGGCACCATCGAAATCATCGACCAGAGTGACGGTAACTTTCTTCGCCATTAGCTTACCCTCCGCGTTCTTCCTGAGCAGTTGCTGGGCAGATCAGATATGCTCCCCAGTTACTAATCTGCCATAACTAAGCAGAATACTCAATCTGACGACAAGAAGTGACGTTAGGTTCAGTTCTACTGGGGACGAACAATCGGGAACAAAACTGTGTCCCGAATTAGCAGCCCGGTCAAACACATCAACAACCGATCTATACCCATTCCGGTTCCTGTGCACGGCGGCATCGCATACTCCAGGGCCGCAAGAAAATCCTCGTCAAGCACCATCGCCTCATCGTCACCCGCGGCTGCGGCGCGCGCTTGTTGTGCGAATCTCTCCCGTTGTACGACCGGATCGTTTAATTCGGAGTACCCAGTTGCCAGTTCAAAACCACGCAAGTAGAGATCCCACTTCTCGGTCACGCCCGGGATACTGCGGTGCTGGCGTGTCAAAGGCGTTGTCTCCACTGGAAAATCCTTGACAAATGTGGGCGTGATCAGGGCATTCCCGACCGTGTGCTCCCACAGTTCCTCGACCAGTTTTCCGTGTCCGTATCCGCGGTCGTCGGGAATCTCCAGGCCGCTCTCGGAGCCCAGCTGATCCGCGATGGCGCGCAGCCGATCGACCGAGGTCTGCGGCGTGATCTCTTCACCCAACGCCGCCGACAGGGACGGATACATTTGAATCGAAGGCCATTCGCCGTCTATGTCGTAGAGACTGCCGTCGGGCAGCTGCAGTTGTCTGGTCCCGATCGCCTCGTCGGCTACCTCTTGAATAAGCTCACGGGTGACAACGGCCGAATCGTCATAGGTTCCGTAGGTCTGGTAGGTCTCCAACATCGAAAATTCCGGTGAATGTGTGGAATCGGATCCTTCGTTTCGGAACACCCGATTTAGTTCGAAGACCTTGTCGAAACCGCCCACGACGCAGCGCTTGAGGAACAGTTCGGGCGCGATGCGCAGGTAGAGATCCATGTCCAGAGCATTAGAATGCGTGATGAAAGGCCGGGCCGCCGCGCCGCCGGCCAGCGTCTGCAAGATAGGCGTCTCGACTTCTAGAAACCCGCGCCGCTCCAGTGCGTTCCGTATCGCACGGACAACAGCGATTCGCTGGCGCGCCACCGTGCGCGCTTCCGGACGGACAATCAGATCGACATAGCGCTGCCGAACCCGCGACTCTTCGCTCATTTCCTTGTGCGCGACGGGCAGCGGCCGCAACGACTTGGCGGCCATCTGCCAAGAATCGGCCAAAACGGACAATTCGCCGCGTCGTGAGCTGATCACGTTGCCATGCACATAGACGATGTCGCCCAGATCGACGTCGGCCTTCCACGCATCGAGCGATTCCTGACCGACCTTGTCCAGGCTGATCATCACCTGCAGATTGGTACCGTCGCCGTCTTGGAGTGTGGCAAAGCAAAGTTTTCCCGAATTACGCGCGAATATCACCCGGCCCGCCACACCCACTACGGCATCGGTCGCCGAGTCGATCGCCAGATCGGGATGGGCGGCCCGGACTTGAGCCAGGGTGTGAGTGCGTTCGACGGCGACCGGATACGGGTCGCGCCCCTCCGCCAACAGCCGAGCGCGCTTGTCCCTGCGGATCCGGAACTGCTCGGGTATATCTGCGTCGGCTTCCGGGAGGTCTGTCACGACGTGCCAGCTTAATGACCGCTGGCCGGGCCCGTCAGCGCGCGGTCTTGAGCCGACCGCGCTGGGTGTCTTGGTTGCGTTCGAACACCAGCCGCAGGCCATCCAGGGTCAGGTGCTGGTCGTAGTGGTTGACGGTATGGAGTTCGGCCAGCAGCAGGGGAGCGGTGTGTCCGGTGGCCACGATCGCGACTTGATCGCCTAAGTCGCTGGAAAAGCCGTCCACGTCCTCGCGGATGCGCGCCACCAAGCCGTCGACCAGACCGGCAAAGCCGAACACCGCGCCGGCTTGCATGCATTCGACAGTGTTTTTGCCGATCACCGACCGCGGCCGAGACAACTCGACACGGCGCAGCGCCGCGGACCGTGCCGCCGCGGCATCCGACGACACCTGCACCCCGGGTGCGATGGCGCCGCCGAGAAACTCCCCCTTGGCCGACACCACGTCCACGCAGATCGACGATCCGAAGTCGACGACGATGGCGGCTTTGCCGTACTTGTGGAACGCCGCCAGGCAATTCACGATCCGGTCGGCACCCACTTCTTTCGGGTTGTCAACCAGCAGCGGGATACCGGTGCGCACCCCCGGCTCGATCAACACGTGCGGCACCGACGGCCAGTACTGATCGAGCATCACACGCACCTCGTGCAGCACCGATGGGACGGTCGACAGAGCGGCGGCGCCGGTGAGCCGCTCGGAGTCGTCGCCGATCAGCCCGTCGATGGTCAATGCAAGTTCGTCGGCGGTGATCTCGGATTCGGTGCGAATCCGCCATTGCTGCACGACCTTTGCGTGCTCTTTGGATCCGGACAGCAACCCGACGACGGTGTGGGTGTTGCGGACGTCGATCGCCAGCAGCACGGCTATCGCACACCAATCCGGGGGTCGAGCAGCTCCCCCGCGACGGATATGTCGAAGGGCACGGAGCCAGGATCGTGCCCGAGGTCGATCGGCGCGTTCTGGGCGTCGACGAATACGATCCGCGGTTGGTACCCGCGCGCCTCGGCGTCCTCCATGGTTCCGTACGCGATCAAGATCACCAGATCGCCCGGGTGGACGAGATGCGCTGCGGCGCCGTTTATTCCGATGATTCCGGTGCCACGTTCGCCGGTGATCGCGTAGGTCACCAGCCGGGCACCGTTGTCGATGTCGACGATGGTCACCTGTTCGCCCTCAAGCAGGTCGGCGGCGTCCATCAAATCCGCATCTATGGTCACCGAACCGACGTAGTGCAGGTCGGCCTGGGTGACCGTGGCGCGGTGGATTTTCGACTTCAGCATCGTCCGTAACATCAGTTCCTCCATGGTGATTGGGTGTATCCGTCCGGCCCAACGGGTGCCGGCGAAGTTCCGATCTCGATCGCGATGTTATCCAACAGTCTGGTGCTTCCCACTCTGGCCGCGACCAGCAGCCGACCGGGTTCGCCGGCCCGTACCGGACCAAGCCCCGCGTCACGCAACTGCAGGTAGTCGACGCCCAAACCGGGCACGGCGCCGAGCACCGCTTGCGCTGCGTCCAGCGCCGCCCGCTCGCCGGCGTGCGCGGCATGCGCCGCGGCCGTCAGCGCCGCGGAAAGGGTCGCGGCCAATTCGCGCTGCGCCGGGTCGAGATAACGGTTGCGCGACGACATGGCCAACCCATCCGCTTCCCGAACGGTCGGCACTCCGACAACCGCAACGTCGACGTTCAAGTCGGCAACCAGTTGGCGTATCAGCACCAGCTGCTGGTAGTCCTTCTCGCCGAAGAACACCCGGTCGGGACGCACAATCTGGAGCAGCTTCAGCACGACGGTCAGCACGCCGGCGAAATGGGTGGGCCGGGGACCGCCCTCGAGTTCGGCAGCCAGCGGACCGGGCTGCACGGTGGTACGCAGACCGTTCGGATACATCATCGCGGGGGTTGGCGCGAAGACGATCTCGACGCCTTCGCCGCGCAGCATCGCCAGGTCGTTGTCGAGGGTCCGCGGGTAAGCGTCAAGGTCTTCGCCGGCACCGAATTGCAGCGGATTGACGAAGATCGACGCCACCACCACCGAGCCGGGCACCCGTTTGGCGGCGCGCACCAGGGCTAAGTGCCCGTCGTGCAGCGCGCCCATGGTGGGCACCAACATCACCCGCCGTCCGGTGTGCCGCAGCGCGCGGCTGACCTCGGTGACGTCGCGCGGTGTCGAGTACACATTGAGTTCACCCGCCTTGAAGGCCGTCATGGCGCCAGCACCTCAACGACGGCCTTCGGGGCATGTGCGCGCTGAGCGGTCCGCAAGGCGTTGACCCGATACGCCTCCGCCAGGTCCGGGTCAACCCGAGCCAGCGCGGCCAGATGTTCGGCGACCGCGGCCGCGTCGCCGCGGGCGACCGGGCCGGTGAGCGCGGCCTGACCGCGTTGCAAGGTGTTCTCCAGCGCCGCCCGGGCCAACGGCCCGACGATGCGCTCGGCGATGCCACCCGGCTGATCATCGACAGATTGCTGGCCAAGCAGCTCACTGCCGCGCAGCGCGGCCCGCAGCGCCTCGAGCGCGTCGGCGATCACCGTGACGATGTGGTTGCCGGCATGGGCCAGGGCGGCGTGGTAGAGCACACGGGCGTCCTCGCGGACGCAGAACGGCTCGCCACCCATTTCCAGCACCAGCGATTGCGCGATCGCGTACCCGACGTCGTCGGCCGCGGTGATCCCGAAGCAGGTGTCGGGTAGCCGGCTGATGTCCTCGTCGGAGCCAGTGAATGTCATCGCCGGGTGAATCGCCAGTGGTATGCAGCCGTTCTCGGTCAGCGGCGCGAGGATGCCGATGCCGTTGGCTCCGGAGGTGTGCGCCACGATCGTCTGCGGCCGTACCGCCGAAGTGGCCGCCAAGCCGGACACCAGGCCGGCCAGCTCGCTGTCGGGAACCGCCAGTAGCAGCAGCTCCGCCGACGCCGCAACATCCGGCGTTGGCAGCACCGGGGTGTCGGGCAGCCGACGCCGCGCCCGCTGCCGCGAAGCGTGGGCGACGGCGCTGCAAGCAACGACGACATGGTCGGCGCGCTCCAGCGCGACACCGAGTGCGGTGCCCACCCGACCAGCGGAGATGATCCCCACTTTGAGCCTGGCCGGGCGCAAACCGTCGAGCTGCACCATCGCAGACGACCTCACATGTGTGTATTCGTTCGTTCCAGTCCCGCTTGACGGGTACCGGACGGTCACAAAGACTGTAGTCGATTTCCGGCCCAGACCACAGTGTCAGCCGTCACGTCGGCGACGCCGACCGCCTCCGCTTGGCTCGATCTGCAGCCGCGCCAACAGGTCGGCAACCGACTGACCACCGGTATCCGCCGCACGGGCGTGCGACCCATCCGCCGATTCCCCGCCGCGGTGCCGGGGAGCCGGCTCGGGAGGCGGTGCCGGAGCCAGCTTTGGTGGCGGTGCTGTGTCGGGTGCCGGTGCCGGTGCCGGCGCCGCAGCGGGCGGTGGGGCCGCAGCGGGCGGTGGGGCCGCGAAGTTACTGACGCCGTAGTCGCGGTACTCCGCCGAGTGACGCGACCGCGACCTGCGACCGGACTCGCCGTATGCAGGTGGCGGTTCGGTCGGCTGTTCACGGTCCGCTGGACCGTCCACCGGCTCGTCGGGACTGCTGTGTTGTCGATCGCGTCGTCGCCGACCCGATGTCACGGGCGGCGGTGGACCGGGAGGCAGCCACTGCGCTGGCGGTGGCGGCGCCACGGGCTCCGGAGCGGGGTCTGGGGTGGGCGGCGGCGGCCGGTGGCGAGGCTCGAATCGCGGCTCGGGCGCCGGGGGCGGCGGCGCCACAAAAGGGGCCTCGTATCGGGTCTCATATCGGATCGGCTCCCGCGCGGGCGGCGGCTGCCGGGGCGGCAACAGCGGCTCCTCGGGGACGTCGATGATCGCGGCCTCATCGGGACGGGCGGCGGCGGGGTTGTCCTGGCGGACCGATGTGGGCCGGTCACTGGCCACCCAATCGGTGTAAGCGCGCCCGGGGATGGGCTCGGATTCCAGAGTTTCCAGCGCGGGGCGCTGCTCGAGGTCAGTGTCGAACAAGATCTCCAGGCTGGTTCGCAGCGCGGCGAGTTCGGCGCGCAGCACTGCCACATCGTCGGCAGCCTGGGCGCGCAGCTCGAAAGCAAGTTCGCGGCGCAGCTGGGATTCCACGGTCAGTTCATACTCACGGCGGGCCGAGATCTCCCGGTCCAGCTGCAGGTCGTAGACCAGTTTCAGATCACGCACCCGGGCTTGGTCGGCATCGCTTTGCCGGCGATAGAGCACCGACACGAATGCGCCGGCGACTGCGGCCCACAACGCCAGGATCACAGCGAGCTTGAGAAGTTCCACGCGATCGGTGAAAACCAGCGCGGAACTGGCCCCTATCGCGAGGACCAGCAACGCCGTCAAGAGCACCCAACCCGGCCTGCGTCCGCCGCGCCGGGCCCGGCCGCCGCGGGACAGAACGGTCATGGCCTGACTGTACCTGCGCGAGTTCGATCCGCGTGTCGCACGAGTCCGGCGATTCTCACCTGGGTTTATCGCGGCCCACCAGCACCGACTGGCCAAGCTAGCTTTCCGCACCCTCGCCGTGCTCGGTCGGATCCTGCGGAGACTTACAGCAATGCTGCAGCCACAGCGCGGCAACCACCAACGCCAGCGCGCTGCCAGCCGCCACCAGCGTTCCAGCGGTGTCTTGGTCCGCGACGCGCAGCCACGACCGCCTCGGGAGGAAATACACCAACACCCCGACCCACCAGCCCAGCACCAGGGCACCCACCCACGCCGACGCCTTGGCGACCAGCAGGCTGCGCGCCACCGTGAGGGGGTGCAGCAGCCCGGGCCCGTCGCCGATCTCGCCGTCGTTGATCTTGGCCCGCACGTAGCGCGCGCACAGCGCCTCGCCGATGGCGACGGCGAGCAGCGACAGGCCGGTCCACACGGTGATGGGCGGAAACCACCGGTACAGCACGACGACCAGCAGATAGCCGACCACCGCTGTGCCGACGACCGCGGCCGTCAGGTCACGTTTCCGGGTCGGTCCCATCAGCTTTCCAGCGTTCGTTCGTACAGCCGCACGCCCTCTCGGTCGGCCGGTTCGAGCTCAGCCAACAACGCGGCGATGCGCCGCGTCCCGCCCGGGAGTGTCAGCTCAGCGTCCGGGTCGAGGTCCAGCCACGGGACCATCACGAACGCCCGCAGATGGGCCATCGGATGCGGCAGCGTCAGATTGCTGTCCCGGGCGATCACTTCCTTTTCCGGGGTTCCCCGGCCCTGCCCGGACTCGTGGCAGGCGATCAGGTCTACGTCGAGGGTGCGCGGTCCCCAGCGCTCTCCGCGAGTCCGACCCGCGTCCCCCTCGAATTCGTGGGCCCGGCGTAACCAGGCCTGCCCGTCGCACGCCGGATCCTCGGCGACCAACACCGCGTTCAGGAACGGCGCCTGCTCGACGCCACCCCACGGGGCAGTCTCATAGACCGGGGAGACCGCCAGCACCGTCTCGCCGAGTCCGTCGACGACCGACTGTAACCGCGCTAACCGGTCGCCCAGGTTAGAGCCGATGGACAAAACGACCCGCGTCATAGCGTTGTGCCTGCGGGGATCACCGAGCCGCGGCCACCGCGCCGTGACCGCCGGACCACCACCGCGACATCACCGAACTGTTGCGGGATGGGAGCCTGCGGCTTATGGACTACCACCTCGACGGCATGCACGCGTTCGTCGTCCATCACCCGCTCGGCAATCTCACCGCCAACGCTTTCGATCAGGTTGCGCGGCGGTCCGGCCACAATGTCGGCAGCCAGCCGGGCTAAGGCGGAGTAATCGTAGGTGTCGGCAAGGTCATCGCTTGCGGCGGCGCGATCCAGGTCTATCCACACCGTGAGGTCGACGAGGAAGTCCTGCCCGTTTGCGCGCTCATGCTCGAATACTCCGTGCCGGCCGCGAACTTCCAAGCCGCGCAACTCGATTCGATCAGCCATCGCCCCAGGCCTCCGCGACCTTGATGGCATCGACCGAGGCCCGCACGTCGTGCACACGCACACCCCACGCCCCGTGCAGGGCGGCCAACGCGGAAATCACCGCGGTCGCCGTCTCCCGTCCGTCTGGCGGTCGCGGCAACCCATCGGGGCCCGCTAAAAGCGTGCCGAGAAACTGCTTGCGTGACGCCCCTAGTAGTACCGGGATCCCGGTCGCCACAAACTCGGGCAATGCTTGCAGCAGCGCCCAATTATGTTGTCCCGTCTTGGCGAAGCCCAGCCCGGGGTCGATCACCAGCTTCGCCGGGTCGACACCCGCACCCACCGCGTCGTCAACGCTGGCGAGCAACTCGGCGCGCACTTCGGCCACCACGTCGCGGTAGTGCGGCGCCTCGTGGGGGCGCTTCGCCGACACCGATCGCCAATGCATCAGCACCCACGGCACACCTGCTTCAGCCACCAGCGGCGCCATCGCGGGATCGGCGCGTCCGCCGGAGACATCGTTTACGATCCGCGCGCCACTCTGCAGCGCCGCCCGCGCAACGTCGGCGTGCATTGTGTCGATGCTGACGGTGATGCCCTGTTCTGCAAGCTCTTTGACGACGGGGACCACGCGAGACAGCTCGACCCGCGGGTCGACTTGGGTGGCACCGGGCCGGGTCGACTCGCCGCCGACGTCGATTATCCCCGCGCCTTCGGCGGCCAATGCCAGACCGTGTGCCACGGCACCGTCCGCATCGAGATAACGCCCGCCATCTGAGAAAGAGTCGTCAGTGACATTCAGAACCCCCATAACCTGCACAGGTGTGCCGACTCACTTACGCAGGATGAGGTCGAGCGCTTCGGCTCGAGACGCGGCATCGGTTTTGAACTGGCCACGCACCGCGGACGTAGTAGTGACGGCGCCGGGCTTGCGGACACCGCGCATCGCCATGCACAGGTGCTCAGCCTCGACGACGACGATCACCCCGCACGGATCGAGCCGGTCGACCATGGCATCGGCGATCTGGCTCGTCAGGCGCTCTTGCACCTGGGGGCGCTTGGCGTAAAGGTCTACCAGTCGGGCGATCTTCGACAGGCCGGTCACCCTGCCGTCTTTGCCGGGGATGTATCCGACATGGGCCACACCGTGAAACGACACCAGGTGGTGCTCACACGTCGAGTACATCGGGATTTCCTTGACGATAACGAGCTCGTTGTGCTGTTCGTCGAACATGGTGTTCAGCACGGAGTCGGGATCGATGTAAAGGCCGGAGAACATCTCGTGGTACGCGCGGGCGACCCGGGCAGGGGTGTCCCGCAAACCATCTCGTTCCGGGTCCTCCCCAATCGCCAACAGCAGCTCGCGGATCGCGGCCTCAGCACGCGGCTGGTCGAACACCCCTATGCCGCCGGTCGCGGTGCGGGAGTCCGGCAACGCCATCGATTCCTCCGTTCGTCAGCCGTGGGTCGGCGGGTTGGACCTGCTCACGTCTTCACTCGAGTGGTCAGGCGGGTATGACGGCGACGCGTGACCCTGCTGGGGCGGCCATCCGGGCGCATGCCAACCAACCGGAGCACCATAGTCAGGCTGGGTGGGTTGAGAACCATTGGTGCCGTTCGTGTTTCCACCTGCCTCGGCTCGCGCGGCCTCGGCGGCTTCGCTGGCCCTCGCGATAGCGGCCTTGAACGCCGGCTCGACGACCGGCGGGGGCCAGGGCTCGCCGCGCTCGATCGCCAGCTCGCCGGGCGTCTTGATCGGTGGCTTGTCCGACGGGATGCGGCCGCCGAAGTCGTCGAACATGGTGAGCCGGGGACGCTTCTCGACTTCGGCGAAGATTGCGATCAATTCGGGCCGGTGCAGCGTTTCTTTTTCCAGCAGCTCACCGGCCAACGTGTCGAGCACGTCGCGGTATTCGGTGAGGATCTCCCACGCTTCGGTGTGCGCGGCCTCGATGAGTTTGCGGACCTCGTCGTCGATGTCGCGGGCGACCTCGTGGGAGTAGTCGGCCTGATTGCCCATCGTGCGGCCCAGAAACGGGTCGCCGTGTTCGGTGCCGTACTTGACAGCGCCGAGCTTGGAACTCATGCCGTATTCGGTGACCATGGCGCGGGCGATCTTGGTGGCCTGCTCGATGTCGGACACCGCCCCGGTGGTCGGCTCGCGAAACACCAGTTCTTCGGCGGCGCGCCCACCCATCGCGAACACCAGTTGCGCGATCATTTCTGAGCGGGTCCGCAGTCCTTTGTCTTCCTCGGGCACGGCCACCGCGTGCCCGCCGGTACGCCCGCGGGCCAAGATCGTCACTTTGTAGACCGGATCGATGTCGGGCATCGCCCAGGCCGCCAAGGTGTGTCCGCCCTCGTGGTAGGCGGTGATCTTCTTCTCCTGCTCACTGATAAGGCGGCCTTTGCGGCGTGGGCCGCCGATCACTCGATCGACCGCCTCTTCCAGGGCGGGGCCGGCAATGACGGTGCCGTTCTCCCTGGCAGTCAGTAGCGCCGCCTCGTTGATGACGTTGGCCAGGTCCGCACCGGTCATCCCGACGGTGCGCTTGGCCAGCCCTTCCAAGTCGGCGTCAGGAGCGATCGGTTTACCCTTGGAATGCACTCGCAGCACCGCACGGCGGCCTGCGAGGTCGGGGTTGGACACCGGGATCTGCCGGTCGAAGCGTCCGGGCCGTAGCAGCGCCGGGTCCAGGATGTCAGGCCGGTTTGTCGCGGCGATCAGGATGACGCCGGCGCGCTCACCGAAACCGTCCATCTCGACCAGCAACTGGTTGAGCGTCTGCTCACGCTCGTCATGGCCACCACCCAGGCCGGCGCCGCGCTGACGCCCCACGGCGTCGATCTCGTCGACGAAGATGATGCAGGGACTGGCCTGCTTGGCCTGCTCGAACAGATCGCGGACCCGCGAGGCGCCGACGCCGACGAACATCTCGACGAAGTCCGAACCGGAGATTGTGAAGAACGGAACCCCGGCCTCGCCTGCTACCGCGCGGGCCAGCAGCGTCTTGCCGGTTCCCGGTGGTCCGTACAGCAACACTCCCTTGGGGATCTTGGCGCCCAGTGCCTGGTAACGCGCGGGATTCTGCAGGAAGTCCTTGATCTCGTAGAGCTCCTCGACCGCCTCGTCGACCCCGGCCACGTCCTCGAAGGTGGTCTTCGGCATGTCCTTGGAAAGCTGTTTGGCGCGCGACTTGCCGAAGCCGAAACCCATCCGGGCGCCGCCTTGCATGCGGGAGAACATCGCGAACAGGCCCACCAACAACAGCAGCGGCAGCAGGTAAACCAGCAGCTCGCCCAGGATGCTGCCCTCGTTGACGACGGTGCTGACCTTTGCGTTCTTGGCGGTGAGCGCGTTGAACAGGTCCACGGCATACCCGTTGGGATATTTCGTGATGACCTTGTCGGAGTTCTCGGTGTCGTTATTGCCCTTGTTGAGGGTCAATCGCAGTTGCTGCTCGCGATCGTCGATCTGTGCGCTCTTGACGTTGCCGCTGTTGATCTGGGTCATCGCGACTGACGTGTCGACGGGCTTGTAACCACGAGTGTCGTCGCTGAAATAAAAGAACGACCAGCCGAGCAGCACCACTACAGCGATCGCCGCGACGGTGCGAATCACGTTTTTCCGGTTCATCAATCATCGGCCGTTCCGGCCAGGTCCTTCCGTATACACGCCCATACACGCAGCTGAAAAGTCCAGGCTACCGCTCGCGGCGATCGCCAGCTCCGGCGGAGCCGGGGCGCAGCGGGTCGCCGCCATCCTGGTCACGGCGATCGCCAGCTCCGGCGGAGCCGGGGCGCAGCGGGTCGCCGCCATCCTGGTCACGCCGATCGCCAGCTCCGGCGGAGCCGGGGCGCAGCGGGTCGCCGCCATCCTGGTCACGCCGATCGCCAGCTCCGGCGGAGCCGGGGCGCAGCGGGTCGCCGCCACCCTGCTGACTCAACGACTAGCAGTTCCCGATCGCGTCGCTTTACTCGTAGTAGCGGGCCTCGAGCACGTTGCCGTCCGGATCAGCGAAGTAGAACGCCTCCGGCGCAAAGCCCTGGGCTCCATAGTTATGGCTATCCGGCACGCTCGTATCGACACCCGACGCCTGCAGGCGCCGATACAGTTCGTCGTATTCGGATTTCGACAGTGCTAGACAGACGTGATTGACGGGATTTCCCCCGATGCCGCCGGCCGCCATCTCCACCGGCATCAGGTCGATGATGGAGTCCGCACACACCCGCACGCTTGGGAACGGCGCTTCTCCCGCCTCGAAATCGCCAAAGCGCAACGGAGTCAGCCCGACCACACCGGTGTAGAAATCCATCGCCGCCCGCGGATCCTTTGTCCATAGGACTACATGGTCCAATCGCACCAGGCCACATCTACCCCGTATTTCCGACCAGGTCGAGCCCTTCTCAGCGCGGAGCCGTTGTGATTTGGTGAAGGGATGGCTTCGTCAACCGAGCGGTTGGTCAATACCAATGGTGTGCAGCTGCGGGTGATTGAGGCCGGCGATCGCGGCGCACCTGTCGTGGTCTTGGTCCACGGTTTTCCCGAACTGGCCTATTCGTGGCGCCACCAAATCCCGGCGCTCGCCGAGGCCGGCTATCACGTGATCGCACCCGATCAGCGCGGCTACGGCGGCTCGTCTCGTCCGGACGCGATCGACGCCTACGACATTCACGAGTTGACTGCCGACGTGGTCGGCCTGCTCGACGACATCGGCGTGGAGCGCGCCGTTTGGATTGGTCACGACTGGGG
>Ga0302196_10001863_pt1 | contig 20003 bp, 23 predicted proteins | sample II_Bog_N1_3_FD_198794 | JGI IMG/M metagenome (GOLD analysis project Ga0302196, IMG submission 198794) | Peat permafrost microbial communities from Stordalen Mire near Abisko, Sweden - II_Bog_N1_3 | ecosystem: Environmental > Terrestrial > Soil > Wetlands > Peat | place: Sweden: Abisko...
CGGTTCAACCCCGGCGACGCGGCGGCGAGAAACCGCCTGGGGCGCCACGGCGCGACGCCCCAGGCCGGGCCTCAATTGGATGCGGCGCCGCCAAGTTCGGCCATCAGCTCGGCCTTGCGCGCCTTCAGCCGCTCGCCCATCTCGTCGAGATCTTCGCCGCCCTTCTTGGCCTGGGCGAAGATGCCGCCCGGCTGCTCTTCCTCGCGCACGTGGTGCTTGATGTATTCGCCGAGCACCTTGACCTTGGCGTCGTAGAAGGCCTCTGACGGCTCCATCTGCTCGATCTCGGCGATCAGATTCTTGGCTCCGGCGTGTTCGACATAGGCCTCGTCAAGCATGTCGTCCTCGACCTCACCCCGGTCCTCGGGATAGAAGATCTCCTCCTCGATCTGGCAATGGACCTTCAGGGCCAGGGCGATCTGGTTGAATAGAGCCAGCTTGTCGGCGTCGGTTTCGAGTTGCTCGTACTCGTCGAACCAGGCCTCGACCTGGCGGTGGTCCTGCTTGAGCAGGGTCACGGCCAGCGGATCGCGCCGACCCGTGCGGCGGGTCCGGCCCGCGTGGGACTTTGACTTGGTTGAGGTTGCAGGGGTCGCGCTCATGAAAGCTGTCCTTCTGTGCGGTTCAGAACGGCGGGACGCCGTCGTGATCGCTGGAAACGGCGCACGCGCGCGCGCGTTCCCACCGAGACTCGAGGCGATGGCGATTGTGAGCAGCCCGGCGTGGACGCCAGCCTGACGCGCCTGTGGAACCGGGCGCCCGGAGGCCCGCTTAAGCAAACGCCCACCTTCAACAAGGCCCGCGCCATGACCCGTCCGACGCAAACACCAGAGCCCGCCGGCCCGACGACCCAGACCGCAGAGCGAGCCAGGGGCGGCGGGACCTATGACCAGGGCGATTTCACCACCGCCGCCCAGCGTTCGAAATTGGAGACCGACCACCTGGACCAGAGTCCGGCCACGCCGGGGGCGGCTGGTGTGGCGGACGCAGCGCGTGAGGGCGGGATGAAACCCAAGCCTTGAGCCAGCGCTATTTCGATTTTGAACCGGTCACCGCGCGCCCGGCGGCGCCCACAGCGCCGGTGGTGACCCCGACCGCGGTTCCGGCCACCTTCGCCGCGCCGCCCACCACTGCGCCGGCGGCGCCCAGGGTCGCGTCAGCCGCCCCGACCGCGGCGCAACCGGAAAGGCCGATCAGAGCCAGGACGGCGACCACGCGTAGCGATAATCTGGTCATCAGCCAAAACCCTTACGCAACATTGTCCCACTATGGGCCAAGCCCGTCGCCGCGCCACGCGGCCAAACCGCGCGCAGCAGGGCCCCTACCCGCCCGCGCCCGGCTCGATGGTCCGTTCGCCCAGGCCGACATTGACGATCGGGGTCGAATTGGCCAGCGGAATGCCCTTCTCCCGCAGGTCCGGCACGATCTGAAACAGCAGGTCGCTGCGCGTGCGATAGGCCAAACGCGCCGAGGCGACATAGGCGAAGCAGGTGAACTCCAGGGCGCCGTCGGCGACATTGGTCAGGAAAACCGAAGCGACGGGCTCGGCCAGCACCTCCGGGTGGCTGGCCAAGCGAGCGAGGATCAGGCCGCGCACCTGATCGGGATCGGCGGTGTCGGCGATCTTCAGCACCAGTTTGACCCGGCCCAGCGAGCCCGAATGGGTGACGTTCCGCACCACCTTGGAGATCAGGTCGGAATTGGGCACGATCAGCTTCGAGCGATCGGTCATCTCGATCTCAGTGGCCCGGACATTGATCCGTTTGACGTCGCCCTCAAGGTCGCCGATGGCGATCCAGTCGCCCACCCGAATCGGACGCTCAGCCAGCAGGATCAGACCGGACACGAAGTTGCTGATCACTGACTGCAGGCCAAAGCCGATCCCGACCGACAGGGCGCTGGCCAGCAGGGCGATCTTGTCGAAATCGACACCCAGATAGGCGCAGGTCAGCAGCACGGCCAGGATGGCGCCCAGATAGCTGACCCCGGTCGATAGCGACACGCGCAGCCCGACATCCATCCGCGTCTTGGGCAGGTAGCGCTGCTCCAACCACCCGCGCACCGCCCGCGTGATCAGCAGACCGAGCACGAATAGGGCGATGGCGCTGAGCACCGTGCCGGGGGCGATCGACACCTGCCCGACCCGATAGACCAGCTGGCTGGAGGTCAGCCGGCTGAACACGTCGCTGGCCCCGGTCCCGAACGGCGCGAGGATCATCACGCCGCCAAACAGCAGAAGGGCCAAGCGGCAGACGCCGGAGGCGAGCACCGAGATCTGATCCAGCGCGCCTTTTGACAGGCCGATGGCGATACGCATGAACCGGCCGACCGGTCGCTCCGGCGCCAGAATGGCGGGGAAGATCTCGTCGACGAAGCGCAGCAGCAGGAACAGGCTGGCCGCGACGGTCGCCACCCAGACCAGCTCTCCCATCAGCCGGAAGGCCAGTTGCAGATAGCCGAGCAGGGCTGCGGTCAGGGCGGCGGCCACGGTCAGCCAGGCCAGCAGCGCCGCCCCGATCCAGGGCAGGCGCGATTCCGCCTCGCGTCCATGCTCGTCGGCTGGCTGGGCGGCGAAGTGCTCGTTGCGAGCCCGGCCGATGGACGCCAAGGCGGCAGCGATGACAACCACCTCCAGCATGACGCTGATGCTGTCGATCGCCGCCCCAGACGGCGCGCTGACGCCCAGTATGGTGTTGGCGCCGCGCACCAGAGCCGCCGTGGCGGCCGCGGCGGCGATCAGGGTCGGGTAGGGCCGCAGCCGCCGGACCACCTCATCGGGAATCGGCGCCAGACGCCACCCCGGACGGGATGGGGCTAGCAGGGCGCCGCCAAGACCTTCGAAAAAGAAGGCGAACACCAGCACGCGGATCAGCAGCGGCGTCAGCTGCTCGAACAGCGGGGTGATCGCTCCGGCGGCGGCGAAGGCGGTACGCAATAGCAACAGGGCGAACAGCAGGGTGAAGGTGGCCACCAGCACCCTGGCCAGGGCCAGCAGGGTGCGCCGCAGCTTGCCGCCCGAAGCCAGGCTGACTCCTCGGAAGGCGCGGCGGTTCAGCCAGATGCGAAGCGGAACGGCCAGGACCAGCGCCGCCAGGGTCGCGAAGATCCAGCCGCCGACAGCCACAGACGACTCGGCCGCCTTGGCGATGGCGTCGGCCTCGTCGCCGAGCACCGACCGAATGCGGGCGAAGTCTTGGGGGGCGGCTGCGGCGAATTCAGTCCAAAGCCCAGGATCGAGAATCGAGCGGCTATGGGTCCAAAGCTGGGCGTTCAGCTGCTGTTGCTGGCGGTGGGTCAGGGTGGCCGACAGCTGCGCGGCCTCAATCTGCAACAGATCGGCCTGTTTGATCTGGCCGTTGATCGACTGGGTCTGGGCGTTGAGGTCCCGCCGCGCCTTGGCGATCTCGGGCGCTTCGCGCGGCTGACCGGCGGCGGGCGGCGGTCCCAGCTGAGCCAGACGGGCCTGGGCGTCGGCAAGAGGCGGGGCCAGATTGGACAGGGCGTCATCCAGCTTGGCCTGGATCGGCGCGATGGCCGCCAGCCGCGCCTTGATCTGGTCGTTGGTAAGGTCGGTGTCCCCGAACGACTTGGACAGGGCGTGGAGATCGAGGTCGGCCTGGTTCACCTCCGCTTCCAGCGCGGAGAGCGTCGGCGGTGCGACGCCGGAGGCCGCCGGCGGGGCGGACGAGTTCGCCACCGGCGTCGCCGGGCCGGACGGCGGCGCCACGGCCTGGGCGGCCGCGGACCCGCCCAGCATCAAGGCGGCGATCAGGACGAGGAGCGGGCGCAGACCTTGATCTCCGAGACGGACGCGGCGGGGCCGAGCGCCAGACTTAGCCGCTGGCGAGCGTCGCGCCAACCGTCTGGCCGGGTGGCGCTGGATTAGCGCAGGCTCAGCACCACCACTGACTTGGCCGGCAGGGTCGCGGTCAGCACTTGGCCGACGAGGCTCGCGCCGGTGAAGGCGGTGGGGACGACCACATCCGGATGATCGAAGCTATTGACGCTGTTGATCATGGGCGCTGTCAGCAGCTGTCCGCTGACGCCCTTGGCGGTCAGCCCGGCCAGCCGCGCGGTCACCGTCACCGCATGGTTGGGATCGACATTGACCAGGGCCAGATAGACCACCCCCGCCCCGTCGCGCCCGGCCGAAGCATGGACCGCCGGCACGGCGTCGGCGCCGAATGCGTAGTCGGGTCCCGCGACCTCGACCGGCAGAGCCGTCGCGCCCTGGAACACCTGATAGAGGTCATAGGTCCAATAGGTCGGGGTGCGAACCATCCTCGGCCCGTCGGTCAGCACCATCGCCTGCAGCACGTTGACCATCTGGGCGATATTGGCCATCCGCACCCGATCAGCGTGGGCCTGGAAGATGTTCAGGTTGAGGGCGGCGGTGATGGCGTCGCGCAGGCTGTTCTGCTGATACAGAAACGCGCCGTTGGTCCCCGGCTCGGCGTCGTACCAGTTGCCCCATTCGTCGACCAATAGCCCGACCCGCTTGGCCGGGTCGTACTTGTCCATCGCCGCGCTGTGGGCCGCGATCAGGCCCTCCATCCGCAGCGAACCCTTGATCGTCGACATCCACTGGTCTTCGCCGAAGTCGGTGGCCGAGCCCTTATGGCTCCAGTCGCTGCGGGGGATGGTGTAGGCGTGCAGCGAAATGGCGTCGATTGAGCCGGCCGCATTCGCCATCACCGTGTCGGTCCAATGCACGTCCTCGCTGTTGGCCCCGCTGGCCACCTTGACGATCGGCCGACCCGGCGGCGACCAGACAAAGGTCGCATATTGGCGCAGCAGGTTGGCGTAGTACTCCGGCCGCATATTCCCGCCGCAGCCCCAGGCCTCGTTGCCGACGCCCAGATAGTCGAGCCGCCAGGGCTTGTCGCGGCCATTGGCCCGCCGCTGCTGCGCCAGGGTCGAATGGCTGTCCGAGGTCATGTACTCGATCCAGTCGCTCATCTCCCCGGCCGTCCCGGAGCCGACATCGGCGCTGATATAGGTCTTGGCCCCGATCAGCTCGGCGAAGTCCATATATTCGTGGGTGCCGAAGCTGTTGGGCTCCTCGACCCCGCCCCAGTTCATGTTGAGGCGCACCGGTCGCTGAGCGCGCGGCCCGACCCCGTCGCGCCAGTGATAGCCGTCGGCGAAGCATCCGCCCGGCCAGCGGATCACCGGGACCTTGATCGCCTGCAGGGCGGCGACCACGTCCTTGCGATAGCCGCGGATATTGGGGATGGGCGAGTCCTCGCCCACCCAGATGCCGCCATAGACGCCATGGCCGAGCTCCTCGGCGAACTGGCCCTGCAGCTCGGGGCGCATCACCGGGCCGGGCTGGTCGACGTGGACGGTGATCTGAGCGGTTTCGCTCGCGCTCGCCGGCGCGGCGGCGGCGGGGAGCGCGGCGGCCATGGTCAGGGCGGCCAAGGCCGTCATCCAAGCGATTTTACCCAACGCCGTCTCCCCGGACCTGGATGGCCGCGCCTGAGACGGCGCCGCTCTGTTATGGGAGCGCTACCAAGATCGCCGAGCGACGGCAAGCGATCCTGGTGGGTCCGTCGCCGCCGGAGCCTGGACAAGCGGCGCTGATTTGGAATGATGGGCCATGATCAGTCCGCCCCCCACCCTCTTCGAGCCACAGTTCAATCCGGACGCCAGGATCGAGGCGCGGCTGCTCGGCCGCGAGCGCCAGCCGCTGCTGCTGATCGACAACGCCCTGGTAAACGCCCCGGCGATGGTCGACTACGCCGCCACCCTCGGACAGTTCGCCCGACCGCCGCGCGGATCGATGTATCCGGGGCTGAACGCTCCGCTGCCGCCCAGCTACCTGCCGTCCCTGTGTCGCTCGCTGCAAGGGTTGCTGGAGGAGGTGTTCGGGTTCAAGGATTTCAGCCGGCTCTATTGCGACGGCTTCTTCGGCCTGACCACCGACGGGCTGGAGGCGCTGTCGGCGATGCAGCGCACGCCGCACTACGACTCCGACAGCCAGTCGCACCTGGCCATGGTCTATTACCTGTGCGCCGAGCCCTATGGCGGCACCGGGTTTTACCGTCATCAGACCAGCGGCTTTGAGTTCGTCGACCAGACCCGCGCCCAGGCCTACGCCGATCTGGCCGCGTCGGAGGTCAAGGCCAAGGACGATCTGCCGCGCGGCTATGTCGGGGACCAGACGCCGTTCTATGACCAGATCGCCGCCGTCGGGGCGGTGTTCAACCGGCTGGCCGTCTACCGCACCACCAGCCTGCATTGCGCCCTGCTCAACGGCGCTGAGACCAGCGCTGACCCGCGTGTGGGACGGCTGACCGCGAACGTGTTTCTGGGAATTCCTTAGCGGCGGGGCTTGATCAGGCCCCCTGATCGCCGTCGATGGTACCACCTCTCGGGCTCGAACCGAGGACCTCTAGATCCACAATCTAGCGCTCTAACCAACTGAGCTAAGGCGGCGCACCGCGAGGGGCCTTCTCTAGTCTGGGCGGGCGACGCAATCAAGCGCCCTGCGCGCCACGTCCGGCCCCACAAAAAACCGCCCCCGGAACTGGGTTCCGAGGGCGGGTGATGGTCGCAATCGAGACCGGTCGTCTAGTCCTTGGGGTTCACCCAGCGGATCGTTTGCGTGTAGTCGCCTTCAATCGGCACGCCATCGCGAGTCTGGGGCTTGAAGCGGAAGAACTTCATCACCTTCAGCGTCGAATCGCCAAAACCCATGTCGGGCGGGGTTTCGGAGACGATCGAGCAGTTGGTGAGCCGGCCCTCGACTGTAATCGTGCAGTGGAAGGTCGCCTTGCCATCGACGTTGAGACGTGACGCCCGCTCCGGGAAATACTCCGCCATCGCATCGGCGTCGGGCTGGGTTAGCGCCGCGCCGGTATAGACCGGCGTGTGAAACGGAGCCGGCGGCGCGGGAGGCGATGGCGGCGGCGGATGCGGAATCGGCGGCATCGGAATCGGCGGCGGCTGCGGCACATTGATCGGCGGCGGCGGCGTCGGACGCGGCGAGATCGGCGGCGGCGGCGGCGGCGGCGGCAGATTTTTCGGCGGCGGCGGCGGCGGAGGCGGCGGAGGCGGCGGTGGCGGTGGGTGAAGGATGTTGACCTTCACCGCCTGATCCGAAAACTCCTGGAACTTGGCCTCGAAGCGCACCGACCACACATAGTAGCCGATACCCGCGAACAGCACAGTCGCCAGGGCGATCCCGGGGACCAGACCGCTGTTGCGACGCCGTGGCGGCCGCTCGGAGGTTAGCGGGTCATAGGGCCTGTGCTGGTGATCATCCATGCGTGCGCGGGCCCCCACGTTGTTCGAGCCCGACGAGCGCGACGCTATAGAAGCCGTTATCTTGCAACTTATCCATCACAGCCATGAAGTCGCCATAGACGGTGTCCTTGTCGGCGCGGATATAGACCCGCTCCTTGGAAGGATCACGGTGGCCGACCTGAACCTTAAGATCGGCGCCCATGTGGTCCAGGGTGGTCGGATAGTTACCCAGGTGAAGACTGCCGTCCTTCTGGATCGAGATATAGATCGGCTTCGGCGGTATCTTTGACGGTTTCGCCACAGCGAGGGGAAGTTCCAGTTTCACCGATGGGACGGCTAGAGGCGCCGCCACCATGAAGATGATGAGGAGAACCAGCATCACGTCAACGAACGGCGTGACATTAATCTCGTGGTTCGCCTCGATACTGAATTTACCCCCGCCAGAGCCTGAGAGCTTGGCGGCCATCGGCGTTAGGCCCCCTTGTCGAGATGACGCGAGATCACGTTCAGAACTTCAGCGACGAAGCCTTCCGAGCGCGTGCCGAAACCGGAAACGCGGGTCTGGAAGTAGTTATACATGACCACGGCCGGAATGGCGGCGAACAGGCCGATACCGGTGGCCAGCAGCGCCTCGGCGATACCCGGCGCCACGACGGCCAGGTTGGTGGTGCCGCTGTTGGTGATGTTGATGAAGGAGTTCATGATCCCGAACACGGTGCCGAACAGCCCGACGAAGGGGCCGGTCGAGCCGACCGAGGCCAGGAACTGCATGCCGCCGGACAGGCGCTTGGCCAGAGAGGCCTGCACCGCCTGCACCGCCGATGAAGCGCGGGTGATCGTCGAGTCGCGGAATTCACCGGTGACGTCCAGGCCCGCTTGGCGGGACAGCTCGACTTCCGAGGCGGCCGCGGCGGCCATGTCGGCCATCGGGTTGCCCTGGAATTCCTCAGAGCTGGCGATGCGGTTAATGTCCGCGATCGACCGCGCGCCGCGGAAGGCTTCGAGGAACTGGTCGGATTCCTTGTTGAGCCCGGCGAACTCGAAGCTTTTCATCACCAGCAGCACCCAGGACAGAGCCGAGCACAGCAAAAGGCCGATGATCACGCCCTGCACCAAGGTGGTGGCGTTGTAGAACATCGTCGGAATGGTCAGCTTGGAGGGGCCGCTGTCGGCCGGCGTTCCGCTGGCGGCCGGCGCGCCCGACGCGGCGGAGGAGTCCGCCGGAGCCGAGGACGCCGCGGGGGCGGACTGGTCAGCCGTCTGGGCGAAGGCTGGCGCGCTCATCATCAGCGCCATGGCGCCGAAGATAGCAATGATGGGGGTCATTCGTTTGGTGTCGAGCATCTGTCGCCAGTTCCTGCTTGGTCTAGCACATTTGGACCGAAGGGTCGTCGCGCGAGAGCGCCCTCCCCGTGAAATCTGACTTCTGACGGACCGGTCGGGATCCGTCGTCAGTCCGCCGCCTTGCGCCGCCCTGTCACGCCCAAAGCCGCTCCAATTGGGGGGAAGCGGTCGTGGTCGAGCCGAAGACGCCTAGACACTTCGTCGACAGGCAGCCTGCGAAGTGACGCCGCCGAGTTAGACTGGCTGCATGGGACCTTTGACAACCCCTTTTTCCATCGTCAAGGGCGAAGCATCGAATTCCGCTCGCTGGGCGTCCGCCGCCGTCAAACTTATCTTGCGCCGGGCACGCCAATCGTTTGCGACGCAGCGCGATTTTTCTCCACAGCGTGCCGGCAATCGCCGCAATGCGGAAAGGCGCGTTATCCCAAATGGATCAATGACAGCGGTTTTATGGGCGCCTGGAATTGTCCGGAGAATTAATTCGCGTTTAGGTACCGCGTTTTTCTTCGGGACGCCTCATCGCGTGCAAAATATGCGCCTCGCCTGCCCGCGCCCAACGCGGGCTCGGAAGCGTGGTCCGCATATTTCGGATGCCCAAAAAATAATTTATTTTAACCACATTGGACGCAGGTCCAAGGTCGCTTGGACTGTGGTGCCTGGGGGCGGATTCGAACCACCGACACGCGGATTTTCAATCCGCTGCTCTACCAACTGAGCTACCCAGGCCCGCAAGGGCGGCGCGACGGGCCAAGGCTCCTTCGCGGGAGCGCCGTCTATAAGGGAGCCCCCCACGGCTGTCCAGCCGCGCGAGGGCGTCAGTGGGGCGATCGACGTAGCGTAGCGAAGCGCCGGGATGAGGGGGCTGGGCGGATTGGCCATCAGACGCCTACCCTGAAGCGGTCCCGATCCGCCCATCAGCGGGCCTCATCATCAGGATCCTGCGCCCGCGGGGTCTCGTCCTCGTCGTCATCGGCGGCGGCGATCACATAGCGCCCGGTCAGCCAGCGCTGCAGGTCCAGGTCGGCGCAGCGCTTGGAGCAGAACGGCCGGAAGATCGGATCGACGGGCTTTTGGCATTGGGGACAGGCGGACTTGCTCATGAGGCGCTCACGTCGAAATGGCCAAGGTCGAGCGCCGGATCGGCGCGCAGGACGAATCGCGGTCCCAGACTTTGGGTCAAGGCCGCAACATAGGGTTCGGCGGCGGCCGCGACCCTCGGCGCGCAACGGGCGGTTAGCCGCGCGCCGCCGTCAGCACGCCCCTCGCGCTCAAGCGCCCGCAGCAGCCCAAGCGCCAAGGTCGCGGCGGAGCGGCCGCCGGTCTCGTCGCACAGGCGCTCCGCCAAGGGACGCGATCGGCGCGGCGTGGCCAGCTGGAAGGTGCCAAAGCGGGTGACCGGTCCGAGCACGACGCCGGGGCCGTCCGGGGCGAAGGCGGCGCGCGCGGCCTGGGTCAGGGCCGGGCCGTCGTGCCCCTCCCCCACCAGATCGATGACCAGCAACCCGCCCAGGCCCTTGAGCCGCAACAGACGCGCAGCCTCGTCGATCGCCGTCAGATTGGCCTGCCGGGCGGCGCGCCGGGCGTCGCCGCCGCGCGCGCCCAGATCGACGTCAATGGCGGTCAGGGCCCGGGTCGGCTCGATGGTCAAACTTCCGCCGCCGGGCAAGGGGTGCTCGATCGCCAGAACCGCGGCCTCCGCCTCGTCGGCGACCTGACGCGCCTCCTCGCCGAGGGTCACAGGCGCGTCTGGCGCAAATCGCTGTAAGCGGTCCGAGAGACTGAGCGCGGCCTCCAGCCGCCCCGGCGGAGCCGGCGGCTCAGCGGGGTTCTCCAGCCGGGCCTGGGCGAGCTTGCCGCGCCGGGCCTCGGCGGCGATTTCGATGGCGACCAGGCCGCCCTCGACCAGCCGTACGGCGGGACCGCTAAGGGCCAGCATGGCCTCGATTCCCTCGCCCAGGTCGAGAAAGGCGGCCTTGAGGCTGCGATCCAGCCGGACGACGCGGGCGCGGTAGCGCTCGCCCCACCGCGCCTGCGGCGGATCGTCGAGGCGGGCGATCAACAGCCGCTCCGGCTTGTCGTCCAGCATGACCACGGCGCGGTCCTCGCCCGGCCCCCGATCCAGATAGAGTCTCCGCGCGCTCATCGGCGTCGGAACCCCAGCCCCTCCAGCAGGCAGAGGGTTTCATAGAGCGGCAGCCCCACGACCCCGCTGTAGGAGCCTTGCAGCGCTGTGACAAAGCCCCCGGCGGCGCCCTGGATCCCGTAGCCGCCGGCCTTGCCACGCCATTCGCCGCCGGCCAGATAGGCGGCGCGCTCAGCCGGCGTCAGGCGTTTGAAGTGAACGCGGGTCTCGCTGAGGCGCGCGGCGACGCGGCCGTCCGGGGCGGTCACCGCCACCCCGGTCAGCACCCGATGCGCGCGGCCGGACAGCAGATCCAGGCAGGCCGCGGCCTGCCCCTCGTCCAGGGCCTTGGGCAGAACGCGGCGACCCAGCACCACCAGGGTGTCGGCGCCGAGGACGAAAGCGCCGGGATGAAGGCATGCCACCGCCTCGGACTTGGCGCGGGCCAGTCGAAGCGCCAGCCGGCGCGGCGTCTCGTCGGCCAGTGGCGATTCATCCAGATCCGCCGGGACGATTCGGTCGGGCTCCACCCCGACCTGGCGCAGCAAAGCCGCGCGCCGGGGGCTGGCGCTGGCGAGGATGAGAGGGATCGGCGTCAAGGGCATGCAGGCGGAATTTCCGGCTGGCGACAGGTGAACACGTCCCGCAGACCAATTGGATGTTCGATCGGGCGAGCGCTCAGGCCGCGAATCACGACCAGGGGCGCCAACGAACGCTCAGCGGCCTTCGCCGCCAGCGACTTGAACCAACCAGCTACTTGAAGCGGTAAGTGATGCGACCCTTGGTCAGGTCGTAGGGCGTCATCTCGACCAGGACCTTGTCGCCGGCCAGCACACGAATGCGATTTTTACGCATCTTTCCAGCGGTGTGCGCGATAATTTCGTGCTCGTTCTCAAGTTTCACGCGAAATGTGGCGTTGGGCAGCAGCTCGCTGACCGTGCCCGGAAACTCCAACAGTTCTTCTTTCGCCATACGGCCTCTCAGCTAACCAACCAACGCAACGCGGCCCGCGCCGGCCCGTGTGGCCGGTGCGCGAGCCGCGAATTAAAGGACTACATAGCCTATTCAGCCCCCGAACGTCGATGGCTTGCCGAATCTGGCCAAGATGCGGGTTCTCAGCTCCTCGCGCGTAGCCCGATAGGCCGTCAGCCGGGCCTCGCGCGAGCCCTCAGTCAGGGTCGGATCAAGGATCGGCCAGTACTCGATCTCCACCGCGCGAGCCCGCGACATCTCCACCGCCCGATGCTGGGCCTCGGGGGTCAGCGAGATCACCACGTCGAAGGAGCCGTCGCGCAGATCATCGAAACTCTTGCTCTGGTGGCGGCTCAGATCGGCGCCCAGCTCGTCCATCACCTCGACCACAAAGGGGTCGATTTCCGCCTGGGGACGCAGGCCGCAGCTGTCGACGAACAGGCGATCGCCGAACACCAGCCGCATCAGCGCCGCCGCCATGGGCGAGCGAACCCGGTTGAAATTGCAGGCGAACAGCACCGCGGCCGGGGGGTGGGCTGTGGCCTGGCTCACGTCTTGCCTCGCCAGTGCAGGGCGCAGATCAGGGTGAACAGCCGGCGCGCCGTGTCGCTATCGGTGGCGATCTTGCCGTCCAGTCGCTTGCTGAGCAGCTCCGAGCCTTCGTTGTGCAGGCTGCGCCGGCCCATATCCAGGCTCTCGATCTGGGCCGGGGTGGCGTTGCGGATGGCGTCGTAATAGCTCTCGCAGACCATGAAATAGTCCTTGATCACGCTGCGGAACGGCGACAGCGACAGCATGTGCCGCTGCTGGATGTCCGGGCCGCTGACGTCGAGGGCCAGACGGTTGTCGATCAGCGAGATCTTCAGCTCATAGGGTCCCCCGCTCGCGCCGTGCGGCTGGAACACATTGCTTTCCAGCAGATCGAAGATGGCGATCTGGCGCTCGTGCTCCTGATCGCGCGAGGCCGGGGCCAGGGAGGTCTCGTCGAGCTCGACGTTTCTCAGAGAATGCCTGTGCCGCTCGCGAGCCATCCGGCGCCATGTCCGATCTGATCGGCGCGCCGTCGGCCGCCGCCTTGCGCCGCCAAGTGTAGAGCAATCGCGCGCGGCGCGTCATCGCCTGTTCGGCGAATCGCTGCGGTCAATCGTCCGAGCGTGGCCCATTGAGCCGGATCGCCGCCGAGCGGGCGTGGGCGGGCAGGCCCTCGGCCGTGGCCAGGGCCACGGTCGCCGGCGCGAGGCGCGCAAAGGCGGCCGGGTCGCATTTGACGATCGAGGTGCGCTTGATGAAGTCATAGATCGACAGGCCTGACGAGAACCGCGCCGCGCGGCTGGTCGGCAGCACGTGATTCGAACCGGCCACATAGTCGCCGATGGCCTCGGGCGTGTGCCGGCCCAGGAAGATGGCCCCCGCATGGCGCACCTGGTCAGCCAGGCTCTCAGGATCCTCGATGGCGAACTCGACGTGCTCGGGGGCGATTCGGTCCACAAGGCCCGGCGCACGGGACAGGGGCGCGATCACCACCGCGCCATGGTCGTTCCAGGAGCGGCGCGCGTCCTGGCCCGTGGCCAGGGTGGTCAGTTGCGCCTCGAGCGCCGCCTCGACCTGGGCCGCGAAGGCCGGATCGTCGGTGATCAGGATCGATTGGGCGTCCGGGTCATGCTCGGCCTGGGACAACAGGTCGGCGGCGATCCAGTCCGGATCGTTGAGCCCATCGGCGACGACGACGATCTCCGACGGACCGGCCAGGGCGTCGATGCCGACGACGCCATACAGCCGGCGCTTGGCGGCGGTGACATAGGCGTTGCCGGGACCGACGATCTTGTCGACCGGCAGGATCGGGCCGGCGCCAAAGGCCAGGGCCGCCGCCGCCTGGGCGCCGCCGACGCGCCAGATCTCGGAGACGCCCGCCTCGCGCGCGGCCGCCAACACCGCCGGCTCCATCCGTCCCGGCGGAGTGACCATGGCGATTCGGTCGACGCCGGCCACCTGGGCGGGGATGGCGTTCATCAGCACCGTCGACGGATAGGCGGCGCGGCCGCCGGGGACATAAATCCCCACCGCTTCGAGCGCCGTCCAGCGCCAGCCCAGCACCACGCCGTCCTCATCGACGAAATGGGCGTCCTGCGGGTGTTGCAGCTCGTGATAGCGGCGGATGCGGCCGGCGGCGAAGGCGATGGCCTCGCGCACGGCCGGATCGCAGCCGGCGACCGCTTCGTCGATCTCGGCCTCGGTGACCCGGATCGAGGTCTCGTCGAGGTCGACGCCGTCGAATCGGCGCGAATAGTCCAGCACAGCCGCCAAGCCCTCGACGCGGACCCGCTCGATGATCTCAGCCACGGCGGCGTCCACGGCGGCGGGCGAGCCGCGCCGCCGATTGAGGAAGGCGGTGAAGTCGGCCTCGAACGAGGCTTCGGCGGTGTTGAAACGGCGCATGGGGCCTGGGCTACGTTGAAACCATTGAATCGATTTTAAATTTTGCTCCTCACCGCAAAGGCGGGGATGAGCGGATGGACGTTCGTTCGACCTAAACTCAACCGGTTCTAGATCATGGCCGGGCGGTAGAACTCAAGAGGCGTCGCCTCCGCCTCACTCATGCGCCGGCGCGCTGCGGGCGGGCCAGGCGTCGGAAAGATCAGCCAGGGCGGCGTCGACGCATTCGACCTCCAGCCGCAGATCGCCGCCGCCGGCGAAGGCCAGGGTCACCGAACCGCCCGGCGCCTCGCCCGGCTCAAACGACACCGCCAGCAGCTCGATCACGGCGCCGGGCGCGTCACGGCGCAGATTGCGGGCCTGGACCTGCAACACGCCGCCAAACTGCAGCCCGGCGCGCACGCGCTCTCGCTTGCGTCCCGCCGCCTCCCAGCGGTAGCGGTTGAAGGCGATGGTCAGACGCCGCGCCGCCGGCTCGAACGAGATGTCGCCGATCTTGGCCACCGCATCCTGCAGCGCCGCCGACAGCACCGCCAGATCGTCGGCGTCCTGGGCGATCAGGCGTAGGGGCTCGGACGCCGCGGTCATGGCTAGTCCTCCGCCTCGGGCTCGTCCAGGTCGCGACTGCTCAGCCGGCGCACCTGCGCCCCGCAGGCCCCGAGCTTCTCCTCCAGCCGCTCGAACCCACGGTCCAGATGATAGACGCGGTTGACCACGGTCTCGCCCTCGGCGGCCAGGCCGGCGATCACCAGGCTGACCGAGGCGCGCAGATCGGTGGCCATCACCTGGGCGCCCTTCAGCCGGTCCACGCCCTTGACCCGCGCCTCGCCGCCCTGGACGGTGATCTCGGCGCCCAGACGCGCCAGCTCCGGCACGTGCATGAAGCGGTTCTCGAAGATCGTCTCGCGAATCACGCTCTCCCCTTCGGCCGTGGTCATCAGGGCCATGAATTGCGCCTGCAGGTCGGTGGCCAGGCCCGGATAGGGCGAGGTTTCGATATCGACGCTTCGCAGACGCGCGCCGTTCCGGCGCACGATCACGCCGTCGGGCGTCGGCTCGACCTCACCCCCGGCCTCGACGATCTTGTCGAGCAGGGCCTGGATGAAGTCGGCGCGAGTGCGGGTCAGGCGCACCTCGCCCCCGGCCATGGCCACGGCGACGGCGTAGGTGCCGGTTTCGATCCGGTCGGGAATCACCGAGTGAGTCGCGCCATGCAGCGACGAAACGCCGGTGATCGTTACGGTCGGCGTCCCGGCTCCCTCCACCCTGGCGCCCATGGCGTTCAGGCACTGGGCCAGGTCCTCGAGCTCAGGCTCGCGGGCCGCGTTATGCAGCACGCTGACGCCCTGGGCCAGGACGGCGGCCAGCATGGTGTGTTCGGTGGCACCCACCGAGACGAACGGAAAGCGGATCTCGGCCCCCGTCAGGCCCCGCGGCGCCTGGGCGTAGACATAACCCTCATGCAGGTCGATGTGGGCGCCCAGCGCCTCCAGGGCCTTCAAATGCAGATCGACGGGCCGCGCGCCGATCGAGCAGCCCCCAGGCAGGCTGACCTTGGCGTGGCCGGTGCGGGCCAGCAGCGGGCCCAGCACATTGAACGAGGCGCGCATCTGCCGCACCAGGTCATAGGGGGCGAAGGCGCTGGTGATCTCGGCGGCGTGCAGCTCGGTCTCAGAGCCGTCCTCGCCCTCGATCTCGGTCACAGTGACGCCCAGGCGGCGCAGCAACTGGCCCAGAAAGCGGGTGTCGGCCAGGCGCGGCATATTGGTCAGTCGCAGGGGCTGGTCGGTCAGCAGACTGGCGGCCATCAGCTTGATGGCCGAATTCTTGGCCCCGCTGATGCGGATTTCGCCATTGAGGCGGGCGCCGCCGGTGATGGAGATACGGTCCATTCAGGTCCCCAAACGCGCCGGGCGCCATCGCACGCGCCCAGCATCAAAGGGCGCGGTTCTACTCCACGCAGGGGGCGGCGCAAGCGGGCATCAATCGTCCGAGGGCGGCGCGGGTTCGGCGGCCTGCTTGCGCCGCCGCAGATTGGCCCGTAGCGCCTGAGCCAGCCGCGCCTCGCGGGCCTTGGCCGGCGCCGGCGGACGGGGCGATTTGGGGTCGGGCTGATCCATCGACGTCAGAATCGATCGCGTCGAGCGCCGCGTCAAGACACGGTTCTAACGCGCCATGCGCCCGGACTCGAGGAGCCGGACCGGCGATTGATCGATTGGCCCTGGGCGGCCTGACCGATGGTCAGGGCGCGGGGCCCTCGATCGTGTGGCGTGGTGCCGCCGGACAGGATTGAACTGTCGACCTCGGCATTACCAATGACGCGCTCTACCACTGAGCTACGGCGGCGTGGAGGCGGGTCTATAACCAAAGCCGTCCGCCGGGTGAAGCGAAAACGGCGGGGCTTTTCGATGGATGCGGATTAACCGTCCGCCGGGGCGAACGGACCGCCTCACTCAGGCGGCGGCAATCGGGCTCACGCCGCCTCGGCGGACCCGGCGGCGGCCATCAGGTTGGCGGCGGCGTCGCTCATCCGCCGGGGGAAGATGTCCTCCATCGACAGATAGGTGACCAGGCGATCCTCCAACGGAATGATTCCGCGCACAAAGGCCTCGTCGGGGGCGCCGGTCTGGGGCGCGGGCTGGATGGTCTCGCCATCGACGGTCAATGTGTCGCACACTGCGTCGACCAGCACCCCGGCCAGGCGCTCGCCGCATTCGACGACGATGATCACGTGACGCGCCTCAGGCTCGGTGACCCCGTAGCCGAGGCGATTACGCAGGTCCACGACCGGCATGATCGCGCCACGCAGGTTGATTACGCCCTTCAAATAGCTTGGAGATTGCGGAATCGGCGTGGCTGGGGTCCAGCCGCGGATTTCGCGCACCGTCGTCACGTCAACACAGAATTCCTGCTCGCCGACAACAAATGAAATAAGTTGCCGCACGCCATGCTCCGCCGGTCGCATCGTTCTGATCCCCGTAGGCCTCGCCATTTCAGAGGGCCAGACTAGCCGAGCCGGATTAATTTGAGATTATTTCTCGAAGCGATTCATGGGGCGCATTAACACTGTGTTCATCATGAATAACGGCGACTCGATTAACCAACTCTGCGCGCCGCAAGATAGCCGACTGTGGCGCTGGCGGCGGTGATCACCATGCCCCAGGCGAGGTCGGTCACCGTCAGGGTCAAGGAGAAGCCGCTGAGCGTCGAAAGATTGGTCAGATCATAGGTGGCGTAGGCCACCAGGCCGAAGCCGCCGCCGAAAAGGCTCGCCCTTGGCCAGCCGCCCTTGGCCCCGACCCGCGCCCCCGCTCGCTGCAGGCTAGGCAGGACCACAAAGGCCGTCACGCCGGCGACATAGACCAGATAAAAGGCCGCCGCCGCGGCGAGATTCGGCGGGGTCTTCATCAGGGGACCAAGCTGGCTTTTGTAGAATCCGCCCATCGCCGTCAGCCAGCAAAAGTCCATGATCAGCATGGTGACCGCCGTCGCCAGATAGGCCGTCAGGGCGCGTATCATCAGTCCTCTCCTTGCCTCGTTTGGCATACGCAGGGCCAGCCAGGGCGGATCGTTCAGGCTTCGGCGACGGTCAGCTTCGCGCCGGGGGTCAGGGCCGTCCGGGCGGCGAGGGCGACCTTGGCGGCCTGATATTCGGCGGCCAGGCGGGCGATCAGCGCCGCGGCCGGGAGCGTCGCGGTCAGCGCGCCGATTCCCTGCCCCGATCCCCAGATGTCGCGCCAGGCCTTGGCCGCGATATCGCCGCCGCCAAAGTTCATCTTCGAGGGATCGCTCTGCGGCAGGTGGTCGGGGTCCAGCCCGGCGGCGATGATCGAGCCGCGCAGATAGTTGCCCCATACGCCGGTGAACAGGTTGGAATAGAGAATGTCGTCGGCATGGCTGTCGACGATCATCTGCTTATAGGCGGCCGGGGCGGCGGCCTCGTCAGTGGCGATGAACATCGAGCCGGCATAGGCCAGGTCCGCGCCCATGGCCTGGGCGGCCAGGATCGACGCGCCGCTGGCGATGGCTCCGGACAGGGCCAGCGGCCCGTCGAACCAGGCGCGGATCTCCTGCACCAGGGCGAAGGGCGACAGGGCGCCGGCATGCCCGCCGGCGCCGGCGGCCACGGCTATCAGGCCGTCGGCGCCCTTTTCGACCGCCTTGCGGGCGAAGCGATCGCTGATCACATCGTGCAGCACGATCCCGCCATAGGTGTGGATGGCGGCGTTGACCTCCTGCCGCGCGCCCAGCGAGGTGATGACCAGCGGCGCCTTCCACTTCACGCACAGGGCCAGGTCCTGTTCCAGCCGGTCGTTGGTCTTGTGCACGATTAGATTGACGGCGTAGGGCGCGGCGGGTTGGCCCGGATGATCGCGATCCCAGGCGGCGAGGGCCTGGGTGATTTGGCCCAGCCATTGGTCGAGCTGGTCGATCGGACGCGCGTTCAAGGATGGAAAGGCGCCGACCACCCCCGCCTGGCACTGGGCAAGCACCAGCTCCGGCCGCGAGATGATGAACATCGGCGCGCCGACGAGCGGCAGGCGCAGGCGATCGCGTAGAAGGGCCGGAAGGCTCATCGGCGTTGGCGCCCCTGACGGCGGATTGGCGGGATCGCGCCGCCCTGCCTAGCCCAGAAACACCCGCCTGCGCCGCCCTCGCGCCGCCTGGGCCTCGCCGGCGCCGGCGAAACGGGGATTTGAACGATCATTCGGCCCCTCGACATAGTGGGTGTCGTCGACCGCTCGGATCAGCAGGTCGGCGCTCCATTTATGCGCCCGGAACAGATCGACCGCCAGTTCGCTGGCCAGCAGCGGCAGGGACTCTTCGCCGACGACAGTGACCAGGGTCCGCAGCCCGATCAATGCGGCCGCGGCGGCCAGCACGCGCGCCGGCGCGTAGGCGCGATAGCCTTGAACCAGCAGATAGAGGCCCGCGGCCAAGCTATAGATCGCCCCCACCGGCGCGAACGGAATCCAAGCCAGCACGCCGTCGACGCCGATCCTCAAGGGGCCCAAGCGAAACAGGCCGTCCGACAGCCGGCCCACGCGCTCGATCGCGGCGCGCAGGCGGGCGATGTCCTCAAGCGTTTGGGCGCGAATCATCAGCGAGGCCCAGCCGCGGCCAACTCAGCACACCGCTGCGTCTCAGCCCTGGGTGACTGGCGTGACCTTGCGCGGCGGACGGCGGCGAGCGACCGCGGGACGCGTGGTCGGCGCCGAAATGGCGGCCGGCGTGGTCGGACTGCGCGCCGCCGGGGATTTGGCGGCCTTGGACTTGGGCGTGGGCTTGGGGGCTGGCGCCAAGGCATCCGCCTGGGCGGCGGCCTCGACGACAGGGGCCTCAATATCGTCGGTCACGACCTGCGCCGCCTCGATCACGGGTGCCTCGATCACGGGGGCCTCGATCATGGGGGCCTTGATCGCAGCGGCGACCTGTTCCGGCTCAGGGGCGATCTCCAACGGCGTCTCAGCGATCGTCTCGACCGCTTTCTGGGCCACGCCCTGAACCGGCTCGACCACGGCCGCTTCAACCTTCGCAGCCTCCGCCACCAAGGCCTGCGGCGCCTCGACCACCGCCTCTGCGATGATCAGCTCAGCCTCCGCCGGAGCCAGGAAGGCCTCCAGATGGAAGGGGCGCATCCAGCGGGTCATCCACCAATAGGCGGCGCCGGCCGAGGCGGCGCCGGCATAGGCCAGCCAGAGCGGCGAAACCGCGCCCAGCGGCGTGCGGAGCGCCTGCTCCGGCGCGAACTCCGCAGTGAAAATCTTGGGAAATTCGAACGGTGAAACACCCATCAGACGCTCTCCTGTGCAAGGCGATGATGTTTTGTGCAGCGCAGCATATCACAGGGAGCACGTTAGCACATGCAAAATGTTTGACG
>Ga0302196_10001870_pt1 | contig 19959 bp, 5 predicted proteins | sample II_Bog_N1_3_FD_198794 | JGI IMG/M metagenome (GOLD analysis project Ga0302196, IMG submission 198794) | Peat permafrost microbial communities from Stordalen Mire near Abisko, Sweden - II_Bog_N1_3 | ecosystem: Environmental > Terrestrial > Soil > Wetlands > Peat | place: Sweden: Abisko, Stordalen...
CTGTTCAGCCGATCCACCTTGTTGGTCAGAGGAGACCCTGAATGCCGACCACCTACTCGAAGGCAACGGCGTTCCCTCGGCTGCAGCCGAACTAGCCCACAGCGGTCTGCAGGGTTCTGGAAGCACCACCGGGTGGGAAGGGCCAGGCAGGATCAGTTACCGTCACGGAATGACAGTCCGTAGTCGGCTGATGAAGGGGGCGCTACGGCAGCCGAGCGCCGCCCGAAGGCGTACGGCATGGGTGGCTGCCGTCGGCGCCCCGGTAGTGCTCTCGCTCTGCCTCTGGCCCGCCCGGACGTCATTCGGGTTGACCGGTTTTCTCCTGTGGGCCCTGCTGGTCGTGGTCGTGGTTGCGATCGTCGGAGGGTTTCGGCCATCCCTACTGGCCGTCGCCGTGGGAACGGTGGCAGCGGTGTTCTTCACGCCCCCTTATGGCACGCTCGCCGTCGATGTTCACCCCGATCTTCTCGCGATCGTCGCTTTTCTGGCAGTGGCCGTCAGTTCCAGCCTTCTGGTCGACGAGCTGGCCCGAATTGCCCAGGAGCAAGCCGTGCTGCGCGAGGTGGCGACGCTCGCGGCGGGGCCTTCCTCACCGAGCGCGTTGTTCGCCTCCGTCGCTGAAGAGATCGCCGATCTGTTCCGTGTGGACCTGGTACTCCTTATTCGCTACCACTCGGACGCGACCGCTGAGGTCGTCGGAAGCTGGAGGCGAACGGACGATCCAGTCCCCGTGGGAACCCGCTCACCGCTCGGTGGGGACAACCTCACCTCACGCATCGCCAAGACCTCGGCTCCGTCCAGGATGGCGAACTATCGGGACGACGGTAGTGAGATCACCCGGACCGCCCTGTCGGTTGGAACAAGGGGAAGTGCAGGTGCGCCGATCCTCGTGGATGGCAGCCTCTGGGGGTCGATCATCGTGCAGTCGAAAGTGGGAAGACCCCTTCCCGGCGACATGGAGAGCAGGCTTTCCCAGTTCACCGAACTCGTGGCCCTGGCCATTGCGAGCTCAGACGCCCGCTCCGAACTCACCGCATCCCGCGCCCGCATCGTCGTGGCCGCGGATGCGACGCGTCGGCAGATTGAACGCGACCTCCATGACGGGGCGCAGCAACGCCTCGTTTCCCTGGGCCTCGAGCTGCGTGCCATCGAATCAGAATTACCCGTAGATCTTGCCGGTAGCCGGTCGCGGATCGCAGAGACCGCCCGTGGCCTGCAGGAGGTTGTCGAGGGAATTCAGGAGATATCCCGAGGAATCCACCCCGCGATCGTGTCCCGTGGCGGCCTCGGCGCGGCTGTCAGGGCACTTGGCCGGCGCTCACCTGTCCCGGTGGAGCTCGAGGTGCAGGGGGACCGCCGCGTGTCCGAACAGGCAGAAGTCGCGGCGTATTACGTCGTGTCTGAAGCCCTGACCAATGTGGCCAAGCACGCCGACGCATCATTCGTTTCGGTCAGCCTTGTCTTCGACGACTCCTTCTTGCACCTCGTGATTGCCGACGATGGCGTCGGGGGGGCTGATCCCGGCACAGGATCTGGCCTTGTCGGTCTGTCTGATCGGATCCAAGCGCTCGGGGGAACGTTTGAAATCGAGACTCGGTCGGGCGTTGGCACAAGGCTTGCAATGACGATTCCGCTCACACCGTCAGGTGCTTGACGTTGATGGAGCGACACACCGACGTGTGGGTATCTGGTCGCCGGGGTCTGCTGTCGGTGAGGTCGCCCGATCAGTCAGGGCTGGATGAGCTCGAGGTCCTGGAGCAGGCCCGGGTGGGTCGGCTCCCAACCGAGCGTCTCCCGGGTATAGGCACTGGAGGAGGGCTGGTCGGTGGAGAAGATGGGGCCGAGGATGCCGTAGGTCTCCGGCGGCATCGTTGCGACCGGTAGCCCGAGTCGCCGGCCGATGACCGTGGCGATGTCGTGGACCGGGTCGCCCTCGTCGGCCACCGCGTGCCAGGACGTCCCGGCCGGTGCCTGCTCCAGGGCCAGCCGGAAGAGGGCCGCCGCGTCGAGTGCGTGGACCGCCGGCCAGCGCTGGGTGCCGTCTCCCGGGTAGCCCGACGTCCCGGTCCGGCGCGCCACGTCGGTCAGCATGCCGGCGAAACCGCCCCTCCCCTGCTTGTGCACCGTGCGGGGGAGGCGGACCGCGCTGGCGCGCACGCCGTGGGAGGCCAGGTCCAGGGTCGCCATGACGGAGCGGCTGCGGCCGCCGACCGGCCCATCGGTCGGCAGTGGGTCGGCCTCGGTCGAGACGCGCCCGGGCACCGGTGGCGTGCCCGAACACGTGACCAGGGGGCGGTCGCTGCCGAGCAGCACCTCGCCCAGGGCGGCCAGGGCGTGACCCTCCTGGGCGACGGCCTCGGCGACGCCGTCGGGCGTCCGGAAGTTGACACCGAACGCCAGGTGGATCACACCGTCGGCCCGCGCGGCGCCGGCCCGCAGGGCGTCCAGGTCGGCGAGCTCTCCCCGCAGGGGTTCGGCGCCGGCCGACTCGAGGGCCGACGCCGACTCGTCGGTGCGGGCGAGGGCGAGGACGGTGTGGCCGTGACCGAGCAGCTCGGCGACGACGGCGGAGCCGATGAGGCCGTTGCCACCGGTGATGAATACGTGCATGGATCGCTCCTGACCAGTGATGGGATAGTTGTCCCATCATAGCCGGGTGATGAGACAGGTATCCCGTCACTAGGATGGTTGCATGGCCCGATGGGAACCAGGGGCGCGCGAACGCCTCGTCCTCGCCGCAGTGGACCTCTTCACCGAGCAGGGATACGACGCCACCACGGTGACCCAGATCGCCGAGCGGGCCGGGGTCACCAAGAGCACCCTGTTCCGGTACTTCCCCGACAAGCGCGAGATCCTCGTGGCGGGGCAGGAGACGCTCAGCCGGCTGCTGTCCGACGGGATCACCGGGGCACCCGTCGGGGCCAGTCCGCTCGAGGCGGTCGCCGCCGGCCTGGAGCGTGTGTCGGGTGCGATGGGCCCGATGAACCGCGAGCTCGCCCCCCGCATGAGGGCGGCCGTCGCCGCCAGTACCGAACTCCAGGAGCGGGACGCCCTGAAGAGCGTCGGGCTGGCGGCGGACATGACCACCGCCCTCCTCGCCCGCGGCGTGCCCGACCCGACCGCGCGGCTGGCGGCGGAACTGGGTGTCCTGGCGTTCAAACGGGGCTTCGCCGGGTGGTCCGAGGGTGACGGCGAGGACGTCCACGATCTCGCGCACTACACCCTGGCCGCCCTGGACGAACTACGGGCGGCGACGGCGACACTGGGCTGACCGGACCTGACTCCGGTCGCCCGGTGGCGCTCGACCCCGGTCGGCCGCTTCCCCGATCGGAGTATCCCGTGAGGGGGAGGATTCCCATTGACCGCGGCACCCGGCGTCAACGGCGAACGTGACACGAACGCCTCCGGCGCCGACCACCCCGCACCGCAGTGGACGAACTTCGGGAACCAAAGTACGTTCTTCGTCAATCCAGATCCACGGTGGCAGGCCAGTCGGCGGGCGCTCCTGACCGGAACGGACACTGCGGCGTACGAGAGGCAGGGCTGTGCTCGCCATTGACCAGGCAGGTGGACCAGCCGCCCCCGCCCGTCGTGCGCCACGGGTGAGCCGGCGGGCCCGTCTCGGGGCGCTGTGCGCCGTCCTCCTCATCCTGTCGTCGTTGGCGCTCCGTCCGGGGACCGCCGCCGCGGCCGCACCGCCGGTCCCGGCGGCTGCGGCGGTACATGCGGCCCCGTCCCTGCCGACGTGGGCGACGGGTACGGCGCCGACCAGCTCGCTCACTCCGCCTGTCTCCCTGACCCAGGGCAGTGGCATGCACCTCTCCGGCGTGTCCTGCCCCACGGCCTCGTCTTGCATCGCCGTGGGGCACTACGACGTGGTCGGGCCGAACAGTGATCCATCCTATGACGCGCAGTACGGACTGATCGAGACCGGCACGGAGACCGGCGGTCACTGGACCTGGGTGGCCCAGAACGCTCCCGAGACCAACCTCTCGCCCCCACTCCTCGTCCAACCGGTCAGCGGGAGCGAATTCGACCTGACCGCGGTGTCGTGCGGGACCGTGACGTCGTGCACGGCGGTGGGCAGCTATACCTACGGGACCGACTCCTCGGACGGGGGTGGGGTCGGGGTGGTGGAGACGGGTACGGAGTCCGGAGGCAGCTGGACCTGGTCACCGAAGGCCCTCGACACGAGCGGACTGAACCCACCTATCTATGCCTACAGCACCCCGAACGAGTCGTCGCTCGGCAACTCGGGCCTCACCGGGGTGTCGTGCACCGACTCCATATGCGCCATCATCGGCAGTTACTTCGCTCTGAACAGCGCACAGTCCGCGCAGATCCGCGAGCCGATACTCCTGACCGCGGTGGGCGGTGCCCTGACCGTGCACTCGGTTCCCGACAACCACGTGAAGCCGGCCCCCATCGGGGCGGTGGGTGACGCCGCTCCGCAGTTGTCCGGAGTCTCCTGTCCGTGGGTGGACACCTGCGTGGCGGTGGGCGCCTACGAAGACCCGTCGTTCAACCTCGACGCCCTGGTCGAGACCGGGACCCTGACCAACGGCACCTGGACGTGGACCGACAGCAACGCCACCGTGCCGACGACGGCGACGCCCAATTACAAGCTCCTCGACGTCTCGTGTCCGTCGGCGACGTCGTGCATCGCCACCGGCCAGCAGGTCAACACCGACGTCATCGAGTCGGGCACCCTGTCCGGCAACACCTGGACCTGGGTGGTCGACAAGCCGGCCACCACCGGGGCATTCCTCAACGGAGCGCACATCTCCTGTCCCCTGACCGATGAGTGCGTCATCGCCGGCGGATGGGTGCCGGCCCAGCTCGAGACCGGCGTCCTCACCGGCGACACGTGGACCTGGTCGACCACGACCGCCCCGTCCGCCGGGCTGGACCCGGTGGAGAACGCCACCAATCCGTCCTTGCAGCTGACGTCCATCTCCTGCCTGTCGACGACATGTGTCTCCATGGGCAACTACTTCGACGCCAACTCGGCCTACCAGGGAGTCATCGAGGCCGGATCGCTCGGGCCGGAACCGCCGACCATCGACTCGGTCACCCCGACCGGGCCCCTCGACGGGGGCAACACGGTGGTGATCGACGGGACCGGCTTCGAGGACCCGGGACTGACCCAGCCCGAGGTCGAATTCGTCCCCGAGGCCGGGGACACCGGTGATCCCACCATCGCCGGGACGGACGTCAAGGTGGTGTCCGACACCGAGATCACGGTGACCGCACCCGACGCCGCCCCGGACGCGGTGGACGCCACCTACTACGACACGAACGCCGAGGTGTCGTTCGATGACGCCGGCACCACGGTCGATGCCGTCGATGCCACGCCGGGGGACAGCGGCTACCTCTACGGGGGGCCCTCCATCTCGTCGGTCAGCCCGGCCGCCGGCCCGCTGGCGGGTGGCTCCACGGTGACCGTGACCGGTTCCGGATTCTCCAAGGCCGGACTCACCCTCGACAAGGCCGAGTTCGATCCGGCGGACGATCCCGACGGCTCGACCGCCATCACCGCGCTCGACCCGGTCATCGTGTCCGACACGGAACTGACCCTGACCGTTCCGGACGCCACGGCCGCCGCCGACGGGAAACCCACACTCGCCTCCGTCGTCCGGGTGATGTTCAACAACGCCGACGATGCGAGCATCCAGACGTCGTCGGTGGCCGCCGGGGACAGCGACTACAACTACGGCGCCCCCGTCATCGGGTCGGTCTCACCGCCGGCGGGTCCCCTCGCCGGGGGGAACCAGGTGACCGTCACCGGATCCGGATTCCAGGATTCCGGCTTCGACCTGGACAAAGTGACCTTCGATACGACCGGGGCGGGTGCGTTACCGATCGACGGTGTCGCCGCATCCGTTCTGTCCGACACCGAGATCAAGGTGACCGCCCCGGACGCCACGGCGGCAGCGGCGGGCAAGACGACACTGTCCGCCGTGGTCGGCGTCGACTTCACGGATCCGGCCGACGCCGGTGCCCAGGTCAGCGCCGTCGTGGCCACCACGGGCGCCGGCGACTACACCTTCGGGGCCCCCGTGATCGATTCGGTGTCCCCCGTGGCCGGGTCGTTGGCCGGCACCGACACGGTGTCCATCTTCGGCTCGGGATTCAAGGACTCGGGGCTCACGCTGGACACCGTGGCCTTCGATCCGACCACCACGGCCGCCGCGCTGGCCGGTGTCGACGCCTCCGTGGTGTCCGACACCGAGATCACGGTGACGGCGCCGGACGCCACGGCGGCGGCAGACGGGAAGTCGACGCTGGACTCCACGGTCAAGGTCACCTTCACCGACCCGAAGGACGCCAACGCGTCCATCGCCGCGCTCCCGTCCGTGGCCGGCGCCGACCGCTACCGGTTCGGCGTCCCCGTGATCGATCAGGTCACCCCGGCCGCCGGACCGCTCACCGGAGGGACGACGGTGACACTGACCGGCTCGGGATTCCAGGACTCGGGCCTCACCCTGGACGGCCTCACCTTCGACCCGGGCGGGACGGCCGCGGCCCTCGACGGCCTGGATGCGACTGTGGTGTCCGACACCGAGATCACGGTGACCACCCCGGACGCCACGGAGGCGGCCGACGGCAAGGCCACCCTGGCGACGCAGATCCAGGTGAAATTCACCGATCCGTCCGACCCCGGGGTGCCGGTCCTGGCGGCTTACTCCACGTCCGCGGACAACCACTACACCTTCGGCGCCCCGGTCATCGGTCTCGTCTCTCCCCAGGCCGGGCCCCTGGCCGGTGGTGACACGGTGACCATCACCGGGTCCGGGTTCGAGGACTCCGGCCTCACCTTCGACAAGGTCGGCTTCGTGCCCACCGGCGGTGGGGCGACGGTCGATGCCGCGGATGCCACCGTGGTGTCCGACACGGAGATCACCGTCACCACACCGGACGCCACGGCGGCGGCGGACGGCAAGGCGGTCCTGGACACATCGCTGGAGGTCGGGTTCACCGATCCGGCCGATCCCGGCACCACGATCAAGGCGTCGGCCGAGACCGCCGGCTCGGGCCTGCTCGACTACACGTTCGGCGCCCCGCTGATCGACTCGATCAGTCCGGCCGCCGGTCCGCTCACCGGTGGCAATACGCTCACCATCACAGGATCCGGCTTCGGGAACGCCGCCCTCTCCCTCGACAATGTGGACTTCACCCCCGTCGCCGGTGCCGGTGCCGCGGAGCCGCTGAAGGGGGTCGATGCCACCGTGGTGTCCGACACCGAGCTCACCGTCACCCTGCCGGACGCCACCGCGGCGGCCGCCGGCGCCTCCACCCTGGCCACGCTGATCGGGGTCTCCTTCACCGACTCCCAGAGCCCCGGCGAACCGGTCCCGGCGGTCCCCGGACCCGGGGAGAGCGTCGTCGACTACACCTTCGGGGCACCCGTGGTGGACTCGATCACTCCGGCGGCCGGACCCCTGGCCGGAGGCAGCACGGTCACCATCACCGGGTCGGGCTTCCAGGAGAGCGCGCTCACCCTCGACGAGGTGGCGTTCGACCCGACCGGGGACACCAACGGGTCATCGGCCATCGACGGCATCGACGCCACCGTGGTGTCGGACACCGAGATCACCGTCACCACCCCGGACGCCACCGCCGCGGCCGCCGGCAAGGCGACCCTCGACGCCACCATCGACGTCGTATTCGACGACACCGTGTCACCGGGGACCACGGTCCGGGCGTCGGCGGCATCGGCCAACCAGAGCATCCTCGACTACAGCTTCGGGGTCCCGGTCATCGACTCCATCAGTCCGGGGGCGGGCCCGCTGGCGGGCGGCGACACCGTCACCATCACCGGTTCCGGGTTCTCCTCCCCCGACCTCACGTTCGACAAGGTGGCCTTCGACCCGACGGGGGACACCAACGGGTCGACGACCATCGACGGCGTCGACGCCACCGTGGTGTCGGACACCGAGATCACCGTCACCACCCCGGACGCCACTGCGGATGCCGACGGGAAGTCGACCCTGACCACCTACCTCCAGGTGTTCTTCGACGACGCCGCCGATCCCGGCGTCCCCGTCCAGGCGTCGGTGGCGACCGTCGGGTCCGGCATCGTCGACTACAACTTCGGGTTCCCCGTGATCGACTCGGTCAGCCCGGCGGACGGCCCGGTCACTGGTGGCAACACCGTGACCATCACCGGGTCGGGCTTTTCCGACTCCGGTCTGACCCTCGACAAGGTGGACTTCCAGCCGACGGGCACGGACGGATCCACCACCCCGATCGAGGCCGCCCGGTTCACCGTGGTGTCGGACACCGAGATCACGGTCACCGCGCCGGACGCCACGGCGTCCGCCGCCGGGCACGGGTCGGTCGAGACGCTGGTAAACGCCGTGTTCTCGGACCCGGCCGAGCCCGATACACCGATACCGGCGGACGATGCCGAAGAAGGGGCGAGCCACTACGTCTTCGGCGCACCGATGATCGACTCGGTCGACCCCACCGCCGGACCGCTGGCCGGTGGCAACGCCGTGACCATCACCGGGTCCGGGTTCGAGGACTCCGGTCTGACCTTCGACAAGGTCACCTTCGATCCGTCCGGAGCCGGGAGCCCACTCGACGGGATCGACGCCACGGTGGTGTCCGACACCGAAATCACGGTCACCGCGCCGGACGCCACCGGGGCCTCCGGCTCGGCGGCCACCCTGTCCTCGACGGTCAAGGCCAGTTTCACGGTGGACGGGGACCCCGCTCCGTCCTTCGACGCGGCCACCAGCAGCGACGGCTCCGCCCGGTACGACTTCGGCGCACCCCAGATCCAGTCCGTCGACCCCACCACGGGGAACCAGCACGGGGGCCAGGTGGTGACCATCACCGGCCAGGACTTCGAGAATCCCAAACTCGTGCTGTCCTCGGTCGAGTTCGTCCCCACGGACGGGACCAGCGCCCCGGTGAAGGGGATCGATCCGCAGGTGGTCTCGGACACGACGATCACGGTCACCACGCCGGATCTGTCGACGGAGGCGGCAGGAGCCGTCTCGCTGCCCACCGACGTGACGGTGAACTTCGAGGACCCGGGTGCCCCCGGCAGTCCGGTCTCGGCGGCGGTGGCCGCCAACGGCGAGGACGCCTTCTCCTTCGACGCCCCGACGATCAGCGGTATCTCACCGGACCGCGGCCCGCTCGCCGGAGGGAACCAGATCACCGTCACCGGCGCCGGGTTCGAGGACCTCGGGCTCACGTTCGGCGGCCTCACCTTCACCCCGTCGGGTTCCGATGGTGCGGTGCCGTTGGATGCCACTGACGTGACCGTGGTGTCGGACACCGAGATCACCGCCACCGTCCCCGACGGGACGAGTGCGGCTGCGGGCACTGCGGAATTCATCTCCACGGTCGAGGCCGACTTCACCGATCCCACCCAGGCCGACGCCGCGGTCACGAGTGTGCCGTCCGAGGTGAATGACAACCTGTACGGATTCGGTGTCCCCACGGTGGATTCGATCTCACCGGCCACCGGACCCTTCCACGGAGGGGATCAGGTCACCCTCACGGGCTCGGGATTCAGCACCTCCGGTCTCCACCTCGACGAGGTCGACTTCGACACGACGGGGCCGGTGGCGACACTGGTGGGCATCGACCCACAGGTCGTGTCCGACACCGAGATCACCGTGACGGTCCCGAACGCCACGGCCGAGGGTGCCGCCGTCTCCAGCCTGGCGGCCGAGGTGACCGCCGTGTTCTCGGACGGCTCGGTGGGAGCCGAGAAGGTCCCGAGCATCCCGGGAGCCGCCGGCGACGACGTCTTCACCTACGCCGATCCCACCGTCACCGGGGTCGCGCCCGGTGCGGGGCCGTTGGCGGGGGGCAACGAACTGACCGTCACCGGGACCGGGTTCACCGACCTGGGACTGCGCGATCCGACGGTCACCTTCGCGCCGTCCGCCGGTTCCGGGGCGGGGGGCACCCTGGACGGTTCCGGGGTCACGGTGGTGTCGGACACCGAGTTGACCGTGGTCGCCCCGGACGCCACGACCGCCGCCGGGAGTACGAAGGAGCTCGACACCTCGGTGACCGTCGAGTTCGCCGACCCGTCCGACCCCCAGAATCCGGTGACCGCTCTGGCCGCGACCACCGGGGCGGACGACTACCTGTTCGGTCCACCGACCATCGAATCGGTGGGCCCGCGGGCCGGGCCGGTCGCCGGGGGCAACGAGCTGACGGTCACCGGTCTCGGGTTCGAGGGGTCGGGACTGACCCTGACCGGGGTGAGCTTCGACGTGGGCGGGACCCCCGGGTCGCCGGTGACGCTCGACGGTGTGTCCCCGCACGTCGTGTCCGACACCGAGCTCACCGTGACGGCCCCTGACGCCACGGGGGCGGCCGGTGGGGCGGCCGTACTCGACGCCACCGTGACACTGGAATTCGCCGATGCCGCCGAGCCGGACCAGGCGGTCACCAGCGCGGTGGTCGGGGACGGGAACAGCTACGAGTTCGGTGCACCGGTCATCGACTCGGTGACACCGGCCACCGGACCACTGGCCGGAGGCGACCAGCTCACCATCGCCGGCTCAGGCTTCGACAACCCGGGTCTCGACCTGTCGTCCGTGTCGTTCCAGCCGACGGGCGACTCGACACCCGCCGACGCGCTCGACGGCGTCGACGCGTCGGTGGTGTCCGACACCGAGATCACCGTCACCGCGCCCGACGCCACCGCGGCGGCCGACGGGAAGGGCTTCCTCGACACGACGGTCGATGTCACCTTCGGCGAGACCGGGGGAGGCACCACGGTCCCGGCGATCGACGGGACGGAGGGAAGCAGTGCATTCGTCTTCGGGGCCCCGGTGATCGACGGCGTGAGTCCAGGTGTCGGGCCCCTGGCCGGAGGGGACGAGCTGACCGTCACCGGTACCGGATTCGAGAACCCTGACCTCACCTTCCGGGGCGTCACGTTCGTGCCGGCCGGTGCGGGCCCGCAGGTCCGACGGGCCCACGTCGTCGGTGGCGGTCTCGAGGGGGTCGACGCCACGGTCGTGTCCGACACCGAGATCACCGTCACCGCCCCGGACGCCACGGCCGCGGCCGGCGGTGGGAGCACATTCGACACGACGGTGACGGCGGACTTCTCCCCGACCGGGGAACCCGCCACCCAGGTCGACAGCAGCCCCGCCGCACCCGGCGATGCCGACTACTCCTTCGGACAGCCGATCGTCGACTCGGTGGCTCCCGACGCCGGCCCTCTGGTCGGAGGGGATCAGATCACCATCACCGGTTCCGGCTTCACCAATCCCGACCTCACCTTCTCCGGCGTGGCGTTCGTCACCGGCGGCGGTGCCGCCGGTGTGCTCGACGGCGTCGACCCCGTCGTCGTGTCGGACACCCAGATCACCGTGACCACCCCGGACTCCACCGGTGCGGCCGCCGGCGACTCGTCCATCAAGTCCCACGTTATCGTCCAGTTCACCGATTCGGCTGCCGGCGACGCACCGGTGGACGACGTGGTCGGGCCGACGGGGAGTGACACCTTCACCTTCACCGCCCTGCCCGGTCCGCCGACGGCCGTCCGTGCGGCCGCGGCGGTCGGGTCCGCCACGGTCACGTGGTCGCCCCCCGAGACGGACGGGAACGATCCGCTCGTCTCCTACACCGTGACCGCGGTGCCCGGCGGGGCGACGACCACGGTCGCCGGCACTGTCGACTCGGCCGTCGTCAGCGGTCTGGACGTCGGTGCCGCCTATTACTTCACCGTGTCGGCCCGGAACGCACTGGGCTCCGGGCCGTCGGCGGACTCGAACCGGGTGGTTCCGACCTCGACCCCGGTCGTCGACTCGACCACCGGGTCGGGCTCGGTTCCGGGTGGAACGGTGGCCACCTCGACGGTCACCGCCGCCGGGGGAGCCACCCTGTCGATCACGGCGCAGGGGACCGGTACGGTCGACGCCGGGTCCTACGTCACCGACCCGGTGGCCCAGCTCGGTGACGGCACCAGCTTCTTCGACGTGTCCCTCGGGTCCGGGAGTTCGTTCACGACGGCGTCGTTCACCATCTGCGGCGTGACCGCCGGGGCCTCGATCACGTGGTGGAACCCGGACACGAGTGCGTGGGAGCCGGTGTCGGACCAGAGCGTCCCGTCGGGGACGCCGTTGTGCACCGTGGTGGTGGTCGACGCCCACACCTCGCCGTCCCTGGCCCAGCTGTACGGCACGGTCCTGGCGGTGACCGAGCCGTCCGGCTACTGGGTGGCGACCGCCGACGGCGGCGTCACCGCCCACGGGAACGCCCGCCCCTACGGTGGGGCCGCCGGGCTCGCCCTGGCAGCACCGGTCGTGGGGATGGCCCCGACCGGAGACGGCGGCGGCTACTGGCTGGTGGCGTCGGACGGTGGCGTGTTCGCCTACGGGGGCGCCCGGTTCCTCGGCTCACTGGGTGCCCGACACCTCAACGCGCCGGTCGTGGGCATGGCCCCGACCAGGGACGGCGGCGGGTACTGGCTGGTGGCGGCCGACGGTGGCGTCTTCGCCTTCGGGGACGCACGGTTCGCCGGCTCCCTCGGTGGGCAGTCCCTGAACGCCCCCGTCGTCGGCATGACCGCGACCAGGGACGGCGGCGGGTACTGGCTGGTGGCGGCCGACGGTGGCGTCTTCGCCTACGGTGACGCCCGGTTCCGTGGCTCGGCGGCCACCGAGCGGCTGTCCGCTCCCGTGGTGGGCATCGCCGCCACGCCCGACGGTGGCGGGTACCGGCTCGTCGCCGACGACGGTGGTGTCTTCGACTACGGCGACGCACCGTTCCTCGGATCGGCAGCCGGTGTCCGGCTGGCCGGTCCCGTCGTCGGTATCGCCGACACCGCCGACGGTCGTGGATACTGGCTGGTGGGCGCCGACGGGGGGATCTTCGCCTACGGGGACGCGCCACTCGACCTGCCTGCCGCGCCGATCGCCTATGCCGCCCCGGTGGTGGGAATCGCCCCGGCCTGACCTGCGGCCCGAGGGAGGCCGGGTGGGTCGCCGCCGCGGTCGATCGGGGAGGGGTGGCCGGCCAGGCGGTGTCGCGCCACCCTGGGTGCCACGGCCCGTTCCAGGTGGCTGGTCTAGGGTCGGCGACCGATGAGCACTCGGAGCCAGGCGACCGTGGACGGGCCCGGCCCCCCCAGCTCCAGCCCTCCACCAGGGGGAACGCCACCGGGGTCGACACCGGTCCGGACGGCGGACCCGGGCACGGTCGCAGCACGGTCCCACCGCTGGACCTACGTCGTCCTGGCCCTCTTGGCCTACGTCCCCATGCTGCTCACCAAGCCGGGAGTGGTGTCGGACGACACCAAGACCTACCTCTACCTCGACCCGGGGCGGTGGACCCGGCAGGCCGCCTCGATCTGGGACCCGAACGTGGCCCTCGGCACGGTCACCCACGAGAACATCGGCTACCTCTTCCCGGCGGGTCCGTACTACTGGCTGATGTCCACGGCGCACGTGCCCATCTGGGTGGCCCAGCGGATCTGGCTCGGCTCCATCGTGTTCCTCGCCGGTGCCGGCGTGCTGCTCCTGGCCCGGGCCCTCGGCTTCCAGGGGCCGCACGGGGTCGGCGCCCTGGTGTCGGCATCGGCGTACGCGTTCACCCCCTACGTGATGCAGTACGCGGGCCGGATCTCGGTCATCCTTCTGCCCTACGCCGGGCTGCCGCTGCTGCTGTTCCTCGTCGTCCGGGCCACCCGGACGCCCGGGTGGCGCTACCCGGCGTTGGTCGCCCTCACCGTCGCCTCGATCAGCGGGATCAACGCCAGCTCGGTGATCTACGTGGCCATCGCCCCCCTCCTGTGGCTGCCCTTCAGCGTCTTCGTCGCCCGGGAGGCCACCGGACGGCACGCCTGGGGGGTCCTGATCCGGACCGGACTGCTGAGCCTGCTGATCTCACTGTGGTGGATCGTCGGCCTGGCCGTCGAGGGGGCGTTCGGGATCAACGTCCTCCGGTACACCGAATCGGTCGAGGCGACCAGCTCCACCTCCAACGCCTCGGAGGTCATCCGGGGCCTGGGCTACTGGTACTTCTACGGCGGGGACCGTCTGGGACTGTGGACGGCGGCCGCCTCCGAGTTCACCCAGAAGCTGGAGCTCGTGGCGCTCACGTACCTGCTGCCGATCGGCGCCTTCCTCTCGGCGGCGTTCTGTCGCTGGCGCTACCGGATCTTCTTCGTCGGCCTGGTGGTGATCGGCGTGGTCCTGTCGGTCGGGGCCTATCCCTACGAGCATCCGACGGCCTTCGGCGGCCTGGTCAAGACGTTCATGACCCGGACCACCATCGGTCTGGCCATGCGGTCCACCGACCGGGCGACCCCGCTGGTCATCCTGGGTCTCGCCGTCCTCCTGGGCATGGGGGTCTCCGCGGTCCTGGTGCGCCTCCCCCGGATCGGACCGGTCTGCGGGGCCCTGGTGGTCGTCCTCCTGGTGCTGGCCGACGCACCGGCCTTCGCCGGGCGCACCGTCATCAGCCAGTTCTCCGAACCGGCCCACCCGCCCACCTACGTGGCGGAGGCCGCCGCGCACCTCAACTCGGTCCACCCGGGGACCCGGGTCTACGCGCTCCCCGGGGAGAATTTCGCCGCCTACCGCTGGGGTGACACGATCGACCCGGTCTGGCCGGCGATCCTCGACCGGCCGTTCGTCATCCGCGAGCAGCAGATCCAGGGCTCGCTGCCCACGGCCGACCTGCTCTACGCCCTGGACGCCCCCCTCCAGGAGGGGACGATGGACTGGTCGGCGCTCGCCCCGATCGCCCGGCTGATGAGCGTGGGCGACGTGCTCGTCGACTACGACCAGGCCTACGAGCGCTACGACACCCCCCGCCCCACCTCCCTGCAGGCGCAGCTCGCCACCACTCCTCCGGGGCTGAGCGCCCCGGTCCCGTTCGGTCCACCGACCGCCAACACCTCGACGATCCCCCAGCTCGACGAGACGTACTACGGGCTCCCCACCGGGGTGGCCCCACCCGCGCCCATCGTCACCTACACCGTTGCCGACCCGCGTCCCGTGGTGCGGGCCGAGTCGCTCGACCATCCCCTGGTGGTCGACGGCGACGCGGTCGGACTGGTGCAGGCGGCGGGGATCGGGATGCTGGCCGAGGACCCGACGATCTTCTACGCCGGCACCCTCGCCCAGAACCCGACGCTGGCGGCCCGGGTCCTGCACGGTCCCGCCGACCTGGTGGTCACCGACTCCAACCGCAGGCAGTCGTTCGAGTGGAACAGCCTGAACGACAACACGGGGTACACCCAGACGACCACGGAGCCGTCGTCCCCGTTCGTGGCCAACGACCCGCCGCTCGACCTGTTCGTGGGGACCGGCCCGTCGACCCAGACCACCACCCTCCTCGGTGGGGTCGCCTCGGTGACCGCCTCGGCCTACGGCACGGCTACGACGCTGCGGAGCGGGTGGCGCCCGGCCAACGCCATCGACGGCAACCTCTCGACGGCCTGGGAGACCGAGGGCGACTCCGGCATCCCCACCGGCAACTGGTGGCAGGTGCGCCTGACCCGACCCTCCTCGTTCAGCGCCGTCAACCTGGTCCAGCCCCTTCCCGTGGCCAACGAGGCGGGCTACACCAACCAGTGGATCACCCGGGCGACCCTGACCTTCGACGGCGGCCACCCCCTCTCCGTGGACCTCGGGGCGAGTTCGCGCACCGCCGCCGGACAGACCGTCACCTTCCCCGCACGGAGCTTCCGCACGCTGCGGATCACCATCGACACCACCAACCAGAGCACGGGAGCCAGCCCCCCACCCGGCGCCAGTCTCGTCGGCCTGGCCGAGGTGCGACTGGGCAACGTGCGGGCCACCCAGACCATCGAGGTCCCGACCGATCTGGTCCGGGCCACCGGCGTCCCGTCGGCCCGGGACCGCCTCACCTATCTCTTCACCCGCCTGCGGGCCGCTCCGGTCCCGCCGCGGACGGACTCCGAGGTCTCGATCGTCCGGCGGTTCGACGTGCCCACCACGCGCACCTTCGCCGTCTCGGGCACGGCGCGGCTCTCGTCGCAGGTGGCCGACAGTGTCGTCGACACCCAGGTGGGGAGGGACCTGGGTCCGTCGGGGATCGTCCGGGCCACGTCCAGCAGCCGGATGCCCGGGGACCTCGGGGCGACGGCCAGTGCCACCCTGGACGGGGACCCGGCCACGGCCTGGAGCCCGGGGCTCGGGGACCCGGCCCAGGTCGGCTCCTGGCTGGACTACCGGTTCGCCGCTCCCACCACGGTGGACCACCTGGACCTCGGGGTCGTCTCCGATGCCGAGCACTCACGGCCCTCCCAGGTCACGGTGTCCACCGACCAGGGATCACGCGTCGTGGACCTCCCCCCCGTCCCGGTCACCGCGGGGGCCGGCTCGGTCACCACGGTGCCCCTGACGTTCGCCCCGGTGCGCGGCACCGACCTCCGGGTGACCTTCACCCAGGTGGCGGAGAGTTACACGGCGGACTATGAGACCTCCCTCCTGACCGCGCTGCCCATCGCCATCTCCGAGGTGCGGTTCCCCGGGACGGCGACCTCGTCCCCTCCCGGTACCGTCCCGGTGTTGTGCCGCGCCGACCTGCTCCGGCTGGACGACCGACCCCTCTGGGTGTCGGTCTCCGGAAGCGCCACCACCGCCCTTGCCGGAGGAGGCCTCGGCTTCACCCTGTGCGGTCCGGACCGTTCCGGCGTGGTGCTGGGATCCGGCCGCCACCTCCTGACGGCGGCCGACGGCTCGACCACGGGATGGGACATCGACCAGGTGGTCCTGGACTCGGCGGCCCCGTCCACGGTCCCGGTGGCGGCGGGGGTCGTCCCCCCCACCCCCGGAGCGACCGAGGGGGCCCCGACGACCCATGTCGTCGCCAGCTCGTCGACGGCGGCGACCGTGCGGGTCACCCACCTGTCCACGCCGTCCGCCCTGGTGCTCGGGGAGAGTTTCAACAAGGGGTGGACGGCGACCGTCTCCGGTGGTCCCCACCTGCCGGCCCCGGTCCTGATCGACGGCTTCGCCAACGGATGGGTCCTGGACCCCCGGACCCTGGCCCCCTACGTCCACGACGGGACCCTGACCGTCGTCCTGCACTTCGCCCCGCAGTCGGCGGTCAACCTCGCCCTGCTCATCTCGGCGGCCACCATGGCCGGATGCCTGGCCGTCGTCCTCGTCGCCTGGCGGCGCCGGCGGACCACCGTGGCCGTATCCGGGGGTGTCGACACCGGGTTCGAGCCCTCGCTCACCGTCGCCCGCAGCGCGCCGGCGCCGGGATCCCCACGCCGTTGGGTCCGGGTGGCCCTGGGGACGGTCGTCGCCGGGGCGGTGGCCTGGGCCCTCGGGGGCCCGCTCGCCGGTGGGGCCGTGGCCGTGGCCGTGCTGCTGGCCATGACCGTGCGCGGGGGACGCATCCTCGTCCGGGTGGCCGGCGCCCTGCTGATGGTGGCCGGCGCCCTGGACATCGTCGTGCACCAGGAGCGCTACCGCTACCCGCCGGGCGGGTGGCCCACCCACTTCGACCGGGCGGCCACACTGATCTGGGCGGCCGTCCTGATCCTGGGGGCGGACGCCGCCCTGGAGTGTGTGCGACGGATCCGCGACCGGGGCGGACACGACGCCGACGGGTCCAGAGGCGACGGGTAACCCCTTGGACCGGCAACCTGCGGAACGGTCGACGATCTCCACGTCCCTCGTTCTCGTCGGATGCGTAGGGTCGGCAGCGGTGGCCGCACTCCTCCAGGCCACCGTCTTCCGGTACGGGTCGGTGGACCTCGACGATCTCGACTACCTCGACCAGGCGGGTGCGCTCCGCCACGGGGCGATCACCCTGTCGGCCGCCACCCACCTGCCCTTCTTCGTCCCCATGCTGTCCGGTGTCCAACAGGGGAGGATCGTCTTCACCCACCAGCCCATCTGGCCGGCCTTCCTCGCCGCATTCGAATTGGTCCATGCTCCACTGGCCCTGGCGGTGGCCGCCCAGGCGACCCTGGGCGCGGGCTTCGCCGTCCTGGTGGTCCACGAGGTCTTCGTGGACCGGAGGATCGTCGCCGTCGCGACAGCATGCTTCGTCCTGTCACCGATGGTCATGATCCAGAGCGGGACGCTGCTGGGCTACCTCCCGACCCTGACGCTGGGCCTGGCGACCACCGGCCTGGCGCTCCGCGCGATCCGGCTCCAGAGCAGATGGCTCGCCCTCGGTGCCGGGTTCGCCGGCGGGCTGTTGCTCTTCAACCGACCCTATGACGGGGTGCTGTTCCTCGCCCCACTGGCCGTCTACTGCGTCGCCGTCCGACGTCGGCCCGGCGTCCGCCTCGTGGTGACCTGGGGAGTCGCCGGGGCCATGCTGCCACTGCTGCTCACGGCGGCCTACAACGCCGCCGTGATGGGCAGCATCTGGCGTTTTCCCTACACGGTGCACCCCCAGGACACCTTCGGGTTCGGAACGAGGGCCAGCTTCGGTCCGGGCGGGACCCGGTTCGGTCCGTCGCAGGCCTGGTCCGGCCTCGTCCACAACACCGGCCAGGCCCTCCGCTGGACGTCGGGTGGAGTGGTCGGTATCGGCATGGCCGCGGTCGGACTGGTCGCCCACCGCCGCAACGGACGGGTGTGGATCCTGGCCTCCTGGATCGTGATCTTCCCCGTGGCCTACTTCTTCTTCTGGACGACCTGGAACATCGCCAACTTCGGGCTGATCGAGCCCCTCGGTCCGCTGTACTACCTCCCGTCGCTGGCCGCACTGGCCGTCCTGGCGGGGGCGGGGTTGGTGTGGGTGGCGCGCCGGAAGCCGGCCCTGGCCGCGCTGGCCGTCCTGGGCATGTTGGTCCTCAGCGTCGTCGTCTCGGAGAGCTCCGTGTCCCAGAACCTGGCCGTACGCACGTCGCTGCGGGCGCAACAGGACCTCGCGTCCGCTCCCCGGGTCACCCCGCGGTTGGTCATCTCCGAGCCGGTGTTCCCCGACGATCCCTACGTCCGCTTCCAGAACCCACCTGATCTGGTGGGTCCGGTCCTCTACGCCATGAGCCCGGGGGAGATCCAGACCCTGGAACTGCTCGACTCCCGGCCCCGGGTGGCGGCGTTCGCGGTGGACTCGGTGAAGCCGTTCGACGGCCTGTTCCTGCCCGCCCGCGTGCGGTTGACCGAGGTGAGCCTCGAACACGGCCGTGCCTTCGTGGTGACGCTCACGTTCCGGCCTCCCGACGACGAGACGTCGTACCCGGTGAGTGCGTACGCCGCGGTGGGGGGAGCCGGGACCGCCACGGCCCGGATCCCCGCCGTAGCGTCGGACGGCTACTACTCGGTGAGGTGGTCGATGACTCCCGAGGGCGTCGCCTCGGGTTCGGCCCACCTCAGCCTGCCTACGGGCCGTCCCGTCGTCGTCCGTCTGGGGTTCTGGGAAGGGGGCGACGGGTTGGTCGGACACGGTAGCTACGAGTACCGGTACGCCGTCCGGTCGGATGCCACCGGCGGTCTGACCGTGCTGGTCCCGGGTCAGCCCTGGCGGCGCTACGTGTTCCCCGGGAACAAGGTGGTCGGCACCCGGGAGGACCTGACCGGGGTCCTGAGTTCGGTCGTCACCGGTCCATGACGTCGGGCCACGCCCCACACGTCGGGGGGGGGACCGCACGGGCGGGCCGACGGTGCTCCGCGAGCGACACGGCGCCTCGGCGAGTGCGAACGGGCGGTGCGACGGCGAAGGTGGACGGCGGTGGTGTGGCGCCCGACCCTATGGTCGGTCCGGGACGCTGACCGGTGCGGAGGCCGACGGCGGGCTGGTCCCCTCGAGCGTCGAGTACACGACCACGTTCGACAGGTACGAGCCCGTGCTCGAGTCGAATGCGCCCCCGCAGGTGACCAGCTGCAGCGAGCTGACCCCGTGCGAGCCGTAGACCTGCTTGGCCGGAAACGACTGCTTCAGGTAGGTCTGCACCGAGGTCACCGAGAACTGGGCCGTGACCCCGTCCGCCAATGTGACGTCGATCTGGTCGCCGGGCGCCAGGGTCCGCAG